>Ga0207866_1001501_pt1 | contig 22184 bp, 22 predicted proteins | sample HigsolmetaAR203D_FD_184835 | JGI IMG/M metagenome (GOLD analysis project Ga0207866, IMG submission 184835) | Ionic liquid and high solid enriched microbial communities from the Joint BioEnergy Institute, USA - AR20-3-D (SPAdes) (version 2) ...
GCTTTTTCTTCTGCTTTAAAAGTCCAATTCCTGTTCCATATGTAGCTATTGATCATACCGGCAAGATAAGAACATCCTTGTGCCCATAAGTAATGGACATGTAAACCGGTGAGGACAAAAAAGACGATAAAATCAATAAGTGTATTTCCAACTCCTACCGTACAAAACTTCAGAAGCATTCCCATTTTTTCTTTTAGATGATCCCACATAAAGATACCTCCTTCGTCTTTTGACCGGAAGGCAAAAACCATAGCCTGTCACGTCATTCGAACGCTGTCAGGATTTCACAAAAATTCGAGGAGGCCTGATTGGGAGCTGGACCTCCTCGCTGATTAATTCTCAGATGTTTTAGGAGCAGGAGATGATTGTTTCGCTTCTTTTGTATACAAGTCCGTTTCGATCGCGTATCGAGGACGTTTTTTTACTTCTTTAAAGATTTTTCCAATGTATTCTCCAATCAGTCCAATCCCCAATAATTGCAAGCCCCCAATCAACCAAATGGAGAGCATGAGAGAAGTCCATCCTGATACGGTATGGTGCCGCCATTCTTGAATAAGAGCATATCCACCAATCAAAATACTTAAAAGAATAGAAAGAAACCCTAATAACGTCACAAATCGAATGGGAGCTACACTAAACGATGTAATTCCATCAAAAGCAAATGCCAGCATTTTTTTCAAAGGATATTTAGATTCCCCGGCGAAACGTTCCTTTCGATCATACATCACTTTAGTAGATGGGAAGCCGATTAACGGCACAATCCCTCTAAGGAAAAGGTTCACTTCTTTATATTTTAGTAATTCTTCCAAAGCTCTTTTACTCATAAGGCGAAAATCTGCATGATTAAAAATAAGGTTAATGCCCATTTTGTTCATGAGCCGATAAAATGCGACAGCGGTTGTCCGTTTAAAAAACGTATCGGTATCTCGTTTATTTCGTACTCCATAAACAATGTCGTAACCTTCCCAATATTTTTCTACAAACGTACGGATGGCACGAATATCATCTTGTAAATCCGCATCAATGGAAATCACGCAGTCGGCTTGTTTGCTGGCGGTTGCTAATCCCGCCAACAGGGCATTTTGGTGCCCGACATTTCGAGCAAGCTTTAAACCTTTTACATAAATATTTTGATTCGTTTCTGCTTCAATCAATTCCCAAGTACGGTCTCGACTGCCATCATCCACAAATAAAATATTGCTTTCTTTTGAAATTAAATGTTCATCGATTAATTCTTTGATCACCTGTGTTAATTGTTTAGACGTTTCTTGAAAAACTTCTTCTTCGTTATAACAAGGAACGACGATGGTTAAAACTGGGTAATTCAAAGAAATTCCTCCTCAGAATTCTTTATTTTGCTTTGTATAAATAAATTCTCCACGCTGAATCCGGATCGTCGAAAGCCTTTAAAAAGTGAAGGCCGTCCTCCTCCGCATTCATAATAGGTACGGATGAAAATATATACTGTCCGCCCATTTTCTTAAATTGATCAATGTTCAATTGAAGATGATGAATTTTTTTCTTGCTATTTTTTCGGAAGTCGTAATGCTTTCCTAATTCACTTACAAAAATATAACATCTGCCGCCCCATTGATCAAAGTATGTCTCCAACTGCTTATTTTTCTCCAGTTCTTTCGCAATGATTTTCCTAAATTGGTGCTTGTACGACAAAGGATAAAAATTATTATAGGTATCCAATGTGTAAAACCCGTTATACTGGGCAATGGCAGGGTGAAGCCCTATGCTCGCCACCCGATAAGAAGATTTTGGTTTTCCGATATATTTCGCTATTTCTTCAAACTGATGAGTGGCATAAAACTGTTTAAACGACGGCGAGTGATTGGCACGATAATAAATCTCTGGATTGGCTGCAAAAAGTATAAGAAGCTGCAGCACTAAACATACCTTCACAAATCTTTTCCATTGAACCCCTTTTTTCCAGAGAATATAAGCACCTACCGCGAACATCATATAAATGATCATTGGCCGTAAAAAATGGAAACGAGCAAAATTAAACGTATTTAGCAATTGATACCTTTCTTTTAATGGCTCCCATCCTTTGTAAAACCAGAAGGCATACCAGACCGATAATACGAAGTTAAGGATAAACAAACGAACATAGTTTCTTTCTTGATTCCATTGTTTCTTCTGAATAATGATCGCCATGACGATAAAAGAAAGCGGAACAATCACAAAAGTGTGCAGGGTCATTACGTGCGTATGCCCTAAGAAATAGTTCTTAAACACAAGACGAACAGAATGCCAAAATCCTAATTTCGAACTGACAAATTCATTCCGGCTCGTCGGTTCTGTCGGAAACACCAGCGAATAAACCAGCCGATATTCAATTGCCAAAAAAAGGAGAGTCATGTACACGATGCTGCCAAAAAACTTGAGATTCCAATCACGTTTGACCATCACATCGCGCAGCCAAAGGAGCCCCATGGCTACCAGAAAAAAGAAAAACCCTAAAACGAAGCTTGAATAGAAAGGAAGCAAAGTAATCGTCAACCATTCTTTCCAAGTCGCTTTTCGTTCTCTTATATTCAAAAATGCCCATAAAGCAAGCGGCTGTCCAAGCGTGCTTAACATGCCGGAAGGCCAAAAAGGAGTCAGCGCAAAAGCAAGCGACACTCCCACTCGAATTAGATAAGCATCGTCTGCTTTAACAAAGTGCCTTTTTAAAAGCAAGTACATGCCTATAAAAGCGAATACCCGTGTGATCGTTTGGCTTAATGCGTAAGCTAACATTGGAGGAAACAAATGATGCAGCCATTCGATCCCACTAAACTCCGTACCGTAGGCATTACGCGGCAACCCATTGATTACTTGTGGAATGGTAGCATTAATAGGTCCGAATAATTCCCCGCTTCGTTTTAACACTCGATACCAAGCAATGTTCGAGTCCATATTATCATGAACCCGAATATGTGAATTTTCCCCTAATACATACATAGGAAGGAGATATACCCCAATTAATGCAAAAGCAATAATAATCCATTTTTGTTCTTTCGTCCAATTCGAAGCTAATTTTGCCATCATTCCGTATACACGCACCCCATCTATTTGTTTTAAACCATTCTCTCTTCTTGTTTTATCAGTTGTTTCAATTTTTCTAGTATAGGCTCTCTTAATTCTTCATTTTTTAAGGCAAACTCAATAGTCGTCAAAATAAAGCCCAATTTTTCTCCGACATCATATCGTTTCCCTTCAAAGCAGTAGCCAAACACTTTTTGAGTCTTGCTCAATTTTTGAATGGCGTCGGTAAGCTGAATTTCTCCCCCTGCCCCTCTTTCTTGTTTTTCCAGGTAAGAAAAGATTTCAGGCGTCAGAATATAACGACCCATGATCGCTAAATTAGAAGGGGCTTGTTCTCTTTTCGGTTTTTCCACTAAATTTTTGATTTCATACAGTCGGCCATTCTGAGCCATCGGGTCAATCATTCCATAACGATGGCTTTCTTCCAAAGGAACAGGCTGAACGCCAATGACGGATGCTCCCGTTTTTTCATATACATTCATTAGCTGCTTGATGCAAGGAGTTTCCGATTCCACAATATCATCCCCTAATAACACGGCAAAAGGCTCGTCTCCAATAAATTTACGAGCACACCAAACCGCATGGCCCAAACCCAACGGTTCTTTTTGACGAATGTAATGGATGTCAACCATGTTCGATGATTGCTGAACCTTTTCCAACAAATCCAGCTTTCCTGTGTCATAAAGGTTTTTTTCTAATTCAAATGCATGATCAAAATGGTCTTCTATCGCGCGTTTTCCTTTGCCGGTCACGATGATAATATCCTCAATCCCAGAATGAATGGCTTCTTCCACAATATATTGAATGGTAGGCTTATCAACAATGGGAAGCATTTCTTTTGGCATCGCTTTTGTCGCAGGCAAAAAACGTGTTCCCAACCCGGCAGCCGGGATGATCGCTTTTTTTACTGATTTCATGACGTTGCACTCTCCCTTGGATGAAAAAATTGGTCTTTTTATCATTTTCACCATTCGTTCAACGGTAGAAAAACTCATATCTTCTAAAAATCCTATTTCTCAAGAAAAAAGTATTTTGCCTTTGTTTATTTTCGGGAAGAATCCATTATGAGTTTAAAAGTTAGGCGATCATGGATACAGTCCATTCACTCGTCCTCTCCATCGACCGTACGATCAAAATGAAATGTCATCATGATGATGACATTCTAAAAGACCTATCTATACCATTAAAAGTTCTGCCGGATATTTTTATTTTCTATCCATTATTACAATATAGATAATATCTCAAACCCATTCTTTGAAAATAATAGAATAGATCGCACGACTTCTCCAAGCTCCCGAAAGATCGGCATTGTAATCATTTCCCCCTTCATCCATTCCACGTTTTATTATAATCCCGGTTTCAAGACGAAAAAGCAGTAATCCCGGCAAAGGCTGAAAAGGAGATTAAAAAAGAGTCCTTATACAGGTTAATGAAAAAGCAGACTTTTAACAATAGAGAACGCCAGTGGAAGAATGAACCTAGAACAAGCTCACTATTACATCTTATTCATTAAAAAAACCTTTACGAATCCTCATTTTATGCTGAAATTCGTAAAGGTTTTACTCATTCATGATTTTATGACAGTGCATCTGATGGATGGACACAATTCTATTTTTTAAATCTATCCAACAAGGGTATGAAAAAGGATAAAAAGATTTAGTAAAATGACTAGCGTTGCGACAATCCAGCTAATGACGGTTGTCATGCGATGATTCACAAGAATCCCCATAATTTTTCGCTTGCTTGTAAAAATAATGAGCGGAATTAAAGCGAAAGCAATGCCAAAAGATAAAACAACTTGGCTGACGACCAACGCTTTTGTAGGATTAATGCCGCTTATAATAATGGCCAACGGCGGCACCATCGTAATGAATCGCCGGACATAAATAGGTATTCTTTTGTTAATAAATCCTTGCATCACCACATCACCGGCCATCGTCCCGACGGAAGAGCTCGACAAGCCAGCAATTAACAAACCAAAACCAAAAAAAGCGGCAGCTGCAGTACCGGATAAATGATGGAAAAGGTAAAAGGCTTTGTCCAAATCTTCTACAACATAACCATTTTTATGGAATAAGGCCGCGGCTACAATCAACATGGCCATATTGATGGCACCCGATATTAACATCGCAAAAAGGATGTCCAAAAACTCAAATTGAAATATTTTCTTTTTCTCTAACTCGCCTTTTCCCACTATACGATTTTGAGTCAAAGAAGAATGAAGGTAAATAGCATGAGGCATGACCGTCGCCCCGAGAATGCCGGAAGCGAGCAGAACACTGTCTGCTCCTATAAACTTCGGCGTCAACAAGCCTTCGGCAACGGCTCCCACATCAGGTTTTGCCAGAACCATTTGGACGGCAAACGATAAAACCACCATGGAAATCATGACGACAATCACGGTTTCCAATGAACGAAAACCACGTCGCTGACATTCCAAAATCACAAAAGATGCAATAGCGGTGATAAGAGCGGCAGGAACCATAGGCACCCCGAAAAGCAAGTGAAGCCCTAATGATGAACCAATAAACTCAGCCAAATCCGTTGCGATGATCACTAATTCACTTTGAATCCATAAAAAAACGGAAACAGGTTTTGGAAAATATCCCCTTGCTACCTCAGGCAAGTTACGGCCTGTTGCAATTCCTAATTTAGCGGATAAAGATTGAATCAGCACCGCCATTAAATTGGATGCCGCAATCACCCATAACAACGCATAGCCATATTTAGATCCCGCTGTGATATTGGTTGCAAAGTTGCCCGGATCCATATAGGCGACAGAAGCAATAAACGCCGGACCCAAGAAAGGAAAAATGCCTTTCCATCCTTTGATTTTGCCCTCTAAAACCGCCTGGGCTGTATAAATAATTTGTTTATTTTTATCATGATTGTTCATTACGAATGATCCTCTCATTTTTGCATAAACACCTAAAAGTAATGCATCTACAAAAAAGTTTACTTAAGGAAAAAATAATTGTTTTCATCTTAAATCATTCATGCAAAAATGTAAATTATTTTGCACTAATTCTTACTCGCATAGCCTGGTGAGATACATCCATACATCTTAATCCATTCAGCATTATGGGAAGCCTCCATATTCAGTCCATATTTTGTGCTAGAAAGTATTATTCTATCAACAATGCTCCGTTCAGGACTTATCTATTATGACAAAATATAAAATGTTTTCATTTCTCCTTTCTAAAATCATTTCACGTATAGAATGAAAGAGACATGCATAGGCCCGTTATAAAAAAACAGCACTCTTTCACCCGATTTAAGGAAGAGTGCTGCAAGAACGTTTATTGGTTTAAAAATCAACTTCTCAGAGAGCATTGGATTTAAGCTGAAAATATTGGAAAATGATTCAAACTTACACCAAAAGCTGAATCTGATTTCCTGAAGGATCTTTTGTCATGTATACATCGTTTTCTTCTGTCACGAAAGCATCGATTTTCCGCAACCGGTCGATGATTTGATTTCGAGCCTCATCGCTCGGGAGGACAAGAGAAAACTTTTTCAATCCGACGCTATTTTCTGAAGGCGCAGGTATTCCCACCCCGTTCCAAGTATTTAATCCAATATGATGATGATAGCCGCCTGTCGAGATAAATAACGCCTGTCGACCATATCGGCTTACGATATCAAATCCAAGCCCTTCATGATAAAATTGCTCCGTTTTTTGCAATTCGGAAACGTGCAAATGAATATGTCCAATAACTGTATCTGAAGGAAGTCCTTTCCACGGTCCATCTCTTCCTTCTGCAAGCAAATTTTCTACATCCAGCGGCTCTGTTGACATGACCACTTCCCCATTGTTCCAATTCCATGTAGATGATGGACGATCTGCATAAATCTCAATTCCGTTTCCGTCAGGATCCGCTAAATAGAGCGCTTCACTTACAAGGTGATCCGATCCCCCTTGCAATGGATAGCGAATTTGAATAAAATGCAGCAATACTTTCGCCAAGTCCGAACGTGTAGGCAGTAGAATGGCAAAATGGTACAAACCAGTTCTATGCGGCTGTTTCGGTATCACATTTTCCGGTTGCTCAATGGTTACCAGAGGCGTTTTTCCATCCGCTGTAAGGACCGCCTTCTTTTTTGACTGTTCCAGTATTTGAAAACCTATCACGTTTTGGTAAAACGCAAGAGAACGTTCTAAATTAGCCACTTTTAAGTCCACTTGTCCCACAAACGTATGGGGCGGGCGATGAAATTCCATATTGATTCCCTCTCTTCGAATAAATAATGAAATTCATTTTCTTGCCTTCAGCTGTAAAAAAGCAGTTTTCAGAATTCGCTTAGTTACTTTACGTAAGTAATTTTATAATTGTAACAAAAAACTGTAAAGTAACAATATTGTTCACGAAAAATATATTGGAAAATACATGAATGAGGTCATTCATGCCTTGCCGTGTGATAGAATGTTTTTATTCTTTAAAGCCAAAACAGACAACGTTCAAAAACGATTCCATTCAACCCGATTCCATTTTCTATTGTTAATGTTGTTGCTATTTTTCCATCATTGTTCAATTGGACCAAATATTACTCATTTGCTTATCGTCCACAAAGCTGCTCCATTTCGCATCATCATTTTTTCAAAATTCGCATAAAATATCAGAATATATGGTTTTTAGATATCAAAACATTTCTTGATACCATTTAGCAGCGGCTTGAATTTCACCCAATGTTAATTGATGGCCTTTATTCTCCCAGTGAATGTCAACCTTCGCATGTGCTTGTGCTAATAAAAGTTGAAGTTCCGATGATTCCTGCGGAGAACAGATGGGATCATTTGTGCCCGCTGCGATGAATACCTTTGTCTCTGACAGATCCGGCAAATTAATCCCTCTTCTTGGAACCATCGGATGAAAGAGAATGGCTCCTTTCAACGCATCTTGATAGTGAAACAGTAAGCTTCCGGCGATATTAGCTCCGTTGGAATATCCAATAGCCACTATATTTTTTCGATCGAATGAATACTTTTTTGACGCTTCGTCTAGAAACTCATATAATTCTTTCGTACGGAACACAAGATCTTTTTCATCGAATACGCCTTCCGCCAATCTTCTAAAGAAACGAGGCATTCCGTTTTCCAGCACATTTCCGCGTACGCTTAAAACGGAAGCATCCGGGTCGATCATACCGGCAAGAGGCAATAGGTCCGATTCATTGCCCCCTGTTCCATGAAGCAAAAGAAAAGTGGGCTTCGCCGGATCGCGGCCTTGTTGAAATAGATGTCTCATGATTTTTCTCCTTTCATACCTCATGACAAAGAAGACAGCTCATTCAATTTCCGATTTTCTTATGGATTGGATCAATGATCGAATCCCAATCATCTAGTCCTGCTTTTAAAAAGAAATTTTTACTTCTGAGTCTTGTCCAATTCTCTTACTTGAATAGGCGGCAAAATTTGTTCCAATTTGCTTCTGTACGGTTCATACCACTCAGGCAGCATTAAATTTTCTCCTAATTTTTCCGGTTCTTCATCAATGGCAAATCCCGGTGGATCTGTGGCCATTTCAAATAAAATTTTCCCATATTCTCTGAAGTAAATAGAGTGAAAATAATTTCTGTCCTGTACAGGCGTTACTTGATATCCGTGTTTCTCGATGCGTTCTTTCCAATCCAACTGATCCTCGTCATTCTCTGTACGCCAAGCGATATGATGGACCGTTCCGACCCCTACTTGACCGCAGCCGGTTGGAGATGTTTTCAAATCCACCACATTCCCAATGTCGCTTGTCGACCGAAAACGCATATATTCTCCTTCCTCTCCTGCTTGTTCAAGCCCCAATACGTTTTCGAGCAATTCAGCTGTTTTTTCAGGATCGGCAGAGAAAAGAACGGCTCCTCCAAAACCTTTAATGGCGACATCAGAGGTCACACCGCCAAAACTCCATTGGCTGTTGTCTCCTTCTTCTCTCTCTACCAATTCTATTTCCAACCCATGAGGATCGCTCAAACGTAAATATTGTTCGCCAAATCGTTCTAGTTTGGAAAATGGAACGTGGAATTTCTCGAGCCTTTGTTCCCAAAATGGCATGGCGCCTTTTGGAACAACATAGGAAGTCACTCCTACTTGTCCGTCGCCGATTTTCCCTCTGCGCCCATCTGGCCATGGGAAAAAGGTGATAATCGTTCCCGGTTTTCCGGCTTCATTGCCAAAATAAAAGTGGTAAGTGCCCGGATCATCGAAATTAATCGTTTTTTTCACCAATCGCAATCCCAGCACACCAGCGTAAAAGTCGACATTTTCTTGCGGATTCCCCACAATGGCTGTAATGTGATGAATCCCTTTTGTTTTCTTCCCCATCATTCTTCTCTCCTTCAATAGATTGATTCCTTTCCTGATGAAGCAAGTATTTTTCCAAAAATACAAGTATCTTCCTCGTTTTTGCATGTTAAAAAAGAAGGGGCAAATTTTTCTATAATGGATTCTATAATGGCTGATTCACTCTATTGCCCCTCAATGCTTATTTTCTAAATATTTTTATTCCCTCGTTTTGCATAAAATCATGTTAGAAAAGAACGGCATCCAATGCATATTGGCCAGGACCTGTAAGAGCAATCCCAATGGCAACTGCAATTAATATAAGATTCAATTCATAACCATTTTGTGTCGCCCAAAATCCATTCGGTCCGTGAACTTTTGCAATCGCAACGATCATGGTGGCAGCAATCATGATACCCGCAAGAGGTGTCAGTAATCCTAGAGCGAATAACAGTCCTCCCGCAAATTCTGCTAAACCGGCCAGAAAAGCCATCGTTGCACCTGGTTTAATGCCAATCGATTCCATCCATTGACCGGTGCCTTTTATTCCATAGCCTCCAAACCAGCCAAACAATTTTTGAGCTCCATGGCCGACAAACGACAATCCAATCACTAAACGAATAATTAACAAACCAATACTCATCATCATTTCTCCTCCTTTAAAATTTATTTTGATCTATATTGAAGGGGCCCATTCTCACCCCGTGCTTAGGATGCCGCTTTCCTTATTCATGCTAAGGAAACGTTCCACTATTCCATCATGTCTAAAACCAACAGACATCATCATCTTGTTATTTTCCCAACACCCCCTTATATTCAATTTCTTCTACCTTGTTATCTTAAATTCAAATATCTTGAATTCGAGATAATAGTAACGCACATCCAACCTTTTGTCAACTCTTATGTTGTGGATTGGAAAATTTTATTGAATGGTATTTTTTGTTCAATCCGCAAAAGGAAAGAGTAAAATAAAATAAAAATGAGCGTGGTGGCAGGATCAAATAAAGCATTTATCGTATAGTGAAAAAATTATGAGATCGATCAAAACCTCCATTAAACATTGGTTTCCTTTGAATTTTATTTTGATAGTTCACATAGTATTCGAATAAAAGCTGTTTCTTCCTGCCGAATCAACACCCAAATAACAGGAATTTTTCTTTTTATGCTAAAAAAGGTTGTGCCCTATAGTGGACACAACCTTTCGGACTCGGCAAGTTCTTCTCGAAAAGTTGAACTCTCTTTTTTCCATTAATCCAATTCTGCTAATTTCGCTTTTAAATATTCGATTGACGTTCTTGCATACCAATCAGGTTCTGATTGTCTCGTATGAAATCCTACTTCCATTGACAAATAACCGTCATAATGAATATCTTTTAACGCTTTTAATAAAGATGGAAAATCGCCTCTTCCTTGTCCGGGCGGAAGTCGGTCATGATCAGAAATGTGGACGTGGTGAAGGTATTCTCCCATTCGATAAGCATAATCGCTTGGCACTTCATTTCTGTATAAAGCATGGAAAGTGTCAAACATTACTTTTACATTGGATAAGCCTGTTTGTTCCCTTAAAAGCAAGGCATCATCGGCTGTTTCAATTAAATTGCTGTCCGCAGGAGTAGGTTCTACTACCATCGTCACCCCATGTTTTTTGGCGAAATTGGCTACATCTATTAAACCTTGCAAACTATAATTCCACGCATCTTGTTGAGAAGTGCCATGGACAACCCAGCCGGCAACCCAGATAACGGTTGGACATTCCCATTCAGAAGCTAGCCGTACCACTTCTTTGTAATGGTTGATGGTAAACTTTCTTTCTTCCGCCAGAGGAGAACTCGGATTCATCCCCGGCCCGCCGCCTGGAGCGGGCAACATTGCTGATACTTTTAAGTTCTTTTCTTTTAATAATTTTAAAATCTCTCGTCTTCTTTCTTTTGATAAATAGTCCGGCCACGCATGCGGACTGGCGCATCCTATTTCAATCGCATCATAGCCAAATGACGAAATTCGTTTAATCACTTCTTCTAACGGATAAGAAGGAACCCAAGTTGGAAAACTGCTGTAAACCCAAGTATTAAAAGATATACCCTTCATCTTGTACATCCCCTTTTCAAAATTCATTCCCAAACAAATACCGCTTTTTCCGTTTTGCGCTCATCAAACAGCCGAAAAGCTGTTTCAGCCTCTTCCAACTTAAATCGATGAGTGACCAATTTTTCGACGGGCAATTTTTTTCGGATGATAAATTGCGCAATTTCCTCATATTCATGAATGGGGAAATACCAAGAACCTATAACTGTTATTTGTTTACGAATGAACTGATCACTTGGCTTAATCGTTGTGCTTTTGCTCTCACCAATCCATGCGACTCGTCCGTGAGGGCGGACACAATCCAAAGCATTATTTTCAGCTTGCGCGTTTCCGGAACAATCAATGGCAGCATCTGCGCCACGGCCATTTGTAATCCGAAAGATTTCTTCCAGTACATTGACCTTTTTACCATTAACGATATAATCCGCTCCAAGCTCTTTTGCAACTTGCAGCCGTTCATCCAGCATATCTACGGCAATGACCGTTGCCCCCAATCCTTTGGCGATCATGACACCCGCACCGCCCATTGGCCCTAAACCAAAAATCACTAAGACATCTCTTCCGGAGATCCCCAGCCTCTTTTGTGCATGGTATAATGTGCCAATGGCATCAGTAGAGACGGCAGCAGCAACAAAACTCATTTCATCGGGAATTTTCATACAATTTTCAGCCGGAGCCACCATGTAGTCAGCATCTCCGCCATGAGCGTCAAATCCAATGCATTGAAATTCTTTACAAAACATTTTATAGCCGCTTTTACAATATGAACATTCTCCGCAGCCCAATGCTAAATAAACAGCCACCCGGTCTCCGGGATAGTAGGAATGTACACCTTCTCCTACTTGAACAATTTCTCCTGCCGGTTCATGTCCCGGAATTACGGACCCTGTTTTCGCCTTTTCTCCGCCGACAACAGGGTCGCCGTAATATAAGCTCATATCGCTTCGGCAAATGGCTGACGCTTTCATTTTGATTAACACTTCACCTGGTCCTGGAGTCGGAATGGGATATTCTCGCACTTCCACCTTTTTATCTCCAGGAAATATAACCGCTTTCATGGTCGTGATCCACTCCCCTGTAATCATTAACTGATTTGGAAGAACGATGCAGCGGGTCTCAATTGACCATCATTTTAGGCAAATCGTTTTCGAAAATGTCATAGAAATTAAGCCCACCACATTTCTTCTACCGGCTCTTTGAAGAGCGCTCCTTTTAATAAAGAAATCGCCTTGCCTAAGCCTTCATCTATGGAAGCAAGCATATCCTCATGTTCAATGGAAACCACATAATCATACCCAACGGCGCTAAGAGCGCTGAGCATATCTTTCCATGCCTTTTCATCCAGACCGTATCCAACGGATCTAAATGTCCAGGAGCGATTCAAAATATCGCTGTAATGTTTTGTATCCAATACGCCATTGACACGAATATTCGCTTCATCAAGATAAATATCTTTTGCATGGAAATGAAAAATGGCATTTTCTTTTCCTAATTTTTTAATCGCCTCAACGGGATGAATCCCTTGCCAAACGAGATGGCTTGGATCAAAGTTGGCACCGATGGCAGGTCCGACATGTTTCCTTAATTTCAGTAAAGTTTCCGGATTGTAAACAACAAAACCAGGATGCATTTCAAAGGCAATCTTCTTAATTCCGTGTGACTCCGCAAACTTGGATTCTTCTTTCCAATAAGGAATAACGACTTGGTTCCATTGCCAATCTAGAATTTCTAAATATTCCGGCGGCCAAGAACAAGTGACCCAGTTTGGAAACTTCGCATTTTCGTGATCGCCCGGACATCCGGCAAATCCGTTGATCACGGGCACTTCTAGACGTTCTGCCAACAGAACCGTTTTCCTCCAAACCTCATGAGCTTCTTTTGCAGCCTTTTTATTCGGGTGAAGGGGATTTCCATGACAGCTTAATCCGCTGATGGTTAACCCTCTGCTTTCGATCGCATGTAAAAAAGATCTGATTTTTTCAGGATTATTGAGCAGCTCGTCCGGATCGCAATGGCTGTTTCCCGGATAATTGCCTGTTCCCAGCTCAACCGCCTCTACCCCCATCTCGCACAGCTTATCTAACATCTCTTCAAACGGAAGATTTTGATAAAGAACGGTAAATACGCCTAGTTTCATGAATGTACCTCCTAATCTGCCTTCACTTTCACCCATTTTTGTTGTTCATGACTTTCTAAAATGGCATCCGTAATACACATCGATACATGACCATCTTCAAATGTGGCAAAATTTGCTTTATCTCTCAGCGGGTCTTTGCCTTCTTGAATAAAGGTATAAAAATGGAGCATCATATTTTTTAAAGAGTCCGGCCAACCTTCATTGTGTCCCCCAGGATGATGAATATATGATCTTGCTTTCGGCGTGAATAAAGCAGGATCCGCTAAGAGAATTTCATTCGGCCTGTCCCGATGCCCAATCCATAATTTCTCAGGTTCTTCTTGATTCCAATAGGCCGATTTTTGGCTGCCATCAATTTCAAAACTGAGCCTGTTTTTTCTTCCGGCGCTTACTTGTGAAACCGTGAAAACACCTCTTGCTCCATCTTCAAAACGTACAAGGACAGAAGCATAATCTTCTGTTTGTATCGGAACATCTTCGGATGCTTCCTGTCCTTTTTGTGTTCCAAACGTCGTGACATGGGAGGATGGTTTTTTCCTAACCGGTATCACCGTGGCCAAATCGGCAAATACTTCCACAATTTTATTGCCGGTTACGAATTGGACCGTATCACACCAATGGGATCCGATATCAGCTACAGCTCTCGATTTTCCGCTTAATTCAGGGTCCAAGCGCCAATTATAATCGCTTTCAAACAACAGCCAATCTTGCAAATAACTGCCGTGAATTAAACGGACCTTCCCTAATTCTTCATTTTGAATCATGGAGGCTAATTGATTGATAATAGGAAATTGTCTGTAATTGAAATTAACACCATGAACAACTTTGTGTTTTTTAGCCAACGCGACTAATTCTCCTGTTTCTTTGCTGGACATGGCTAAAGGTTTTTCTGATAAAACATGCTTGCCTGCTAAAATAATCTCTTTATTAATGGTAAAATGAAGATGATTCGGGGTACAATTATGCACCACCTGAATTTCAGGATCAGCGATCATTTCACGGTAATCCCCATAAGCTTTCGGGATTCCCAGTTCAGCCGCGATTTTTTCCGCTTTTTCCCGACTGCTCGCTGCTACTCCAACGACTTCCACAAATCCAAGTCTTCTTACGGCTTCAATATGAGTAGGTCCTATAAAACCTGTTCCGATGACTCCCACTTTTATTTTTTCCATAACGCACTCCTCAACCAACGTTTTATTTTTTCATCGATTTTCTTCCGAACGCAACGGCTAAAATAATAATGGCACCTTTGATCATCATTTGTTCACTTACGTCAAGACCCATGATAATTAATCCGTTATTAATGGTTCCGATCATCAATGATCCAATGACCGTTCCGATTACGGTTCCTACGCCGCCAAATAAACTGGTTCCGCCCAGAATGACCGCAGCTATTACCGACAGTTCATCCCCTTCGCCAAATGTAAACCTTCCTGCATGCATCCGGCCTGCATAAAGAAGTCCGGCCAAACCAGCCATCAAACCCGAACCTAAAAAGACCAATAATTTGATTTTTAGCGTATTGACACCCGAAAATCTTGCAGCGCTTTCATTTCCACCCGTTGCTAAAGTCTGTCTTCCAAAAGACGTTTTTCTAAGCAGAATATGAGCGATAATCGTGAACACTAAAGTCCAAATCAACAAAATCGGAATAGGTCCTATATTACCTGAACCAAATAGAAAATTAAAAGTGGAGTTCACAATCGGCACCGGTGCGGTATCTGTAATCCACATGGCCAATCCTTGTACTATCCCCATCGTTCCGAGCGTGACCAAAAAAGAAGGGATGGCTACTTTCGTTACAAGCAGTCCATTCACAAGACCGACCAGTAGTCCGGTCGCTAACCCTACGACTACTCCGCCGATTAATCCCAGCCCCGATTGCAAAGTCAAAGCGGCTGTTAACGATGATAGCGCTGTAATCGAACCAACAGAAAGGTCGATTTCTCCGGTGCTGATCACAAACGTCATGGCTAATCCCATAAGGGAAATCATAGCCGTTTGCCGAACGATGTTCAGGAAATTGTCCGCCGTGACAAATCCTTCATCATACAAGCTGATCGAAAAATAGATGATGACGCCGATAAAAGCCAGATAAACAATGTAATTCCGCCAATCTAATTTTTTTAACTGTCGAAAACGATTATCTTTCGCAACTAATGTCCCATTCGGAACGGAATTAATATCCTTGGATTGCATGTTGAAGTTCCTCCTCTGAATGAATCTCCTTTCTATTCAATTCCTTCACTATTGTCCCTTCGTGCATGACGATCACTCGATCACTTACCGCAAGAAGTTCGGATAGTTCGGATGAAATCACGAGAATCGCCTTTCCGCTGTCGGCCAAGTGGCGAATTACATCGATAATTTCCGTTTTAGCAACAATATCCACACCGATCGTAGGTTCATCCAGTATTAAAACAGTAGGATCATTCGCCAGCCATTTGGCTAATACAATTTTTTGCTGATTCCCTCCAGACAGCAAATTGGCCGTTTTAAAAATATCATCTGTCTTAATATTCAGTTTTTTGACAAAACTAATCGCGATTTCATTGGCTTTCTTTTCATCAATAAACCAGCCTTTTTTTAGCTTGGATAAAATCGGCAAGATCAAATTTTCCTTTACACTATGCTCAAGCACCAATCCTTGAATTCTTCGATCTTCCGGAATAAGGGCAATTCCGGCTTTGATAGCATCATCGGCACTCTTAATGGATCGTTTTTTGCCATTTACGAGAATTTCGCCGCTATCTTGAGGATCAATGCCAAAAATGGATCGAGCCATTTCTGATCTGCCGCTTCCCATAAGTCCGGCAACACCTAGGATTTCCCCGGGAAAGATTTTAAAGCTGACATCTTTCACTTTCGTCCCTGAAGACAACCGTTTTACCTCCAATACCGGTGTTGCGTTCATGGAGTAGGATCTTTCTTTCCACTCAAACGCTTTATCGACTTCAGAACCAACGATATGCTGGATGACAGTAGCCAAATCGATTTCTTTACAATCTTCCGTTGCCACATGTTTTCCATCTCGTAAAATCGTGATCCGATCGCAAATTTCAAATATTTCATCCATCCGATGTGAGATATAAATAATAGAATAGCCTTTCGCTTTCAATTTATTGATAAAAGAAAACAAAACTTCTGTTTCTTTTTTTGTTAAAGAAGCTGTAGGTTCATCCATAATCAGTATTTTCGCTTCATGAGATAAAGCTTTCGCGATTTCTGTCATTTGCCAATATCCTACACCGAGATTGCCGACCACTTCATTTGGATCAAGATCTACTTCTAATTCTTTTAATAATTGCTCTGTTTTCTTGATACATTCCTTATCATCCAGAAGTCCGAAAGAAGTTTTCGATTCTCTTGTCAGAAAAATATTCTGGGCAACCGTCAATGTGGGGATTAAACTGAATTCCTGAAATATCATCGAAATCTTATTTTTTCTTGCATCATCAGGCGATTGAATGGATACTTTTTCCCCTTCAATGTAAATCTCACCTTGATCCAGCGTGTATACTCCCGTCAAGATTTTCATTAAAGTCGATTTGCCGGCGCCATTTCCTCCCATGAGGGCATGCACTTCACCCTTGTTGACAGAAAAATCTACCGAATCCAACACCTTGATCCCATTAAATGATTTGGAAATATTTTTCATTAACAGCATTGGCTGTTCCAAACTCCATCACCTTCTTTATCTAGAGGCCGCTCTATACGAGCAGCCTCTATAAAGTTGATTATTTTAATTCCGCCGCTTTTTCTTCCAGCTTCACCCATTCGCCTTTCTCAGCTGATTCGAGAATGGCATCGGAAATCAAAGCTACACGATATCCATCTTCAAAGTTCGGGGATACTTCTGTATTCTCGACAATCGATTTAACGAAATCATACGTTTCGATCATTTTTGTTTCCCCGTACCCGATGCCTAATGCCGGAATAGGCCATAAATGTTCTCCGTAAGGATGGGCAGGTCCGGTATAGACTGTTCTGAATCCACGGCTGTCGCTTGGATCGTCAGAGAAACATACTTGAAGTTCATCACGGCGTTCATAATTAAAATATAAAGATCCTTTATCCCCATGAATTTCAAACGTTAAGAAGTTATTGCGCCCCCAAGCATTTCGAGTCGCTTCTATACTTCCTATCGCACCGTTTTCAAATTTGATTAATGTCGCAAATTCATCATCTACGTCTACAATTCCTTTTGGCGCATCTGTCTCTATTTTGACATTTCCTAATGAATCGAAACCGCTGGTTTGGATTGGTCTTTCCCCGATCCATGTTTTTGCAATGGCCATGACGTCTGAAATTTCACCGACTAAATATCTCGCATAATCTATGACATGGGTGCCAATGTCTCCTAATGCTCCTGATCCTGCACGTTCTTTTTGGAATCGCCATGATAACGGTGCATTCGGATCAGCTGACCAATCTTGCAAATAAGTTCCGCGGAAGTTCAGGATGTTTCCGATTTTTCCTTCTTCAATATATTTTTTCGCTAAAGCAACAGCTGGTGTTCTGCGATAGTTAAAGGCAACCATATGCTTGACGCCGGCCTCTTTGACGGCATCCAATATTTTCTTTGCTTCTTCTGCGTTTCTGGCTAACGGTTTTTCCGAAATGATATGTTTTCCCGCTTTTGCAGCCGCAATGGCGATTTCCGCATGGGAATCATTCGGAGTGACAATATCGATAATATCAATATTCGGATCTTCCACTACCTGTTTCCAATCGGTTGAGTAGTGTTCAAAACCTAATCGTTGCGCTGCATCTTTTGCCAATTGATCGGTTACGTCCACGATGGTATGGCGATGAGGAATGGCAGGTGCCGGCCAAAAGAACATCGGCATTCCCGCATAAGCAAGTGAGTGTGCTTTTCCCATAAATCCTCCGCCAATCATACCTACATTCAATTTTTTCATTTTGACATTACCTCCTGTTAAATTCATCATCTATTTTCTAGTTATAGTGTTATTGTTTCGCTGCTTCTTTCACAATTTTTGGTACATCCTGGCGATAAACTAGTTTCCACGAATCAAAAAGATTCTCTTTTGTCACTCCTAAAGCAGGTGTGGCAACATAGGTAGGAGCCTGCTTTCCAAGCAGTGCATATCCAGCCAAAATAGCCTCCGCAATCCCTTGATCATACGGCAATTGCGCACCGAGTCCTTTTACGATGCCGTTTGAAGCAATTTCTAAAGCGACATTGGTTCCTAAGTCTGTCGTCGTAATGACCAGATCTTCTCTTCCTGCTGTTCGCGCCGCTGCTAAAGCTCCTTCAGCAGGGACATCCCAAATGGCAAATATGCCATCTAAATCACGATATTTCGTCAACATGCCGGAAGCTACTTTTTCCCCATCGTTAGGGCTTGTGATGCCGCCGCGCACAACAATTTTGATTTTCGGGAATTTTTTCTTAATCGTTTCTTCAAAAGCCATTTGACGTTGTTTCGTTACAAAAAAGTCTGCATCGTGAAAAATAACGCCGATTTTCCCTTTTCCATGAAGTTTTTCTCCCATAATTTTTGCTGCTTCGGCGCCATTTCCATAGTTGTCGCCCGATACAACGCTTACATAATCTTTTCCAGGCTTCAATCCTTTGGCAACACCATCCATGAACACGATTTTGACTCCCGCACGAGCAGCTTTTTTATAAGCATCTGCTGTCGAAACGGGATCCACCGGAACACTGACGATCACATCTGGTGATTTTGCTAATACCGTTTCAATGTCTGATACTTGTTTTTCAGCCTTAAATTGTGCATCCGTTACAGCAATGATTTTGATTCCCATTCTTTTAAAACTGGCTTTTAACGCATTCAATTGTGCCGTTACATAGTCGTTTCCCGTATAATGCATTACGATTGCCGCTGTATAGTGCCCTTTTTTAATCTTTTGAATATCCGCTTCCGTCAGTTTTAGCGTTTTGGCCGATACAGCTTTCTCCCCGTTCGGGCCTTTGCTGAAAATCTCTTTGTCGGCAATTTTGTTGTTAATCGTCAACGGCCCGGTATTCGGAAGTCCTTTTGTGCTTTCTGTAACGCTGCTTCCGACCGCAAAAGATTTGCAGCCGGCCATTGCAAGACAGACGCTTAAAAGGACTGTCATAAACAATGCATATTTTCGATTCATAAATGCCCCCCTCTAAAGCTTCTTGACTCAAACTTGATTCGTTTTTTCAAAACTAGTTAAATAGCGGCGGCTAATCTCCGCTCCTTCTTTTGGATCGGGATAACTATCCAATTCCACCGTAATCCAATCTTGATAATTGGATTCTTCCAACAATCGAATCATTTCATCGAACTTTTGATGTCCTTTTCCTAAAGGAAGAAACTCGCCGTTTTCATAATCTTTAAAGTGGACATATTGGATTCGATCGGCATATTTTTTGATCACTTCCACTGGATCGCCGCCACCCGCTTCTATATGGGCAGTATCCGGGCATAAATGAATCTTCGTCAGCGGCATCAGTTTATCTAACTGATCCGGTGCTTCCACGATGGTTCCTAAATGCGGATGATAACTTGGAATAAGCTGATATTCTTCTGCCATCTCTGCCACTCGATCAAGAGCATCGGCTAGTGCTTCGTAATCGCTTTCTAAAATTCCGTTGGCACGAACGGCACCGCCGCCAACGACTAAATGTCGAGCACCTAATTCCGATGCAAGAGCTGCTACGCTTTTAATTTTTAATAATTCCTCTTCTAAAATATCTGGATAAATAAAATTACCACCTGTGTAAACTCCAATAAATTCTAAAGAATACTGATTGAGCAATGCCTTAAATTCTTCTTTTCTATCTTTATATTGCATGAGATTGCCGTCAAAAATTTCAAACCCCTTAAATCCTGCATTTGAAATATCTCTTAAAGCTTCTTCCGTTGAACCATAAGCAAGATAGTAAAGATCCTTTACAGAAGTAACTCCGGCGGGGTGTCCCACAACTCCGCCCCATGTATTCGTTTGATAACCGAATTTCATTGCTTCTCCCCCATTTTCTAATTGGTTTTAATGCTTAGTGTTCCATATAACTGGAAATTCCTTACCTCTTTAGAAATTGGATCGCCAAAACTCCTGTTGAACACAAATCGTAATCGATTACATTTTACTCAAAAATAACCCGACGGATGGACCACCTCTTCAGAGTTATTTACCAAAAAAATTAGTCGATTGAATCAAATCTGAAACATCAAAATTTTAAGCGAAGTCTCAATTTGATAGTTTCATTGTAATCGATTACATTCATAATTTCAACTTTTTTTTGACAATTTTTGATCGTTTTTTTCATGGAATTTCTTCCAAAAGAAGTTCTTCAACCTTTGGGACATGGAATGGATAAAGAAGCCTCTGTTCGCAATGATGAATTCTTTTCTCTATATGTAGGTGAATCTATTTGTGATTCCATCGTTTAAATAACCGAAACCAATATAATTACATTCATCCATCGTATAAAATCTGAATTTTCGCATTTTATATAATAAATAAGACTCTACCACCTTATTCATATTGGGCAGAGTAACGTTACTGAAAATCGAACAGGATTGAATCTCTTTTTTTTCATCCAGTTTCATTCCCTTTTGTATGGAGAGCACGATTTTCTTATGATTAGTTGATCTTCCAGTATATACTGATTTTTTTGCATTTCTTCTTTATTGATTAATCTTATCAATAGTTGCATGGCCAGGCTCCCAATCTCAAACGTCGGCTGCGAGATGGTCGTAAGGGGCGGTTCAAAAATCGCCGAGAATTTTATATCATCAAATCCAATGACCGAAATATCATCGGGAACATGCAGCCCTTTCGATTTTATGGCTTGTATGGCTCCAAAAGCCATTTCGTCATTAGCCACAAACACACCGGTCGGGGGATTCATAAGGGCTAAAAATTTCATCATAATGTTAAAGCCGCTCTCGTACGAGAAATCTCCTTCTTGTACCAAAACCGGTTCCACTTCCAGATTATTTTGCGCCATTCCTTGATAAAATCCTTTTAATCGATCTTTCCCCAGCACGACATTGAGGGGTCCCGAGATAAATCCTATTCTCTTATGCCCCAATTGAATTAAATGTTCCGTTGCCTTTCGGGCAGCACTTACATTGTCAATTGAAACGGTTGGAATATTGGAACCCTCAATATACTCACATGCCAGGACTACTGGATATTCATGGGCGATTTCTTCAATGAGATGCGGATCAACTCTTGCCGTTAATAGAATCATGCCATCCGCTTTTTTTTGACGAAGTATATTGAAATAACCTTTTTCTCTTTCAATATGATTGCCCGTATCCGCTAATAAAACCTGATATCCATTTTCGATGGCTACAGATTCAATTCCTCTTAGCACCTTTGAAAAAAAGGGGTTTGTAATATCAGGCACAACCACCAAAATAGTTTTGGTTTCGAGCCTCCTTAATTGCCGGGCTAATGCATTCGGCTGGTAATTTAATTCTTTAATGGCTCTTAACACTTTTTTCGTCGTTTCTTCTCTTACTGTTTCCGGTTTCGATAACACCCTCGATACTGTAGCCGTTGAAACATTAGCTCTTTTTGCTACATCTTTGATACTGACCATTGCACAACTCTCTTTCTTTTTATTCTATGTTGCTTTATTGTATTCGATTACATTGCGAATGACAACTTCTGTTAAAG
>Ga0207866_1001509_pt1 | contig 22114 bp, 23 predicted proteins | sample HigsolmetaAR203D_FD_184835 | JGI IMG/M metagenome (GOLD analysis project Ga0207866, IMG submission 184835) | Ionic liquid and high solid enriched microbial communities from the Joint BioEnergy Institute, USA - AR20-3-D (SPAdes) (version 2) ...
TACTTGCGCACGGTATTGCGAGCATGTCCCGTGATGCGGGCAATCTCCCGGATGCTCTTGCCAGTGGCATAAAGTTCGTGTAAGCTGATCACAGTCCCACTCCTTAGCATATGTCTCCCCTCTGAATCTACTTGGCGGTATGTTCAGAGGGAGAATATTCTACAGGGGTGGGTCATTTTCTTTTCGGCGCTCCTGGGTCAATTATATTCCGGCGGTGACAGTATCGCTCGGAAAACCATCATCCGGGCGGATTACTTTATTCTGATGACGCCGGTAAACTGATTACGTGATTTTGAGGATGCGTGCGTCGGAGGGAATTGCCATGTCGATGGGCAGAGGGATGCGCGTCGCGGCTCGTCCGCGCGTTGGAGACGGCGGGCCGGGAAAGGCCGATACCCGCTCCCGCAGCCGATCCGCTGGCCGTGTTTGCGGACCGGGACGAGGTGTCCCCGTGGGCGCTGGATGCGATGGCGGAGGCCGTGCGCAGCGGTCTGATGCACGGCAAGAACGGCGGCGTGCTCGCGCCGCGCGAACACGCGACCCGGGCGGAGCCGCGGTCCTGATCAAGCGTTTTCTGGTAACTGCGGGGTTTATCGATGGATAGGCAAAGCGGAATCGCGCAGGCCGGTCCGCGGCGGAAGTCGCGGGCCGGCTTTTTTCGCGCATGGGGAGACAAGGATCTTTGTCATTATGTAAAAAACCATGGTCAATATGCAAAACACTATTGACAATATGTAAATGATCATTTACAATCAGAACCGTAAGGAACGCCAGGGCTCAACAGCCCGGCCAATATCCGCCAAAACAAGATTTTTTGAGGAGGAATGCCCCATGGCTCTGATTCTCGCCTACCTGCTCGTGTTCATTCTCGCCGCAACCCCGTTCTTCGAAGTGATCAGCGTGATTCCGCTCGGCGCGCTCGCCGGCATGAACGCGCCCGCCGTCGCCCTGATCGCGTTCATCGGCAACATGGCGACGATTCTCCTGCTCATCCTGCTGATCGACCGCATCAAACTGTGGCTGCAGCGGCGCAAAGACCGCAAGGGCGTCAGCGCCGAAGGCAAGCGGGAGAAGCGCGCCGCGGCGATCTGGAAGAAGTACGGACTGCCCGGCCTGGCGCTCATCTCGCCGATCACGGTCGGCAGCCACCTGGGCGCGGTCATGGCGATGAGCTTCGGCGGCACGCGCCGGCAGATCACGGTGTGGATGACGGTCAGCATTCTGGTGTGGACGGTGGCGGCGGGCGCGCTGGCGCACTTCGGCGTCAACCTGTTCTTCGAGCAGACGGGCCGCGAGGGACTGCTTGTCAGCCTGCTCCAGGCCGGTCAATAATGAAAGCATCAACATGGAAACGGGAAGGCGTGCTCGCGGGAGGCGCCTTTTTCCCGATGGAAAGGGTGCGTTCCATGCGTGCGTTCGCATCTGCGCCGCTTACGGTCACGCGATTCTGTCTCCTGGTGTTCGCGCTGTCCGCCGGATTGTGGCTGCTGGACGGGCTGATCGGTGCGGCCCCCGACATTCCGGTCAATCTTCCGGTCAGCTCGCTCATGGCGTTCTGTCCGCTGATCGCCGCGTGTCTGCTGGCGTACCGGCGGGAGGGAGGCCGGGGGATCCGGGATCTGTTTCGCCGGCTCGCGGACTGGAGGGCGGTGCGGAGCAAAGTCTGGTATGGGCCTGCGCTGTTTCTCATGCCGGCGGTGCTCTTCGTCTCGTGGGCGTGCATGACGCTGCTCGATTATCCGCTCCCGGAGCCGGATCTGCACGCGCCGATGATTCCGGTGCTGTTCGCCGTGTTCCTCGTTGCGGCGGCAGGGGAGGAGGCGGGCTGGATGCCCTTCGTCGTCGATCCGCTGCAGGAACGGTACGGCGCATGGGCGGCGGGCGCCATCTGCGGCGCGGTATGGGCGATATGGCATGTCATCCCCTGGGCGCAGGCCGGCCACGGCGCCGCCTGGATCGCCTGGCATTCCCTCGTGACCGTGCTGCTGCGGATCGTGATCGTGTGGATATACAACCATGCCGGCCGCAGCGTCTGGATGGCCGCGCTCACGCATGCCGGCGCGAACACGGCGTTTTTCCTGTTCCCCGACTACGGCTCGCACTATGATCCGATGACGGCGGGCATTGTGCTCGCCATCTTCGTGGTCTTCGCCGTGCGTCCTTGGAGGAAGGGGCTCTGACAAGGATTCCGGACAATCTGTACAATCGGGTTGGCAATATGTTACGTTTTTTCTGTGAAGGCGGGAGACGATGGCAAGTCTGAGGGAAGGAACCAACATCAAGGAAAGGATACTGGCGATGCTCGAGAACAGGGTTCGTGAACTGAGGGCGCGTTTCAAGATGTCGCAATCCGATCTCGCCGAGAAGGTCGGAATCACGCGGCAGACCGTCGGGTTGATCGAGAAGGGCGACTATTCCCCTTCCGTGGTGCTGGCGCTGAAGCTGGCGAAGGTGTTCGGGACGACGGTGGAAGAAGTATTCTGGCTGCGCGATCAATCCGGGGAAAAGGGAGAGGGCAATGCTTAGGCAAATCGTTCGTTCGCCGCTGACCGTGATGTTCATTCTGGCGCTGTTCATGGGACTGCTGGGCCTGGGGGCGGCCGCGCCGGACGTCTTCGAGGCGTATGACCGCGTCATCCTGACCGTGATGGTCGTGATCGGCGTCGGTTTCTTCCTCCTGGTGGCGGTGCACAATCGCCGCCATCCGTCCAGCAAGATCAGCATGGCAACCTGGACGCCCTACGAGTTCAAGGAGGAGGACGAGGGGCTGAAATGGATCACCCTCCAGGCGTGCCGCAAGGTGTACATGTTCTATTACTACGCGATCCCCGCGGCGGCGCTGGTCATCTTCTTCTTCGGCGACCGGCGGTTCGTGCCGTTCGCGGTGCTGTTTCTGATGGGCGCGATCCAGTATGTCATCTTCTGGCGGGAAGAGCGGAAGTACAACCGGGAGCAGGATGCGGACGAAGACGAGGAATTCTGACGATGATGGAGGCGTTCCCGTGGCGTGAGCGCCTCCGGCGGTTTGCGGGCCGGTCTGCGGCGGAAGCCGCGGGCCGTTTTTTTTTCGCGCCTGCCAAGGTCACAAATCGTCCGTCTGCGTTGTCTTCTCTTCATGAGACCACTCAATCGGGAGGAGATCGCACACATGCAGCCGAGATTCCATTACCGGGAGGCCAATCCGGCCGCGTTCGACGCGATGCTGGCGCTGGAGGCGTTCGCGAGCGGCACGGGCATCGACCGCGGACTGTATCAACTGATCAAGATTCGCGCCTCGCAGATCAACGGGTGCGCGTTCTGCATCGACATGCACGCCCGGGATCTGCTGGAGGGCGGGGAGAGCCTGGACCGCCTGCTGCTCCTGACCGCGTGGCGCGAGGTTCCGATTTACACCGACAAGGAGCGCGCGGCGCTCGAACTGACCGAATGCGTCACCCGCATTTCGGAGGGCGGCGTGCCCGACCAAGTGTACGAGAGGGTTCGGGCGCATTTCAGCGAGAAGGAATACGTCGATCTGATCATGGCCATCAACGCGATCAACTGCTGGAACCGGATCTCGATCTCGACGGGGATGTTCCCGGGATGCTTCATCACGGCGTGAATGCCGGAGCCCGAGGGGCTCCTTTCTCGCTTGGATATGGGATAAAATGGAGAGACCACGGGCCGCGGACGGCGGACGGGAGGAGAGGCACATGGCGAATCAGGCGGAACGGGAGCGGGACGGCGGCCGGGCGCGGCTTGGCGAGCTCTACGCGGCCTGGCGGCCGTACTTGCTGGCGATGGCCTATCGCATGCTCGGATCGGTGGCGGATGCCGAGGACGCCGTGCAGGATCTGTTCGCCGCCATGCGGGAAGACCGCCTGCCGGACATGGTCCATGCAAGGGCATATCTCGTCCGCGGCCTGACGAACCGCTGCCTCAACGCGATGAAAGCGGCGGCGCGGCGCAGGATCGACTACGTGGGCGAATGGCTGCCCGAGCCGTGGCTGGAGACGCCGGACAGCACGAGCGGGGAGATCGAGCGACGCGACGAGATGTCCTACGCGTACCTCGTGCTGCTGGAACGGCTGACGCCCCTGGAACGGGCGGTGCTGGTGCTGCGGGAAGCGTTCGACTACGACTACGCGGAGATCGCCGGCCTGCTGGACAAGTCGGAGGCGGCGTGCCGCAAGACCCTGAGCCGGGCGAAAAGAAAGCTCGGCGACCGCGCCGCGTCTCCTTCTCCCCGGCATCCGGCGGGCGAGCGGGAGCTGGTGCGGCGATGGGTGTCGGCTCTCGCAAGCGGCCGGATCGGCGACATCCTCGAGCTGATCGCGGAGGATGCCGTGTTCGTGACGGACGGCGGCGGCAAGACGCGGGCGGCGATCAACCCGATCCGCGGCCGGCAGCGCGTCGCGGCGTTGCTCGACCGCATCGCGGACCGCCGATTCCGCAAGGCGCGGCTGCTTGAAGTGCGGATCAACGGCGCGTACGGCATCGCGGCCGTCGAGGACGGCCGGATGGCTGCCGTCATCGGCTTCGACTGGAACGGGGACGGGACCGTGGGGCATCTGTACGCCGTGCTGAATCCGGAGAAGCTGAAGCGGCTTGCCGCGCCGGCTGCCGAAGGCATCGGATGAAATGCGGCGGGCGCGGGGGCGGCGGCCCATAACCGTCCGTTCGGCGGGAATCGGGGCGAATTGAGCGGAAAGAGGCGATCGGGATGGTCCCGGTCGTCTTTTTCTGCAGGGGTAGAATGAATTGACATATACAGTAGGGGGGTATACTATAGGAGCAACGGGGGTGAGGGGAGTGGAACACGGCGATCACCGGAGAAGCCATCATCCGGAGAAGCTCAAATCGGATCTGATCGCCCGGCTGAACCGGATCGAGGGGCAGATTCGCGGCATCAAGGGGATGATCGAGCGGGACACGTACTGCGACAATGTCCTCAATCAGATCTCGGCCGTGCAGGCGGCGCTGAACGGCGTCGGCAAGCTGCTGCTCGCCGGGCATATGAAGAGCTGCGTGGTCGAACGGATTCAGGAAGGCGATCTGGAGGTTATCGACGAGCTGCTCACCACCGTGAACAAGCTGCTCAAATAAAATGCTTGAAGGAGTTGATCGATATGGCGAAGGTAACGCTCCATGTGAAGGGCATGTCGTGCGGGCATTGCGTCCAGGCGGTGGAAAAGGCGGTCCGGCAGGCCGGCGCCTCGGGCTCGGTGGACCTGGCGGGCGGCACGGTGACGATCGAGTACGACGAGGGCGCCGTGACGCTGGAGCAGCTCAAGCAGGCCATCGAAGACCAGGGCTACGACGTCGTGTGACGATGGAGACGGAAGCTACCCGGGAGCTGAAGCAGACGCAGCTTCAGATCACCGGCATGACCTGCGCGGCCTGCGCGAACCGGATTGAGAAGGGGCTCTGCCGGCTGCCCGGCGTCGCGAGCGCCAGCGTGAACCTCGCGATGGAGACGGCGCGCGTCGAATTCGTCCCGTCGGCCGTGACCGTCGAGGACATCATCCGCAAGGTGGAGCAGCTCGGATACGGCGCGATCCCGAAGGAGCGGCGGGAGGACGCGAAGGATCTGCGGCGGAAGGAGATCCGGCGGCAGACGGTCCGGTTCGCCGTGTCGGCCGCGCTGGCGCTGCCGCTCTTGTGGGCGATGGCCGGGCATTTCGCGTGGACATCGTTCATCCCGGTGCCGGCGCTGCTCATGAATCCGTGGTTCCAGCTCGCGCTCGCCACGCCCGTGCAACTTGCGATCGGCGGGCCGTTCTACGTCGGCGCGTGGAAGGCGCTGCGTAATCGGAGCGCCAACATGGACGTGCTGGTCGCGCTCGGCACGTCGGCCGCATATCTGTACAGCCTGTTCCTGACGCTGGAGTGGGCGCTCGCGGACGGGGCCGCCGCGCATCGCATGCCGGATCTGTACTATGAGACGAGCGCGCTCCTGATCACGCTGATCGTGCTCGGCAAGCTGCTCGAGGCGCTCGCGAAGGGCCGCTCGTCCGAGGCGATCCGATCGCTGATGGGCCTCCGGGCGAAAACGGCGCTCGTGATCCGCGGCGGCGAGGAGATCCGGATTCCGGCGGAGGAAGTGGCGGTCGGCGATCTGGTGCTCGTGCGGCCGGGTGAGAAGATCCCGGTCGACGGGATCGTGGAGGAAGGCGTCTCGGCGGTCGACGAGTCGATGTTGACCGGAGAGAGCATCCCCGTAGAGAAGCGGGCCGGGGATGCCGTCATCGGCGCGACCGTCAACGGGAACGGGATGCTCCGCGTCCGGGCGACGAAGGTCGGCCGGGATACGGCGCTCGCGCAGATCATCCGGGTCGTCGAGGAGGCGCAGGGCTCGAAGGCGCCGATCCAGCGGGTCGCCGATAAGATCTCGGGCGTGTTCGTGCCGATTGTCGTCGGCATCGCGCTGCTCACGTTCCTGGCGTGGTTCTTCGCGGTCGAGCCGGGTGATTTCGGCGGCGCTTTGCGGAACGCGATCGCGGTGCTCGTGATCGCCTGCCCGTGCGCGCTCGGCCTCGCGACGCCGACCTCGATCATGGCGGGATCGGGCCGCGCGGCGGAGCTCGGCATCCTGTTCAAGGGCGGCGAGCATCTCGAGCTGACGCACCGTGTCGACACGGTCGTGCTGGACAAGACCGGCACGATCACGAAGGGAAAGCCCGAGCTGACGGACGTGATCGCGGTCATGCCGGACGAGGAGGCGTTCCTGCGGCTGGTCGGCGCGGCCGAGAAGCCGTCCGAGCATCCGCTCGCCGAAGCGATCGTGTCGGGCATCGCCGCGAGGGGCATCGAGCCGCCGCGGGCCGAGGCGTTCGAAGCGATTCCGGGGCACGGCGTCCGCGCCGTCGTCGGCGGCAAGGAAGTGCTCGCGGGGAACCGCCGGCTGCTGGAGCGGTACGGGGTTCCCGCGGATCAGGCGGAGGCGGCGGTGGCGCGGCTCGAAGACGCGGGCAAGACCGCGATGCTGGTCGCGGTTGATCGCGAGTATGCCGGGCTGGTGGCGGCGGCCGACACGATCCGGGAGACGTCGCGGGACGCGGTGGCGCGTCTCCGCGGGATGGGGCTCGAGGTCGTCATGATCACGGGCGACAACGAACGGACCGCGCGGGCGATCGCGCGGCAGGCCGGCATCGACCGCGTATTCGCCGAAGTGCTGCCGGAGGGGAAGGCGGAGGAAGTCCGCAAGCTCCAGGCGCAGGGGCGCAAGGTGGCGATGGTCGGCGACGGGATCAACGACGCGCCCGCGCTGGCGACGGCCGACATCGGGATTGCGATCGGCACGGGCACGGATGTCGCGATGGAGGCGGCGGACGTGACGCTGATGCGCGGCGATCTGAACGGCATCGCCGACGCGATCCGGATGAGCCGCCTGACGATGCGGAACATCCGCCAGAACCTGTTCTGGGCGCTCGCCTACAACTCGCTCGGCATTCCGGTCGCCGCCGCCGGGCTGCTCGCGCCGTGGGTGGCCGGCGCCGCGATGGCGCTGAGCTCGGTGTCGGTCGTGCTGAACGCGCTCAGGTTGCAGCGGGTGAAGCTGCGCGGATGAACGTGCAGCGTTGCCTCCGATGAAGGCGCGCGCGGATGACGATCATGGCGTACCGGTGAAGGCGCGCCGATGATCGGGAGCGCGGCCGGATGCGTCGGTGATCGCCGCGCGCCCGGCCGCGTCGGGCGAAGGTTGCGGTTGGGAAGACGGGGGCGTTGACGGAAGGACTGTCCGTGCGGGCGGTCCTTTTTTGCTTGGCGGTTCGTGATCCGTCCGGGCCATTCGTCAACGGCCTTCCGCCTGTCCGCTTCGCGCGTCCATGCCCGACAGGCGGCTCAGCCCGAACAGCGCCAGGGCCGCGAGCGCCATCGCCGCACCGAAGTACCCGAGCATGGCGGCGGAACCGCAGGTCAGCACGAGCCCGCCCAGGAAGGCGCCTGCCGCGCTTCCCAGATAGATGGCGGAGGCGTTGAGCGAGAGGACGATACCGGCGGACGGGCCGGACAGCCCGATGAGCCGGTGCTGCTGGGCCGGGTTGAACGCATAGCTGCCGATCCCGTAAAGGGCGACGGCTGCCAGGGAGGCTCCCCGCAAGATCCTGCCGACGGGAACCGCGTGCAGCGCCGACATCGACGCGAGCGAGACGGCCAGCACGGACAGCGCCAGGCAGATGGTGCCTGCGGGCCCGATCCGGTCGGCGGCGAATCCGCCGAGCGCCACGCCGGCGAAGCTGGCGATTCCGCCGACGAAGAGCACGAGGCTGATCGCCTCGCCTTCCGCGCCGAGCCCGCCGTACAGATCGGCGATGTACGTGTAGACGGAGAAAATGGCAATGCCCCACAGCAACGTCGTGAACAAGGCGGAAGAGATTGCCGGGCGTCCCAGATAAACGAGACGTTCCTTCAGCGGTGCCGCGCCGGCCGCCGATGACCGCCGACAACGCGCGCCCGCGCTTGCCGGGCTCCGCCAGGGCGGCCGCGGCCGCGGAAGCCGTCGGAGCGAACAGGCCCGCCGCGACCGCCGCGATGATCCGTCCCGCAAGCGTCAGCCCGTAGGAGTGCCCGATGCCGCAGATGACGTTGCCGGCCGCGAACAGTAACAGCGCCCCGGCAAGCAGACGCCGCCTTTCCGTCCGTCCCGTGAACGTCATCAGAACGGGCGAGCCGACGGCGTACACGAGCGAGTACACGGTGACGAGCTGTCCGGCAGCGGATGCCGAAACACGGAACGCATCGGCGATTTCGGGAAGAAAACCTGCGATCATGAACGCTTCCGTGCCGATGACGAACGAGCCGAGCGCCAGAAGCCAGATGCGAACGTTCATCTTGATTTCCCCCCTGTCGTGACCGCTCCTTGTCGGGTTGCCGATTTCAGTTTCATTGTAAGGCGTCGAATTGATTTTGTATAATTAAATGTAATGAACGATTGATTCAAAAACATTGAATGCGGGGCGGCGCGCATGGACCTGAAAGCCATCAAAACCTTTCACCTGATCGCGAAATACGAGAGTTTCATTCGCGCGGCGGAAGAGCTGAACTATTCGCCGTCCGCGGTGACGATGCAGATCCGCAAGCTGGAGACGGATCTGGGCGTCATGCTCATCGAGCGCGGCAAGCCGTTCCGTCTGACCGAGGCGGGGAGGCTGTTCCGGGAGCAAAGCCTGCCCCTGATCCGGCACATGGAACAATTGCAGGCCATCATGTCGGATTGGGACAAGGGCGAAGCCGGGCACGTCCGGCTCGGCGTGACGGAGCCGGCGGCCAGCCGCAGACTGCCGGGCCTGCTGAAGATCTTCCTGGAGCGGCATCCGAATATCCGGATCTCCGTGGATGTCGCCGATACGCCGACGCTCGCGGACAGGGTGCTGAGAGGAGACGCCGATCTCGCGCTCTGCACCTCGCCGGACGCGGGGGAGGAGCTTTACTATGAGGCGCTGTTCCGGGAGCCGTTCGCGGTTCTGCTGCCGGAACACCATCCGCTCGTCCGGAAGTCGGCCGTTGACGCGCGCGATTTCCGCGAACACCGTCTGCTCGTGACGGGGGCAGCCTGTCCATACCGCAGAAAGCTCGAGATGACGCTGCAGGATGCGGGCAATGTGCCGACGGATGTGATGGAGATCGGGAGCATGCCGGCGCTGAAGCATTATGTCGCCTGCGGACTCGGCATCGCTCTGGTGCCCGAAATCCTGCTCGAACCGCTTCCCGTGGGCACGGTCGTCCGGCCGCTCGGCGAAGGGCTCACCCTCGACATGACGTTCGGCCTGCTGTACCCGAAGACGGGTTCTCCGTTCTCGCGGGCGGCCGACAGGCTGTACCGGTTTCTCAGGGAAAATCTGCCGATATCGTTCCCACGCCGTCCGTGAACCGGATCGCCGTTTCCGGCGACTTATTTCATAGAAAGCCGGTGAGAAGCCCGCGTCCGCGAACGTCGCCGGCATCGTCGGCGATTCGGGCGCGAAGAAGTGACGGACGCGCTTCCGCCGTGAGCAGGCGTTTTGTCACAACATCACCCTCCGATCTGTCTTAAGGATGAGACGAACGACCGGAGGGTGATGTTCATGGGCGAATCGAAGATTGTCATCATCGGCGGCGGCGTCGCCGGGCTGGTGGCGGCCTGCCGTCTCGCGCGGGCGGGAAAGCGCGTGACCGTGCTGGAGAAGGCGGAGCGGTTCGGCGGCAGGGCGATCACCGTGACGAAGAACGGCGCGCTGCTCAATCTCGGCAGCCACGCGTTCTACCGCGGCGGGGAGGCGGAGCGCATTTTCCGGGAGCTGGGCCTCCGGCTGGCGGGCGGAAGTCCGTCGATCGCCATATCCGTGCTCTGGGACGGCAGGGTGATGCCGCTGGCGCGCTTCATCATGGGACGGCCGTTCACCTGGGCCGGAAGGATCGAGCTGGCGCGGGCGCTCCTCAAGCTCATGCGCCCCGATCCGGCCGCGGAGGACATCTCCGACGCCAGTCTCCGCGCGTGGATCGAGCGGCATCTCCGGGAGCCGATGGGGCGGAACCTGCTGTACGCGATGCTGCGCACGAGCACGTTCACCCACGCGCCCGACCGGCAATGCGCCGGACCGGCGCTGAAGCAGGCGCGGCGGACGCTCAAGCCGGGCGCGGTGGTCTACCTCGAAGGCGGCTGGCAGTCGATCGTCGACCAACTGGTCGGGATCGCGCTCCGCGAAGGCGCGGAGCTGGTCCGCTCGGCCGGCGTCGAAGCCGTCATGCATGAAGACGGGCGGGTTCGCGGGGTGCGCCTGAAGGACGGCTCGGAGCTGGAAGCGGAGGCGGTCATCGCCGCGGTGCCGCCGGCTGAAGCCTGCCGCCTTGTCCGGAGCGCGGAACAGACCTCGCTGCGCGTCTGGAAGGAGCAGGCGCGGCCGGTCACGGTCGCCTGCCTCGATCTGTGCCTGAGAAGGCTTCCCGCCCCGCGCAACCGGATCGTCATGGGCATCGACGAGCCGGTGTTTTTCTCGTACCAGTCGGGGCCGACGCCGTCGCTGGCGAAGGAGGGCCACGTCGTGCACGCGGTCCGGTATCACGGCATCGGAGAGCATGACCCGGCCGGGGACGAGGCGGCGCTGGAACAGGCGATGGATGTCATCCAGCCCGGCTGGCGCGACGAGATGATCGCGCGCCAGTATTTGCCCGCCATGACGGCCGCTTACGATTATCCGCATGCCGGTCGCGCGGACCGGGCGCCGGGGCCGGCCGTGCCGGAGGTGCGCGGGCTGTACGTGGCGGGCGAGTGGACCGGCCGCGGGGAGCTGCTGGTCGACGCGGCGGCGGCGAGCGGCGAGCGGGCGGCGGAGAAACTGCTGGACGATCTCCGGACGGTTGGCGACCGGCCGCACCACGGCACAGAGGCAGGAAGATGCGCGTCCGCGGAGAACTTTTTTTCACAATGAAGGGAAAGTATGGTGATGACTGTGCCGGGCGCTGACACGTTCACCGGGGAGATGTACCGGGAGCTCAAGCCGCTGCTGTTCTCGCTCGCGTACCGGATGCTGGGAAGCGTCATGGACGCCGAGGACGTCGTGCATGAATCGTTCCTCGCGCTTGACCGGGCGGGACGGGACCGCGTCGGCAACGTGCGGGCCTACCTGTGCAGGACGGTGACGAACCGCTGCCTGAGCCTGCTGCAATCGTCCGCGAAGAAGCGGGAGGTGTACCCGGGCCCGTGGCTGCCCGAACCGCTCGTCGGCGATCCCGGCCGGGCCGGCCGCACGGACGATCCGCTGGGGACCTATGTGCAGAAGGAATCGCTCGGAACGGCCTATCTGCTTCTGCTGCAGCAGCTTTCGTATGTGGAGCGGGCGGTGTTTCTGCTGCGCGAGGTGCTCGGGTACGGCTACGACGAGATCGCCGGGATCGTCGGCAAGAGCAGCGTCAACTGCCGGCAGATCTATCACCGCGCGAAGCGCAGCCTCGGCAGCCGGGCATCCACATCCGCATCCGCATCTGCATCTGCATCCGCGCCCGCTTCCGCGGGGGAAGGCGGGCCGCCGCAGGACGGGACCGCACTCGCCCGGCTCGTCGAGCAGTTCGTGCGGGCCCTGGCGAACGCCGATGTCGACGGGCTGATGCGCGTGCTGTCCGCGGACACCGCGCTCACGATCGACGGCGGCGGCAAGGTGGCCGCTCCGCCGCGCACGGTTGTCGGCGCGAAGCGGATCGCCGTGTTTCTGGCGACGATGCCGTCCGTGCTGCCGGCGGACGCGGTGTACCGTCTCGCCGAGGTCAACGGCCGGCCCGGCGTCGTCGTGCAGACGAAGGAGCAGACGGTCGCGGTCGCGTCCTTCGACTGGGAGGACGGCCGCATCACGGCGATCTACGTCGTCGCCAACCCGGACAAACTGCGGCATGTGGACATGATGCGGGCGTGACGCAGGCAAATGAAGACAGCCCCCGTCCGGCGCACCCGGAGGAGGGCTGTCGGCTTGTCATGCGCGTCATGCGCGTCAGGCGCTCTTCGCCTGATCCAGCAGCTTCGCCTTGCGCCAGCCGCCGTACTTGTAGTAGAAGGCGTTCAGCAGCGCGGCCATCGTGAAGCTGACCGGGAAGCACCACCAGACCGCGTCGAGGCCGTACGCTTCGCCGAGCCAGGCGGCGAGCGGCGTGCGGATGATCATGAGCGAGATGAACGCGAACAGGAGCGGCGCCATGACGGCACCGGCCGAGCGGACGACGCCGCTCATGACATTGAAGATGCCGAAAATGATGAACGACCACAGCGTCACCTGGTTGATGTGCATGCCGATCTCGATCGCGCCGCCTTCTTCCACGAACAGGCTGACCGTCTCGCGGTTGAACAGAAGCAGGATGGAGACGAGCGCGCCGGTCAGCAGCACGTTGAAGCCGATGCCTACGCCGGTGATGCGGTTCACGCGGTCCCAGCGGCCCGCGCCGATGTTCTGCGCCGCCATCGAAGTGACCGCGCCGCCGATCGCGAGGGCGGGCATCTGGACGTAGCTCGAGATCTGGTTCGCGATGCCGAACGCGGCGGTCGCCTCGGTGCCGAAACCGTTGACGATGTGAATGAGCAGCAGATTGGCGAGCGACACGACGACCATGTTGAGCCCCATCGGGATGCCCTTCCGGATCGTCAGCTTGATGATCCGCCACTCCATGCGCAGCAGGTGCAGTTCCTGCCACGTGATCCGCAGGAAATACTTTGTGGCGTACAGCCGGAGCATGAGCAGAATCAGGCTGATGAACTGGGCGATCAGCGCGGCCGTCGCGGAACCGGCGATGCCCATCTCGGGCAGCGGGCCGATGCCGCGGATCAGCAGCGGGTTGAGCCCGATGTCGAGCACGGTGGACAGCAAGAGGAAATAGAACGGCGTCTTCGAGTCGCCGGCGCCGCGCATGACGGCCATGATCAGGTTGAAGCCGAACATGAACGGCGTGCCCGCGAACATGATCCGCGTGTAGATGATCGCCATGTCCATGGCTTCTTCGGGCGTGTTGAGCAGCTCGAGGATGAGCGGCGAGAACAGGACGCCGAGCGCGCCGGTGATGATGGACAGGATGAAGAAGAAGCTGGTGCTGGTGCCGACGACTTTTTTGGCTTCCTGGATCCGACCGGCCCCGAGATTCTGCCCGAGCAGAATGACCGACGCCATCGAGATGCCGAAGATGGCGCTGATCAGGAAGAACATCAGAAAGTTCGCGTTGGATGTCGCCGCGAGGGCGGTCTCGCCGAGCAGCCGGCCGACCCAGATCGAGTTGATCGATCCGTTCAGGGTCTGCAGCACGTTGCCGAGCAGGATCGGCAGCGAGAAGACGAACAGCGTCTTGCCGATCGGTCCTTCCGTCAGGGTGGGCCGGGCGGCTGCGGTTGGTTTGGGTTGTGGAGTGGACATGGCTCGTTCTCCTGTGTCTGGGGTTCGAAAGTTCTGACAGCCATTATACACCCGCGGGGAGACAAAGGGAACCCGCCCCGGGACCGGGCGCGCCTTCCGTCATAAACGGCTGGCAAATCGCGCCATACTAAGGGGCGTGGCGGCACGGCATCCGGCCGGCCGCCGATCAACTGCGGAAGGATGGAACGGCCATGATGAAACGGAAAATCCGGATGGCCGCCTTGCTGCTTGCCGCGATCGGGCTCGGCCTGTCGGCGTGCGGAGGCGGCGGCAACGGCGGCGCGAACAAGGGCAATCAGGGCGGCGAGGCGCCGGCGGACGGCACCGCGGCGCAGGCGGAAGCCATCTACAAGGCCAATTGCGTCTCCTGCCACGGCGCCAATCTCGGCGGGGGCCTCGGCCCCGAACTGCGGAACGTCGATCAGCGCCTGAGCCTGGACGAGCAGTTCACGGTCGTCAAGGAGGGCCGGGGCCAAATGCCGGCGTTCGGGGGCAGCCTCTCCGACGAGGAGATCCGGGCGCTGGTCGAGTGGATGAGCGCGCAGTAAGGCAAAGCTCTCCCAGAGGCAAGCCGCACGGCTTCATCCGGAACGTTTGGCAACGTCCGGCAGGCCGGGCGGCTTCTCTTTTGCCCGAGCGCGCCCTAATATCCTGCCGGTTCTTCTCCCGATATAGGTAAAAGCACGACATGCGAAGGAGAGATGCCATTGAGCGGTATACTCATCACGAATCCGGTCATCTGGGCGGATGTTCCCGATCCGAGCGTCATTCGGGTCGGAGAAGTGTTCTACATGGTCAGCACGAGCATGCATGCGATGCCGGGCTGCCCGATCATGAAATCCGCGAACCTGAGGGATTGGGAAATCGTAAACTATGTGTTCGATACGCTGGAGGACCATGACGCCCACAAGTTGTCGGACGGCAAAGGCATCTACGGCAAAGGTTCATGGGCCGCCTGTCTGCGTTATCACGACGGCACGTTCTATGTGTGTTTCTCCAGCCTGGACATGAACCGGTTCTATGTTTACCGCACGGATGACATCGAGAACGGACCGTGGGAACGAACCGTCTTCGAAGGCGTCTTCCATGATCCGAGCCTGCTGTTCGACGACGGCCGGGTCTATGTCATCCATGGCAACGGCGACATCCGGATAGCGGAGCTGACGGCGGATCTTGGGGCCCTCAAACCGGACGGCATTCATCAATTGCTGCTGGAGACGGAGCGGGAAGGCATCGGACTGCGGTGCGAAGGCTGCCATGCCTGCAAGTTGAACGGATATTACTATCTGTTCTTCATCGAATGGCCGAAGACCGGGAACCGGCGGCGCCGACAGATCTGTTATCGTTCGCGCCATCTGCTCGGTCCGTACGAAAGGCGGGTGGTGCTTGACGACAACATGGGCTATCGCAATCACGGCGTCGCGCAGGGCGGCATCGTCGACACGCCGGCGGGCGAATGGTATGCCGTGCTGTTCCAGGACCACGACGCCGTCGGACGGGTGCCCTGCGTCGTTCCGGTTCGTTGGGAAGACGGCTGGCCCGTGTTCGGTACGGACGGCAAGGTTCCGCAGTCCTTCGAAGCGAAGCTGCCGGACGCGCCGGCGAAGCCGCTCGTCATCAGCGATGAGTTCGACTATGGCGAAAACCGGTTGTCGCCGAGCTGGCAGTGGAACCACAATCCGGACGACCGCCTCTGGTCCGTGACGGCGCGGCCGGGCTGGCTCAGGCTGGTGGCCGGAAGTCTGGCGCGCAGCGTGGAATATGCCCGCAATACGCTGACGCAGCGAACGGAAGGCCCGGCGTGCAGCGGCATGACGCTCATGGAATTCGCGCATATGAAACCGGGCGACCGTGCGGGTCTGGTTGCCCTGCAGCATGTCTACGGCACGGTCGGCATTCATGCCGGGGATGACGGCGCGCACCGGGTTGCCATGTGCGTCAGAGGAGAAGACGGCCTGGAAGAGGTGATCGAGAAGATTCGGTATAACGGCGACCGCATTTGGCTGAAGATCGACTTCGACTTCCGGGACGGCGCGGATCTCGCCCGTTTCAGCTATTCCGAAGACGGCACGGAGTGGCGCGCCATCGGCCGCACGCTGCAGTTGAAGTACACATTGGACCACTTCATGGGCTGCCGGATCGGACTGTTCCATTACGCCACCCGGGATACCGGCGGCTGGGTCGACTTCGATCATTTCCGCTACAAGAAGCTGCACTGACGCGCCACAGCCTGTGCGGCGGGGGCTGCCGGCCTGTGCGGCGGGGGCTGCCGGCGGGCAAAAACCGCAATTTGCAAGAAACCGGCGGTTGCGCCTTCTGCCAAAATGGGAGGCGGAAGCTTCCGCAAATCCGCAGCAAAGGAGCAATCGCGCATGTACAAACCGGGAATCACCATTTGGTACAACGTGAAGGACCTCGGGCGGACGCTGAAGTTCTACACGGAAGGGCTCGGGTTCTCCGTCGACTACCGGGACGACGAGAGCCGGATGGCCATCGTCACGACGAACACGCAGGACTGCACGATCGGGTTCATGGAAGCCGGGGAGGTCGTGCCGGTCAAGACGTCGACGGTGTTCGAGGTCGAGGATGTGGAGCAGGCGGTCCGGACGCTGTCGGCCCGGGGCGTGACGTTCGCGGGCGGGATCCGGACGATCCCCGGCTTCGTGAAGCTGGCGGCTTTCGAGGATCCGGACGGCCACGCCTTCGAACTGTCGCAGACGCTGACCGGCTCCTGATCCGACCACGTGCAAAACAGAACCCGCCGCCCGGCGAACGTTCAACGGTCCGGATCGGGCAGGCGGCGAGACGCGATCCACGCGGCGCACATCAGGACGGCGAGCAGGAGGAACGGCGGGTAATCCCGGCCGGCCGCCTGCAGCGTCCACAGCACCGCCTGCGGGCCGAGCGTCGCGCCGATGAACAGGATGAACGTGTACAGCGTGACGGCGGCGGCCCGCGCATTTCCGCCCAGCCGGCCGATGATCGCGATCAGCGGCGGGATGGCGAGCGCGATGCCCGCCGCGACCCCGAAGCTCGCCGGCATGACGAGCGTCAGAGCGAAGGCGGGCGCGGACCCGCCGGCCGCAGCGGAGATGAGCCCGGCATCGAATGCGAACATGCCGGCCGCGACGGCCGCAAGCCCGGTGGCGGCCGCCGCCAGCCCCGCCCGCAGCACGCGCCGCAGCCCGAATCGCGCGGCGAGCCGGCCCGCGAGCGGCGACAGCAGCACGCCCGGCAGGCCGGCGGCCCGGACGAGCAGCATGTCGCCGGGTCCGAGCGCGACGGGCGGCCGCGTCAGCACGGCTTCCAGCCCCGCATACATCCCCACGAACGCAAGCAGCAGCGTTCCCGCGACGAAGTAGCATGGCGGGAGCTTTTTTTGTCCCAGGAGGAAAAGAAACACGCGAAACCTCTCCGCCATCCGTCCCTCCCCGCGCGGCGCCGTTCCCCCGGGAAGCCGACCGCCGAGCCATGCCGCCGACCACGCGTAGATGCCGCCGAGCAAAAAGAACACGCCGGGCCAGCCCCAGAGCCGCTCGACAGCGCCGGCGAAGACCTGCCCCGCAACGCCGGCCGACATGAACCCGGTCGTGATCAGGCCGATCACGACGACGCTCCGGCCCGGCGGGTACATCTCCGCCGCGTACGCGAGCGCCGCGGGCGCGAAGCTCGACGCCGCCAGCCCCTGAACCGCCCGGAGCGCGATCATCGGGGGCAGACTGTCCGCCAGGCCGATCAGCGGGGAGACGGCGGCGAGGGCGATCAGGCCGGCGGCCATGACGGGCTTGCGGCCGAACCGGTCGGACAGCGCGCCCCAGATCGGCAGGCCGACCGCGTAGGCCAGCGAGAACGCGCTCCCGGGCCACGCCGCCGTGTGCAGCGGCACGTCGAAGCGTACGGCGAACAGCGGCGTGAGCGGGATCGTGACGTACAGGCTCGACACCACGGCGAGGGCGCACCAGACGAGGATGCAGGTTGCCATCGGGTGCGGCCGGTCCATCGCTTGTACGGGGGCGGTGTTCCCGTGAGCTTCCATGGTCGATCCCTCATTCCGAATCGGAATATCGCACACCACCAAGCTATATGCGGCCGATCCGGCTTGCAAGTACGCACTTTGATGCAACCATGCATCCCGATGGCAACCGTGGCGGGGACGGCGGGATCAGAATCCGTTCCAGATGACCGTCTCTTCCACCGGCAGGCGGGTGGTCGGGCGCGCGGGCCTCGACGCCCTGCCGATCGCGACGAGCAGCACCGGAATGTACCGGGGCGGGACGTTGAACGCCCGGACGAACGCGTCGGCGTCGAAGCCGACCATCGGCCCCGAGTCGAGCCCCGACGCCGTCGCGGCAAGCATGAGCTGCATCGCGGCCAGCGAGGCGTTGCGGATCGCTTCGTCCCGCCGGTACGTCGCCGCCGGCTCCACCGCGTAGGCCTGCTCGATCTGCAGCATCATCGCCGCGTAGGTGTCGTACCCGGCGTAGGCGTCCTTGAGCCCGGCCTTCACGACGGGTTCGTACACCTTGCGCGCGTTCAGGTTCGCTTCGAGGTCGCCGAGCACCGCGACGGTGACCGAGGCGTCGACGACCTGCCGCTGGTTCATCGCGATCGGCAGCAGCCGCGCCTTCGCCTCCGGATCGGAGAAGACGATGAATTTCCAGTGCTGGAGGTTCCAGGAGGACGGCGCACGTCCCGCGAGCTCCAGCAATTCCAGGATCTCGCGCTCCTCCAGCCGGAACGCGGGATCGAAGTGGCGGACGGACCGGCGCGCAAGGAAAAGGGTTTTCGGATCGTGGGACATCGCAGGTTGACACTCCTTTTCTCGAATCTTGATCCATGTGTCACCCCGAATCGTAAAACGTGCTGCCAATGGGAACAACCACAAATTGCAAGGACTGTATTAATGCAGACGGACGGTGTATGATAGAGAAGAAGACGGAAAGCGGGGGAAGCGGGGTTGAGCAAGTACGCGGATATTCTGGCCGATCTGGAGCTCAGGATCGCTTCCGGGGAGTTCGCCGCGGGCCGGAAGCTTCCTTCGGTCCGCGAAGCCGCCGGCCTGTACGGCTGCAGCGTGAACACGGTCGTTCGCGCGTACGCGGAGCTGGAAAGGCGCCACGCGGTCTATTCGGTTCCCCGGAGCGGCCACTATGTCGTCGACAGCCCGGCCCGGCGGAACCGGGCGGAGGACGGCCTGATCGATCTGTCCGCCTCGACGCCGGACCCCGAACTGTTCCCGCTCCGGGATTTCCGGCATTGCCTGGACCAGGCGCTCGGCACCTGGCAGTGCGAGCTGTTCACCTGCGCGGACGAGCGCGGGTTCGAGCCGCTGCGCCAGGCGCTCGTGGCGCATCTGGCCGGGGATCAGGTGTTCGCCAACGCGGAGCGGATCCGGATCGTGCCGGGCGTCAACCGGGCGCTCGAGCTGCTTGCGAAGATGCCGTTCCCGAACGGGCACGAGGCCGTGCTCGTCGAACAGCCGAGCTACGATCTGTTCCTGCGGTACCTGGAGGCGGAGAACATACCGGTCCGGACGATCGCCCGCGCGCCGGAGGGCATCGATCTCGACGAGCTGGAGCGGCATTTCCGGCAGGGCGGGATCAAGTTTTTCTACACGATGGCCCGGCATCACAGCCCGCTCGGCACTTCGCTCGCCGCGGAGGAACGGAAGGCGATCGCCCGGCTCGCCGGCAGGTACGGCGTGTATGTCGTGGAGGACGATTATCTGGCCGATCTCGGGGACGCGCGCGGACTCGATCCGATCCGCGCGTACGATCGCGATGCGCGTATCCTGTACCTGAAGAGCTTCTCGAAAATGGTGTTTCCCGGACTCCGGCTCGGCGCGGCCGTACTGCCGGAGGAGCTGCTGGAACCATTCGACCGGGCCCGGCGGTACGGGGATACGCCGCTGCTTACCCAGGCCGCGCTTGAGGTATACATGAGAAGCGGCATGTACGATCGGCATCGGCGCGCCATCCGCGAGCGGTACGCCGAGCGGATGCGGGCGATGCTGGACGCGCTCGGGCGGCACGGCGCCGGGGAATGGATCGGCGCGCCGGACGCCCGGCGGGGTCTGTACGTGCCGCTCATGCTGCCGCGGACGGTCAATCTCGAGCGGCTGGCGGGACGGCTGGCCGCCCGGGGCGTGCGCGTCGTCTCCGGCAAGACGGGCTATCTGCGGTCATATCGGGAGCGGGTGAAGTTTCTCCGGCTCAGCGTCGCGCGGGCCGATCCCGGACGGATCGGGGAGGGCGTGCGGCGGATCATGGAGGAGGCGCGGCGGGAAGCCGGCCGTTCGCGGCTTTTTTTCAGTCCGGGGGAAAGGAGCATGCGAAGATGACGGATGGGAATCGGCTCATGCCGGTCGGGGACGGGGAGCCGGCGCGGTGGCTGGCGTCCGCCCTCGAGAAGCCGTGGGGGCGGGGCGACCGCGCGAATTATGCGGCCGCCGTCATCCCGCGCGGGTATGAAGCATACGCCCGGCTGTTCCACCCGGCCTGGCTCGCCGGCGAGGAGCGGGAGCTCACCTGGGCCGAGGCGGCCGCGCGCGCCGGGACCCGGCCGCACGCCCGGATGCAGTGGCACGCCGTTTCCCGCGCGGGCGATCCCGACATCGGGTGGCGCGGGCTGGTGCCGCCGGAGGCGGGACGGATGCCGGTGTGGATGCTGGAGACGCTGGCCGGGCTGCTCGAGCGCCATACGCGGACGCCGGAGCGGTGCTATTTCGCGGTGTGGGACGGCTGGGGATTGCCCGGACTGGCGTTGCTGCGCGGCCGGGCGGCGCATATCCGGCTGCACGATCGCGCGTACTATCTGCTTCGGGGGGATGTCCGCACGGCCGCGGAGCGCCTCTTCCCGCTGTCCCCGCAGCACGCGAGTCTCTGGTGGCCGGAGGACCGCGCCTGGTGCGTCGCAACGGAGGTCGACATGATGTGGACCTATGTCGCCGGCTCGGAGGCTTGCATCGCGGACATGCTGGCGGACGGCCGGCTGGAGGCGTGGCGGGCGTCGCCGGACGATCGGGCCGACGCGGGCGGCGACGAGGTGAACGCGCCGAGATGCTCATGCTGACCGACGGAGGGGAGGAAGCGATATGGGAACGGTGTGGCGATTGATGTTGCGGGAGCTGGTGAACCAGGAATGGAAAGTGTGGCTTTTCCTGCCGCTGCCGCTTTTGCTCTTTGGCGGGCTTCTGCATTCCCGGCTTGAGGTTTCGCCCTTCACGATCGCGATCGCTTTGACGGCTTTCTGCGTCATGCAGGCGAATCTGCACAGGCGGATGGCGCGGAGGTCGGACGGAGCGGCCGGCCGGCTCGCATCCGATCGGCCGACCGACGGGCGGGAAGCATCCGGGCGGGAAAAGCTGCTGGCGATCTATGCCATGACCTTCGTCTGGTTCGTGCTGGCCGCGATCATCTGCAACGCCGCCTGGGCCGTGTACGCGCTGGTTGTGGGGGGCGGATTCCGGCTGTCCGGGCCGGAGGAGCTGACCACGGCGCTGGCCGCGCTGCTGGCGGCGACGGGGATCAGCCTGCCGCTGCGCTGTTGGCTCGGGGATCGGGCCTCTGTCCTCGTCTCCGTCCTGTTCGTTACCGGGATCTGGAGTGCGGCCGACATCGCGCGGGCCGTGCCGGACGCGCTGGTCCGTTCGCCGCTGCCGCTGCTCGCGGCGGGCGCGATCGTGTTCGCGCTGTCCTGGTGGCCGGCGTATCTGGGGTTGCGGCGGACATCGGGGGCGTAGCGTTGCTTCGGCGGTATATTGCCCGCTGCGGCCGGCTCGGCGGAGCGTTCAGGCCCGGCTGATGGAGGATTTTGCCGCTGGTACTGTGCCGAGGCGTCTTCGATGGGATGATGGACGAGTTTTGCCGTGTACAGCGGGGCTTTTTTTGCAGTTCAGAGGGGGCTGTAGCGTGGATAGCACGTTACAGAGGCGAGATGGGCCCGGACGAGTGCGCTGTAGCGTGGATAGCACGTTACAGAGGCGGTGTGGACCCGGTTGAGCGCGCTGTAGCGTGGATAGCACGTTACAGAGGCGGGGCAGGCTCGCTCGGGTGCGCTGTAGCGTGGATAGCACGTTACAGAGGCGGTGTGGGCCCGGACGAGTGCGCTGTAGCGTGGATAGCACGTTACAGAGGCGGTGTGGGCCCGGACGAGTGCGCTGTAGCGTGGATAGCACGTTACAGAGGTGGGTAGGCCCGGTTGAGCGCGCTGTAGCGTGGATAGCACGTTACAGAGGCGGGGCAGGCTCGCTCGGGTGCGCTGTAGCG
>Ga0207866_1001517_pt1 | contig 21977 bp, 19 predicted proteins | sample HigsolmetaAR203D_FD_184835 | JGI IMG/M metagenome (GOLD analysis project Ga0207866, IMG submission 184835) | Ionic liquid and high solid enriched microbial communities from the Joint BioEnergy Institute, USA - AR20-3-D (SPAdes) (version 2) ...
TTTTTTACAACCGGAAACGCGTACATTCCGCTATCGGGTATCTTACACCTGTTCAATACGAACAAATGTACGGTCAAGCTGCATAATTTTCTCGATTCTGGCTGTCCAATCTATTGACAGAGGTCCAGGCAGATTGTCAAGTGCAATCGCAGTGGTGGAGAGCTCCAGCATCAGGTCCATTGCTTGACAGAACTTCTCCCACCAGTCTTCACGGATGACGATGGGAGTACCAGGCTTCCTCAACCTCAATGCTGGCAACCGATGTGTGGCGATGAGGTACTTGATAAACTCTCCACTGTAACCCCAGTACTCTTCAATTTCCTTAAGTGTCAGCCATTGTTTCTGCTTCATCGTACTCCCTCCTCTCGTCGAACATATGTTCTATTATGTAAAAATTCTATAATAGGTCACCGGAACTTTATAGAGGGCCTTGTAAAAATTTTCTACGAATTTTGACAAAATTTTACAAGACCCTCTTTATTTTTACAAGAATTTCCATTATAATATTAACATAAGCAGTTAGAAATTTTTAGTAGAGGAGGAAGATTTTGATGGCACGTAACCAGAGTGTTCAACAGCAAAATAACGAGAGGGAGGTCCAGACAGTGAAAGTCGAGTTCGTCGTTTCCACCGACAAGAAGGAAGTTGACCTGAAGCTGGAGGAACTTCGGAAGCGGAGAGATACCTACAAAGGGAATCTCGCGTATGCAATTGCACAGCAAGACAAGTACAGCAAGGATTACACCGAGGCTCTCAACCGGGGTGCTGACCAGCTTACACTTGACCGGTTGGAGTTGAAACTTCGGGAGGCTGACTTGCGAATCACCTTCTACAAAGAGAGGCTGGCGAAGGTCGAAGAGGAAATCATTCGGTACAAGCTTGAAAGGAAGAAAGAGGCGGTTGCGTAAATGAAACGAGCAACTGCCTCTCTCACTTTTCGGAGGAGGATAAGAGTACTGTTCGTTCTTATCCTCCTTTCCTTTTTGGTACTGGTACTCCGACTGGCGTACATCATTTTCTGGTGGTACCCCTATGACCAATGGAAGAGGAATCCTCCGTTTCCCACAGACAGCGGAATCGTATATGAGGTACAAAGCGGAGACTATTTGTTCGCTATCAGTCAGAGGTACGAGGTACCATTGAAGAGCATCATTCGACTGAACGACATAAAGAACCCGAACCTCATCTACCCAGGTGACAAGATACGGATTCCAAATCCTCCACCGGAATATCCACACGAAGAGATAATCGTTGCATTGCAGAGTCCAGCACATTTCATTGAGGGAGTGAAGACCGTTTGGGAAAGACACGTTCAACCAAAAGTGCAAGCAGTTCAAGCGCACGCTGCAGATTCGCAATCTTCGGAGTGAAGAAAGACGGAAAGGAAATCCTCTGCGGCAATTGCACCTACGGGACGAGAGAGGAAGCAGAGAAAAAGCTTCCTCTCTTTCGTCTCATTTTTGAGGTGAGAGGCTACCAGTTGGAGATACGACCGTTCGACATTTCGTGAAAACTTGTCCACATTCAAGCATATAATGCAGTAAGAAAATGTTTAGGAGGGCGAAAGATGAAACGAGCAGCGATTTACGCCAGGGTCTCCACAGAAGACCAGACAGACAATACCTCATTCGACACGCAAGTAACGGACTGCCGAAGAGAGGCAGAACGTCGAGGATACCTCACAACAGAAGCCGATGTCTACTTGGAGGACGTGTCAGGAGCTTACGGCATTGACCGTAGACCAGTCCTCCGTACCGTGTGGGAGAAGTACCAGACAGGATTCTACGATGCCATCATCGTCTGGCACACTGACCGATTGAGCAGGAACCTAACCGTGTTCACTGCTCTCGTTAACAGTGCACGAGAGAAACGTCAGTGTGGAACAAAAGGAGACGGATTCATCTTCGCCAGAGTTCCCACAGAGGATACTGCCGAAGGACGACTCCTCCTCAACCAACTGGCAAGCTTCGCAGAGTACGAGAGGGAGAGAATCCGTCTCCGGACTCTCACTGGTAAACACAGTCGAGCGAAGGAAGGAGCATTCTTCGGTGGAGGAGAGCTTCTCGGTTATCAGTGGAACAGAGAGAAGCGGAGATGGGAAGTCGTTGAGGAAGAAGCAAACATCGTCCGTCTCATCTACCAGATGTACGTCTACGGTATGGACGGTGAGGGACCTATGGGTACGATGAGGATTGCAGAGAGACTCCAGCAACTCGGGATACCCACACCCAACCAGATGAAGGGAACTCGTCTTGGTAGACCGAGCAAGAACGGTAAGGTTGGTGAGGTCTGGTCAGAGACCACCGTCCTACGCATCCTCACGAACACCGCATACGTCGGAGAGCACTACTTCTGGAGAGAGTCGAAACCCATTACACCGGAGAGCATCAAAGAGGAGTGGATACCAGTCGAGTTTCCAGCAATCGTTGACCGTGACCTGTTCGAGAAGGCACAGGAGAAGCGGAAGAACGCTCGTGGAGGGTTCAACCGCAAGAAGCCAAAGCCGCTCCTTGCAGGACGTATCCGTTGTGGTCTCTGCGGTCACGCGTACGGTGTCTGCGTCAATGGGAAGAAGGAAGCGTACAAGTGCAACGGACGGCTGAAGAAGAACCACCTTGACGGCTCTCCTCGCTGTACCTCACCAATCCTCTTACAGGAACCGTTCGAGCAAGCGGTGAAGGAACTCCTCCTCAACGCTCTGTCGAGTCCTGAATCAGCACGGAAGGCGGTGGAGGAGTACCTTTCCAGTCTGGAGAGGAAGAAGGTCGAGCTTGAGACCATCCTCGGTCCAGCAAACGAGCAGCTCTCTACGGTACAGGAGAAGATGCGGAGGTTGGCAAAGGTCTACCTCTCCGGAGTGCTTGATGACGAAGAGTACCACAGAGAGCAAGAAGCGTTGAGGGAGCAGGAGCAAGCCATCCGTCAGAGATTTGAACGTTACGGTACCGAGTTCGATACTCTTACCAATGTTCAACGGCACATCGAAGACGTAAAAGTCGTTCTGGAGTCCGGACTGTTCGATGTCCGCTACTCCGGTGATGAGCACGTGGTGGAGGAAGTTGCTTTCGTCAGAGTCAAGGACGAGAAACACTTGACGGTAGGATTCCCACACAGGACAGTAAAATGGGAAGAGCTCCTCGACCTCTTTCAAGTGACGTGTTGGGTTTACGAAGACCGTATCGAGGTGAGAGGACTCTTCCCACTCAAAAATCTACCAATTCATAAAGCATTAACATCATAGCCGGTTTTTTGGAGCCGACGACGGGAAACGTGTATATCGGGGGCCGGGATCTGACCGGCCTGCCGCCATATCGCAGGGACATCGGCATGGTTTTCCAAAACTATGCCCTTTTTCCGCATTTGAGCGTGTTTGACAACGTCGCCTACGGTTTGAAAATACGCAAGATGAGCAAAGCGGACATCGCCCGGAGGGTGGAGGAGTGCCTCGCCGCCGTCAGACTGGAATCGTTTGCCGGACGGATGCCGCACCAGCTGAGCGGCGGACAGCAGCAGCGGGTTGCCATCGCCCGGGCGCTGGCCATCCGGCCGAAGGTGCTCCTGCTCGACGAGCCGCTCAGCAACCTGGACGCCAAGCTGCGCAAGGAAATGCAGACCGAACTGCGCAGTCTGCAGCGGCGAATCGGCATTACGACGATCCTCGTGACCCATGACCAGGAGGAGGCGCTCAGTTTGTCCGACCGCATCGGCATTCTGGGCGAAGGCGAACTGCAGCAGCTCGGCACGCCGCTGGAGGTGTACCGCCGCCCGGCCAACCGGTTTGTGGCCGAATTCATCGGCCAGGTGAACCTGATCGAGGTGAAGGCGGCCGCCGATGCGGACGCTCCTTCCGGCACGCGCGCCTTTTACGCGGAGTGGCACCGGCTGGCGTCCGGCTCGCCGCTCGTGCTCCATGCGGCCGATCATCCGTCGCTCGACGGCAAGGACACCGCCCTTTTCATGCTGCGGCCGGAACGCGTCCGGCTGTCGGCGGAGCCGCGGGACGGGGCGGCCAACGCCAACGGCGCGGAAATTCGCGTCGAGTCCGTCAGCTATGCGGGCAGCACGCTGCGCATCGCCGGCGTCCTGCCGGGCGGAGGGGAGCTCGTCGCGCTGGCGGGCGACCCGTCTTTTCCCTCCCTGCCGGAGCCGGGGCGTACGATGTACGCCCACTGGGAACCCGGCGATCTCATACCGCTGGAGTGAGGGGGCGCGAGGATGCCGGACAGCCAACCCATCAAAAAATACAGATACCATTTGTTCTCATGGATCATGCTGACGCCGGGACTGATCTTTCTCGGCCTGTTTTTGCTTGTTCCGTTTGTGCTGCTATTGGTCATCAGCTTCCGCGACGTGGACGGGTTCATGAACATGCTGCCCACGTACAGCTTCGCGCAGTATGTGGAAGTGTTCACGTCCAAATTTTATGTGCGAATGATCGGCACGACGCTGTGGGTGGCGCTGGTGACGACGGCGATCTGCATTCTGCTGGCCTACCCGGCGGCCTATTTGCTCGTGCGCGCTCCCGGCAAGGGCGTCCGCACCATGCTGTACGTGTTCCTCGTGTCGCCGCTGTTGACCAGTGTCGTCATCCGCACCTTCGCCTGGATTGTCCTTTTGGCGCAAAACGGGCTGGTGAACGAGGTGCTGCTGAAGCTTCACCTGATCACCGAGCCGCTCAGCCTGCTATGGAACATGAAGGCGGTCATCATCGCTTACGTGCAGGTCATGCTGCCGTTTGCCGTGCTGCCGATCGCCACTTCCCTCGGGGAAATCGATCCGAGGCTGCGCCAGGCTTCCATGAGTCTGGGCGCCGGCCGGCTGCGCACGTTTTTCAGAGTGACGCTGCCGCTCACGATTCCCGGCATGATGTCCGGCGCGATCATCGTCTTTTCGTTGGCGGCCGGCAGCTACATTACGCCGCTCCTGGTGGGCGGAAGGCTGCAGCCGCTCTTGCCGCTGGCCATTTATCAGCAGGTGCTGCAGGTGGCGAATCTGCCGCTCGGCGCGGCGATGTCAATGACGCTCCTCGTGCTCGTCGGCGTACTGGTGGCGGTGATGGGATGGCTGTTGAGACTGTGGGAGGGACGCATGAATGGATAACCGCAAGGAGGAGCGTTCGCCAGCGCGCCGCAGGAAAGGGCGGTTCGACGTTTGGACGACGCTTGTTTGGGTTGGCGGCGGTCTGGTGTATTTGTTCCTGATTTTGCCCGTTCTGGTCATCATTTTGTCCGCATTCAGCCCGAATGCGTACCCGGAGTTTCCGCCGTCGGAATTGTCGCTGCGCTGGTTCCGGGAAGTCGCGGACAATGCCGCGTGGATGAAAGCCATCGGGTACAGCCTGTGGTTGATGGTCCTCGTCACGCTGCTGACCGTCGTGCTCGGCACGACGGCGGCCTACGGCATCTCGCGGCTGGAATTCCCGGGGAAACAGGCGCTCTTGTCCTTCATGCTGTCTCCGCTCATGATTCCCCAGGTCGTCATCGGGATCGCCCTGCTTTATGTGTTTACGGGCATCGGGATGTTCGGGACGATGGCGGGGCTGGTCATCGGACACATGATCGTCGCGTTTCCGTATGTCATCCGCACCGTGGGGGTCAGCTTGAGCAATCTGGACCCGAAGCTGGAACGGGCTTCGATGAGTCTGGGCGCCGGGCCGGTCAAAACCTTTTTCCGGGTGACCCTTCCTCTGATCAAGCCGGGCATTGTGGCGGGAGGGGTGTTTTCCGCGGTTACTTCCTTCGGCGAGGTGTCCGTCAGCCTGTTCGTCGTTTCACCGTCCAACATGACGGTTCCCGTGCGCATTTTCAACTATATCGATCAGACGTTTGATCCGTCGGTGAACGCCATCTCCGTCATCTTTATCGCGGTGGCCGTCATTGCGCTGGTGATCATCGAGCGGACGATCGGTCTGACGAAGGTCATGTGACACTGAAACCATCTCGGAATAGACCGCTCCCCTGACCGGGAGGCGGCCTATTTCCGTTGATGGGACAAAAACGAGGACCCCCATCTTGTCATGTATCCGAGACTCCATGTTTGCGGATGAAAAGACGGGGATCCTGATCCGAATGAACATTTATTTACTTTACCCTTCTGTAAACGTCCATAGGCATCCCTCCTTTCCCAGGAGGTAGCCGACCGCCCATGCAAGCCTGTTCTATTGCAATTAGATTATAGCATAATTTTACAATAAAAGGGAACATTTGTTCTATTTGTGATTGTTGCTCTGGGGATCGTCCTGTTGTTTTTTGGCTGGAGAGGCGTGAACTCGGATGTACAGTGGGGGATTTGTGTTTGGGTATTTTTGCTGTTTTCCTCTTCGCTGGCCATCATGTTATCAGATCCGAAAACAACAATCATGGCTGAAACGCTCCATATCGAGATTCCGTATATGGCCGTGTTCCTCCTTGATACCTTGTTGTTATTGCCGTTGGACTGTTAACGGCTTTTGAATCTAGCTTTTTATACGTGGAAGACACATGGCAAGAAGGCGCTTTGAGGCCTGATGAGAACCGCATGGCCACCAACATGACCGCGCTAAATGACAAATCCGGAACACAGGGAAGGGATCCGATTGATCGATTCACACATTCATCTGGACTTGTACGAACCGGCGGACATCGGCCGCATGATGCGGGAACTGCCTTCATTCGGCGTCGAACGGGTGGTGGCCGTGTCCGTCGATCTGGCGTCCTGCCGCCATGTGCAAAGGTTATCCCGCGGCTATCCCGGACAGGTTGTGCCGGCGTATGGCCAGCATCCGGAGCGAAGCATCCCTTCGGAACCTGAGCTGGACGAACTTTTTGCTTTCATCCGCCTGCACAGGGAGGAAATGGCGGCGATCGGCGAAGTCGGATTGCCCTGGTACAACCGCCGGGAAGCGGAGCGCAAGGGAGAGCGGTTCGCGCTGGAACCGTATGTGGAACTGCTGGAATCGTTCGTCCGGCTGGCCAAAGAGCTGAACAAGCCGATCGTTCTGCACGCCGTTTACGAAGATGCCGACATCGCTTGCGATTTGCTGGAAAAGCACAGCGTCCGCCGGGCGCATTTTCACTGGTTCAAGGGCAGTGAACAAACGATGCGGCGCATGATGGATAATGGATACTTCGTTTCTTTTACTCCGGATCTGGTCTATGAAGCGGAAATTCGTGCGCTGGCAAACCTGGTGCCCATGGAGCGTTTGATGGTGGAAACCGACGGGCCGTGGCCGTTCGAAGGCCCGTTTCGCGGACAAAAGACGCACCCCCGGATGATCCGTTACGTCATCCAGGAGCTTGCTGCCCTCAAATCGCTGCCCTATGCGGAGGCGGAGGCGATTGTTCTTTTCAACACGAAAAAGTTTTACGGGATCCGATGATGACGGATCCCGGACATCCATGAGCCGTCAACCATCGTCACCCGCGGCGAGCTGCAAAACATGCTGGACGCCTATGCCGGTGTGGTCAGGATGCAGGCCGCTTTGTCCGAAAGAGAACTCCATACAGGCTATTTTGCTGAACAGGCGTCTTCCGGCAGCATGCTGTTCCTCGATTGGATCCGGGAAAACATCCGGTCGTTTTATGCCAACGAACTTCAATGGATTGATCAGGTCCGGGAATTCATCGCAGGGTTTCCGGATGAAGAACCCGTTCCGGCGGAAGCCGCTGCGCACAAAGAAAGGAAAGAGGAGGGATCCGCCATGGAATACCGGATCATGGAAAGCAACGGGAAAAGATACCTGTATGTCACAGAAGCTCGGAAACTACAACATCAAAACGGCGGTGGTCGTCAAAAGCGCACAAAACTTTCCGGAGCGATTCCGGGAACTCGTTTCCGAACTTCGCACCGGCAACACATTCCGGATTTTCGATCAACTGGATGAGGCCGTTGACTGGCTGTTCGCATAACGGGAAGGCCGCTTGACCGGGCGCAGTACATGATCCATGCCCGGGGCGGCCTTTTTTTATTTGGACATGTTGAACCACAGAAATTTCATCTCCGACTGAAGAACGAACTCTTTGAAGGCTTTGGTGGCCAGCGGATGTCTTTTCCTGGCAACGGCCAGCCCCGTCTGGATGCGGATCGGGTTTTTCAGGAACAGGGGCGCGATCTTGGTCGAGTTCAGCGAGAAGGCAACCCGCGAGGAAAACAGGGAGATGCCGATCCCTTCCTCGACCAGTCCCCGGATCGTTTCAATCTGGCTTCCCGCCAGAATGATGTTCGGTTCGAATCCGGCCTGACGGCACATGTCGACCAGCGAACGATGGATCGTGCTGTTTTTCAGGACGAGAAATTTTTCATTGGCGAGCTCGCTCACTTCAACCACTTTCTTTTTGCCCAATCTGTGGCCGGACGGGGTGACGACGACCAGCTCGTCCCGGATCAGCGGGTGGAATTCAACATCGGGGAACTGCTCCGATTGGGCGTTGATGAACGCCACATCGATTTCGGACGCCTGCAATTTTTTGATCAGATCGAAGCTGTGCGCTTCATACAGCTCCAGCTGGATGCCCGGATACGTCTGCTGGAAACGGGAGATGATCGATGCGATCCCGAGATAGGCAATCGTCTTGATGGCGCCGATGCGGATTTTTCCCCGATTCAGGTTGGTGTGCTTGCCCATCAGGTTTTTGATCTGCTGGATGTCCTCCAGGATCCGTTCCGCATGGCGCACGAATTCCTCGCCGGCCGATGTCAGCTGCACGGAGCGGGTGGACCGCCGGAACAGCTCCACTCCCAGCTCTTTTTCCAGTTTCTTGATCTGCTGCGACAGGTTTGCCTGAGAGACCGCTATTTCCTCCGCCGCCAGCGAAAAGTTCTGGTATTTCGCCACTGCAAGGACGTACTCCAGTTGGTGAATTTCCACGCGATCAGCCTCCCGGGGAAATCTATAACTTCCGATGATTAATACTATTGATTATTGCAATTGTTAATATGAATTTCCGTTGTTAATCTAATAATAGACGTTCATGATAACGCTTTCCAGTCAGAAAATTTCAGTACCCCAAATGATTTGGAGGAGAGTAGCGATGAGCAGAACTGAAAAATGCGACGTCATTGTGGTGGGCATGGGAACGGCGGCGTTTGCCTCGGCTGTTTCCGCGAAGCTGAATGGAGCGGAACGGGTCATCATGCTGGAGAAGGCGCCGGAATCCGAGGCCGGGGGCAATCCGCGGCATACGGTGGCGGGCTTCCGGTTTGTCCACGAAGGAGCCAGGGAAATCCGGGAGTTTTTGCCGCAATTTTCGGAGGAGGAGTTCAGCCGTCAGCATCACCCGCCCTATACCGCGGAACAGTATATGGCCGACCTGGAGCGGACGACGCACGGCCGCATCGACAAGGAGCTCGCGGCCAAGATCGTCAACGATTCCAACGCCGCGCTGCACTGGCTGCTGGAACTGGGACATGAGTGGGAGCCGATGACGCTGGTCGTCATCGACGGCATCAGCTACTTCGGTCCGGGCCACAACATCCGTTCCAAAGGAGGCGGCATCCAGAAGCTGGCGCGCTGGCTGAAAATCGCCGAAAAACTCGGGATTGAACTTCGATACAATTCTCCGGTCACCGCTTTGCTCGGCAACCATCGCAAGATGGAAGGCGTGCGAATATGCGGTCCCGAGGGGGACTATGATCTGCTGGCCAAAGCGGTCATTCTGTGTTCGGGCGGCTTCCAGGCATCGGCGGAAAAACGCGCGAAATATCTCGGCAAAAACGCGGACCTGATGAAGGTGCGCGGCAGCCGCCACGATACGGGCGAAGTTCTGGAGATGGCCATCCAATTGGGGGCGCAGCCCAGCGGCCAGTGGCAGGGGGCGCACGCGTCGCCGATCAGCCTGACAGCGCCGGATGTGGAATGCAGCGACAACTACAATCATTACAGCTACCCGCTCGGCATCACGGTGAACGCGTACGGACTCCGGTTTTTTGACGAAGGGGAAGCGGAAAGCACGTACACCTATGCGAAAACCGGTTGGGAAATGATCGCCCAGCCGGGAGGGATCGGCTATCAGATCTTTGATCAGCAAACCGTGCCGTACCTGCGCGAAATCTATCAAAAGTTCACGCCGGTCGTTGCCGACACGATCGAGGAGCTGGCGGTCAGGATCGGTGTGGAACCGAAAATTCTGGAAAACACCATCCACGAATTCAACGCTTCCGTGAATCGCGAGGTCGAGTTCAAATGGCCCGAGAAGGACGGCAAGGGCACGAGTAATCTGAACATTCCGAAAACGAACTGGGCTGTGCCCATCGAAAAACCGCCGTTTGTCGCCTATCCCGCCACAGGCGGAATCACATTCACGTTTGGCGGCCTGAAGGTGAACACGAATGCCCAGGTGATGAACACCTACGGACAGCCGATAGAAGGGCTGTACGCATCCGGCGATATTTTGGGCCTGTTTTATCACAACTATCCGTCCTGCACGGGGCAAACAAGGAATGCCGTGTTCGGCAGAGCCGCCGGCAAGCACGCCGCAAGCCTGTGATGCCGTGCGAGGCTCCATGAAACCGGGGCGATGGGAGGTCTGACATGGCGGAAACATTGCAGACGATTTCGGGCACATTTGCCGAATTTGCGGGCAGCCTGACATACGAACAACTGCCGGCGGCAGTGAAGGAAAAGGCAAAATATGCCGTCATCGACACCGTCGGCGCGATCCTGTTCGGGTCCGCGACGGAGGAGGGCAGGGCCGTTCGCGAAGCGATCCGCGGCATCCAGCCGGGCGGGGAAGCGCTCATCTGGGGCACCCGACAAACGGCATCCGTTTCGCTGGCCGCCCTGGCCAACGGCACGGCGGCTCATGCGCGGGAGATGGACGATTTCGGCAAGGAAAGCGGACACCCGGGGGCTGTGATCGTCCCCGCCGCCCTCGGCGTCGGCGCGCAGTTCCATGCGTCCGGGAAGGATGTGTTGCTGAGCGTCGTTCTCGGGTATGAAATCGCCGAGCGGTCGGTGGAAGCCCTGGGCGGCTACCGGGCGCATACGAAGGCCGGCTGGCATTCCACCGGCACGTGCTGCACCTTTGGCGCGGCGGTCGCGGCGGCCCGGCTGATGGGGCTGGATCGCGAGAAGATGACATCGTCCATCGGGCTGGCCGGATCGTATACCGGGGGCATCTGGGCATTCATTGAAGACGGGGCGATGAGCAAGCGGCTGCACCCCGGCAAAGCGGCGGAAAACGGCATCGTCGCCGCGTACCTGGCCAAACAGGGATTCACCGGGCCGGCGGCCTTGTTCGAAGCGCCGTGGGGCGGCTTCCTGAACACCTATACGGCGGGAGGGCAGACGGGCAAGGTGAACCCGCGGGCGATGACGGACGGGTTGGGCGACAACTTCCGCATTTTGCGGACCGGATTCAAACCCCACGCCTGCTGCCGCGGCATCCACGGATCGCTCGACGCCTTTCTGCATCTCAAGAACACCTGCAACCTTAACGCCGGAGACATTGCGCAAATCGATGTCATCACGAGCAGCCACGCCGCTCTGCAGCTCGGCAACAAAGACATCGTCAGTTTTCTCGACGCCCAGATGAGCCTGCCCTACAGCCTGGCCGTCGCCTTGCTGACGGGAGAGACGGGGCCGATCCAATTCGCGGACCGGCAGCGGCAAAATCCGGACGTGCTCACCTGGTGCCGGCAAATCAACGTCATCGGCAGGGAGGACATTCCTTTCGGCGCGCCGTCCACGGTCCGGATCCGGCTGCATTCCGGAGAGACATATGAGCATTCGGAGCCGTTTCCGTTGGGATGCGCGGAAAATCCCATGACGGCGGAGCAGCTGCAGCGGAAATTCCGCGAACTGGCTTCCACGGCTCTCACGGAAGCGGCGGCAGACCGGCTGCTGGAGCAGCTGCTGAACATGGAAGAGATTGCGGATGTGAGCGCGATTGTGCCGCTGCTGCAAGGTGCTTGAACCTATACACTGGATGGGAGGAAACAACTTGTCAATCGTAAAGGGCGCATGCATTGCGTTTGGCGACAACATTGACACCGATGTCATCATACCCGGGCGCTATCTCGTCAGCATCGATCCGCTGGAGCTCGCCGAGCATGCCTTTGAGCCGCTTGGGCCCGAAGTGCAGAAGCGTCTCAGGGAGTCCAAAGTCGTCGTGGCGGGCAAAAACTTCGGCTGCGGCAGCGCCCGGGAACAGGCGGCAAGCTGCCTGATCGGCGCCGGCATTCAGGCGGTCCTGGCGAAATCGTTTGCGCGGACCTTTTACCGGAACTGCATCAATACGGGGCTTCGCGCGGTGGAATGCCCGGACGCCGTCGATGCGATTCGGGACGGGGACGAGGTGGAAATCGATTTTTCGAAAGGGACCGTGCGCGTCGAAGACAAAACGTTTCACTTTTCTCCTTACCCGGAAGATTTGCAGCGCATCATCGAACACGGCGGACTCATTCCGTACCTGGAAAAATTCGTGGTAAAAAAATAGCCGCATGACGCCGCATCAAGGGAATTCCGGATGTAAAGGAGGAAGAAACCAGATGGGAAAAACGTTCGCGGAAAAAGTGCTGGCCCGGGCGGCCGGCGTGAGCGAAGCGAAAGCCGGGCAAATCCTGACCGTATACCCCCATTTATATATGAGCCACAATGCGACCTGGCGCTGCATCCGCACGCTGGAACGGCTCGGAACGGATCAGATCTATGATCCGGACCGCATTGCGATCGTGCTCGATCACATTTCGCCTTCGCGCACCGCGCAGCAGGCGGCGCACCAGCAGCTGGCCCGCCGGTTTGCTATGGAAAGGAAGATCAGGAAGTTTTACGATATCGACGCGGGCATTGCCCATGTCGTGCTCATGGAGGATGGTCATGTCCGGCCGGGCCAGGTCATCATCGGCACGGATTCCCACTCGACGATCTACGGGGCGCTCGGCGCCTTCGGCACGGGGGTCGGTTTCAGCGAAATCACGGCAACCTGGGTGACGGGTTCGCTGTGGATGAAGGTTCCGGAGTCGATCAAGGTGGTCATTGACGGCCAGCTGCCCGAAGGCGTGTACGCGAAGGATATCATGCTGAAACTGATCGGAGATCTGACGGCGGACGGCGCCACGTACTGTTCGGTGGAATTCCACGGCAGCTATGTGGAAACGTTGTCGGTCTCGGAACGGATGACCTTGTGCAACCTGGCCATGGAGCTGGGCGCCAAATGCGCCTATGTGCCGCCGAATGAAATCACCCGCCAATATTTGGCGGAGCGGGGCGTTTCGCCGGATGAGTATGAGGAAATTTATCCGTCCGACGATGCGCGCTATATCAAAACGATTCATATGGACGCGGCGAACATGGTGCCGCAGGTTTCCTGTCCGCATACGGTGGACAATGTCCGGCCGATTACGGAAGTGTGCGGAACGAAGGTGGATCAGGTCTTCATCGGTTCTTGCGCCAACGCCAAATATGAGGATCTGGCCGTTGCGGCGAAATATTTGAAAGGAAACAAAGTTGCGCCCGGAGTGCGCCTGATCATTACGCCGGCTTCCAGGCACGTGCTGGATCGGGCTGTGAAAGACGGGATCTTTACGACTTTGCTGGAAGCAGGCGCGATGTTCACGAACCCCGGCTGCGGAGCGTGCGCCGGTGACGGGGGCGCCATGGCGGACGGAGAAGTGACGCTGTCCACCGCGAACCGCAACTTCCGGGGGCGGATGGGCAGCTATCAATCGGAAATCTACCTGGCAAGTCCGGCCGTCGCCGCGGTCACGGCGATTCGGGGCGAAATCGCCAATCCCCGGGACATCGTACCCGCTTCATAATGGAGGAATGATCCGATGAACGAACAGCGCCTGAATCAGCTGACCGCCAAAATGCGCGAGCTGGATTTGAACTGTCTCATTGCCTATTTTGACGGAATGCACACGTTTCTGGAAGCCAATTATGTGTACATGCTCACGGATTTCAAGCCGATGGCCGAGAGCTTCGCCGTCCTGTTCGCGGATGGCCGGACAACGCTCCTGTTGACCCCGGCCTGGGACCGGCATCGGGCGAGGCGGGGCGTTGCGGGCTGCGATGTGATCGGCACCGATGATTTGTTCGGCGCTTTGAAACAATTTGTGGACGAACACAACATCCGTTGGGAAGAAACGGGCCTGCTCGGATTTTCGGGGTTGAGCCAGCGATCGTGGGAGCGGTTTGCCGCATCCTTCGGCATGGCGGCATTCTCCGGGACCGGAAGCAGCCCCGGGAGCGGCGCCGGACTCAACCATGTCGACGCGCATGTGCTGCCGATCCTGCAGACGAAAACGGCGGAAGAACTGAAGCGCGCCGCCGAGGCGACCCGGATCGCCGAGAAAGGTTTTGAACGATTTATGGAAGTGATCCGCGAAGGCGTGACGGAATATGAGATTGCGGGCGAGCTGGACAGCTACATGAGAGCGCTGGGCGCCGACGACAATTTCCTGCTCATGAGCGCTTCGAAGCACAACCGTTCCGTCCGCGCGCCGGGGGATCGCAGGATTGAACGCGGGGATCTCATCCTCGCGGAAATTTCCCCGGGCGTGGAGGGGCAGTTTTCGCAAATTTGCCGGACGGTCGTGTTTGGCGAGTCGGATGAAGGGCGCAGGCAGCTGCTGAAAGAGAAATACGGCCTGCTGCTGGAGGCGCTGCGCCAGGGGATTGCCGCGGCCGCGCCCGGCGCCGCGATGTCTTCGCTCGTCACCGCAATGAATGCGCCGATCGAAGCGGCCGGCTATGGCGAGTTCTGCCATCCGCCGTATATGAGAGTGCGCGGACACGGCCTGGGGTTGAGCTCGATCTTGCCGGGCGATGTGTCGCTGGACAACGGCACGATTTTGCAGGAAAACATGTTCTTTGTCCTGCATCCCAATCAATATATTCCGGAAACGGGCTATATGCTTTGCGGCGTGCCCGTCCGCATCGCCTCCCGGGGTGCCTTGTCGCTGTGCGAGGGCGAACCCGAGCTTGTCTTCATCGACTGAGGAGTGGAAGAGACGACCAGGAAACGGTAAGGAAAAGCCAGAAATGCAGAAAAGAGGGGCTGCAAAATGATTACGATGCACCCGGTTGTTTTGAGAGGCTGCACGACGTGGGATCGCGACAAACTGCCGCTGGAAGAATTCCAGGGCAGAATGAACGACGTGAAAACGATGATGCGCGAACAGGCCATCGACTGCCTGATCGTTTATGGCGATGTCAGGGATTTTGCGGAACTGTGCTACCTGACCAACTACATTCCCAAACACAGCTCGGCCATGGTGGTCATTCCGTCCGACGGGGATCCGTATCTGATCGCCGCCGTTGCCGGGACCCGCGACCTGCCCGCCGTGCAGGTGCTGACATGGATCGGGGATATCCGTTCCACGAAGCGGCTGGACGATGAGCTGAACAAGCTCGCCCAATCCGTCAGGGACCAGAACCGGCATCTGACCGTCGGCATCTGCAATCCGGATCTCATGCGGGCCACCCTGTACCGGAAAATCCGCGAAGCCTGCCACGGCCTGCAGATGAAGGATGTGTCGGCGTGGTTCAAGCGCAAGCTTTCTTTCAAACGCCCGCGCGAAGCGGCGGTGATGAAACATTCGGCCCGCATCCTGCGGCAGGCTGTGAACGGGTTCCGGGAGACGTTTTCGCAGAGCCGGAATGTGGTGGCCGCCCTGATCGAAGCCGAACGGATCGCGCGCACGTCGGGGGCGCAGGACATCCGCTTCCTGTTCAGCGCGGATGAAGGGAGGACGCTGCAGCCTTTTGAGAAGCTGATCGAGCACCGGGCCGACGCCGCCTATGCGTACATCGCCGTGGAGTATCTCGGATATTGGGCGGAAGGGTTCGTGACCATCCCGGCGGCGAATCTGACAGACGATCACAAGGCTCAAGCCGATGCCTACCAGAAGGCGTCCGTATTGCTGTCCTGTTTGATTGGTTCCATCACAGCCGGCGCGCGCATTGCCGACGTTGCGGAAGGAGCGTCCCGCCTGCTCGGCGGCGATTACGCCCTGCATCCCGTCGTATCCGGCAAGTTCGGCCACAGCATCGGACTTTCGTTATCCGAAAGCCCGAGCCTGGACGCGTCTTCGGAACACGTCATCGAGCCGGGCACATTTTATTCGCTCCATGCCGCCATCACCGGCGGGGCTTCCGCTGAATCTTCCGGGAACGCGCTGCTGTCGGCCATGGTTCATGTGACCGAATCCGGCAGCGAGGTTTTGTGGTCTTCGTTGGAGTAGGCGGATGGTTTTTTGTCAAATAGGATAGTAGAAATATAATCGTATGGTATGGACCCCTGAACGGAGGGGTCCATTTTATTGATATTTCCGGTAACCGTCTGTATGCATGCCCGTCGAATGAAATGTTCCCGGGCACGCAAACGGAGATGTTGGAATGGCGGCGGAGGATGTGACGATCAGGTTTTTAAGATTTTTTTAAGGTGCTCTCTGTTAGAATGAACGAATCAAATATAGGATTATGGAAATCTGGTCAGGGAGTTGCCAGATGGATGATTTGGAATCGGCTGGTAAGGTCAGACGTTCTTTATTTTTTTCAATTTGCATATGAAAGGCTGATGAAATGACATGATGGCAAGAAAAATTTCCAGGTTCATGAAACTGCTGCTGATTGCTTTCCTCTTCATTCCGTTTGTTCATCCGATGCAGGCTCGTGCCGATTTCACGGATACGATTGAACAGGAAACAATACATACTTATTCCGGCAGCGGCATCTTGTCCTACAGCGCGTTCGCCAAAAGTCCGGCGGGAGACATTTATCTTGCTTATGTAAAAGCTCCGGATGAAATTGAAATCCTGAAGTGGGACGGCAGCGGATGGACGGCTGTTGCAAACGTGACCAATACGGATGCCGAAACCTCGACAGTGGAAGGGGCCCTGGATCTGGCCGTGGATGCGGACAATCATCTGCACCTTGTGTTCACGATTGACAGCATGAAGGGAATCAAATACGGCTATTTTGACGGATCGGACTGGACTTTCCAGACATTGGAATGGAGCGACTCTTCAGCGACGAAGCGGGATAATCCGAACATTGCTGTCGACTCCAACGGCAAAGCCCATGTGATCTTTCGATCTGTCAACAGTTCGAGCATTCCCATCAATTCGCTGCTCAGATATGCATCCAATGCTTTAAATGAATCAGGCTACTGGCAAGTGGTCACAGCAGTCCAAACAGCCGCGCCAAAAGAATGGAAATATCATGCGGGAATAGCGGTGGACAGTCAAAATCTCATTTATATATCTTTCTATTGGAGCGGCAAATTTTACTATCTAAGCAAGACCGCAGCCGCTGAGAACTTTGGTTCGTTGCAGGAAGTGGCGTCTAACATACAAAATGTGGCATCTGTCGTGATTGATTCGAAAGACCGGCTCCATTTTCTGTATTCCGATACTTCCGGAGACGCCCATCTGGATTCCCTTTCAGAAGGGCAGTGGGAGCGAATGACCCTATACGACGGCTCCGCGGATCGGATTCTTACGCCGCTGGGTCTGTATGTTTATGGCACAAAGAGATACACTTTCTTCTTGTCACAATCCGGAGATGACAGCGATTTTTATTATTTTGCCCTGGCCAATGACGGGAATCAGACGTCCATCGGAGATCAGGTGATCACATCTGGTGAAAATTATGATTCCGAAGGAGCCTTTTTCACCGATTGGTCAGGCAATTACATCGTCATCGTCCAGAATGACACGCGGTCGGAGCTCTACAGTCTGACAGGCACTTCTGTGGCCTTTGGCCTCTCGCTGCCGGATACGACTCCTCCCGATCCGCCCGTGATCACGTCTCCGGCGGACGGATCCTATACGGGCAAGAAGCCGGTTTACAGCGGAACGGCGGAGGAAGGCAGCACGGTGGAGGTGTTCGTGGACGACGTGTCGGTCGGAACGGCGGCGGCGAACGGCGCGGGCAAGTGGACATTGACCCAGCCGACGGATCTGCCCGAAGGGGATCATACAGTGACGGCAACAGCCACGGATGCGGCGGATAATGTGAGCGGGCTGTCGAGTCCCGTGAACTTTATCGTGGACTCGACGCCGCCGGACGCTCCGGTCATTTCGGCTCCCGAGGCGGATGCTTTGTTGAAAGCGAAACGCCCGTCCTACAGCGGGACGGCGGAGAAAGGCAGCACGGTGGAGGTGTTCGTGGACGGCGAATCGATCGGAACGACGGCGGCGGATGGTGTCACGGGCGCCTGGACATTGGCACAGCCGGCCGATCTGGACGACGGGACTCATACGGTAAAGGCGACGGCCAAGGATGCGGTGGGCAATGAGAGCAATTTGTCGAGTCCCGTGAGCTTTACCGTGGACACGACGCCGCCGGGTGCTCCTGTTATTGCTTCTCCTGCAGCCGGAGCGTATGTAAAGAACAAGAAGCCGGTCTACAGCGGGACGGCGGAAGCGGGCAGCACAGTGAAGGTGATTGTGGACGGCTCGTCGATCGGCACGGTGACCGCGGACGTTTATGGAAAATGGACGTTGACGCAGCCGACGGATCTGGCCGACGAGACTTATTCGGTCAAGGCGACGGCCACGGACAAGGCGGGCAACGAGAGCGTGGAGTCGGTTTCCGTGAGCTTTACCGTGGACACGACGCCGCCGGACGCTCCGGTCATTTCGGCTCCCGAGGCGGATGCTTTGTTGAAAGCGAAACGTCCGACCTACAGCGGGACGGCGGAGAAAGGCAGCACGGTGGAGGTGTTCGTGGACGGTGCGTCGATCGGAACGACGGCGGCGGATGCTGTCACGGGCGCCTGGACATTGGCCCAGCCGGCGGATCTGGACGACGGGACTCATACGGTAAAGGCGACGGCCACGGACAAGGCGGAAAATGAGAGCGCGGAATCGGCTTCCGTGAGCTTTACAGTGGACGTGAAGGCGCCGGACGCACCGGTGATTGCTTCTCCGGAAAACGGTGCGCATGTGAAGAACAAGCAGCCGGTCTACAGCGGGACGGCGGAAGCGGGCAGCACAGTGAAGGTGATTGTGAACGGCTCGTCGATCGGCACGGTGACCGCGGACGTTTATGGAAAATGGACATTGACGCAGCCGACGGATCTGTCGGAAGCGACTCACGCGGTCAAGGCGACGGCCACGGACAAGGCGGGCAATGAGAGCGGCGAATCGGCTTCCGTGAGCTTTACTGTGGACGTGACGGCACCGGGTGCTCCGGTCATCCTGAATCCGGGGAACGGAGCTCACGTAAATGCGAAACGCCCGTCCTACAGCGGGACGGCGGAGAAAGGCAGCACGGTGGAGGTGTTCGTGGACGGCGAGTCGATCGGAACGACGACGGCGGATGGTAACACGGGCATCTGGACATTGGCCCAGCCGGCGGATCTGTCGGAAGAGGATCACACGGTCAAGGCGAAGGCCATGGACAAGGCGGGCAATGAGAGCGCGGACTCGGCTCCAGTGAGTTTTACTGTGGACCTGACGGCGCCGGGCGCACCGGTCATTTCGGCTCCGGACAACGGTGCCGTGTTGAAGGTGAAACGTCCGACCTACAGCGGGACGGCGGAAGCGGGCAGCAAGCTGACGGTGATCGTGGACGGCTCGTCGATCGGCACGGTGACCGCGGATGTATACGGCCAGTGGACGTTTGTGCAGCCGGCGGATCTGGAGGACGGAGCGCACCTGGTGAAAGCGAAGACGGAGGATCCGGCGGGCAATGTGAGCGTGGAATCGGCCGCGGTCGGCTTTACCGTTGACACGACCGCGCCGGAGATTGCAGGGGCTGAGGTCAGCGCGAACAACGAGTATGTCGATGTCACCTTCTCGGAGGGAATCTACGGGACGGACGAGGGGCTCGGAGCGATTGACAAGGATGATTTGGCCCTGATCTTTACTCCGGGCAGCGGCGGAGCGGAATCGGTGACGATTTACGATGTCAGGAAACCGGATGCGGCGTCTGCGGAAACTGCCGGAGCATTGGCCGGAGGAGAAACGGTGATTCGGGTTTTCCTGACCGTTTCGGGAACCGACAACGGTACCGGCAAGATCGAAATCCGGCCGGCAAATGGGGCTTCGATCTTCGACAAGGCCGGCAACGCCGCTTCCGATCTGGCAACGACGGGCCAGATATCGTTGAACGACACGACGCCGGCGCCCGAGCCTCCTTACATCCCTGAGAACCCTGATACGGAGAGCCCAGTTGGACAGGATGGTCTCGATGTTTACGTCAACGGCGAAAAGATCGAGAAAATTGCCAAGGCCGAACTTGAAACGATCAACGGCAAAAAGGTCGCCACAGTCACCGTTGACGAACAAACTCTGAATGCCCGACTGGAAGCGGTCGAACCCGGCTACGTTGTCACGATTCCTGTTCATAACGGCTCGGATACGCTGATTGCCGAACTGAATGCGCGAATGGTCGGAAACATGGCGGCCAAGGAAGCGGTGCTGGAAGTCCAGAACGAACTGGGCGCCTACATCCTTCCGGCCAGGGAAGTGAATATTGAAGCGGTGCTGGAACAGCTCGGTTCCGGGACAGCGCCGGAGGACGTCAAAATCCGCGTGGAAATGACTCTCCTCGATGACAGCGAGGTGGAGGCTGGCAGCGGCAATCTTCAAAGGGTGGCTCCTGCCGTGGAATTCCGCATCACGGCGGTTTACGGGGATCAGGAAGTTTCGATTCATGCCTTCACATCGTATGTCGAGCGAATGATCTCGATTCCGGACGAAGTGGAGCGCAGCAGAATTACAACGGGTGTTGTGATGTTGCCGAATGGCGAGATGGGGCATGTGCCAACGAAGGTCATAGAAAATGACGGAAGCCAGTTTGCCCTGATCAACAGCCTGACGAACAGCGTGTATTCGGTTATCTATCATGAGAAGACGTTTTCGGATATCCGCAGCCACTGGGCGAAAGCCTATATTGAAAATATGGCATCGCGGCTCGTGCTGAACGGCAAGTCCGAAGACAGGTTCGATCCCGATGAGAACATCACCCGCGCGGAGTTCGCCGCCATCGTGGTTCGGGCTCTGGGGCTGCACTCGGCCGTCGGCGGCGGGAACTCTTTCACCGATGTGAAGAGCACGGACTGGTACGCTTCCGCGGTGCAAATCGCCGCATCGTATCGCCTGCTGGAAGGCTATGCGGACGGCACCTTCCGGGCGAACGCGCCGATTACGCGGGAGGAAGCGATGGCGGTCATCGCCAGGGCCATGGCTCTGGCGGGGATGGACACGTCGCTCAGCGCAGAACGGCAGGAGCAGCTGATCTCCGCCTTCGCGGATGGCGGCAGCGTCAGCCTCTGGGCGCGGCAGTCCGCGGCGCTCAACATTCACCATGGCATCATCCAGGGGAATGGCGGCGCATTGAACCCGCAAAGTCCGATCTCCCGTGCGGAAACCGCGGCGGTCATCCAGAGATTGCTGCAGCAGGCGGACTTGATTGATGAAAAGAGATAAACATGAAGTTTTAAACATACGGACGCCCGGAGCAACTTCGCTCCGGGCTTTGTTTTGGTATGCCAGCCGTCAATACAGATGGAAAAGAAGTGCTTTTTTTCCAACTGTTGTGGTATAACGTCAACAGAAAAAGCGTACAATGCAAAGGAGCAATGCCACAACTTCTCTCCCGCGCAATAGCCGCTTCAATGGGCGGTAGGCTTAAGTGCAGGAATTACGGCATAGACCGCATCCCTCTCACCAGGGCGGTCTATTTTCGTTTATGGGCCATTATCAACTCTATGCGAGTCGCGAATGCGATCATCAAAGATAGTGTCTGAAAAGCGTCCATAGGCATATTGCGGTGACGATGAGGTGTTCACATCTACCCGATATGCCGTGATGCAGAAGAAGGATGGCTATGCGAGCAATGTGCGGAAAACCATGAATGCGGGGAACAATCAACAATAGTACAGGATTTTAGTGGATAGCGTCACACCTGAGAAATGTGACAGGTGTCACCGCCGGAATATAATTGACCCAGGAGCGCCGAAAAGAAAATGACCCACCCCTGTAGAATATTCTCCCTTTGAAGATACGGTTAATAGCTTCAGAGGGGAGACATATGCTAAGGAGTGGGA
>Ga0207866_1001524_pt1 | contig 21884 bp, 25 predicted proteins | sample HigsolmetaAR203D_FD_184835 | JGI IMG/M metagenome (GOLD analysis project Ga0207866, IMG submission 184835) | Ionic liquid and high solid enriched microbial communities from the Joint BioEnergy Institute, USA - AR20-3-D (SPAdes) (version 2) ...
GGTGGAAGCGTGGTGACACGTGGAGCTGACGGATACTAATCGATCGAGGACTTAACCAAAAGAAAGCGCGAAATCGGTGAAACTGCTTCTTCTATCTAGTTTTGAAGGAACAATCGTTCCGACAACTACATACCGTCTGGTGGCGATGGCGAAGAGGTCACACCCGTTCCCATCCCGAACACGGAAGTTAAGCTCTTCAGCGCCGATGGTAGTGAGGGGATTCCCCTTGCGAGAGTAGGACGCTGCCAGGCGAATGAAAAAGTCCGGGATCCAATTAGATCTCGGACTTTTTCATTTGTTAAATTTTTATGTTGATAGCTTACAGAATAAGACTGTATGGATTGACAAAGCTTATAATCCTCTATTTTGATCCAGCCATTCTTTATTGTTCCATTCAGCAGACATCCCGTCCAAATTTGGAAAGTCTATTTTGGCATCATTTGATTGCACGAAAGCAATAAGTTTTATGTCTTCAAGTAGAAATCTCCAAGAATTGTTTTGAATGATATCCAAAATGTCATAAGCCGCTTTTGGATCTCTTTTGGAGAATATATCATAGTTTTTGAATACTAAAACTAAACCTAAACCTATTCCATCCGGAACCACATCTGATAAACAATCGTCAAAGGCATTTAAGTTTTTACCATAATCATTTGGAAAGTGGAGGACAGATGCCAAATCTTTATGGTAGTTTTTGAGAATTCCATTTTGAACAATCAAAAATGTAAATTTCAAATCCTTCTTGAGAGATATCTACTATAAACTGATATAGAATTTCGTTTTTCCAAAATAGCTTTACACAGCCGTTTAAAAGAAGTTGTTTCCATAACTCCATGTTTGCGCCTCTCTTCATTTTACAATTTGACCAAATTCCCATGAATGATAAGAAACATACCATCGAAGAATCTGATCAATCCATACAGTTTTCAAGATATTTTCGATTTGTAGACCATTAAACCTTTAATGTTCTATTCTTTTTTACTTCAACATTTTTCAAACTTAATTATAAAACAGCGGGTACTAAGAGGTCTTTATTTATAAAATAAATTTTAAAAAAACAGAAAATATAGTAGGAAATAAAGCAGTTTTTGTCGAAAAAAAGAAATATATGACCAATGTTTTCATCGGTTCAATTGGCGAGAGGTAAGTTATGGTGGAAAAAACTTATTGATTTTGGCACAAAGAAAAGTTCAAGGAGAGCTATGAAAGAATGAAAAAAGCTATTTTTTTTGATTTGGATGATACTTTATTAAACGATCGTAAGAGCATACAGCGTGCGTTTGATGTGACATGTGGGGAACTGGCAGAAAAATATGGATTGGATTCTGCCGAACTGGAAGCGAATGTCCGTGATTGTGCAAGGAAAGTATATTCCACTTATCCATTCTTCGAGTTTACCCAAAAAATTGGCATCAACCCATTTGAAGGATTATGGGGGAGATTTACGGATGTCCACCATTGGAAGTTTCGGGAGATGGGAATGCTTATTTCAGACTATCAATTGAAAGCGTGGAAAGAGGGCCTTCAGCTTTCCGGTGTTCCGGAAGAGGAGGCGGAAGGAGCGAAAAAAAGGTTTCAAGAAGTTCGACGTTCTACATCGTTTGTGTTTGACGATACTTATGAAGTTTTGGAGCAATTAAAAACAAGAGGTTTTCGGTTGCTGCTGTTGACGAACGGCTCGCCTTCCCTGCAGCTGGAAAAGCTGGCGATGGAGGAGCGTTTGATTCCATACTTTGAACATATTGTGATTTCCGGCAACTTCGGTTTTGGCAAACCGGATCCTCGTTTATTTCAACATGCTCTCCGCTTAATGGAGATTTCAGCAAAAGAAGCCATTATGGTGGGGGATAATGTGAGTACTGATATTTTAGGGGCCAATAACGCCGGAATCGATTCGATCTGGATTGATCACGGAGACGGCAAAAAAATGGAGGGAGCAAAACCGACCTATCGTGTAGAGCGATTGAAAGACGTTTTGGATACGACCGTTCTTCTTCCGCGATAAGATCATGATATCTGCTATGGCTGATATTTGTGCAATTCTTAATCGATCGATGTTTTGTCGTCGGAAAGCAACAATAGCATCGTTTTGTTCCGTCAGAACATGTTGACCTGATTTTATTCATAAAAACAAGATTCCCTCTAACAGTAGACGCAAAAACAAGAGTGACCTGCCTGTTATGGGTGGTTGCTAACTGAGATCTGCTTTAGAGGGTTTTTATTAAGTAGATCTATTTTGTGAAAAACGGCAAAATCGTTCTTATGTGTGAAAAGAATGACAGTGGTTTTTCTCAAATATGAGAACTGAATAGCCATTGCTTTTATAGAGTGCAAATCGAGCGTTGAGTGAACATCTTATAAATCAACGCCTCCTAGTTTCATTATTTACTGCATGACCCTTTAGGACTACTTTCTCTTAGATTTTTCCGTTTTCCATTTCACAAACGTTTTTGCTTAATAGTCTATTACTATATATAAGCAAGGCTAACCCTATACTAGTAAAATACAGACATAAATATTTAAGAAAATTATTGCTCTTTAATAACCATTCGTACAGAATGACGAGCAAGTTTTTTGTGCGAGTGATCATGATGATTTATTAAGATGGACCTAGGTAAAAAGAGATGACAATTTTCCCGAATAATAGAAGAAAAACTAGATGAACACTTGGAAATCAATATATTTCGAGTAGGTAAATGAGTATTTTTATTCATACAAAAAGAATAAAAATATTAAAGAATGACTGGACTAAAAGGAAAGAATAATATACAATATTTTCAGAATATTAATATATATCAAATAATTGTAATATTTTATTAGTATAAGAAGGAGGTCTGCGTCGTTCATTCATTTGTTAGGAAAGAAATAAAAAAATGGGGGAATTTTTATGAAGAAAAAATTTTCTAGTATTACGCTGACTTTATTATTCTCAACCGTACTCATGGCAGGGTGCGGAGCCAGCAGCACCACCGGCGGAAGCGCATCGAACGGCAAAACGATCAAGGTGGGCGCCGATCTCGAACTGTCGGGGAATGTGGCATCGTATGGGCAATCCATTGCTGAGGGATTTGCTCTCGCATTAGATGATATTAATAAAAAAGGAATTGATGGGAAGAAAATTGAATTAATCAAAGCGGATAATAAATCTGATGCGGCTGAAGCTACGAGCACCGCCATTAAGCTGGTGAGCCAAGATAAAGTAGCGGTCCTTGTAGGTTCTGCAACAAGTACCAATACGCTTGCACAAGTACAAGTGGCGCAAGATAACAAGATTCCTTTAATTACGCCGACAGCCACGAATCCGGAAGTGACTGTAAAGGGTGGAAAGCTGAATGACTATGTGTTTCGGACTTGTTTTATCGACCCATTTCAAGGGACGGTCGCAGCGAATTTTGCAGCCGATCAACTGAAAGTGAAAAAAGCGGCGATTCTCATTGACAGCTCGAGTGATTATGCAAAAGGGTTGGCAAGTGCTTTTGAAAAATCCTTTAAGAAAACGGGCGGGAAAATCGTTTCAAAAGAAGCGTATGTAGCAAAAGATACAGATTTTCATGCTACATTAACAAGAATCAAAGGCGAAAATCCACAGTTTATTTACTTGCCGGGCTACTATGAAGAAGTAGGGCTGATTGTAAAACAGGCTCGTGAAATTGGTTTAAACGTTCCGATTATGGGCGGAGACGGTTGGGATTCACCGAAACTGGTGAAAATTGCCGGGCCAAAGGCATTGAATAATACTTATATTACGAATCACTATTCTTCCGGAGATCCGGATCAAAAAATTCAGAAATTTGTGAAAAAATTTAAAGCAAAATATAATGGAGATTCTCCAGATGCCTTTAATGCGCTTGGCTATGATACGGCTTACCTGTTGGCAGATGCAATAAAAAGGGCGGGAAGCACAGATCCGGAGAAAATCAAAAAAGCACTGGAAGACACAAAGAATCTTGAACTGGTGTCAGGCACCTTGACTTTTGACAAAGATCATAATCCGATTAAATCCGCCTCTATCTTAGAATATAAGGATGGTAAGCAAGTATTTAAAACAAAAGTGAATCCATAATCTTGAAGAAAGGGGGAATCTTTCCCCCTATTTTGAATTTTCAAAGGGATTAAGCCACAAGGATGGGAGGAGCATGCATAATGGAATTCGTTCAACAATTAGTAAACGGAATATCGCTCGGCAGCATCTATGCTTTACTTGCCCTCGGATATACCATGGTTTATGGAATCGTGAAATTGATTAATTTTGCGCATGGTGATGTTTTTATGGTAGGAGCCTTTATCGGATTTTACTCTGTCACCGTGTTTCATTTCAGTTTTTTCCCGGCTTTGCTGTTGGCGATGGCGGTTTGCGCAGTGTTTGGCGTACTCATTGAACGCATTGCCTATAAGCCATTGAGAAATGCTACGAGAATTGCCGCGCTGATCACAGCGATTGGAGTTTCTTTGTTTATTGAATACGGCACGATCTATTTGCGCGGAGCACAGCCGGAGGCATATCCAAGCAATGTTCTTCCTGAAAAAAATATCAACATTTTCGGGGTTACGATCAATAGTCAATCACTGCTGATCCTTTTCACCTCCATTGTATTAATGATCGTTCTTCAGTTTATCGTACATCGAACAAAGGTAGGAAAAGCCATGCGGGCCGTTTCCTATGATGCGGAAGCTGCACGATTAATGGGAATCAGCGTAGACCGCACCATATCGGCCACCTTTGCCATCGGTTCTGCTTTAGCAGGCGCTGCCGGAGTTATTTTTGGAATTTACTATACCAAAATTGATCCACTCATGGGGATTATTCCAGGACTGAAAGCTTTCGTCGCAGCCGTATTGGGGGGTATAGGGATTATTCCGGGAGCAATGGTGGGAGGTTTGCTTCTCGGTGTCATTGAATCGTTGGTCAGTGCAATGGGCTTTTCATTATGGCGCGATGGGGCGGCATTTATCGTTTTGATTCTGCTGTTAATTTTTCGACCGTCCGGCTTGTTTGGAAAAAATGTAAGAGAAAAAGTGTAGGAGGAAAAAATGATGACGATCAGACATACAAAAGGCTTTTGGCTTTCCATCATATTGGCGCTCGCGGCATTTGCAGTGGTTCAAATACTTATTAACGGGCAAATTCTTAATTCCTTCTATTTAAACACACTATTTTTAATTGGCATCAATATCATATTGGCGGTCAGTCTCCACCTTATTATTGGTATTACAGGACAATTTTCGATTGGCCATGCCGGATTTTTAGCGGTGGGGGCATATGCATCGGCGATTATGACGATGAAGTTTCAATTGCCTTTTTCGGCAGCCCTTTTGATAGGCGGAGTGGCAGCAGCTGTGGCAGGATTGATCATCGGGATTCCGACGCTTCGCTTAAAAGGAGACTATTTGGCCATTGCCACACTGGGATTTGGAGAGATATTGCGGATTGCATTATTGAATATTGATTATGTCGGGGGAGCAAGCGGGATGCAAGTCTCTCATTTTACCACGTGGCCATGGGTATTTGCCTGTACGCTGATTGCTATTGTAGTGATAGCCAATTTTACGAATTCCAGACATGGACGAGCATGTATTTCCGTCCGTGAAAATGAAATCGCTGCTGATGCGATGGGGATTAATACTACTTTTTATAAAGTGGTGGCATTTGTGATAGGGGCGTTTTTTGCCGGGGTGGCCGGAGGTTTATATTCCCACAATTTTTACATCATTCAGCCGACTAACTTCGGATTTTTAAAGTCTTTTGATATCTTGATTTTTGTTGTATTAGGTGGATTAGGGAGCATGTCTGGAGCGGTTATTTCAGCGATCTTGCTGACGATTATTTCCACGTTTCTTCAAGATTATCCGGAAACCCGCATGGTGATATATAGTCTTGTTTTGATTCTCATGATGTTGTTCCGCCCTCAAGGACTGATGGGGACAAAAGAACTGGCGACATTTTTCAAGGAACGTGCAGCTGAAGGGGGAACGAACCATGACAACAAACAAACCGTTGCTTAAAGTGGAGAATGTCGGAATTCGATTTGGCGGCTTAAAAGCTGTGGCCGAGGCCAATATGGAAATTTATAAAGGGGAGCTTGTCGGGCTAATCGGACCAAACGGAGCCGGCAAAACTACTTTTTTTAACCTTTTAACCGGCGTATATGTACCGACGGAAGGAAATCTTTTGTTTAACGGTGAACGGTTAAATGGAATGGCGCCTTTTAAAATTACACGAAAAGGCATCAGCCGCACTTTCCAAAACATTCGATTGTTTCAGGACCTTTCTGTTCTTGACAATGTGAAAGTGGCTTATCACTCTTCAGCGAAAAACTCTATTATCAGCTCCATTTTTCGCCTTCCTTCCCATTTTAAGAATGAAAAGGAAATAGAAGAAAAATCGCTGGACATTCTAAAGCTTTTCAAACTGGAAGGTTATGTACACGAAAAGGCAAAAAACTTGCCATACGGACAGCAGCGGCGTTTGGAAATTGCGAGAGCTCTCGCAGCGAATCCAAAGCTTTTATTGCTTGATGAGCCGGCAGCCGGAATGAATCCGCAGGAAACTCATGATTTAATGAATTTGATTGCGTTTATCCGCGATCAGTTTGAATTGACGATCTTGTTGATTGAACATGATATGAATTTAGTCATGGGTGTTTGCGAACGGATTTACGTCCTCGACCACGGACAGCTGATTGCCCAGGGAACACCGGAGGAAATTCGAAACAATCCGAAAGTCATTGAAGCCTATCTGGGCGAGGAGGTATCATAAATGCTGAAAATAGAAGATATTCATGTTTATTATGGAAATATTCATGCTTTAAAGGGTGTGTCTTTGGATATTCATCAAGGCGAAATTGTGACGCTGATAGGAGCGAATGGCGCTGGAAAGAGTACACTGTTAAAAACGATTTCCGGATTGCTAAAGCCGAAATCAGGAAAAATAGAGTACGAGAATCAATCTATTATGGGAAAACCGGCTCAAGCAATCGTTAAGATGGGGATTTCTCACGTTCCGGAAGGACGTCGAATTTTTGCGAATATGTCTGTTCAAGAAAATTTGGAATTAGGAGCTTTTTTAAGGAAGGATAAAGATGAGATTCGCAAAGATTACGAAAAAGTTTTTCAGCTGTTTCCGCGGCTGCAGGAACGTTGGAAGCAGCAGGCGGGAACTTTATCGGGCGGAGAGCAGCAAATGCTAGCCATGGGCCGAGCATTGATGGCTCGTCCAAAACTGCTGCTGCTGGATGAACCTTCCATGGGATTAGCGCCTCTTTTAGTGAAAACCATTTTCCGAATTATTCAGGAAATCAATGAAACTGGTACAACCATTTTGCTGGTGGAGCAAAATGCCAATATGGCTCTGTCAGTAGCCGATCGAGCTTACGTGATTGAAACAGGGAAAGTCGTCCTGTCCGGAACTCCGGAAGAACTGAACGAAAGCGATCAAATCAAACATGCTTATTTAGGAGGGCAATAATGGACAAAAGTTCTGATTAAAAAACTTCCGTCTGAACAAGGCGGAAGTGTTTTAATCATTTCAATGGTTTCTGCTAATATTATAGAAAAAATGGTGAATGTGGAGTGTTGTATTTCATGAAAGATTTGTCTCTCATTGGAAAAATAAGTATTGTATCAGGAATTTTTTTTGCTTCGTATGGCCTTTTATTATTCATAAAAGATATGAAAGAAAAGTCTACATTAATAAATTTTCTCGATTCAAGCGGACTTATTGCTCTTGGTATATCTATATTTTTATCAGCATTCTTTTACAAGAAACGAAAATAAAAGTCGAAGTGCAAAACGGACTATGGAGGGATTTATGGGACGTAAAACGAAAAGAACTTCGGAATTTTTAAATATACTATGATGACTAGAGGGTATTATGTTCAGTTTAAGGACATATATCCTCTTTTTTCATACATAATAGATATATCGATGTTGGATGAAAATTTAAAATAATTAGTTTTTTAGGAAAGGGCATAGCTCACAGCGGGAGGCGTAGCGAAGTCTTTCGACCGATTGTAAATAAGTAAGGCTTTTTTAGAGAATAACAGCAGGAGATAATGTATTAGTGGTGAAGTGGGATTTCCTTTGATTCCTCGTGGAGTATCTGAACTATTTAAATACAACAGGGAAACGCAGTAATACAGTAAAAACTCACCGTTATGCTTTAAAGCAATATTTTATGTATTTACGGGAGAAAAAGACAGATTACAGGGAGATTCGTTTAAGAAGACTTGATGGAGTTTGTCCCATGGTTGAGGAATCCATATGAGAGTGCAAGGGCCAATCCCCTGCAACTTGTTAAAGCAAAAAACAGACAAGACGATTCATCTAATGAAGAAATTCAAAATGATATGGTCGGTAAGTTGATGAAAAAAAATTGTTTACGGTTAGAATAATTTTATTTATGAGGGGGATTTTTATGGAACTAATTACAAGTAAAGTAATGATCATCTCTTCATTTTTATTAGTTATCACAATGATTGAGACTTTGGCCTATTCAACGAGGATTTCAGGGGCAAGAGTAAAGTTAATCGCAACTGCAATATCTTTGTTTAGTACATTGGTGGTCGTTTCAAGATTATCTACAACCATTCAACAACCTTTAACAGCAAAACTTATTGCAGAAGCTCCAGATATAAATAGATTACATTTTATAGAGGAGCAGTATAGAATTTTAATGGGATTAACTTCAATTGGAGTTTTACTGGGGATTTTTCTTTTTCCGACATTTATCAACGTCTTCTCAAGAGCCATCGTTCAATTGTCAAATGAACGAGGTTCGATGATCACTTTATTTTTTAAGTTCTTTAATATAGAAGGTTTTAAAAAAGTTTTGAAATGTTTTAGATTGCCGAGATTTACCTACCTAAAAGGGATTACCTTAAAAACAATACCTAAACGTCTTTTTGTGATAAATATCATTATTTCTGCTATATTTACAACTGGTGTACTCTCTTCCATATATGCTTCATTGTTAGTTCCGAAAGATTATGCACAGGCTGCATTAATGTCATCTGGGATTATAAATGGAATAGCGACCATTTTGTTAACTTTGTTTATTGATCCAAAAGCTTCTGTATTAGCAGATAGAGTAATGAAAAATCAAATTGATTATATTTATTTAAAAAGTTACACTTTGACAATGGTTAGTTCAAAATTTTTAGGCACAATCGTGGCTCAATTTTTGTTTATTCCCGCTGCCTACTATGTCGCTTGGTTTGCCAAGTGGATTTAATGAAGACGTTATTCCACTAAGAGGGCGTTCATTTAAAAAAAGGACATTACATTTTAGCCATATAAAATATGTAATGTCCTTTTATTTATCTTTTTAAAATTTGTTCTTGATAAAAAACTTAATGTCCTTATTTATTGGCCCGATTAAGGTCTAAGATAGGAGTAGAAAAGAACCACGATCTAACGTGATGATGTAAAAGCCCGAAGGAGGCGTATGCCCCCATTCGGGCTTTTCTTTTAATCTTCTTTTGCAGCTTCAATGTAGATGGCTACTTTAACGTCATCGCCGACAAGAACACCGCCGGTTTCGAGCGGAGCGTTCCAAGTCAGGTTGTAGTCGCTGCGTTTAATCACGCCATTAGCGGAAAATCCTGCTTTTTCTTTACCGCTCATAGGATCTTTCGCCAAGCCTTCAAACACTACTGTAAATGTTTCTGGGCGAGTGACGCCATGAAAATTGACATCTCCCGTTACTTCATACTCTCCATCGCCTTTTTTGTGAATGTTTGTAGTGCGAAATGTCAATGTTGGGTATTTTTCGATGTCAAAGAAATCAGCGGACTTTAAATGTTGATCACGGTCACTGTTGCGAGTGTCAATGCTGGCTAAATCGATTTCTACTTGAATCTTTGCCGTTGTTAAATCGGTTGGATCCGCTTCAATGGAAGCATTGAAGTTTTTAAATGCGCCCCTTACTCTCGATATCATCATATGTCTGACAGAAAAATCAATGTTACTATGGGCCGGGTCCACGATCCATCTGGAAATGGTCATTTTGATTCCTCCAATTCACCAATATTATTACTAAAAGTAAGTTAGTGTTAATAAATAATATAATGCGATAATTAAAGTATAAGAGTGATAGTAACAATTGTCAATTTAAACAGTTTTTTCATACAAGCGCTCGTAAGATAGATGTTAAAGGAGAATGAAACAGTATCGGGAGAAGGGTTTAGGAAAAAGATCAACACATTGGATGAATGAAAGTACGTTTTAGATAAGTTAAATTCTAAAGCAATTAGGCTTTAGGAGGAGTGGGAAAACAAAAAAATAGACTTATTCATTAACTTTTTTTAAACAATTTTTGATGTCTTTTGAATATGTTGTATGGAGAGGAGATGAAAAAGCATGAAAATAAGGAGCATCAAGAGAGAAGCGCGGCAGGCGCTAAAAAACCATTGGGGATTTGCAGTGCTTTTGAGCATCGTCGTCTTTTTGGTTTATTCAGTTGTCCCTTATTTAGTAGAAGTCATTTTAAGCGGCGGTTTTACACGATGGGCGTCTGAAGAGCAAAACTGGCCTGCCATTGTGTCTCAAATCCTCACATTGTTGTTAACACCGGTTACGGTTGGATACAGTTGGGTATTTTTACGATTGGTGAGAAAAGAACCTGTTCAAATAAAGAACACGTTCGAGCTGTTCTCCGGCAAGTTGTACTGGAAATCGCTCGGCTTGACCATTCTCATAACCATTTACACGTTTTTATGGTCTTTATTATTAGTCATTCCAGGTATTATTAAGAGCTTCGCTTATTCTCAAGCTTACTTTATTTTGAAAGATCATCCGGACTATTCATTAAATCAAATCATTACAGAGAGCAGAAAAATGATGAACGGATACAAATGGAGATACTTTCTGCTGCAATTAAGTTTTATTGGCTGGTTCATCCTCAGTTTGATTACTTTAGGTATCGGGTTTCTTTGGTTAGTTCCTTACGTCTACAGCTCATTAGCCCGTTTTTATGAAGAAATCTCTCAAAAAAGGGAAGAAGTTCCCCAACCATAATCGAAGGATTACATGCTGCCGCTCATTTACAAATGGGTGGTTTTTTTCGTAAGAGAAAAAGCGTTGTTCACACTTTTTTCACAGCGATTGCTTCCCGTATTTTTTGAAGCGTGCCTGCGGCTTTTTCTTTTCTCTCCTTCATGACGTTGACAAATAAAGCGTCAATGATGGACAATTGGGCAATGCGCGAAGCGAGAGCTTCTGAACGATATTCGGTTTCTTGTGAAACGGTATGCAAGGATAGATCGGCCTTTTGAGTGAGCGGCGATTTCGAAAAACTGGTAATGGCAATGGTTTTACAGCCGGTTTTTTTAGCAACATCCACAATTTCAAGCAAATCTTTATTCATTCCGGAATGAGAGATAAAGACCGCGACATCTTGTTTGGACAGCAAGGAGGCGGACATGATTTGAAAGTGGGCATCCATAAATGCCTCTGTAGGGATGCCTGTTCTCATAAATTTGTGCTGAGCATCCAAAGCCACGATGGCTGAGCCGCCTGTGCCGTAAAATGAAATTTTTTTTGCCTGCAGGAGATACTCAACCGCTTCCCCAAAGTGTTGAAGGTTTAAAATGTTCAGAGTATCTTGCAATGTTCGGATATTGGATTGGAACACTTTTTCAGCGACTTGATCGCTTGTATCATCTTCTAATATGTTTTCATGTATATCTTGAATGGGGGTCACAATTTCAGATGCCAAGGCGATTTTCATTGCTTGAAACCCTTTAAAACCTATACGTTTGCAAAAACGGAAAATCGTAGCTTCGGCCACTTGAAGGTCGTCAGCTACTTGGTTGATAGTGCTGTGGATAACTTCTTGCGGTTTTTCCAAAAAGTAATCGGCAATCGTTTGTTCCTTAGGACTAAAGCTGGAATAAGCAGATCGAATGGTTTGCAAGCAAGATCGGGTGGCCATAAGTCACTCTCTCCTTTTTCGTGTTTTTAAAACAGACAAGCAATCCAAAGCAGGGATGATCATAGTGCAGCGGCTGAATCTGCAGGTTCTTTGGCTTTGTTAACCATAATCTTGTGAACGCTTCCATTAAACGGTTTTGATTTCTTGTGTTTTGCACTTCCCGAAGGTCTTATCTCCATATGATGATAAGCTCCGTTGCCTGCCTTACGTGAATAACCTATATAGTTGGAAAAATTTTTGACGATTGCTCTTTGATCCTATTTCGTCCCGGATACGTATCGGGTTGTCGAACGAAAGTTTCTTATTTTAGTGTACATGAAAAAAGCTGTGAATAAAATATATTTTCATTGCCATCTTTGAATTAAAAAATTTTTATTATAAAATAAGGATAAAAAGAAAATTTTTTTCTATTAAGATAGGAGAATGAATATGAAAATTGGATTAATCGGTTTAGGAAAAATGGGGCTGAATTTAGGCCAAAACTTAATCGACCATCGCCACGAAGTGGTAGCGTATGACGTCAATCCCAAGGCGGTGGAAGAAATCCAAAAATATGGCGCTCAAGGAACTTCCAGCTTACAAGAACTGGTGGACTCGTTGGAAAAGCCAAGAATTGTCTGGATCATGGTGCCGCATGGTGTGGTGGATTCCGTCCTCGGCGACCTGAAGCCGCTTTTGGAAAAAGACGATATTGTGATCGAAGCGGGGAATTCCCACTATAAAGAGTCGATTCGCCGCTACAACGAGTTCAAAGAAGCAGGCATCCGCTTCATGGATGCCGGTACTTCCGGAGGCATGGAAGGAGCTCGCCATGGGGCTTGTTATATGGTAGGGGGAGATCCCGAAGCTTGGAACATCGTGGAACCGATTTTCCGGGATACCGCTGTGGAAAACGGCTATTTATATGCCGGCAAACCGGGCAGCGGCCACTTCTTGAAAATGGTCCACAACGGCATTGAATACGGGATGATGGCCGCCATTGGAGAAGGATTTGAAGTGTTGGAGAAAAGCGACTTTGATTTTGACTACGAAAAAGTCGCGAGAGTATGGAACAATGGGTCCGTCATTCGTTCCTGGCTGATGGAATTAACCGAACGCGCCTTCTCGAAAGATGCGAAATTAGACGGCATCAAAGGCGTGATGCACTCATCCGGTGAAGGAAAATGGACGGTGGAAACGGCTCTGGATTTACAAACGGCCACACCGGTCATCGCCCTGTCCTTATTAATGAGATACCGGTCTTTGGAAGAAGACACGTTTACTGGAAAAGTAGTTGCTGCTTTACGAAATGAATTTGGCGGGCATGCAGTAGAAAGATCTTAAACTATTCTTTTTCAGGACCGTTAACTACACCTAAAAGCGCGGATCATGAGTGATTCGTTGAGAAAGGATGTAGTTAGCGGTCCTTTCTTTCATGGATGATTAGTTTTTTCACCGATTAACAGTCGAAGGGTCAATCGATATTGACAAAGGGAATAAAGAAAAGCAACTAAGGCGTGAGGTGGAGAGGGCGGGGGAGCGTTCCATAGGGTTTTGATGGCTAGCCTTTTATCAATGTATAGCAGGCTGAGCAAGTTTTGTTTTATGTAAACTTTGTTATTTTTGCAGTTTACATAAAAAGTATTGTTTACTATAATGCTAGTATCATACATCATGAGGAGGATGAAGATGAAAACAAGAGATATGGTGCTAGCGGCGATGTTTACGGCTGTGGTGGCGGCGCTAGGGTTGATACCGCCAATCCCAAGTCCGTTTTCGCCAGTTCCGATCACAGCTCAAACGTTTGGAGTGATGCTGGCTGGGGCGGTCCTTGGTCCCAGATTGGGAGGATTGAGTTTATTATTATTTGATCTGTTAGTAGCAATGGGCGTTCCGGTATTATCAGGTGGAAGAGGAGGTATGTCCGTGCTCCTTGGCCCGAGCGGAGGATATATTATGTCTTATCCGATTGCGGCGTTTTTGATTGGCTATTTGGCGGATCGCTATCGAAATAATCTAAATGTGTGGAAGTTGCTTCTTTTTAATATTTTAGGTGGGATGATTTTCGTTTACTTATGCGGAGTAACGTATTTATCCGTTGTAACCGGTACGCCATGGATGGCGGCGATGACAGCAGCATTGATTTACTTGCCGGGAGATTTGACGAAAGCGATCGTATCGGCCATAGTAGCCATGGAATTGAGAAAGCGTTTATCCTTCAAACGGTTTGCGGATGAAGGGTGAGCCGGCTATGTATATAGGAGAATCATTATCGTACTATGCAGAAACGCAGCCAGATACACCGGCTGTTTGTTTTAAACACACACAGATTACTTATAGGGAATTCCGGGATCACATCAAGGGAATATCCGATAAGCTTCTTCAAATATTAGGTGAGGGAAGAAGACGAAAAGTCGCTTTATGGCTAGGAAATAGGCCGGAATTTCTCGAAGCCTTTTTTGCGATTATTCGTCTCGGTTGGATCGCTGTCCCTTTAGATAGAAAATGGACGAGGGCGGAATTGCGCCATGCCATGAGTATTGCCTGCCCTGATGCGGTGATTGCAGAGAATGATTCTCCTCCGGAATGGCAAGAAACTTTGGTAATACCGGTCGAACAACTGTATCAGTATTCTGACGGCAGTTCGAATTTGCCGAATCCTCCAACAGAAAACGACCTTTTTTATTTAGGATTTACTTCAGGTACAACGGGAAAACCGAAAGGTTACGTCCGCAATCATGGTTCATGGCTTAAAAGCTTTTCCGCCGGAGAGACAGCCTTTGGTTTTCATAGCGGCCATAGCGTTTTGGCCCCGGGTCCTTTATGCCACTCTTTGTCGTTGTTTGCCGCTGTTCATGCCATTCATGGCGGCAGCACTTTTTACCTGCTTGAGTCGTTTGATGTGGACAAAGTCTGTCGTCTGTTGAAGCAAGGCTGTGTGGATATGCTGCATGTTGTCCCGACGATGCTGGAAAAAATAATGGCTCAATACCGATGGAAACCCATCATCCATCAAAGTGTCAAATGGATTTTGGCTTCCGGTGCTTATTGGGAGGAAAATTCAAAGGAGCGGGCAAAGCAGTTTTTTCCGCAGGCAAGATTGTTTGAATATTATGGAGCTTCGGAGCTAAGCTTTGTCGCTTATCAAGAATATCCGGCTAAAGAAAAAGGAAGCAAGCCATTTCCGGGTGTTCACATTCGCATTTGTGATCAAGCAGGACGGGATGTCGAACCGGGGGAAATCGGCCAAGTCTACATAGACAGCCCATTATTATTTTCCGGTTATGTAAAAGACGAGAACGAAACGAAAAAAGTGTTAACCCATTTTGGGGCCACTGTTGGCGATATGGGAAGAATGGATTCACAAGGCCGCCTTCATATTGTCGGGCGACGCAAAAATATGTTTAAAAGCGGAGGGCTGAAAGTTTACCCAGAGGAAGTAGAGCATGTCATTAAAAAGCATCCTTCGGTAGAAGAAGCGGTGGTCATTGGAATAAAGGACGAGTATTGGGGCGAAAAAGGCGTCGCGTGTGTGCAGTGGAGAAAAAAAGAATCGGAAGAAGAAATCAAGCGTTTTTGCAAGCGGCATCTCGCTGCTTACAAATGCCCAAAACAATGGGTCGAAATGAACAATTGGCCTTTGACCAAAAGCGGGAAAATTGACCGCTTCACATTAAAACAGTGGCTGGAGATGGTGTTGGCATGCCAAGAGCAGTGATTGTGGCAGCAAAAAGAAGTGCTGTTGGAAAAATTGGCGGAATTTTCCGTAATGTTCTGCCGGAAGTGTTAGCAGCGAAAGTGATTCAAGCGGTTTTAGAGGAATGCCCTATTCCCGCGGAAGAAATAGATGATGTGATTTTAGGGAACGTGGTGGGACCTGGAGGAAATCTTGCCAGGCTTTCCGCTTTAACAGCGGGTTTGCCTGTTGAAATACCGGGCATGACCATTGACCGTCAGTGCGGATCGGGGTTGGAAGCCATCATTACGGCTTGCCGTTTTGTGCAGGCTGGTGCAGGGGATATTTATTTAGCAGGTGGAGTGGAAAGCACCAGTTTGGCGCCGTGGAAAATAGAGAAACCGACTTCTTTATATTCGGCGGCTGCTCCGCGAATTTATACACGCGCACGATTTTCTCCAGATTGGATCGGGGATCCGGAAATGGGGATCGCGGCGGAAAATGTCGCACGAGTGTATCATGTGAGCCGAGAAGAACAGGATGAGTATGCACTACGAAGTCATCAAAAAGCTGTCAAGGCTCAAGAAAATCAATTATTCGCTGAAGAAATTGTCCCGATAAACAACAAGAATCAAGATGAATGTCCTCGTTCCGGACTTACTCTTTCTTTATTGAGAGCACTAAAGCCCGTTTTTCAAGAAGATGGGACGGTGACAGCGGGAAATGCGTGTCCGATCAATGACGGAGCGGCCATTGTCCTTGTGATGTCTTTGGAAAAATGTCGCGAACTGAATCTGGAGCCGGTGATGGAGTTTATCGACAGCGCCGTAGCAGGAGTCGATCCGAATCTGCTTGGAATTGGACCGGTTCCAGCGGTAAAGAGATTGCTGCACAGAACGGGAATCAGCCTACAGGATATTGACTTGGTTGAATTTAATGAAGCTTTTGCTTCTCAAGTGATTGCTTCCATTCGCGAATTGGGGTTGCCGGAAGAAAAAGTGAATATTCACGGAGGCGCCTTAGCCATTGGACATCCTTATGGGGCATCAGGGGCCATTATTGTGACAAGGCTTTTTCATGAAATAAAGCGTGATTTTGGAGAAACGGGCCTTGCCACTTTAGGGATAGGCGGTGGAATTGGACTTTCGGCTTTGTTTCAACGTTTCCGATCATGACCATTGATCATCCCCTTCTCCCGCACTGTATCCGTGAGCGGGAAAAGGGGATTTGCCGGACATAGGCTGGGTTTAAGATTTTAGAAAGTTGTTATATGGTCGGAAAGGGATTAAGGCACCTCATGTCCCATGGAGCTGTGAAGTATTTCGAACCATTGGTCGTGTGTTAATGTATGCTCTAAAGATCGGACCGCTTTTTGGATGCGTTCTTTTTTTCCGGACCCCACGATTGGCATAATCTTGGCCGGGTGGTTCAAAAGCCAGGCATACAAAACTTCGTCTATGCTCTCCGCTTGAATTTCCCGGGCAATTTTCGCTAATGTTTTTCTCATTCGCACTGCCTTTTTTTCTTGGGACGAGAAAATGGCGCCACCGCCTAAAGGCGACCAAGCCATAGGTGGTATCCGTTTTTTTAAGCAAAAATTCAAAGTACCGTCCTCGAAATTTTCTAAATGATAAGCGGAAAGCTCTAATTGATTGGTAATCAATTTTTCTTCTAAATAAGACTCAAGCATTTCAAATTGGTGGTCTTTGAAATTGGATACTCCAAAATAGCGAACTTTTCCGGCTTTTTTTAATTCGGCAAAGGCTTCGGCAGTTTGTTCGGGATCCATAAACGGATCAGGACGGTGAATCAGCAATACATCAATATAGTCGGTTTGAAAGTTTTTTAATGACTGATCGACGGAACGAATGATATGTTCTTTGCTGGTGTTATAATGATGTGATAAATGTTCCGGCCGGTTTGGCGAGGGAAGGACAATGCCGCATTTTGTGACAATTTCCATCTTTTCTCGCAAACTTGGTTTAAGAGCCAATGCTTCTCCGAATAGCGCTTCACATGTGTAGCTACCGTAAATATCAGCGTGGTCAAAGGTCGTAATGCCTAGTTCAAGACAATATTCAATGATTGAAAGAGTTTCTTCTTTTGATTTTTTCCAATCCGCCAACCGCCAATAACCGTGGATGATTCGAGAAAATGATAAATCACTGGCTAATTTTACTCTTTCCATTCATCATTCTCCTTCTGTGAATAAGATAAACGATAATACAGATTTATCTTAACCTTTCCAACATTTCCTGTCATTACCAAACCATTCGTGAACTATGCTTCTTTTTTGCTAATGGGAATTCATAATTGAGCTATAGCTAAGTTTTGAAATCATGACAAACCACGTGATTTTCTTTTGCTTTATCATTCATTATGGAGTGGTTAGTTTAACATTGGCGGTGAATTTGTGTATTTAAATGAATAGATGATCTTCTTGTCTTAGGACATAGAAGGGATGGATCATGAACGGCATCGTCAAAAGCAGTGCTTTTTCGAAATGAAATATCGCGAAAAAGAAGGAATTAGCAACGCAAAAGGAGAATTATATTCTGATATGGAAATTTAGAATAAAGGGGGATTCGACATGGAGAAATTTCGTGCCTTAGTGGCGGACAAACAGGAGGAGGCTTTTTCACTAAAGATAAAAGAGCTGACAAAAGAGGATCTTCCAGAAGGCGATGTTACGATAAAAGTTTATTATTCCAGCGTGAACTATAAGGATGGGTTGGCATCGATAAACAACAGCACAGTGGTTAGAAAATATCCTATGGTTCCGGGGATCGATCTGGCGGGGAAAGTTATTGAATCCAAAAATGATCGTTTCAAAGAAGGAGACGAAGTGTTAATTACGGGTTATGACTTAGGTGTGGCCCATTTTGGCGGATACAGCGAAGTGGCTCGTGTTCCCGCTGATTGGGTTGTTCCGTTGCCGAAAGGTCTTTCCATGAAGGAAGCGATGGCAATAGGCACAGCTGGTTTTACGGCTGCTCTTTCCGTCCATCGACTAGAGGAAAATCATCTTTCTCCAAGCCAAGGACGGGTATTGGTGGCTGGAGCGACTGGAGGAGTTGGAAGCCATGCCATTTCCATACTGAGCCGACTTGGTTATGAAGTAACGGCAAGTACTCGCAAAAAAGCGGAGCATGACTACTTAAAGCAGTTGGGTGCAAGCGATTTTGTTTCTCCAGAAGAATTTGTCATGCCTGAAAAACGCGCCTTGTTGAAGCAACAGTGGGCTGCCGCTGTCGATCCGGTCGGAGGACAATATTTGCCGTACATATTAGCGTCGATTCGATACGGAGGTTCTGTTGCTTTAAGCGGAATGACGGGTGGAACCAACTTTCAATCTACCGTATTTCCATTCATTTTGCGTGGGGTAAACTTGCTTGGCATTGATTCGGTCTTCTGCCCAATGGAGACTAGATTGCATCTCTGGGAGAAGTTGGCTGATGAGTGGAAACCGGATCATCTACTGGATTCGATCAGCCATGAAGTTACGCTCGATGAATTGCCGGATGTATTGGCTAAAATCTTAAGAGGCGAAATGCGCGGAAGAACGATTGTAAAGTTATAATCGTTGGAAAAATTTTTTAAGACCTAAAATCTAAAAATCTTTCAAAAAAAGGTAGGCACATATTATCATGCATAAACATATTATCATGCATAATATGTTTGCTTGCCTTTTTCTTATGAATGAATAAGCATTGGAGATTTTATAAGTTTTCAGGCAAATAATGTTGATACATGTTTAACGCATTGGTGTGTTTTTCTAAAACGGCAATGGTTTTTTGGATAGGTTTCGTATAGATGATGGGGAAATCTTTTTCGTCATACTTTTCTTGGATTGGAAATGCTAAGATTTCTTGATCGATAGAAAATTCTGCTTGCACTCCTGGTTTGTTTCCACGAGCATCTAGACGAATCCACCGATTGAATGAACGAAGAAAAATCCCATTCAGTGTATGAAGAGAATAGCCCTTTTCAGGTGTATCGAATAGCATGAGACGCTGGTAACAAAAACCTGTCGGGATTCCTTGCGATCTTAATAAAGCGGCTAGCAGGTTGGATTTGGCATAACAAATTCCTTCTTTATAGTAGAGTGCCTCAGAAGCTTTACATGTAACTCTTGTGTTCTGTATATCCCATGAATGAGAAATTTCGTCTCTTACAAATTCAAAAGCAATTTTGGCTTTTTCTATATCTGATTGCCCCTCATGAAACAGTTCGTTCCTTTTTTTCTGAATGAGAGGATGCGAAAAATCGATCACTTCTGATTCTTCCAGATAGTCCAGTAAATGAGGGGACTCGGGAATTAACTCCATTTTTAGTTCCCCCTTATCAAATTTAATTTTACATAATTATTAGAACATTCGATCAAAAATACAATGATGAAATTAATTTAGGAAGGGTAACTAGCACCACGTTGAGTTTTTCGTGTCCGGAAATCGCAGGTGGATATACGAGGTCTTTTTCACGGATTAGAGGGAGAAAATGCCGCTTCGATAGCAAAAGAGATAAAGCCTATCAGCAGTGAATGCGTGCCAAAACAAAAAAATCATGGAAATCTGCAATTTCTACTTGAATTTTGGAGTAAATAGAGGTAAATTATATATTGGCCGTTGCGAAAAGCGGTAATTTCAATATCATGCTGGTGTAGCACAGCTGGTAGTGCACTTCACTCGTAATGAAGGGGTCGCAGGTTCGAGTCCTGTCACCAGCATAAACCCAGTAATATCAACGGTTTGAGCGATTTCTAAACAATCAAATATGTAGTGGTCGGAAGCAGAATTTTTCCGACGAACAGAAGTCACTTCGCAGTTAAATGTGAGGTGACTTTTTTTGTGCTCATAAAGTTTGCTATTGAGGATTTTTTTGATGATAGAAAGTTCAACAATGTAACAGAAAACACTTTGACCACCTATCGTTATTATTTAAGAGATTTTCAAGAGTTTTGCCATGAGCATGAAGTTGTGAATGTGGAAGATATAACTCCTAACTTAGTCAAAAACTTTCTTGTCACTTGCCAAAAGAAAGGAAATAACCCTACAAGTATCAACTCTAAATTAGCACGTATTAGGGCTTTCTTGAATTACATGGTGGAATGCGATGTGATCAAAGAGAACCCAGCCAAAAAGGTTAAAAAAGCAAAAACGGATGTCAAAATTGATGTATTTACAGATCAGCAAATTAAACAAATGCTTTCTTATTACAGACGAATAAAACAACGAGAAAAAAGTTTATTCGCTTATCGTGATTACACGTTAATCGTTACTTTGTTGGGAACAGGTCTTAGATTGCAAGAAGTAGTCAATTTAAAATGGTCGGATTTAGATTTTGAAAACTACACCCTTACTGTTTTTGGGAAGAATCGAAAACGTGAAATGATTCCTATTACTGAAAAGTTAGTAAAAGAATTATTGGCTTACCAAGTCTTTGTTAAAAGTTATTTTAAAGATAAGCAAATTGAATATGTTTTTACCAATATAAAAGGGAAACAAATGACAAAGAATGCAGTCCAATCAATCTTTAAAAGATTATCCAAAATCATGAATTTTAAAAATGTTCGATTGAGTTGTCACACTTTCAGACACACATTCTGTCAAAAACTTGCAATGTCTGGAATGTCGGCTTTTGCTATCCAAAAACTAATGAGACACCAGGATATAAGTGTAACCATGAAATATGTTGCAATGTGGGGCAATGATTTGAAGGAACAAAATGACAAATACAATCCATTAAACAATTTAGATGTTTAGGAGGTTATAAGGTTGGAAACATTCGGCACTCTTATTCTTAAAAATGGACAACCATTTCTTGAGTTGCCAATCGGAGAAACAATCAAATTAAACGACTCTTTTTTAATTGAAGTGTTTTTAGACAATGAGTATCATCCAATTTCTTGCGATCAAGTTGTTGACACTATAAGTGGTGTCAATGGCTTATCAATAAACGCTAGAATCAAAATTTAAAGGAGGGTTTATCCATTGGCAACTAAACAAAAATTTCGTCGTTCTATTATTCATTATTCGAGTGTCGTTGACATCCATATGGTGCTTGACGAATTGCTTGAGGAGTTGCAACAAAAAGCCGACTTAAAAGAAGTCAAATCCATGCTTGAACAAAAGAAACTGGAAGTCGAGGAACGATATAATACTCATTTTTGAGTAAAAGGAGCATTCCTGTAATGAGGAAATTTGAGGTTTGATAAAAAAAAGTCCCCTTGGTATAGTACAGGGTGTCAATGCGCGTTGACCCCGAATTTCAATAAACCAAGGAGGACTCAAAATGAATTAT
>Ga0207866_1001525_pt1 | contig 21882 bp, 22 predicted proteins | sample HigsolmetaAR203D_FD_184835 | JGI IMG/M metagenome (GOLD analysis project Ga0207866, IMG submission 184835) | Ionic liquid and high solid enriched microbial communities from the Joint BioEnergy Institute, USA - AR20-3-D (SPAdes) (version 2) ...
AGTTCTTTGACATGGCCGAGTATTTCGAATGGCGCAAAACCTGCAAGAAGGCTTCAGCCAAAGTTACGCGGATTGTGTGACCTCCAATCTGACTGAGGGAATTTACACACAATATTGGACTTGACCCAATCAACGGCCGCGGGGCAACGTGCTAGGTGAAAAATCTACTATAATACCCAACCATGCTCGAAAATGGGCTCATTATAGTCGATTTTTATACTATAACTCCTGAAATGATCACGATAGGCAGAATGTGAAGTCGATTTTTCGACTACAATCATGGAGCCGCCGTACCGCACAGGAACATATCCACCGGTGAAAGAGACATAATAAGAAGGCATCCGGAGTTTGACGCTGCTTTGAAGCATATTGTGCGCAACGCAACGGGGGATTGCCCATGCTGCAATATCTCATTCCGTTCCTCGCGGCCTTTGGGTCGGCGGTCGTGCTCATGCCGGCGGCAAGGACGATCGCGCTTCGCATCGGGTTTGTCGACCGCCCTACGGGGCGCAAGATTCACTCCCAACCCGTGCCGCTGCTCGGGGGAATTGTCATTTTCTTTTCAATTGTTTGTTCGCTGTGGCTGTTTGAGGGTCCCAATTCATTGACGCTGGCGATTACGACCGGCGGGACGCTGCTCCTCCTCACGGGTCTTGCCGATGATTACGCGAAGACAAAGGGCCGGGATTTTCCGGTCGGGCCCAGGGTGGCCGTCTATTTGGCCGCTTCGGCGGTGCCCGTCCTGTTCGGCATCCAGATCGTCGGCATCTCCAACCTTTCCGGCGGCATGTTTCTGTTCCCCGGCTGGCTCGCCTGGCTGGCGACGATGCTATGGGTGTTCGCCCTCATGAACATGATCAATTTCATCGACGGAGTGGACGGATTGGCGTCGGGCATCGTGGCCATCTCCTCGCTCACCCTGTTTTTTGTGGCGATGATGAAGGGGCAGGCCGATTCGGCGCAGCTGGCCGTGGTCATCGTCGGGGCGACGGTGGCGTTCCTGATGTACAATTTTCATCCGGCAAAAATTTTCATGGGAGATGCGGGGGCGGTTTTTCTCGGATATACGCTGTCGGTGCTGTCCATCGACGGGGCGCTGAAGGGAGCGACATTCGTGACCGTGGGGGTGTCGATGCTGGCGCTTGGTGTCCCCATCATGGACACATTGGTCGTGTTTGCCCGCAGAATCGCGGAGAAAAAAGGGCTGCACAGGGCCGACCAGCTGCACACCCATCACAGCCTGATGAAGTGGGGGCTGACACAAACCCAGACGGCATCCTTCCTCTATTTGATCGGCGGTCTGTTTTCCCTCCTTTCCATCATCGTCTTCCTCCTGTTCCGGTGAGCTGTTCCGACGAGCTGCTTCGATGAGCCGAGGTAAATTGTTTCGGTAACCGGCAAAAAGGATTGCTGGTGTATGCCGCCGTCGGGTTGACCATAACCGGCAGATCAAGTACGATGAAATTGTCTGAAGTGAAGCTCAGGCATAAAGGAGTCTTTTCCATGCCCAAAAAAGTGAAGGTTGCGGATCTGATCCGCGAGTTCCAACTGGAAATGATTTGCGGGGAAAGCGGACTGAACCGGCAAATCACCGTATCCGACCTGTACCGGCCAGGACTGGAAATGGCTGGTTTTTTTCAATACCATCCGAAAGAGCGCATTCAGATTCTCGGGAAGACGGAGCTTTCCTTTTTTCAGCAGTTGTCTCCCGAGGACCGGATGGACCGGATGAACCGGCTGTGCGCGGAAGAGACGCCTTGCATCTGCATTTCCCGCGGGCTGGACGTGCCAAATGAGCTTTTTCATTTTGCGGAAAAGCGCGGGCTGCCGGTCCTGCGCAGCAATGTGGCCACGACGATTCTGGCCAGCAGGATCACCAATTATCTGGAAAACATGCTGGCTCCGGCGACGACGATTCACGGCGTGCTGGTGGATGTGTACGGGATCGGGATGCTGATCACGGGATCCAGCGGCATCGGCAAAAGCGAAACGGCGCTGGAGTTGGTCAAAAGGGGCCACCGCCTCGTGGCCGATGATGCGGTGGAGATCCGGCAGACGGCGGACAACGTGCTTTACGGCAGTTCGCCGGAACTGATCCGGTATTTGCTGGAAATCCGCGGCGTCGGCATCATCAATGTGATGACCCTGTTCGGGGCGGGCGCTGTGCGCAACACGAAGAAAATTTCCCTCGTCTGCCGGCTCGAGGCCTGGGAACAGGACAAACAGTACGACCGCCTTGGCCTGGATGAGCAGAGCACCGTCATCATCGACACCCCTGTTCCGCTGGTGACGATTCCGGTGCGGCCGGGGCGGAACCTGGCGGTCATCCTGGAGGTGGCGGCCATGAACTACCGCCTGAAGCGGATGGGCTACAACGCCGCGCTCCAGTTTACGAACAAGCTGACGGAGACGCTGACGGACGAGATTGACGATTTTGAATGACGGTGCCTGGAAGCCAAATGGAATTGACAGGCTGCCCGATCGAGGAGGTTGGTTATGCTTCCATATTTGCTGAACCCGGTCGCCTTCAAGTTGGGTCCGATCACGGTACACTGGTACGGCATCATTCTGGCCTTCGGAGCGCTGGTCGGTTTGCTCCTGGCGATCCGGGAAGGACGCCGGTTCGGCATCCCGTCCGAGTTTTTCATGGACCTGATGCTCATCGGCGCGCCGACGGCAATCATTTGCGCGCGCATCTATTATGTCATTTTTGAATGGGAAAACTACCGGGACAACCCGATCGACGTCATCAAAATCTGGGAGGGCGGCATCGCGATCCACGGCGCCCTGATCGGTGCTGTGCTGGCGGGAATTTATTACTGCCGGAAAAAAGGCTATGGCTTCTGGAGAATCGCCGATATCGCGGCGCCTTCGCTCATCATCGGGCAGATGATCGGCCGGTGGGGCAATTTCATGAACCAGGAAGCCCACGGCGGGCCGGTGGACGAGGCTTTCTTGAGGAACACGCTGCATATTCCCGATTTTATCGTTGATAACATGTACATAGACGGCGTCTACTATCATCCCACGTTTTTGTATGAATCGATCTGGAATCTGGCCGGATTTGTGCTGCTGATTCTGCTCAGGCGCGCATCTTTCCTAAGGGCGGGAGAGCTGTTTTTCAGCTACCTGATCTGGTATTCCTTCGGGCGGTTTTTCATCGAGGGCTTAAGGACGGACAGCCTGGCGTTCGACGGGCCGGTGTGGCTGGAAGCGCTCATGAACGCCCTCTGGGCGCCGATGACGCTGCTGTTCGGTCCGGCGGGAGATCTGGCCGGGGGCAACATCCGGACGGCGCAGTTCATCAGCCTGCTGCTCATCCTGCTGGCCGTCCTGCTCATCATCCTGCGCAGGGTGACGGGTATGGCGCACGAACGATACAAGGATCCGATCCGCCAGACGATATGAGGCCGAGGGCGGACCGGGGAACGGAGACATTCAAGGCAGTCTGGAGCGTGAATCATGATGCGCAGGCTGGAGCGCTATCCGGTGGAAGGAGCCAATTCCCTCTGGCAAATTTACCGCACCGTCAGCATCTGGAAGGGCATCCGCAACTTCATCTTTATCCAGTTCAGCCGCATTTGCCCCTCGCTGCGCCTGAAAAACTGGATCTACCGGCGCATCCTCGGCATGAAGGTGGGCAGGAACACAGCTTTTGCACTGATGGTCATGCCCGATGTGTTTTTTCCGGAGCGGATCTCTGTCGGGGACAATTCGGTCATCGGCTACAACACGACGATTCTTGCCCACGAATACCTGATCCGCGAGTACCGGCTGGGCGATGTGCGCATCGGCTCCAACGTCCTGATCGGCGCCAACTCCACGATCCTGCCCGGAGTGACCATCGGGGACGGAGCGGTGGTGGCCGCCGGGTCGGTGGTGCACAAGGATGTGGCGCCGGGAACGTTCGTCGGCGGCAACCCGCTGCGCGTCATCCGCGAACCGGCGCATGCGCCTGATGCGGCAGATGGCGGCGAAAGTTGAGCATGGAACGGTTCGAGCAGATGGACCCGGATGCTTCGGGACGAGCCCGCAGGCATCCTTTTGTTTTTTTGTTGGCGGGCGGTGGGCGGTGGGCGGGGTGAAGTCGATGTTTCACCTTCATGTGTGCAAAAAATCGGGCGATGAGGGCGTTTTAGGTGAAAAATGTACTAAAATACCCAAAGTTTCCTGATACTGGTTGATTTCTAGTCGATTTTTCAACGAAAAACTTCGCATTGCCCGCCGAAGACCGGATGTGTAGTCGATTTTTCGACTATATGCGCGAACCTCCAGGCGGATTTTTGGGTTTGGGGGCAATTTGACGCCATGGACGCAACGTGATACAATAACGATACTTTAATTTGTTAGCATATTAGCACTTTAATATACTAAAGCAACTCCTGAGAGCATTGCTGACTGATTCGATGAGGTGGAAATGCAGCCATGTCAAAACCAAAAATGTTTGAAAAACCCGCGGGCGTCAGGGACTTTCTGCCGGAGGCGGCGGAGCGTTTGCGGCATATCGAGCGTCGAGTGATGGAATGCATGGGCAGATGGGGCTACCGGGAGATCATGACGCCGACCCTGGAGTACTATGACACCGTGGGGATGGCCAGTTCCACCTCAGACGCCCGGCTGTTCAAACTGCTGGACAAGCGGGGGATCACGCTGGTGCTGCGTTCCGAACTGACGGCGCCCATCGCCCGGGTCGTTTCCTCGCTTCTGAAAAACGAGCCGCTCCCGCTCAGGCTGTCCTACAGCGCCAACGTGTTCCGGGCGATGGAAGATGAGGCCGGCAGGGACGCGGAGTTTTACCAGACGGGGGTGGAGCTGGTCGGCGACGCTTCGGCGGAAGCGGATGCGGAAATCATCGCCCTTGCCATTGCCTCCCTCGAGGCCGCGGGCATCGGCTCCTTCAAAATTGCCCTCGGCCATGTCGGTTTTCTCAACGGCCTGCTCCAGGAAACGCTGGCGGCGGATCCGGAGGCGCAGTCGGCCTTGAAGGAATGCCTGCTGAAGCGCGACCACGTCGGATACCGGGAAACAATCAGCAGTCTGCCGATTTCCGAGGCCAGCAAGCGGGAGCTGGAAGATTTGCTGAGGCTGCGGGGCGGCCGGGACGTGTGCGAGCAGGCCGCCTCTTCGGCGCTCGGAGGAGAAGTGCGGGAGGCGCTCGACCACCTGTGCCGGATCTGGGACGCGCTGTGCGACTATGGTGTCAGCCAGCATGTCATTATCGATCTGACGCTGATCGGGGATTTTTCCTATTATACCGGCATGATTTTTGAAGGATACGCTGAAGAGCTCGGTTTTCCGGTGTGCAACGGCGGCCGTTACGACAACCTGCTGGCCCAGTTCGGCCGTCCCGCCCCGGCAACGGGCTTTGCGCTGAAGACGAACCGCATTCTGGAGGTGGTGGGCCACCGTCCGTTGGAACGGCCGCGCCGGGTGCTCATCCGGTACGCGGTGTCCCGCCGGGCGGAGGCGCTGCGCCATGCCGCGGAGCTGCGCCGGCGCGAAGGATACGCGGTGGAAACGCGGCCGATCCCGGATGTGCGGGCGGACGCCGAGGGGGGCGCGCCGTCAGAAACGCAGCGCGACCTGTTGTCCGACGCCCGATACGATGAGATCATCACTTTCACGGACATAGAGGAGAATGGAAGATGACGCAGATGTTGAAAGTGGCCATGCCGAAGGGGCGGATTTACCGGCAGGCCTCCAGGCTGTTCCGGGACGCGGGACTTCCCGTGCCCGACGATGCGGATGATTCCCGCAAGCTCATCATCGAAGTGCCGGAGGCTGGCATGCAGTTCATCATGGCCAAGCCGGTCGATGTGCCGACCTACGTAGAATACGGGGTGGCCGACGTCGGGGTCGTCGGCAAGGACGTGCTCATGGAAGAAAACCGCGACGTCTATGAGCTGCTCGATCTCGGCATTGCCCGCTGCCGCATGTCGGTCATCGCCCTGCCGGACTGGAAGCCGGTGCTGTACCCGCGGGTCGCAACCAAGTATCCGTCGCTGGCGTCCCGGTATTTTCGCGCGAAGGGTCAGCAGGTGGAGGTCATCCGGCTGAACGGATCGATCGAGCTGGCGCCGCTCATCGGACTGGCCGACCGCATCGTCGACATGGTGGAAACGGGACAGACCCTGCGGGAAAACGGGCTGGTGGAGCTGGAAACGATGTTCAGCATCACGAGCCGCCTCATCGCCAACCGGGTCAGCTACCGGATGAAAAACGAGGCGATTCAGGCGCTGTGCGACCGCCTGCAGCCGCATATTCGGACGGAAGAACGGGAGTAGCGCGAATCGAACCGGCAGTGCGGAGCAAGATGCGGGACAGTCACGGAGACGGGTGGAGCAAGGAAAGGAGAATCGCAATTGACGATCAGAATCATCAAAGCGGATGAGTTTGCGCCGAAGCGGGACATGGAATACGGCACCCGCGAGCAAAATGAGGCGGTCCGGCGCATCCTGGCCGAAGTCCGGGATCAGGGCGACGAGGCGCTGATCCGGTTCACAGAGCAGTTTGACCGCGTTCGGATCACATCGCTGCGCGTCGGGGAAGAAGAAATCCGGGAGGCTTACCGCCATGTGGACGAGGCGTTCCTCCAGGCTCTGCGCCGTGCTCGCGACAACATCCGCGCTTTCCATGAAAAGCAGAAGCGGTCGTCGTGGATCGATCTGCAGGACGACGGCAGCATGCTCGGCCAGATCATCCGGCCGCTCCGGCGCGTTGGCGTGTATGTGCCCGGAGGAACGGCCGCCTATCCTTCGTCGGTGCTGATGAACGTCATCCCGGCGCAGGTGGCCGGCGTCAAAGAGATCGCCATGGCGACGCCGCCGGCCAGCGGCGGGGAGGCGGGCATCAACCCGCACATCCTCGTGGCCGCCGCGGAAGCGGGAGTGACCGAAGTGTACCGCGTCGGCGGGGCGCAGGCGATCGCCGCCCTCGCCTACGGGACGGAGTCGATCCCGGCGGTGGACAAGATCTGCGGCCCGGGCAACATTTATGTCGCGCTGGCCAAGCAGGCGGTGTACGGCGTCGTCGACATCGACAGCATCGCCGGTCCGACGGACATCGCGGTGCTGGCCGACGCCTCCGCCAACCCGGTCTATGTCGCCGCCGACATGCTGTCCCAGGCGGAGCATGACGTCATGGCGCAGGCGATCCTCGTCACCGACAACGTAAAGCTGGCCGAGGAGGTCCGGGAGGAACTGGAAAGGCAGCTCGCCGCCCTGCCGCGCCGGGACATCGCCGGCGAATCGCTGGAAAGCCGGGGCGCGATCATCCTTGTCTCCGACATGAGGGAAGGCGCGGAAGTGGTCAACCGGATCGCTCCCGAGCATCTGGAGATCATGACCGCGGACCCGATGGCGCTTCTGCCCGAGATCGTCAACGCCGGCGCGATTTTCCTCGGCCCGTACAGCTCGGAGCCGGTCGGGGATTATTTTGCCGGACCGAACCACATTTTGCCAACCAATGGCACGGCCCGGTTTTCGTCTCCGCTCAACGTGGACGATTTTGTCAAGAAATCAAGCCTCATTTCATACAGCAAGCGGGCGCTTCTGCAAAACGCGCGGGATATCATGACATTGGCCCGTCATGAGGGGTTCGAGGGCCACGCCCGCGCGATCCAGGTGCGTCTGGAACAGAACATCAGTCCGGATCAGGAAGGGAAGAATGAAAGATGAGCCAACCAACACCCCGTTCCGCAAGCGTGGAACGCAAGACGAACGAGACGGACATCCAGCTCGGCTTCACGGTGGACGGAAGCGGCCAGGCGGAGCTCGATACGGACATCCCGTTTCTGAACCACATGCTCGACCTGTTTGCCCGCCACGGGCAGTTTGACCTCAAGCTCAAGGCCAGGGGAGATATTGAAATTGACGATCACCATACGGTGGAGGACATCGGCATCTGCCTCGGCATGGCTTTCCTGCGCGCGATCGGCGACAAGCGCGGCATTCGGCGCTACGCGTCCGTATTTGTGCCGATGGACGACGCCCTCGCCCAGGTCATCGTGGACATCAGCAACCGGCCGCACCTGGAGTTTCGCGGCCAGTTCCCTTCCGCCCAGGTCGGCAGCTTCGCCACGGAGCTGGTGCACGAGTTTTTGTGGAAATTCGCGCTGGAGGCGCGGATCAACCTGCACGTCATCGTTCATTACGGCATCAACACCCACCATATGATTGAAGCGATCTTCAAGGCACTCGGCCGGGCGCTCGACGAGGCCACCCAGATCGATCCCCGCGTCCAGGGAGTTCCGTCCACGAAGGGAGTTCTCTAGCATGTCCGCCCGAGTCATTGCAATCGTCGATTACGGCATGGGCAACCTGCACAGCGTCAGCAAGGCGGTGGAAAGGCTCGGCTACCGGGCGGAGGTGACCTCGGACCGGGAGCGGATTGTGCAAGCATCCGGCGTCATTTTGCCCGGCGTCGGCGCCTTTGGAGATGCGATGGAGCAGCTGCGCAAGACGGAGCTGGACGCCGCCGTGAAGGAGGCCGCCTCCTCCGGCAAGCCGCTCCTCGGCATCTGCCTCGGCATGCAGCTGTTGTTTTCGGAAAGCGAGGAACATGGCCATCACCGGGGACTGGATCTGCTGCCGGGAAGCGTCAGGCGGCTGGACACCGGCCTCAAGATCCCGCATATGGGCTGGAACCGGTTGATCCTGGAGCGGGAGGATCCGGTTCTGGACGGCATCGAGGCCGGCTACGCCTACTTTGTGCACTCGTATCATGTCATTCCCGAGCGGCCGCAGGATGTGCTGGCGACGACGGATTACGGCGCGCAGGTGACGGCCATCGTCGGGCGCGGCCGCCTCTACGGCATGCAGTTCCACCCGGAAAAAAGCGGGGCGGACGGCATGCGGCTGCTGGGCAATTTTCTGAGACTGACCGGGGAGGAATAGATGTTGTCGGCTTTTACGATTTATCCGGCGATAGACATTCGCGGCGGCAAATGCGTGCGGCTGCTGCAGGGAGATTACAGCAAGGAAACCGTTTTTCACGAAAATCCTGTCGAGGTGGCCAGGCAGTGGGAGGCGTCCGGGGCCGGATGGATTCACCTCGTCGATCTGGACGGAGCCCGGGAAGGCCGGCCGGTCAATGACGCGATCATCGGGGAAATCGCCCGGAGTGTCGGAATCCCGGTGCAGGTCGGCGGCGGCCTGCGATCGATGGACCATCTGGAGACGCTCATCGGCGCCGGAGTTTCCCGCGTCATCCTCGGCACCGCGGCCATCGAGGACCGCCCCTTTGTGGAGGAGGCGCTGCGCGTCTACGGCGAGAAGGTGGCCATCGGCATCGACGCGCGAAACGGCTATGTGGCGACGCGCGGATGGCTGGAAACGTCCGAAGTGAAAGCGGAGGAGCTGGCGGTGCGTTTGGCGGGGCTTGGGGCGCGCACGTTCATCTTCACCGACATTTCCCGCGACGGGATGATGAAGGGGCCGAACGTGGACGCCATCGTCGCGCTGGCCAGGGCTTGCGGGCAGACCGTCATCGCCTCCGGCGGCGTGTCCGGCTACGAGGATGTGCGCCGCCTGGCGGAACATGCGGCGGACGGCGTCGCCGGAGCCATCATCGGCAAGGCGCTGTACACCGGAGCCATCCGGCTGGACGAGGCGCTGAAGCTGCTGCGCTGAAGCAGGTCGAAACCGGCTGAAAACCGGCCGGATGAAACTGGTTTGTGGGGAGGAACGGCAATGCTGACCAAACGCATCATCCCGTGCCTGGATGTCAAGGACGGCCGGGTCGTCAAGGGGGTCAACTTCGTCAACCTGAGGGACGCGGGCGATCCCGTGGAGCTGGCGGCGCTGTATGACCGGGAAGGGGCCGACGAGCTCGTCTTTCTCGACATTTCCGCCTCGGTGGAGGGGCGCGCCACGATGGTCGAGGTCGTGCGGCGGACCGCGGGGGAAATCTCGATTCCGTTCACCGTCGGCGGCGGCATCAGCAGCGTGGACGACATGAAGCGGATTTTGCGCGCCGGAGCGGACAAGACCGGCATCAACACGGCGGCGGTGAAAAACCCCGAGCTCATCACCGAGGGGGCGCGGCATTTCGGCTCGCAGTGCATCGTCGTCGCCATCGACGCGAAGTTCAATCCGGAATGGGGCGAATGGGAAGTGTACACCCACGGCGGCCGGACGCCGACGGGCATCCGCGCGCTGGAATGGGCGGTGGAAGCCGAGCGCCGCGGCGCCGGGGAAATCCTGCTCACGAGCATGGACGCCGACGGCACGAAGGACGGGTTTGACCTGGAGCTGACGGCGGCGGTGGCCGACCGGGTGAACATCCCGGTGATCGCCTCCGGCGGGGCCGGAACGGCGGAGCATTTTTACGAAGTGTTCACCCGCGGCAAGGCGGATGCGGGGCTGGCGGCTTCGATTTTTCATTATAAAGAGCTGACGGTGCAGGGCGTGAAGGACTATTTGCGGCAAAAAGGAGTCGAAGTGCGATGAGCGAAGCGAAACATCCGGAGCAGGCGGCGCAGGATGAGGTCCACGCCCGGCTGGAAGAACTGAAGTGGGATGAAAACGGGCTGATTCCGGCCATCGTGCAGGACGCCGTCAGCAAGGAAGTGCTCATGATGGCCTACATGAACCGCGAATCGCTGGAAAGGTCGCTGGCCACCGGGGAAACGTGGTTCTGGAGCCGCTCCCGTCAGGAATTGTGGCACAAGGGGGCGACGAGCGGCAACACGCAGCGGATCCGCTCGATCCATTATGACTGCGACGGGGACACGCTGCTCATTCGGGTGACGCCCGCGGGACCGGCGTGCCACACGGGCAAATACAGCTGCTTCTACCGTCCGCTGCGGGAGGAAGGCCTCGGGGATCAGGCGCAGGAAGGGCGGGAAGGGCAGGAAGGAGCGGATTCCGGCAGCGTCACGGCGGGCGGGGATCGGTTCGCCATCATCAACCGGTTGGAGAAGGTGATCGCCGAGCGGGAGGCGGAGCGGCCGGAAGGGTCCTACACGACGTATCTGTTTGAGAAGGGCGTCGACAAGATCCTGAAAAAAATCGGAGAGGAAGCCGGCGAAGTGATCATCGCGGCGAAAAACCGCAGTCACGAGGAACTGCGCTGGGAAGCGAGCGACCTCCTGTTCCACCTGCTCGTCCTGCTGAGGGAACAGAAGCTGCCGCTGGACGACGTGCTGGCTGAACTGCAAAAGCGGCACAAATAGGAAGACCGTACGGAAAAACGGCGCATACTGACTGGAGGAGCATCCAACCATGTTCATTGACTACCACACCCACCACGCCCGCTGCGGGCACGCGGAGGGATCCCTCGAGGATTATGTGCGGAAGGCGGTGGAAATCGGCCTCGACCAGATCGGTCTGTCCGACCACATGCCCCTCATCCATGTGAACCCGGACGAATATTATCCGGGCATGGCGATGCCGATGGAGGAACTGCCGAAATACGTCGAGGAAGCCTTTGAGCTGAAGGAAAAGTACAAGGGCCAAATCGACGTCCGGGTCGGGCTGGAGGGCGATTACATCGAGGGGTACGAGGAGGAAATCGAAAAAATCGTCACCGCCTGGCCGTGGGACTACGTGATCGGCTCGGTCCATTTTCTCGGCACGTGGGACATCAGCGACTACCGGCAGCTGCACGAATGGGAGGGCAGGGACCGCTACGCCGTGCACGCCGCCTATTACGAGGCGGTGGAAAAGGCGGCGGCCACCGGTTTTTACGACTATATCGGCCATTTTGACGTGATCAAGCGGTTCGGCTACATGCCGGAACAGGACACCTTTGACCTGCAGAAACAAGCGCTGCAAACGATCCGCGCGCACGGGCTCGCCATCGAGCTGAACGCCTCCGGGCTGCGCATGCCGGTGAAGGAAATGTTTCCTTCGCGGCGGGTGCTGGAAACGTGCCTGGAGCTGGGCATTCCGCTCACCCTCGGATCCGACGCGCATCAGCCCGACCGGCTGGCGCAGTACCTGGACGAGGCCCGGGCGCTGCTCAAGGACGTGGGGTTCAGGCAGCTGGCCACCTTCGAGGCGCGCAGGAGGATCATGGTCGATTTTTGACGGCCCGTGTTCATAGCATTGCTTCCCGTGACTATGGTATACTGTAAGCAGCCGGAACAGAATCCGTGCCATCCTTCACCGCATGGGACGCTGTCCTGCTATCGATGGGAGGTGCCTTACACAATGGGTAAAGACAACCGTTCCTTGAGAACCGCATCACCGCGCAAGGTCATCAAGCTGAATCTGGACGCCGACTTTTTCTTTGAGCGGGCCGTCCAGTCGCTGGATCGATACCATTATGATAAGGCATTGAAATATTTCCGCAAGGCTGTCGAAATCGAACCGGACAACCCGGACAATTACTTCAATATGGCCGGCATCCTGTCCGAGATGGGCAATTACGAGGAATCGAACCTCATCCTGAAACAAATTCTGGAGCAGTTCGATCCGGACATGACGGAGTGCTATTTCTACATGGCCAACAACTACGCCAATATGGAACAGTTTGAACTGGCGGAAAAAGCGCTCGTTCGCTATCTGGAAGAAGACCCGACGGGTCAATATCTCGAGGAATCGGAAGAGATGATGGAGTTTCTCGGGTATGAGCTGAAGCGTCCGACCATGATCCGGAAAATCAAATGCCGCGAAGACTGGTTTGAGCACGATCGAGCCCGCGCCATGTTGGAAGAAGGGCGGTTTGCCGAGGCGACCAAGCTCCTGGAACGCCTTGTGCGGCGGAAGCCTGATTTTACGGCCGCCCGCAACAACCTGGCGCTGGCTTATTATTATACAGGACAGTTGGACAAATGCCTGTCGACAATCGGCGAGGTGCTCCGGGGCGATCCCGGCAATCTGCACGCCCTCTGCAACCTGGCCATCGTCTACCAGTATACGGGCGATGCGAAGGGCCTCCGGGAGGTCACCGGCCTGCTCGCCAAAATGTATCCGTACCAGCCCGAGCATTTGTTCAAAATGGCGACGACGATGGGCATCCTGGGCGAACACGAGATGGCCTACCGCCATTTCCGCAGGCTGCTCCGGCTGACCGGTGCGGGCGGCGATCCGTGGTTGCTCCACTACATGGCGTCGGCGGCCTACAACACGGGCCGCGTCGAAATTGCCCGCATTTATTGGGACAAATGCCTGGCGGCCGATCCGGAATCGCCCGTTCCCAGGTTCCACCTGCACCTGGCCGAAACCGCCCTGTCCGGCGGGGAAAGGGTGCCGGAGGTCAGCTATCATTACCAGCTGCCCTTTGAAGAATACATCCGATCCCTCGAAAATCCCGCGTTCACTCCGGAACGAAGCGCCGGGGACGATCCGCTGTTCCGGTCGTCGGTGCGGTGGGCGCTGGAGCACGGAGACAGGGACATGAAGCTGCAGGTGATCAAGGCGCTGGCGATGTTTGGCGGCGACGGCGAGGAATCTGCGCTCCGGGCGTTCCTGCTGCGGGAGCGGGAGGAGGACTACCTGAAAAAGGTGGCCATTTTCGTGCTTCGCTCCCGGGGCGTGAAGGAACCGCTGGAGGCGCTGATCGACGGCAGAAGGATGGAGCTCGCCGCTTCGCCGGAAGCCGAAAAGCTGCCCGTGTGGCTGGACGCCTGGCAGCAGGTGATGGAAGTGGCCTGGGCGCGCATGGACGAAGGCTGCGACATCATTCAGAAGCATGACCTTCAGACCCTATGGGTCGAATACCTGTCGCGCTCGTATCCCGACATCCCGCGGATGGTGAAACCGGAGGCGTGGGCGGCGGCGCTGGAGTACTTGACCGCTCTCATGCACCGCAGGCCGGTCAGTTATCGTGATCTGTCCGAAAGGTACCGGGTGTCCGCGGGATCGATCCGGAAAAATGTGGAACGCATAGACGAGATGTGCGGCGTAAAAGAAAAAATGAGGGCGATTTTTCCGCAATTCCGGCTGGAACAGTAAAGGAAGGCGCAGGCGCGGAAAGCGCGGGAAAGCGGAAAAGCGCGGGAAGGCGCAGGAAGCAAGGAGGGAAACGACATGCACAAGACGATTGTCATCGGCACCGGTCCGTCCGGACTTACGGCGGCCATCTATCTGGCCCGGGCCAGCATGAACCCGCTGGTCATCGAAGGAACGCAGCCCGGCGGCCAATTGACCACCACGACGGAAGTGGAAAACTTTCCCGGTTTTCCCGAGGGCATCCTCGGACCGGAACTGATGGACAACATGCGCAAGCAGGCGGAGCGCTTTGGCGCGAAGTTTCTGAGCGGATGGGTGACGAAGGTTGACCTCGGGCGGCGCCCGTTCCGGCTGGAGGTGGAAGGCCACGGCACCCTGGAGGCGGAGTCGCTGATCATCTCCACCGGCGCATCGGCCAAGCTGCTCGGCATCCCCGGGGAGAAAGAATACATCGGCCGTGGGGTGAGCACCTGCGCCACCTGCGACGGGTTTTTCTTCCGCGGGAAGAAGATCATCGTCATCGGCGGCGGGGATTCGGCCATGGAGGAAGCGAACTTCCTGACCCGCTTTGCCACGGAGGTGCGGGTCGTGCACCGGCGCAGCGAGCTGCGCGCCTCGAAAATCATGCAGGAGCGGGCCCGCAGCAACCCGAAGATCACCTGGACTCTCAACGTGACGCCGAAGGAAGTGCTCGGCGGCGAGAACGGCGTGACCGGCCTGAAGGTCGTGAACAACGAAACCGGCGCGGAGGAGATCCTCGAGACCGACGGCATTTTCGTGGCCATCGGCCACAAGCCGAACACCGATTTCCTCGCCGGCCAGATCGAACTGGACGAGGCCGGATATATCAAGGTGAAGCCGGGCACGACGCAGACGAATGTCCCGGGTGTATTTGCCTGCGGTGACGTGCAGGACCATGTGTATCGCCAGGCGATCACGGCCGCCGGCACCGGCTGCATGGCCGCTCTCGACTGCGAGAGATTCCTGGAGGGAAGCTCCGTCCACGACTGGAGCCAGTCCCTCGGACAAACCCAAACCGTTTCATCCTGAACCTGTACTGGCTGCCCCGCCGCCTCAGAAGCGGCCCGGGGCAGCTTTTGGCGCATAACGGGACTTCATCGCTTCCGGAAGCGGCTCCGTGTGAAGATGGCAAGGCGGTACAGGGCAAGGGGTGAATGGTTGGATGGCTCAGCCGATCTATGTCGGCATCGATTTGGGCGGCACCTCCATCAAGACCGGCGTCGTCGACGCATTCGGACGGCTTGTGCATGTTCATGAACGGCGGACGGAGGCGGACCGGGGTGTGGAGCATGTGATCGCAGGCATGATGGAAGCCGCCCGCCAGGCGGTGCGGGAATGCGGCTATGATTGGAACCGCGTGGCCGGCATCGGGGCGGGCATACCCGGCTTTATCGACATGCGCGCCGGCCTCGTCCGTTTGTCGCCCAACCTGCGCTGGAAGGACGTGCCGGTGCGGCGTTTGCTGGAGGAGGCCGCCGGCCTGCCGGTGCAGATCCTGAACGACGCCAACGCCGCCGCCCTCGGCGAAGCCCTGAGCGGCGCCGGGGCCGGCTGCGACCCCGTCGTCTGCTTCACGATCGGGACGGGGATCGGTTCCGGCATCATCATCGGCGGCCGGGTGTTCGAGGGCGCGCATGGAATGGCCGCCGAAGCGGGCCATATGCGGGTCGTGCCGGATCCGGAAGCGGTCAAGTGCGGCTGCGGTCAGATCGGATGCCTGGAGACGGTGTCATCCGCCACGGGCATCGTCCGGATGGCGCGGGAAGCGGTGGAACACGCGCGAATGGACAACCGGGGCGGCCGCACAAAGCTTGCGGATCTGCCGCGGCCCCTCACCGCGCGGGACGTGTTTGAGGCGGCCAGGGACGGGGATGAGGTTGCCGGGGCCATTGTCGACCGCGCCGCCCTTTATCTTGGCCGGGCGCTCGCCGCTGTGGCCGTGCTGATCAATCCGCAGAGGATGATCATCGGCGGAGGCGTGTCCGCCGCCGGTGAGATGTTGATCGATTTGATCCGCGGACATTTCGCCCGCGAGGCTCCCGGTCTGTATCGGGAAAGCGTGGACATCGTCGCCGCCGCCCTCGGCAACCATGCCGGCGTGGTGGGGGCGGCGGGCATTTTCCGGATGGGGGGTGGACCCATTGGATGAATCAAAGGAACTGGCCAAACTGGTCATCATCACCGGCATGTCCGGAGCGGGCAAAACAATTGCCGTGCAGAGCATGGAGGATCTCGGATTTTTTTGCGTGGACAATCTGCCGCCGGTGCTCATCCCCAAATTTGCCGAACTGATCGAACAGTCCCAGGGCCGGATCGGCAAGGTCGCCCTCGTCATGGACCTGAGGGGACGGGAGTTTTTCGACGCTCTCACGGAATCGCTCCAGTATTTGAAGGAAAACTATTCGTTCAAGTTCGAGATCCTGTTCCTCGACGCCACGGACCAGGTGCTCGTGCAGCGGTACAAGGAAAGCCGCCGCCGCCATCCGCTGGCGCCCCAGGGGCTGCCGCTCGAAGGCATCACCATCGAACGCAAGATGCTGGAGGAACTGAAGGGCATGGCCACCCTCGTCATTGACACGAGCAGCCTGAAACCGGCCCAGCTCAAGGAGCGGATCGCCAGCCATTTTTCCCAGCTGCAGGCGAGCCGCATGGTCATCAACATCATTTCCTTCGGATACAAGTACGGCATTCCGATCGATGTCGACCTGCTGTTTGACGTCCGGTTTTTGCCCAATCCCCACTACGTGGATGCGCTCCGCCCGCTGACCGGCCAGGAGCAGGAAGTGTACGACTATGTGATGCGCTGGCCGGAAACCCAGGAGTTTTTGAGCAAGCTGCTCGACATGCTCCAGTTTTTGATTCCCCACTACATCCGGGAGGGGAAAAGCCAGGTGGCCATCGGCATCGGCTGCACGGGCGGCAAGCACCGCTCCGTGGCGATTGCGGAATATTTGGGCAGAACGCTGGCGGCGGGCGAGTCGGAAACGGTGCGGGTGCATCACCGCGACGCGGAAAGGGAGAGGGAACGAAAATAACAGAGGTGAGGACATGGGCGATGGCTACAACCACGGGGATCCTCCCCGCATTGTCGTGCTGGGGGGAGGAACGGGCCTGTCCGTCATGCTGCGGGGTTTGAAGCACAAGCCGCTTCACATTACGGCCATTGTCACTCTGGGCGATGACGGGGGAAGCTCCGGCATCCTGCGGTCGGAAATGGATATGCCGCCGCCGGGCGACATTCGCAACGTGCTCATTGCGCTGGCCGATGTGGAGCCGATGCTTTCCAAAATGCTGCAGTTCCGGTTTCCGAGCGGTTCGGGCCTGGCCGGCCATTCCCTCGGCAACCTGATCATCGCCGCGATGAAGGAGATCAGCGGCGATTTCGTCGCCGCCATCAAGGCGCTGAGCAAGGTGCTGGCCGTGCGCGGGCAGGTGCTGCCGGCGACCGCCGACGCCATCGTGCTCCGGGCGGAGCTGGAGGACGGCCGGGTCATCGTCGGGGAATCGAACATTCCCCGCGCCAATGGCCGCATCCGGCGGATGATGATCGAACCGGCGGACGCGAAACCCCTGGATGAAGCGCTGGAAGCAATCCGCGAGGCCGACGCGATCCTGGTCGGACCGGGCAGCCTGTACACGAGCATCATTCCCAACCTGCTGGTGCCGCAGATCGCCCGGGCGATCCGAGAATCTCCGGCGGTCAAGCTGTTTGTGTGCAACATCATGACCCAGCCGGGCGAGACCGACGGCTACACGGTCAGCGACCATCTGAACGCGATTTTTCGCCATGTGGGGCATCATTTATTCGATTATGTCATTGTCAACAACGGAGAAATTCCGCAGCACGTGCTGGATCGGTACGCCCAGGAAGGGGCCGTCCCCGTGCGCATCGACGAGAACGAAATCGGGCGGATCGGCTGCCGGATGATCGCCGACAGGTTGTTCGAGTACCGCCAGTATTTGCGGCATGACGCCGCCCTGCTCAGCGATCACATTTATCGTCTCGTGTTGGCGGGAATGCGGGGAATGCGGAAGTGAAAGGGGAAGACTTCAATGTCATTCGCAGCCCAGACGAAAAAGGAACTGACGTTGATTGAGGTGCCCGAATGCTGCGCCAGGGCCGAACTGTCGGCTCTCATCCGCATGAACGGATCCGTCCATTTGTCCAGCCAGCGGGTGATCCTGGACATCTCCACGGAAAACGCGGCCATCGCCCGGCGCATCTACACGCTGCTGAAAAAGCAGTTCCAGGTTCACGTCGAGCTGCTCGTCCGCAAAAAAATGCGGCTGAAGAAAAACAACGTGTACATCGTCCGGGTCCCCTCGGGCGTGGAGGAACTGCTGCGCGAGCTCCGGATTGTGGAGGAAGGGTTCCAGTTTCACGACGGGATCGACCCTTCGCTGGTGCGAAAAACGTGCTGCAAGCGGTCCTACCTGCGGGGAGCGTTTCTTGCCGGCGGCTCGGTGAACAATCCGGAAGGATCGAGCTACCATCTGGAAATCGCTTCAATGTATGACGGGCATTGCCAGGCGTTGAGCAGTCTGGCCAATCATTTCCACCTCAACACCCGCTGCATCGAGCGGAAGAAAGGCTTTGTTCTGTATGTGAAGGAAGGCGAGAAAATCATCGAGTTTCTCAATGTGATCGGCGCGCACCAGGCGCTCCTGAAATTTGAGGACGTGCGCATCATGCGCGACATGCGCAATTCCGTCAACCGCATCGTCAACTGCGAGACGGCCAACCTGAACAAGACGATCGGCGCGGCGGTGCGCCAGATTGAAAACATCCGGCTGCTGGACCAGGAAATCGGATTGGACAACCTGCCGGAAAAGCTGCGCGAGGTGGCGATGGTCCGGCTGCAGTACCCGGACATGAACCTGAAGGAAGTGGGCGAAATGCTCGCCGGGAAGGTGAGCAAGTCCGGCGTCAACCACCGGCTTCGGAAAATCGACGAGCTCGCCGAAAAAATCCGCCGGTCGAAGGGTGGCTCGGGAGCAACGGCCGACAAGGCGTGACAACGTCCGGAAGAGTGTGAGTGTGATAAAGAAGATTGAAAACGCTTTGTTTTGGCAAAACTGGTACAGTCGAAGGCGAAATGTGTCCGGAAGGCGTTCACTGCTAGTTTGAAATGACGGATCATGTTATAATCAATATATATAAATATTGGGAATCATGCGGAGGAATCCGCTCGGGAGGTATTGGGATATGGCTCGTCGTCCAGTAACAGTAAGATTGAAAACAGGACTTCATGCAAGGCCCGCCGCATTGTTTGTGCAGGAGGCCAATCGCTTTTCCTCGGAAATTTTTGTGGAGAAGGATTCGAAGAAGGTCAACGCCAAAAGCATCATGGGCATCATGAGTCTGGCCATCGGTTCCGGAACGGAAGTGACGATCAGCGCGGAGGGGCCCGACGCCGAGAAAGCGGTGGATGCTCTTGCGGAATTCGTGAGCAAGGAAGAACTGGATCTGGGGTAAGATCGGAACCGGAACGGGATATTCCGGAATGGGGAATACCGGGAGCCGGAAAGGAATTTTCCGGGAAACGGAATGGATATACGACGAGAAACGCGAGCAAGTCCAATTCGAAAGAATTGGGCTTTTTTGCTTGGTTCGCAACTTTTTGCTGATGGCGCACGTCAAAGAAGGTGTCAGAACAGGAATCCGGCAGAGTGATTGAAACCGCCGGAAGACAACAGAGACCGGAAACATGATGGTGTCAGAACAGTCGCAAGCAGGAAAAGAGTCAGGATCAGGCAGTACAACAGGAAACACTCAAGGAAAGGGGAAGGATCAGATGGCACTGAAAAAAAGCTATTGGGCGTGGGTGGCGGTGTTCGCGTTCCTGCTCGTGGCCGGGATGCTCCTGGCCGGCATCGTATCCGAATGGACCGGCAAACCGGCCATGGCCGCGGAGGACGCCCAGGGCAAGCGGACGATTACCGTGAACGGAAGCGGCGAGGTGGAGGTGGAGCCGGACATCGCGTACATTTCCTTTGGCCTCATGACGAGAGCGGACACAGCGGACAAGGCGCAGCAGGAAAATGCGAGGATTTTCGCCGAAGTGGAGAAGGTGCTGAAGGAAACGTACAAGATCAATCCGAAGGAAATCCGGACGACCGGGTTTTATGTCCATCCGGAGTATCGCTATGTGGAGCGGGAAGAACCGAAAATTTCCGGCTACACGGCGAGGCACGTCGTGGAGGTGACCTTCCGCGATCTGGATCACGTCGGTTCGCTGCTGGATGCTGTTTCGAAGGCCGGGGCGAATGAGATCAACAACGTGCGCTTCGAAGTGGAAAATGTCGATGCCCTGAAAACCACCGCACTGGAACTGGCGCTGAAAAATGCCCGCGGAAAGGCGGAGGCGCTGGCGAAGGTGGAAAACGTGTCCATCAAGGGTGTGCTGCACATTTCCGAGTCCGGCGGCTACTACTCGCCGTTTTATGGATCCGGCGTCGCCGAACTGACGATGAAAGCGGCGGATAGCGCCGCGTCCACCGTCATTTCGTCGGGCACGGTGAAGGTCCAGGCGCAGGTGACGGTGCAGTACGAGTTTTGATGGCTGCTGCACTGAACGGGCAGCAAGGCAGCAGATCGCGTCGCGAAAAAAGAAACAGCAGGCTTTCGGCGGGGTGCCGTGCCTGCTGTTTTTTTTTTGGCTTCGTCTGATGTATTTTTGCACTGCATGCGGCCGGTTTTGGGAAGAAGCGGCTCCATGTGATGCATTTTTACACTACAAGAGCCGGATTTCGCGAAGAACCCGCTTGATCTGATGCATTTATACATTACATGAGCCCGGATTCGCGGAAAATGGGCTTCATCTGATGCATTTGTGCACTTCATGCGGCCGGTTACACGCAAAATCGGCTTCATTTGATGCATTTGTGCACTTCATGAACGGATGCGATCGCGCGTTCAGATTTTTTCAATGATCTTGTCGATGAGCCCGTATTCTTTGGCCTCTTCCGCAGACATGAAATAGTCGCGGTCCGTGTCCCTTTCGATTTTTTCCAGCGGCTGTCCCGTGCGCTCCACGAGAATGCGGTTCAGCTTGTCGCGCATCCTCAGAATGCGCTTGGCGCGAATGGCGATGTCGCTGGCCTGGCCTTCGGCGCCGCCCAACGGCTGGTGGATCATGACTTCGCTGTTCGGAAGGGCAAAGCGCTTGCCTTTCGTGCCCGCGGCCAGAAGGAACGCGCCCATGGATGCGGCCATGCCGACGCAGATGGTGCACACGTCAGGCTTGATGAACTGCATCGTGTCATAAATGGCCATGCCCGCCGTAATTGAACCTCCGGGGCTGTTGATGTACAGGTTGATGTCCTTTTCCGGGTCGTCGGCGGCCAGGAACAGCATCTGCGCAATGACGGAGTTGGCCACCGCGTCGTTGATGGGGCTGCCGAGGAAGATGATGCGGTCCTTCAGCAGGCGGGAATAGATGTCATACGCCCTCTCCCCACGATTGCTTTGCTCTATGACCATTGGAATATAGCTCATCCTTGCAACCTCCTTCTCGGTGTTGTTTGCCCAGCGTTTTCCGCTAAATCCGCTGAACGGGCATGAACTTTTGATTTGAAAATGAACTTTGAAAAGTACTTCTGGAAATGTACTGCGCGGTGGAACAATTCTTATGTAATATATCATAACCGATGTACGGGCCAAAGGTCAAGAAAGGTCAAACGAAACGCATAAAAATGGCGCGCTCGCAAGGAATCGAACCTTGATCTTAGGCTCCGGAGGCCTACGTCGTATCCTTTGGACCACGAGCGCGCAATCAGAATAAGCAATCGTAATTATAGGATATCGGGATGAAAAATGCAAGTTTTTTAATGAAAACTTGTTATTGTGCTGTGATAATGTCACGGTATAACTGTTCTGAGATAATGTCACTATGGGAAAGGAAAAAGTGACATTGACCAGAGCTGAATTGAAAAAAGTACTTGTGGTGGAAAAGATCCTGGATGG
>Ga0207866_1001533_pt1 | contig 21720 bp, 16 predicted proteins | sample HigsolmetaAR203D_FD_184835 | JGI IMG/M metagenome (GOLD analysis project Ga0207866, IMG submission 184835) | Ionic liquid and high solid enriched microbial communities from the Joint BioEnergy Institute, USA - AR20-3-D (SPAdes) (version 2) ...
GTAGGTGAACGTCACCGTTCGCGTGGTCGGACGATTACTGAGGCTGATATTGTACAATTTGCCGGTGTTTCCGGTGATTTTTATCCGTTGCATATCGATCGAGAATACGCGAAGCAGACGCAGTTCGGCGAACGGATTGCCCATGGGATGCTGACGTTGTCGGCGGCGACTGGGCTATGGGTGATGGAGCCGGGATGTGTGCTCGCTTTTTACGGCATCGACGCGCTCCGCTTCGTCCGACCAGTGAAAATTGGCGATACGATTTACGTCGAATCGGAAGTGAAGCAGTTGACCGAGCGGAGCGACACGGCAGGACTCGTCACAGTGCATCAACAAATCCTTAACCAGCATGGAGAGACGGTGGTTGATGCACTTGTGCATATGCTCGTGGCGCGGGAAGGAAAGAAGTGAACGGAGCGCGCGATGCTGCTTCGAGCGTTGTGGAGGGAGAAACAAACGTTCGTTTGAAAGCGTTAACATCGAAGCGAATAATCAACCGAGGTCGCTTTGGCTATTATTCATTTGTTATTTTTGCGTTTTCATATGATGAAAGGGGTGCTGGCGTCAATGACAACGACGATGGATGCGTCAGAGTTAAAACGCCAAAAAAGGCGGGCCGCGATTTCGAGCGTGGTCGGCACGACGATTGAATGGTATGATTTCTTCCTTTATGGGACGATGGCTGCGCTAGTGTTTCCACAGCTCTTTTTCCCGCAAAGCGACCCATACGTGGCGCTTATGCAATCGTTCACGACGTTCGCCTTAGGGTTTGTTGCCCGGCCGGTCGGAGCGGCCATTTTTGGCCATTTCGGCGATAAAATTGGCCGGAAGGCAACGCTGGTCGCCACTTTGTTGTTGATGGGGCTGGCGACGGCGTTGATCGGGTTGATGCCGACGTACGAGCAAATTGGCTTATGGGCTCCGCTCTTGGTGACCGTGCTTCGTCTCATTCAAGGAATCGGGGTTGGCGGAGAATGGGGCGGCGCCATTTTGATTGCGATGGAGTGGGAGGAAGGAAAGCGGCGTGGATTGATGGCTTCGCTGCCGCAAATGGGCGTGCCGTTTGGGCTGCTCACTTCTTCACTTGTGACGACGCTCATGCTCGCAGTAGGCGGCGACAGCTTTTATGCATGGGGATGGCGCGTTCCTTTTCTGCTTAGTTTTCTGTTGATCGCTGTCGGATTATATATCCGACTGAAAGTGCTGGAGTCGCCGCTATTCCAAGAGGCCCTGGCAAAACAAGAAACGAGCAAGATGCCGGTCGGCGAGGTGCTTGTCAAACATCCGCGCGAAATTCTTTGGTCTGCGCTCGCACGGGTGATTGAAAACGGATCGTTCTATATTTTTGTCACATTTATCGTCAGCTATGGGACGACATTTTTGGAGATGGAAAAAAGCATTTTCGTCAATGCGACAATTGTCGCTGCGATCATCAATGCGCTTGCCATTGTGTATTCCGGTCATTTATCTGACCGGTGGGGGCGCCGCCGTGTCTACATGACGGGTACCATTTTGCTTATGCTTTGGGCGTTCCCGTATTATTGGCTCGTCAACACGAAAAGCGTAGGCCTGATTATGTTGGCGACGATCATCGCCATGGTATTCCACGGCATGCTGTATGGCCCGCAGGCGGCGATGATCGCGGAAAACTTCCCGACACGCCTGCGCTATAGCGGCGCTTCGCTCGGCTACCAGCTGGCCGCGATCATTGCCGGTGGACCAGCGCCGCTCATCAGCACGTGGCTGCTGCACAAATACGGCAGCGCTACCGCGATTTCCTTCTATATCGTGGTCATGGGATTGATTTCGCTCGTCGGTGTCAAAATGCTTCAAGACCGAGCCCGCCAAGCGATTGATTAATAATCGATCCGAACCTATAGGCGCCTCTGCATTCGTGCAGAGGCGTTTTTGGTGCTGAATCGGTTGTCTTTCATGTAAAAAACAGAAAAACGTTAGATCCTTTATTGGCGTGTTTTGCTCATTCTTCCCGATTAGGGCGTTTTCTAAATAAACCAAGTAAATAGTATGGATATGAAAAGACTTTGCAACACCGTTTGAAAAATTTTGATGAAGCGACATTTTTTCGCCAAGTTTTTTTGAACTAAAAAGGTTTTTATCCGTCGCTGCCAACGGAAAGATTGTGATACTGGTTGCTCATTCCCGCGTAAGGAAGCAAACATTGAAGATTTTTAATCGTATGAAAAGGGGACTTGACAACGGTACTAAGCTTCATATACGATGGTAATGTAATCGATTACATATTTGAGAGGATTTCATCTATGGCAAGCATAAAAGACGTAGCGAAACGGGCAAACGTATCGACGGCGACCGTGTCGCGCGTATTGCGCAACGCCGGCAACGTCACCGAAGAGACGAAGCAACGCGTGCTCGAGGCGATCGAAGCGCTCAACTACCAGCCGAACGTGCTTGGCCGGTATTTGCGTCGCATGGAAACAGAAACGGTGCTCGTTGTCGTGCCCGATATTACGAACCCGTTTTTTTCGAAGGTGCTGCGCGGCATTGAAGCGGTTGCTCTCGAACACGGGTACCAAGTGCTGCTTGGCGATACGCAAAATGATGCTCAGCTTGAGGAGCAATATTTGAATGTACTGCCGCAAAGGCAAGTAGACGGGATGATTTTTTTAACTGCTCGCATCCGCAAAGAACTGATGGAAGAAATGGCGCGGCAGTTTCCGATTGTCCTCGCGTGCGAATATTTGGAGGGGACCGATATCCCGACCGTATCGATCGACAACATTAGCAGCGCCCGCAAGGCAACGGAACATTTGATTCATCTCGGCCATCGCCGCATCGCCCACCTGTCCGGCCCGATGGATGTCATTTTGGGGCGAGATCGGCTGCGCGGCTATTATCAAGCGTTGGCGCAGCATGGAATCGATGCCGACCCAGCACTCGTGCAAGAAGGTGACTTTTCCTACGAATCGGGATACAACATGACATTGAAGTTGCTCGCCCTTGAAGAACCACCGACAGCGATTTTCGCCGCCAATGACGAGATGGCGATCGGGGCGATCAAAGCGATCCGTCACCGCGGTGGTCGTGTTCCAGATGATGTCGCCGTTGTCGGGTTTGACGATATCCAAATGGCCTCGATTTTTGAACCTGCTGTCACGACGATCGCCCAGCCGACGTTTGAGATCGGCCAAAAAGCGATGGAGCTTTTGCTTCAGCTGATTGAAGGGAACGAGGTCAGCCGCCGTCAGCTTGTTTTGCCTGATCACCTTGTCATTCGTGAGTCATGCGGGGGGAAGTGCTCGGTTTGATGAAAGCGCTCCCCTCGTTGGCGGCGGAGAATAGGCGGATTTTTTTGTAAGGGTGATGTAATCGATTACATCACTCGATGTGTTGCTTCAGATAAGTGGCAATCTAGAAACAAGTTGCTTGAAAACAAGTGGATGCAAGGAGGAAACGATATGGAAAACGCACGTCCAATTCGCCTCGGGTTAATCGGAGCTGGTGGGATTTCAACCGCACATATTCAAGCGGCGCTCAAGCTCCCGGAGCGCGTCGTGCTGCAGGCCATTTGCGATGTCAACGAAAAAGCGGCCGCGGAAAAAGCGGAAACATACGGCATCCGCGACGTGTACCGCGACTATAAAGAGCTGCTCGCCTCACCAGATGTCGATGCCGTCATCATTACCGTGCCGAACTTTTTGCACGCCCAAGTGGCGGTCGACAGCCTGCGGGCCGGGAAACACGTTCTTTGCGAAAAACCGATGGTGATGAAATCGGAAGAGGCGGACGCCATCATTCGCGCCCGCGACGAATCAGGGAAACAGTTTATGGTGTCGCTGAACAACCGGTTCCGCCAAGCGGCGCAATGGCTTCATGCACGCATCGCAGAAGGCGCATTCGGCGACATTTATTACGCCAAAACAGGTTGGGTGCGCCGCCGTGGTATTCCTGCATGGGGGGCGTGGTTTTTTGACCGTGAGCGTTCCGGGGGCGGTCCGCTCATCGACTTAGGCGTTCATATGCTTGATGTCACGCTTTGGATGCTTGGAAACCCGAACCCGGTCGCGGTGACGGGGAAAACATACGCGAAGTTCGGTCCACGTCATCAAGGGGCATGGCCGGGCACGTCGTTTGCGCCAAACGCTTCGTATACGGTGGAAGACTTTGCCTCGGCATTCATCCAACTGGAAAACGACGCGACTGTGCTGCTTGAGACGAGCTGGGCGTCGCACATTGAAGAGGAACGGGCATATGTCGAGTTTCTCGGCACGGAAGGCGGTGTGCGCTGGGAGTGGAATGTGACCGGCAACCGTCAAGAAGTGAAATGGTTCCGCAGTGAACACGGTGTCCCGGCTGACGTCACACTCCATTTTGACGACCAAGGCGAACGGGTGGCGTTGCTTGACCATTTCGTTACAAGCATCACCAATAATACAACACCGCTTTGCACGGCAGAACAAGGACTCATGATCGCCAAAGTGTTAGAAGCGATTTATGCATCGTCCGAACAAGGGAAACAAGTCCGAATCGAATGGTAAGAGATCAACCACTTTGTGTATGCCGCGGCAAACCGAAATCCAATCGAGGGGGGATCACCATATGACAACACCAATCCGCGTTGTCGTCTGGAACGAATTTCGCCATGAAAAGAAAAATGAAAAAGTAAGAGCCATTTATCCGGAAGGGATGCATACCGCCATCGCCAACTACTTAGCCGAAGCCGGGTTTGACACAGCAACCGCTGTATTGGACGAACCGGAACACGGCTTGACTGACGAAGGGCTTGACCGGTGCGACGTTCTCGTTTGGTGGGGGCATATCGCCCATGATGAAGTGAAAGACGAAGTAGTTGAACGCATCCACCGTCGCGTCCTCGAAGGAATGGGGCTCATCGTCCTTCACTCCGGCCATTTCTCGAAAATTTTCAAAAAGCTGATGGGGACGACATGTAATTTAAAATGGCGTGAAGCCGATGAAAAAGAGCGGCTTTGGGTCGTTGCCCCGGGCCACCCGATCGTGGAAGGGATCGGGCCGTACATTGAGCTCGAACAAGAAGAAATGTACGGTGAGTTTTTCGACATTCCGGAGCCAGACGAAACGATTTTCATCAGCTGGTTTGAAGGTGGAGAAGTGTTCCGCAGCGGCTGCACGTTTACGCGTGGGAAAGGGAAAATTTTCTACTTCCGTCCTGGCCATGAAACATACCCAACGTATCATCACCCAGACGTGCTGAAAGTGATCGCCAACGCGGTTCGTTGGGCCGCACCGGTCAACCGTGGGGAAATCATATTCGGCAACGTCAAACCGCTTGAACCGATTAAAGCGAAACAAGGGGGAGCAGCGCGATGAAATCGATCAATGTTGGCATCATCGGCACCGGTTTTTCCGCTTCATCTCATATTGAGGCGCTCCGCCGCCTGCCGTTCGTGAACATTGTCGCTATCGCTTCAAGCAGCCAAGAAAAAGCAGAGGCAGCCGCGCGCCGGTTCGGGATTCCGAAAGCATACGGCGACTATGAGGCGCTGATCGCCGACCCGGACGTCGAAGCGGTTCACAACTGCACGCGCAACGTCTTGCATTTTCCGATCAACAAGGCCGTACTTGAAGCGGGAAAACATTTATTATCAGAAAAGCCGCTCGCGATGAACAGCGAACAGTCAATCGAACTGAAAAAGCTGGCTGAAAAAAGCCCGGGTTTAAGCGCTGTCTGCTTCAACTACCGCCACTACCCGCTCGTCGCCGAAGCGAAAGAGCGGATCGCCCGCGACGCAAAGCGCATCCATTTCGTCTATGGCGGCTATGTGCAAGATTGGTTGCTTTATGACACTGATTACAACTGGCGGCTTGACCCAGCGCAAAACGGTCCGTCACGCGCCATCGCCGACATCGGCTCACACTGGTGCGACACAGTGCAATACGTGCTCGGAAAACGCATCGTCGAAGTGTTCGCCGATTTGCGCACCGTCCATCCAGTCCGCTACAAACCGAAGCAGGAAGGGAGCACGTTTACATCCGGGCATGCTCAAGACGCCGAACCGGTTCAGATTGATACGGAAGACGGCGGCAGTGTGCTCGTCCATTTTGATGATGGCACTCACGGCGCGTTTACGATTTCCCAAGTGAGCGCCGGCCGGAAAAACCGGCTCTATTTTGAAATCGCTACCGATGCGATGACGCTCGCTTGGGATCAAGAGCACCCGAACCGCCTCTGGATCGGGCGCCGCAACGGCCCGAACGAAGAAGTCGTCCGTGACCCGTCGCTCTTGTCGCCGCAAGCCGCCGCGCTCGCCCATTACCCAGGCGGTCATGAAGAAGGCTGGCCGGATGGGCTGAAAAACTTGTTCCTCGACTTTTACAATGCCATCATCCGGAAACAGCGCGGCGAGGCGCTCGGGGAGCTGCCGTTTGCGACGATCGCCGACGGCCACTATACGATGACGATCGTTGACGCCATTTTGGAAAGCCATCGCACGAAACAGTGGGTGCGGGTGGCGGAATAAACAGTTTTTGTTCGGCCGCTGCCAACACGGGCGCTAACAGCGCCGTCAAAATAAAATGGAGCGGTGAGGCCGGTTGCTGATTGACCGGCCTTACACCGGCGAGAAGGGGGAGAAAAACAAATGAAACTAGGCGTATTTACCGTTCTGTATCAACAGTTGCCGTTTGAAGAAATGCTCGATAAGATTGCTGCGATGGGCATTGAAGCCGTCGAGCTTGGTACCGGTAATTACCCGGGCAACGCTCATTGCGATCCGGATGCACTGTTAGATCAGCCGGAAAAAATCAAAGCATTGAAAAAAGCGGTTCACGACCGTGGGCTTATCATTAGTGCGCTCAGCTGCCACGGCAACCCGCTCCATCCGGACAAAACGTTTGCGAAGCAATCGCATGACACATGGCGGAAAACAGTGAAACTCGCCGAGCAGCTCGAAGTCCCGGTCATCAACGCCTTCTCGGGCTGCCCGGGCGACCATCCTGGCGCCAAGTATCCGAACTGGGTCACGTGCTCCTGGCCGCCGGATTACTTGGAAATTTTAAAATGGCAATGGGACGAAGTCGTCATCCCGTACTGGCGTGAAGAAGCAGAGTTCGCCAAAGCGCACGGCATTCATCAAATCGCTTTTGAAATGCATCCGGGCTTTGTCGTCTACAACCCGGAAACGCTCCTCAAACTGCGTGAACACGCCGGCGAAACGATCGGTGCCAACTTCGACCCGAGCCATCTCCTTTGGCAAGGCATCGACCCAGTCGAAGCGATCAAATTGCTTGGCCGTGAAAAAGCGATTTTCCACGTCCATGCGAAAGACACGTACTTGGACAAAGCGAACATTCGCAAAAACGGTGTGCTGGATACGAAACATTACAGCCAAATTCTCGATCGCTCATGGGTATTCCGCACCGTCGGCTACGGTCAAAGCGAAAAATGTTGGCGCGACATCGTCAGCGCTCTGCGCGCGGTCGGCTATGACTATGTGCTCTCGATCGAGCATGAAGACATGCTTGCCTCGATCGATGAAGGGCTGTCCCAAGCCGTGACGCTCTTGAAAAATGTGTTGTTCAAAGAAGAACTGCCTGAGATGTGGTGGGCATAAGAAAACAAAGGCGGCAAAGAGAGGAGCTTCTCTTTGCCGCCTATATTGTTTCTTTAAAAGTCCAGCATCCACTAGCTGGTCGATTGTTCCCGCTTATGAATTAGTTTCATCAACATCCGAACGGAAAACGACAGAACAAAAATGGTGATAAACGAATACATCCACGTCCATCGATGGTATTCAATCAAATTCGTGTACTTTTCGTAAAGCACCTCAACACCTGTCAAAGCGGCCGCGTACAATAAGCATTGGCCAATAATACCAGGCAGGCGCGAGTGATACGAAGTTTGATAAAAATAAACACAGACGATCGGATAAAGGAAATATTCGAACAGGATGCTTGCTTCAAAATATTGGTCTAAAAACCGGACAGGGTACTCTAAGAGTTTGTTTTCTACAACAATCACGCCGAAAAACGTGGAAAAATACGTTTTTAACAAGAACACGCAAAGTTTGTCCTTGATGGGCGGGGTTCGCAGGCTGAAAAATAATAGAATGGCACCAATAACGAGCAACGACCACAAATGGATTTGATCCATGATTTCGTCATCTCCTATGAGGGCTTTGCTATTAGTTATTATGGACAGATACGGCTTAGTATAAAAGCATCGTCCACGAAGCAGTTTTTGTCCGGGGACTTTGTGGCTGAAGGAAAGGCTGCTCAACGTTCCCAAGAGGCTGGGGATTGAATAGGAAATGGGGATAAAAAATAAGATTTCTCAAATAGAGAAATCTTGGGATCCGTGACCTTACGATACTAACAAACCGTTGTGCGAAGGAGAAGTGATTATTTTTCACGACTAAGCATAATGCTCGCTCATTGGAGACGAAGAAAGGGCGGACCTAGTGATTCGCTGGCAGCTTTGGTGCCATCATACCCCAATCCACGGCGCTAGCGCCGCATCTTACACCGCGCGCGCCGATTGGCGGTGGATGCGCCCTTTCATGAAGAGAAGACGGTGACCATCGCTGGTCAAATCAATCATCGCTCCATTTAGCACATCCCTTCCCGACTTCTGTTCGTTCGCCTGCAAATACGCCACCCGATACCACTTTCGCCCGTATTCAAAGTACATATACCGTCCGCGATGAAAATCGATCCAAAACTTCACCGGCTCACCGTTTACGGTTTTCCATACATATCCCCACGCCCGGTCTTGGCGAACCGGCGCCATTTTCGGCCGCGCCGAATTGATCGCTTCATAATACAACCGGTGTTCCACGTCAAACAGCACCATCCTGCTCTCCTCCTTTTGGACAACTATACTATATGTATAGCGCCAACTAGGAGAAATAGACATGCCAGTTCACCCGAATGGATATTCCCATTTCCACGTATAGTATTCGATCAAGTCAGCGCACCGTTCAAATAGGATTTCCATCGCTGTCATCGTACTTAATATAGACGGTGCACTGCCCAGTCCGAAGGAAGCGATGTTCCGTAAAACATACACACTAATAACAAGATAAAGCAAATATCCAAAGATCATGCTATCGTTCATATAATGAGGAAATGGCTGCACCGGATATGCAAACATTTCCACTGATAATTAGGCCAATCAAATTAGACGTATACATATTCAGTAAAAACAAAAATCATCCTTCTCTTGGTCAAAGAAACCGGAAGATAAACAGTAGCAACCAACCTAAGAATCGCCTGTTCTATGATAACCCCAGCAGGATGAAAGAGGAGAGTATGTGACATTTTTGTTTTACAACAGGTAAATAGGTTTTAGAAATGACAGGTTTTTTGTGCGTTCTTTCCTATGAAAAAAAGGTGAAATTTTGTAAAATAGTAATATAGTTTCGGAAATGGAGGAATGGACATGCCGGTATACAACAAACTCGTTCGCGACCGCATCCCAGCTATTATCGAACAAGCAGGAAAAACGTTCACTACTCGCATACTCAACGAGGAAGAATATAAGAAAGAACTGCAGAAGAAAGCGTTTGAAGAGCTTGAGGAGTACGTCCAGGCAATGACCGACGAGGCTGCCATCGAAGAGCTTGCGGATGTGTTGGAAATCGTTCATGCCTTAGCCGCATGTCATGGCGCTTCGATCGAACAAGTCGAACAAATACGGGTGAAAAAAGCAGAAGAACGCGGTGGATTCCGGGAAAAAATTTTTTTAGTTGAGGTTCGTGATGAGTAAAGTCGAGTTGATTTCACGGCGGCTCATTGACAAGCTGCAGGAACAGATGAGCCGCTCGTCAACAATATACATACTGACATCGTTTGTTATGAAATCTGGAGTTCACCTATTAAAGGACAGTTTGTGGATAGCGGCAGAGCGGGGAGCAGACATCAAAATTTGTGCTGGTGATTATTTGTTTGTTACTCAGCCAGAAGCGCTGCGTGAACTGATTTCAATTCATCCCGATATCGAAGTGCGTCTGTTTAGAAGCGACGGGATTTCGTTTCATCCAAAGGCCTACTTGTTTGAGGATAGCGAACAAGGCTACTTTATTATCGGGTCTTCTAATTTATCCCGCTCGGCGCTCACAGACGGCATCGAGTGGAATCTAGGGCTGGATAAAAGGATTGATGAAGATGTATTTGCCGAAGCGATGGAGCGGTTTTTAAAGCTGTTTTATGCTCCAGAAACGGTGCCAGTCAATGCTGAAACGATCGCTGACTATGAAAAACGGTACGAAGACAATCACCGACGCCATCCCAACTTATCTCGTACATGGGGTGAGACTGAGGAAATCGAGTTAATGCTTCCGTCGGAAACGGAAAAGAAGCAAGAAGGAGAGACGACGGACAAGGCCGATGTTGTCCATGAAACGACGGCGCCCTATGGAACGATCCGGCCGCGCTTTGCCCAGGTGGAGGCATTGGAGCGGTTGGAAGCTGCCTATGAAGAAGGATACGATAAAGCGATGGTTGTCATGGCGACCGGACTTGGGAAAACGTATTTGGCCGCCTTCTTCGCGCGCCGTTTTTCGCGAGTGCTGTTTATCGCCCACCGCGAGGAGATTCTTCGTCAGGCAAAACAGTCGTTCGAATGTGTGATCCCGGATCGAACGGCAGGTATATACGACGGCCATCAAAAAGATGGAAATGCGGATATGGTGTTTGCCTCGATCTTTACGCTGAGTATGAAAAAACATTTGTTTTCGTTTCGTCCTGACTCATTTGACTTGATCGTTGTGGATGAGTTCCACCATGCGGCGGCTCGCTCATATGAGCGCGTCCTTCGCTATTTCCGGCCGGAGTTTTTGCTTGGCATCACTGCAACTCCAGACCGGAACGACAATAAAGACGTGTACGCGATTTGCGATGGGAACGTTGCCTACCGTATTGATTTTATTGAAGCGGTGCAACGTGGTTGGCTTGCGCCGTTTCACTATTATGGTGTATACGATGACACGGATTATTCGCAAATCAAATGGCTCGGCAGCCGCTATGATGAGGAAGAATTGCTTCAAGTGCAGCTTCGCGAGGAGATGGCGGAAAACATTTTGCGAGCATGGGAGCAGTATAAGAAAACGAGAACACTCGTCTTTTGCTCCTCCATTCGGCAAGCCGATTTCTTGTGCGAATATTTCCGCCGCCGTGGCTACCGAACCGTCAGCCTTCACTCGAAGCAAACGACCATCCCGCGCCAACAGGCCATTGCCATGTTGGAACAATGTGAACTGGACGCCATTTTCACCGTTGACTTGTTCAACGAAGGGGTCGATATTCCCTCTGTCGATACACTTTTATTCGTACGGCCGACGGAATCGCTGACCGTTTTTACCCAGCAAGTCGGGCGTGGATTGCGGTTGTATGAGGGCAAGGATTATTGTGTCATTATTGATTTAATTGGAAACTATCGCAATGCGGATGTCAAACTGAGCCTGTTTGATACGCAGCGAGGCGAGACGAAGAAAAAGGTGCGGGAATCCGTTATGCCAACGGTTCCGGAAACATGCGAGCTACATCTTGATATACAAACCATTCATCTTCTCGAGGAGATGCGGAAAAAGCGCCAGCCGCGTAAAGAGCGGCTGCTTGCCGATTACAGGCAGCTCAAGCAGGAGTTGGGCAGACGGCCGACGTATTTGGAATTGCATCTCCATGGCCGAAGTGAAGCGGCGGAGTACAGACAAGAGTTCGATTCTTATGTCGGCTTTTTATATTGGACGGGGGAGCTGTCGGACTTAGAGAAGGAAGTGTTCCTCAAGCATGAGCGGTGGCTTATCGAGGTTGAGCGCACAGTAATGTCGAAAAGTTATAAAATGGTTGTCTTAAAAGCCATGCTTGAGCGCGGACCGTCGGGCTGGCATGAACCAATTACTCCACAACAAGCGGCGCCGTTTTTTCATCGGTATCTAACGGAAAAAGAATATCGAAAGCGCATCGATTTCTCCGATGGGGAAACAAAACGTCTTTGGGAGTACGACCAAGAAAAGGTGAGCAAATTGATTGCCCGTATGCCGATGACAAAATGGAGCGGCAGTTCAAGGGGGCTGATCTCCTTTGAAAACAATGTGTTTGCACTCCAATTTTCTATCGCGCACGAGCATGAAGAAATCTTGTACAATTGGACGAAAGAAATTTGCGAGTATCGGTTGCATGTGTATTTTGAGAAAAAGGTGAGATGATTTACTGGAAATGCCACCCTTCCTAATCGAAGATGGGAGTGTTTGGAGAGAACGTTTTAGATACTCACAAGCTTTCATCGAATAGATAATTAAGGAAAATGATAATTCTAAGTAGTTTGCAAAATTACTATAGATTTTGGAGGATACACATGGATACATTTTGGCATTTTCCTGCAACAACGGGCGGATTAATTCATTCCATTAATCATGCCGGTTTGGAAACTTTTAGAGGCAACTCTCTGGAATCATTAACGAGGGAAATCTGTCAAAATTCCTTAGATGCCGTAAAAAATGAAACAAAACCTGTTATTGTGGAGTTCAGTAGTTTTATCATAGATACGAATAAAGTACCTGGCATTGATGAGTTAAAAGACGTGTTTCTAAAATGCCAACAAACATGGAAGGGAAAAAATCAACAGTGCGAGTATTTTTTGGAAAATGCATTACAAATCGTTCAACGACCTACTATACAAATTTTACGAATCAGTGATTTTAATACAAAAGGGCTTGAAGGAGCGAAAGAAGGGGAACTAGGATCTCCTTGGAGTTCATTAGTAAAGGAAGCAGGATCATCAAATAAGGATGAAAGTTCTGGGGGGAGTTTTGGCATTGGAAAATCAGCTCCTTTTTTGAATTCTAAATTGCGGACGTTATTTTATTCTTCTCTTGATATCACGGGCTATGAATCATTTGTCGGCGTAGCCAATATCATGTCTTTCAAAAAGAATCTAAACGAGATCACTTTAGGGAATGGCTATTACACATATAACGAAAATTCCAATGCAATTCCTCAGCAATTATTTTTAGAGCCTGGTTTTATCAGAAAAGATACGGGAACGGATATATATGTAACGGCATTTGAACCTAATGGGGATTGGGAACAAGAAATCATTAAGTCGGTGTTGCATAACTTCTTTATCACAATTTATAAGAAAAAATTGGTGGTTCGAATTAATGATTTTGAAATTAGTGACAAGAATATTGCACAATTAATTGGCGATTTAGAGGATACCGAAGAAAATCGACATTTAAAGCATTACTTCCATCTACTTACTTCCGATCAAACGATTAAAGTCGCCTATCCAGCCCAAAAGTACAAGCAGGGAATTTCTTTTGCTGAAGGGGAAGCCACGTTATATTTGATGAACGGTGAAGATTTAAATAGACGCGTACTGATGACGCGGACGACTGGTATGCGTCTTTTTGAACAAAAAAATATTAGCGGTAGTATTTCTTTTACTGGAATATTGATGATTACAGGAAAAAATATGAATGCGATTTTTAAGCAAATGGAAAATCCCGCTCATAATGAATGGTCACCTGAGCGTTATGAAAAAGATCCTAAATTAGCGAAAAAGGTCTATGGGGATTTAAAGTCTTTTATTAGGAGTGCAGTAAAAGAATATTTTCAAGAAAAAATTACAGACAGCATGGATGCGATCGGCTTAAGCGACTTTCTTCCTAACAAAAAGCTTGTCAACATGCGGGGGGTCAATAAAACCGAATCTCTCCATTCAAGCATTAAACAGATTTTGAAAAAAGAAATCAAGGAAGAGAGTGCAAATAAGAAAGCTACAAGGCAAAAAGGTATCTCTATCGAAGATATTGAGGCTCAATTAGCTGGAGAATACGGAATTACCCCAACCGGAAATGAAGGAGGAAATGGATCAGGAAAGCATAGTGGCGGGGGAAGCAATGGAGGCGGAATTCAACATTTTGGCGGTCAAAATCAATTGGATAAAGGTATGACTGGCAACTTGGATAGACAAAGGAAGCAGAAACCGAATAGTAAACCGGTTCAAATTACACAGAAGTATGTTTGCATTGATAAAGAAGGAGGAAAATATCGTTTTATCATTACGGCGAAAAAAGCGGTTGAAAAAGGCCGACTCATCTTTAAAGTGATTGGAGAACAGAATGATTTTGATTTGCCGATTCAAAACGCCACGACCGACGATCCAAATGTGACAGTAGAAAAATACGATGACAATAAAATTGACCTTCACTCAATTCCGGCTAAAAAGCCTTTTATTATTAATGTGGAAATCGAATATCCAAATTATTGTGTCATGGAGGTGGAACTATATGAAAATTAGTACCTCCTATCCATATCCGGTATTATATATGAATAACGATGATTACCAAAAGACGAGTTTCTCCACAAAAATAGATGTCAAAGAAGAATTCGGTGAAGTAAAAATTGAGGCGCAGTTTTATTTGGATAATCCAGAAATGAAAAGGCTGATAGAGAACCATTCTTGTGCATACTTGATTCACGTTGAATGTTCGCAAACATGCTATCGGCAGATGTTCGAAACGTATCAGGAACATCTGGAAATCTCAATTGCGACCCATCAATTAAGGGGAAAGATTGTACTGCATTCGTTTGTCGTTGCCAAAGAAACGATTCACAGTTATAAGAATGAATATTTAAGTGATTGGTATAAAGACATTCCGCTGACATTTGAAAAAGGAAATATACTTGCGATCGGAGAGGCTATCGAAACAACACTCATTGATGATTATACTGAATTTTTGAATTTGCCTTCTATTGTGACGGTCACCAAATCTCTTAAAAATGATTATATGGATGTTGATATTTATTCGAATAATATTACGATTTATTTACCGGAGTACGAGTACCACCAATATGCCATGAGTGCCCATTCTCCTCTGAAAAATACGATATTAGCGGCCGTAATTGTTCCGGCTCTAGTCTATGTTTTTTCTAAAATTAGCGAAGCGAATGCTGATTTAGAGGAATATACGTGGTATCAGGTGCTGGATAAAATTTTTCAAGAAAATAATTATCGATTAGAAGACGTAGGGACCGACGTGTTATCCCCGCTAAAAGCGGCACAGCTCATTTTGCGAAAGCCCCTCAAAGCAAGTTTTGAAGAAATAGAAAAGGTTCATAGAATGGAGGATTAACTTGAGGTTAAAATTCATCTCAGATGAGGCATTAATGGATTTAAGGGGTAATTACGATTCATATAAGGAACATTACTACAATGAAGATCATGAATGGTTTGACAACTACTTCAAAGAAGAGGGAAAGGTACTCGAATCCAACATCCAGTTTGAAGTGCCTGTGTTAAATATGGAAACGGACTATGCCATTAGCGATAAGGAAAACGTCAAGGTGATTTATGAAGCGCTAAAACACTTGACGGTAAATCAGGCGACGCAAGAGAAGCTCTGGGCTGGACTCGCCCATTTGCAACTGAGAGAATTTGCTTTTTATCGGTTAAAGAAAGATCTGGAAAGCAAAAACGACAAACGCATAAATACCGCCCTGTTTTTTAAAAATGGAAATAAGCGATCATTATTTGTGCACATTTTGGCTCGGCTTTGGTGGGTCGGCTATATGACATATGATGAATCGAACAAACAAGATCCTTATTGGTTAACGAACTTCTTTTGCAGCAAAGATTTTTCGGCAAGAAGCGTTATATTCTTTTCCAGCAACTTTACTTCCAACCGTACGATTACAAAAGGGATTCTGAAATGCCTCGTCGGATTTGAGGAAAATGGTATTGAAATTAAGCGAGATCATTTTGTTCAGGCGAATAAATACCTAAATATCGTTGGCGGGGCAATGATTTTAGATATGCTCACGGAGGAAGAAGTCAAGGAAATGGTAGAGAAGTATTTGTTGAAATACTTTGGGTATAAGCTAGATAGCGATAAAGTGCATTTTGTGAATTACTAATAACAGATGTGTCGATTGAATTATTTTGTCACAGAATCTAGTGAACATATGGCGGAATATACCCCATATTTTATCGAACGGGACGACCTGATTAAACGCTTTGATATACCGATTGGCGAGTATATTCGACGTAGTGAATGTAATATTTAATATGGAGAGGTATAAGGAAACGAAGAAAAAATTGAAAAAAGGGAAATGATTGTTGGAGAGCAAATTCACGAATATGGGGCTCCTATTATCCATTCCATTGAAGTTGGGACTAATTGTGTTATATGGGGCAATGTTCTCAACATACATTTAATTACTAACTTACCGTATAACTCATGCGTTGAAGTATTCCGGCACTTGAAAGCGCCCATGCGGTTGCGTATGCGATGAAGCTTGCGCCGACGTTAGGCAAAGATCAAATCATCATCGTCAACCTTTCTGGACGCGGCGATAAAGATGTTGAGCAAGTGTTCCATATACTAAACAAGGAATAAGAAGAGGGATTGGCAGGATGCATGGGGAAATGCATTCTGCTTTTTACTTATGTTATGGCATTTCAATGCATAAGCGAACAAATTCACCAGGGGGCAACGAGTGATTTCTAATCAAAACGATCGTTCATTGAAAAGCAAAACGCACGATATCGTGCGTTTTATTTTTTATATAAGTGAAGTTTTCGATAATTTTGTTATGTAAACAAACGCAGGGTGTAAAAATCGTTTCGATTTCCTATTGATTATTAGAAATAATATATATTATTATGCCTATTGTCTTAAGAAAATATATACATATTTAAATCTTTTTCTAAAAAAACACCCATTATAAAAGGTCTTTGCACCTTGAAGGTCTGTTTTTTATTATAGGACTTTTAGGTGATTTTGAACTTCAGGAGGGGGATTTTTTTATGGCTAATGAAATTCTTTTTAAGAGAGTAACGACAAAAGAAGAGGCGGAAGCATTTCATCGAGTGAAACAATTGGTTTGGGAAGAGTCTGGATATGACATGGAATATGGGCGAGAAGGTTCAGACCTCTATATCGCTTATATAAATGGTGTGCCTGGAGGAACCGTTGAATTCACACCATATCTAGAGTTTTCTAGACCTTTGATAAGGAATTTGTTTGACGATGTGGTCAGGGATGATATGAAAGTGATGGAATTAGATAGTTTCGCGGTATTACCAGAGTACAGACGTAAGCTTGTTGGTCATGAAATTGTCAGGTTCATGATTTACTATGCGCAAACCCATGGGTATACACATGGAGTAGCAATCACTGCGCCTAAAGTGTTCAAATCGCTGAATGATACATATCACATTAGATGTGAGAAAGTCAAAGATCCATTCTGGTACAAAGGGGATGAAGTCATCCCAGCTCTTATGCATTTGAAAGAAGTTTATGACCATCTGGATGATAAAAAATATTCTTGGTACAAGGAACCGCTGGAATTAAAAGAGGGGGCAATGGCGCGATGAATTACGAACTTTTGAGAAAGAGAAATAATTGGGTAGCCTTTGTTTTTGGGGGAACCGTTCTCATCCTTCAGGTGCTCAACCTTATTTTAGGGATTCCTTGGAATTTTGTTTTGACGATCGTGGGAATCGTAGGAGGGGTGCTTGGGGCTGCAACGTTTATTGCTAATAAAACGAAACGGAAAGAACAATTAGCTGTTCCTATGAAGTATTTTAACCTTGTGACTATTGGAGGGTTCTGGTTTCTTGTTTTAACTTTAGACCCTCACATCATTAACATAATGGCCATGTTTTTCTTTGTTACAGTTATGGGAATCTATCAAGACAAGATCATTAATACGCTAACCATTGTGATTGTACTGATCATTCTGACTTATTTCTTTTTCACAAATGGAGAAGTCATTTTTCACTCGACAAGCTATACCGACTTGCTTTACTACATGCTTATGTTTATCTTTGTTTCTATTGCTTGTTTTATGCAATCTGCGTTTAATAGCAACTTGCAAAAAGAAGTGGAGATCCAAAAAGAAGAAGCCATTCGTGCCAAAGAATCTATGGAGGATATATTGGAGCGGGTAAGGGATTCGCTTGCATCTGTAAAAGAATATCAAGAGAATTTCAAAAGAACGACAGATCGAATAAATATCCAGTCAACGGAAATTATCGACTCCATTAAAAATATTGCCTCATCTTTTGACATCCAAACTTTGCAATCCAATGAATTGGTTGCAGGAATGACGGAAACGAATGAGCAAGTAGACGACATGACAAAATTCATGGACGAAATCAACGAATATCTTGAATCTACACAGGGGGCAATCAAGGAAAGCGGAAAACGAGTCGATGTTTTGGAAAAAGATTTAGAGTTTTTTAATAAAAATATTCAAAAAACGATTGATTATATGCAACAACTTCATGCTGAAACAGAAAATATTAAAAAAATTATCGAGACCATTTCTGATATTTCTGCGCAAACGAATCTGTTAGCACTTAACGCCTCCATAGAAGCTGCTCGTGCGGGAGAACATGGGAAGGGATTTGCGGTGGTAGCCGATGAAGTGAGGAAGCTCGCAGAATCCTCTAAAGAATCGTCGGAATCGATTGCTAAACTTCTTACGGCGTTTAAAGAACGAATTTCTTTAGCTTCTCATACGATTTCTGAATCGCAATCATCGATTGAGAAAAACAGAACAAGCATGCAGGAAGTGAAAGACATCTTTAAAGATGTCGAATCGAATATTCATCAATTCTCGGACAAAACAACCAATCTTCAAGAGTTTATCCTATCAGTGCAAGCCATGATGCAAGAAGTAGAAGCCAAAGCAGAAAATAGTGTATCAATCACAAATAATAATAAGCAAAGCCTTCAAGACGTATTAGAGCGTGTATCTTCTCAGCATGAGGAGATTGTTTCGTTATCGGACGGATTGAAAAACATAGAGGAAAAGCTCCAAATCAGTTGATTGAACGCTCTGTTGGGGATTCCAACAGAGCGTCTTTATGAAAAAGATATAAACATCCCCGTGGCGCTAGTAGAGTTTTAAGTCATTCGAACGACTGATCCGACGAAATGAGAGGCTCGTACACGCTATTAATCTTTTTTTTGTAGATATAATTGGATGTCATAGCATGCAATAAAGCTTTATAACTCATTTGAAAGGATAGTATACTCCCCACTTGTATTTGATCATGATGCTCTGTAACGTCTAAAATGGCATGGTCGCTGCTCCCTCCAATAATTTCAATTCCGTTTTTGACAGGAGTAAGCTCCGAAAGGGGGACATCCTGTTCACCTAGTGCTAAAATGGCGCGACGTCGAATTCCTTTATCTGTAAAATGAGGTGTTTCACCGAAAGCATTTTTTACAATAATTCCTTGAGGATAAGAAGGCTTGTCTTTGATTTCAATTACCTCAGCTTCTAGCAAAAAGATATCATGATGCATGCCTGGGATCTGTTTAGAAAAGGCAGTTTCTCGACCAAAGAAAAGAGATTCACCTAGGCGCAGATGATTGATTTCTCTTGGCATTTCACCGCTCATAAGTAAATGCAATGAACTAGAATTTCCTCCAGATATAACGGATAGATGATACCCAAGCTTTTTTTCTACAGATTCTTTAAGTTGAACAAGTTGGGCAAGTTTATCAGATGTAGGGAGAACACCACCAAAGCATGTAAGGTTTGTGCCTATACCTAGCCAATGAATAGCAGGAAACTTTAAAATATGTTTACCAATATCCATCAGTTCCTCAGGCATGATTCCTTCTCGGAGATCTCCTAACTCTATCATTAAAATAATATGGTGTATTTTTCCTTGACTCAACGCCTCTTGGTTTAATGCCTCAATTACCTTATATTCTGAAACTAGACTACAATCCGCCCATGTGATCACATCTTTGATTTCATGTATACCAGGAATTCTCAATAAGCAGGTGTTTATTGAGCTGTCATATTCCTTTATGGCTTTTAAATTTTGTAGGCGAGAATCTGCAAATTTTCTATATCCTTGTTTGTAAAGACTGTCTACAATTTCGATATTCGCTCCTACTGATTTTGTTACAGGAATCCATTCTACATGATGTTTACAGATAGCGTTTAGTACTCGCGCATTATGTATTAATTTTTTTTCGTCCCAAGTAACTCTCGGATATCTATCCATACTTATTGACCCCTTTATCCAAAAGATTTATCTAATCATTCATTTTTACTCATATAGACCAACTTTTTTTGGAAGGTGGTGGTAATGGCCTTAAGAGAAAAAGATTATTTTTTATGCAAAAATTTTTTGCGTGCGCTTTATTTTTTACTATCCTTAATTATCAAATATAACAAATTTTTCTCACTTTTTGCAATTGATTGTTGAAAAATAGTTAGAATAATGTTAATATTCAATTGAAATTGTGTATATAGTGCATAAAAAATATGCACATTTTACTTGTATGCAGAAATAAAGTGGTTTTGCTTTAGGAAAGGAGATATAGGGCATTGAGGATAGCCATTGGTGGAATTAGTCATGAAACGAACACATTTTCTTTTGTTAAAACCACATTAGATCACTTTAGACAATCAGAATGGGAATTTGGCGAAGAAATTATTAAAAATCACACGGGAGTAAGGGACTTTTTGGGAGGGATTATTTCCGAAGCGAAAAAACATTCTATTGAACTATTGCCTACTTTTTGGGCAAAAGCTGACCCGTCTGGAATTATTACGCGTGATGCATACAATCAGCTTGTTGAGAATTTGGTTGTGCGTATCAAACAAGCGGGCCCCTTGGATGGCGTATGTTTGGTCCTTCACGGTGGAGGGATTGCTGAAGGAGTAGACGATATTGAAGGAGATATTCTATCAAATGTTAGGCAGGTTGTAGGACCTAAAATCCCTATCGTTGCTACGTTAGATTTACATGCCAATCTAACGAAAACGATGATCGAGGAAGCTGATGCATTATTCGGTGTGAATTTTTATCCGCATATCGACTGCTATGAGAGAGGGAAAGAAGCGATTTCGAATTTGCTAAGAATAATAAAAGGTGACATTCACCCAGTTATGCACATGGAAAAATTGCCGATGATGCTTTCATCATCGACAACAGATTTATCCCCCGCAAAAGATATTAATGAAATATGTTGGAAATGGGAAAAAGAGAAAAAAGTGATTGATTGTACATTTTTTCATGGATTTAGCCAAACGGATATACCTGATATGCGGGTTAGTGTACTAACAATTACAGACAATGATAAGGAACTGGCTGAAAAAGCGGCAAAGAATGTTGCTGAGGAGGTATGGAAAAGGCGTTATGAGTTTTATGTGCGACATCCTAGCCCTATGGAAGCATTAAAATTAGCTTTAGAGGAACCAGAAGGCCCGATTGTCATTAATGAAACTTCAGATAATCCTGGTGCAGGGACGCCAGGTGACGGTACACATTTGCTAAAAGCGATGATCGAAATAAATGCTCCACTTTCTTGTTTTGGTTTTATTTGTGATCCTGAAGTGGTAGAAAAAGCACATACAGTTGGAGTAGGTCGTTTTATTGATATTCGATTGGGAGGAAAGACTGATTCGTATCATGGTGATCCTATAGAAACAACAGCTTATGTTAAGTCGTTGACAGATGGCCGATTTATTCAAAGTTCACAAATGAATAAAGGGAAAAAGGTGAACTTAGGGAAATCAGCGCGCCTCTGTATTGGAAATGTAGATGTGATTGTTTGTACGAAAAAAGGGCAAACACTAGATGAACAAGTTTTCTTGTTGCATGGAATTGATGTGACTCAATACAAAATAGTCGCTTTAAAATCTGAAAACCACTTTCGCGCTTCTTTTGCTCCTATAGCAAAAAAGATTATAACAGCGGATTCTCCAGGATTAAGCAGCTACGATCTT
>Ga0207866_1001535_pt1 | contig 21704 bp, 16 predicted proteins | sample HigsolmetaAR203D_FD_184835 | JGI IMG/M metagenome (GOLD analysis project Ga0207866, IMG submission 184835) | Ionic liquid and high solid enriched microbial communities from the Joint BioEnergy Institute, USA - AR20-3-D (SPAdes) (version 2) ...
CGCAGCCATCCGTGCAGCTCGATTCTCTCTTGCCGCGTCGAGTCGCGCCGCGACAGCTGCAGCACGTTGTCGATGATGTTGCTGACGCGTTCTGCGTTGTTCGTGATGATGCTCGTCAGGCGCTTCTCCTGCGGCGTGAGCGAGGGCGATTCGGCCAGGAGCTGCGCCGCATGGCTCATCGCGCCGACCGGATTGCGCAGCTCATGAGCGATGCTCGCGCTCAGGCGCCCGAGCGCCGCCAGCTTCGATTGCTGCACGCGTGCTGCGATGAGGCTCGTGTCTTCGAGGAAGATGAGCGTCGGGCCGCTGCCTTCGCGGCCCAACGTGATGAAATGAGGCTGTAGGAGGCTGCTGCGATCGGCAGACATGAGCGACAGCGAGCTTTGCTGCCAGTCGTAGCTATGGCGCCGCCATGTCTCGAGCAGAAAGAGCAGGCGGGGTGAAATCTCCCCAAGCGGCGTGCCTTCCGGCACCGGTCCACCGTGGAGTAGCTGCGCCGCCGATTCGTTGATGAGCCGAATCGTATCGTGCGCATCCACGACGAGGATGCTCTCGCGCAAGTGCTGCACGATGAACTGATTGAGCTCGGCCAGATTCGCGACGTCCACTTCGCGCTGGCGCACTTCCTCTTCGCTCTCGCGCAAGCGCCGCGCCAGCGGCTCGACGCCGAGCACGACGACGAAGAGCAGCGCGCCCAAGATTCCGGCCGAGGCGATGTCGCCGACATCGCCGCGGGCGGCGAGCGCAGTGAAGGCTTGCTGCACGAGCACCGCAAGCGTGGCTATCGCGGCAAACAGAAACGCAAGCTGTTGCCGCACGATGAAGCTCGCGACCCCGACGGGCAACACGAGCAAGGTGGCAAGGCCGCTCGTCATGCCGCCGCTTGCGTAGGTGAGCAATGTGATCGCGAGCACGTCGATGCAGGCGTTGATCGGCGCCTGCAGCCCGATGTCCGGCCAGCGCGATTTGACGAGCGCAATCGACAGCACCGCGAACGCGAAGTAAGCGGCGGCGGTCGCCTTGAAAAGCACGGGGCCCGTCTGGCCGACGGGCGGCGGTGACAGCGCTAGGAAAAGCCCTCCGAGGAGCACGGGCACGAGCAGCCGGTAGAGGTTCACGAGCGCAAGAACGCGCCAAGCGAGATCGGTGGAGGCTGCGCCGATGCGGGAATGCGGGAGGAGGGCGCTCATTACGAATGCCGCGAATTCAAGGTGCTAGGCGATGTTCGATTTTCGTGCGTGGCGGTGGCTCCAAGCGCCGTTAGCGCCCTCGGCCGATCGCTTTCCCTATGCTCGCGCGGCGCAATTTGCACGCCCGCGCGGCTGCATTCGTGTTTGGTGGAGCGACGCTTTCGGACATGCGAAGGGAACTGTTCTTTGCATCGTCGCCAGTTTCCCTCAGAATACGCGGCCTCGCCCGTTCCTACCTAACAGTCTACAGCCTAGAGCCTACGTCTCTGCCATGAATCTCCACGAATACCAATCGAAGCAGCTCTTTGCGCGCTATGGAATTCCCGTGCCGCGGGGCGAGGTCGCATCGACGCCCGAGCAGGCGGCGGAGGCGGCGCGACGGATCGGCGGCAGCAAGTGGGTCGTCAAGGCGCAGGTTCACGCGGGCGGCCGCGGTAAAGCGGGCGGTGTGAAGCTGGCCGATTCGCCGGAAGCGGTCGCGCAGGTGGCCGAGGCGTTGATCGGTCAGCGTTTGAAGACGCACCAAACGGGTCCTGAAGGCCTGCCTATCAACCAGGTATTCGTCGAGGAAGGCTCGCAGATCGCGCGCGAGCTGTATCTGAGCCTCGTGCTCAATCGCGAAAAGGGCCACATCGCGTTCATCGCGTCGGCCGCGGGCGGCATGGACATCGAAGAAGTCGCGGCCAAGACGCCCGAGCAGATCATTCGCGTGAACATTCATCCGGCGACCGGTTTGCAACCGTCGCAGTGCCGCGTGCTCGCGTTCGGGCTCGGCCTCAAGGGCAAGCAGATCGAGCAGTTCGCCTCGATCGCGCAGGCGCTCTATCGCCTCTATCTCGAAAAGGATGCGAGCCTGGTCGAGATCAATCCGCTCATCGTGACGGCGGACGAGCGGCTCGTCGCGCTCGACGCGAAGATCAACATCGAGGACAACGCGCTGTTCCGCCAGCAGGAGCTCGCCTCGTGGCGCGATCCGTCGCAGGAAGATGCAATGGAGCGGGCGGCAGCCGAGCACGAGCTCAACTACGTTTCGCTCGACGGCGATATCGCCTGCATGGTGAACGGCGCGGGTCTCGCCATGGCCACGATGGACCTCATCAAGCTCCACGGCGGTGCGCCGGCCAACTTCCTCGACGTCGGCGGCGGTGCGACCCGTGAGCGCGTCACGGCCGCCTTCAAGCTCATTCTGTCGAACAAGAACGTCCGCGCGATCTTGGTGAACATCTTCGGCGGCATCGTCCGCTGCGACATGATTGCCGAAGGCATCATCCACGCCGTGAAGGACGTGGGCGTCAACATCCCGGTCGTCGTGCGCATCGAGGGCACGAACGCCGAGCAAGGGCGCAAGCTCCTCGCCGAGAGCGGCCTTGCGATCACGCCCGCGAGCGATCTCACGGACGCGGCGAAGAAAGTCGTTGCGGCAGCACGAGGATAGGCTGTAGACCGTAGGCCGTAGGCAGTAGGTGCGAAGCGATGACCGTGTCTATCGGAACTGCCCGCCCCAGCCTCGAGCTTACGGTTGCATCTGCCTTCTTCGTTTTGTTTATGGCCTTCAGCCTACAGCCTAGAGCCTAGAGCCTCATCCCATGTCCATTCTCGTCAACAAAAACACTCGCGTGATCTGCCAGGGCTTCACCGGCAAGCAAGGGACGTTTCATTCCGAGCAGTGCCTTGCGTACGGCACCAAGCTCGTCGGCGGCGTGACGCCCGGACGCGGCGGTGAGAAGCATCTGGGGCTGCCCGTGTTCAACACGGTGCGCGAGGCGGTGGCGGAAACGGGCGCGACGGTCAGCATGATCTACGTGCCGGCGCCGTTCGCGGCGGACGCGATTCTCGAAGCGGCCGATGCGGGCATCGAGCTCATCGTGTGCATCACCGAGGGCATCCCGGTGAACGACATGGTGCGCGTCAAGGCGGCGCTTGCGAGCTACGGCAGCTTGCTCATCGGTCCGAACTGCCCCGGCATCATCACGCCGGGCGAATGCAAGATCGGCATCATGCCGGGCTTCATTCACAAGCCGGGTAAGGTGGGCATCGTCTCGCGCTCGGGCACGCTCACATACGAAGCGGTGTTCCAGACCACGAACGCCGGCCTCGGGCAGAGCACGTGCGTCGGCATCGGCGGCGATCCGGTGCGCGGCATGAACTTCATCGACGTGCTCGCGCGCTTCGAGGAAGACCCGCAGACCGAAGCCATCATCATGGTGGGCGAGATCGGCGGCAGCGACGAAGAAGCGGCGGCTGAGTTCATTCGCGAGAACGTCACCAAGCCCGTGGTGGCGTACATCGCGGGCGTGACGGCGCCGCCGGGCAAGCGCATGGGCCATGCCGGCGCGATCGTCTCGGGCGGCAAGGGCACTGCGGCAGAGAAGTTCGAGGCGCTGGAGCGCGCCGGCGTGCGGACGGTGAAGAGCCCCGCCGATCTCGGCAGCGCCGTGCTGGAGCAGCTGGCAAAGGCGGGTCGCGGCAAGACGCGCGCGGCGAGCACGCAGAAGAGCACGTTCGTCGTCACGGGCAAGAAGAAGGCTGCGAGCAAGCCCGCCGCAAAGAAGGCGGCCAAGACTGCGAAGAAGTCCGGCGCCGTGAAGAAGGCCGCGCCGGCCAAGAAGCCGGCGGCCAAGAAGTCTGCTGCGGCGAAGAAGTCCGCCCCAGCGAAGAAGTCGGCGCCCGCCAAGAAGCGCACCAAGGTCGCCGCGAAAAAGAAGAGCGCAAAGCCGGCGCGGAAGAAATAACCGCGCCGCACGCGGCTCGGCTTAGACCGTAGGCTGTAGGCGGAGCGTGCACTGCGCTCCGCCTTTCTGTTTTTCGGGCCCCGCGGCTGGGAGGGTCTCGGACATGTTCGCGCTCGTAGGTGTAGTCTGTCGCCCGTAGCCCGTAGCCCGTAGCCCGTAACCCGTAACCGTTTACGATCGGCGCGTTCCGGCCTCCGGGGCACTTATAATCCCCCATCCTTTCGGCTGCGCTCCCATCCCCATGTCCGCTCCGACCCTTCGCCTCGCGCTCGCGCAACTGAACCTCTTCGTCGGCGACGTGACCGGTAACACTCAGCGCGTGCTCGAGACCGCGATCGAAGCGCGCGACCGACTGCGGGCCGATGTCGTGCTCTTTCCCGAGCTGACGCTGTGCGGGTATCCCCCTGAGGATCTGCTGTTCCACAACGGTTTGCGTCGGCAGGTGGCAACCGCGCTCGATCGTGTGCGGACGCAAGCGCAGGGCATCGGTCTCGTCGTGGGCTATCCCGAATACACGCCCGAAGGCATCTTCAACTCCGCGGTGCTGCTGCGCGATGGCGCGTCGGTCGCCAACTATCGCAAGCAGGAGCTGCCCAACTACGCTGTCTTCGACGAGAAGCGCTACTTCAAGCATGGCCGCGACACCTGTCTCGTCGAGCTCAACGGCATCCGCGCCGCGCTCCTGATCTGCGAAGACATCTGGGAGCCGAATCCTGCACGCGCGGCGAAAGCGGCCGGTGCGCAACTGCTCCTCGTCATCAATGGCTCGCCGTACTCGCTGAACTATCAGGCGCGGCGCGAAGCCGTCGTGCGCGCGCGGGTGCAAGACGTGGGGCTGCCCGTCGTCTATCTGAACATGATCGGGGGCCAGGACGAGCTCGTGTTCGATGGCGGCTCGTTCGTGATGAATGCGGCCGGCGAAGTCGTACAGCGTGCGGCGCACTTCAAGGAAGCACTGTTTGCCGTCGACATCGACTTGATCGACGGACAAGCGGTGCCGCGCGCGGGCGACATCGTGCCGCCGCAGTCGCAAGAGGCGAGCGTGTACGACGCGCTCGTGCTCGGTGTGCGCGACTACGTGCGCAAGCACCGTTTTCCGGGCGTGGTGCTCGGATTGTCGGGCGGCATCGATTCGGCGCTGACGCTCGCGATCGCCGTCGATGCGCTCGGCGCCGAGCGCGTGCAGTCGGTGATGATGCCGTCGCGGTACACCTCGACGATGAGCCTCGAAGACGCCGCGGCAGAAGCCCAGACGCTCGGCGTGCGCCACGATGTGATCGCGATCGAAGGGATGTTCGATGCCGCTCTTACGGCGCTCAAGGACATCTTCGCCGGGCGCGAGCCGGACACGACCGAAGAGAACATTCAATCGCGTTGTCGCGGCTTGCTGCTGATGGCGATCTCGAACAAGACCGGCCGCATGGTGCTCACCACCGGCAACAAGAGCGAGATGGCGGTCGGTTACGCGACGTTGTACGGCGACATGGCCGGCGGCTTCGCCCCGATCAAGGATTGCAGCAAGTTGCTGGTCTATCGCCTGGCTCGCTATCGCAACTCGATCTCTCCAGTCATTCCGGAGCGTGTCCTCGAACGGCCGCCTTCGGCGGAGCTGCGCCCGGATCAAAAAGACTCCGATTCGCTGCCGCCTTACGAAGTGCTCGATCCCATCCTCGAGCTCTTCATCGAGGAGGATCTCTCGGTCGACGAAATCGCCGCCCGCGGCTTCGATCGCGAAACCGTCGGCCGCGTGCTCGAGATGGTCAAACGCAACGAATACAAGCGCCGCCAAGCACCACCCGGTGTTCGAATCAGTGCCCGTGCGTTCGGCCGCGATTGGCGGTATCCGATCACCTCGGGGTATAGGGCGCGATGACGATCGTGGACCACGGGCTACGGGCGACAGGCTACAGGCTGCAGCCGACGGCAAGACGACTCGCATCGAGGCGTAGGAATGAAAATGTCGCGTCGGGGGCTTGCCTGGCTGCCGGCAGCAACTTAAGTGGCTAGGGTAAGAGCGGTGTCGGGTACACCGCGTATTAAGACCAGCTCAAGGAGGAGCTGTGATGAGAGACCATCGAAAACTTAAGGCCTTCGCCTTAGCTGACTGGCTCGCGTTGCGCATCTATGCAGTTACGCGAAAATTCCCCGAAGAAGAGCGCTTCGGGCTCGCCGCACAGATGAGGCGTGCCGCGGTGTCCGTCGCGGCCAATATCGTGGAAGCGTGCGCTCGACCCTCCGAAGCGGACTACCTGCGTCAGCTTGCGATCGCATACGCCTCCGCGAAGGAGCTTCAGTATCAAATCTCGCTTGCTACGCGCCTTGGATACATCGAGGCCAAGAGCGCGCGGGGCTGCATTGATGGCGTATCGAAGCTCGCAAAGATGCTGTGGGCACTAATGAACGCAATTCGCGCTAAGCCAGCACGAACTCTCGCTGGCCGTCGCCTCTAGCCCGTAGCCCGTAGCCTCTGGTGACCGCTCCGCGGTCACCAGAATTTCCACCACCTCTTCTTCTCTTCCGCCACCTGCTGCTGCGTCACGTCGCCGAAGTTCTCGCGCAGGATGGCTTCCGTGTCGGCGGCGAGCTGCGGCATGTCGAGCAGTCGATAGGCTTCGATCATGATTTCGAGCGCGCGGCGGATTTGCGGGGCGCCGTCGTAGTGCTCGACGGCGTAGCGGGCGCGGTTGAGCGCACCGACGTACGCGCCGCGGGAGAGGTAGTACTCGGCCACGTACACCTCGTACGCGGCGAGGCGATTGCGCAGGAAGATCATGCGCTGGCGCGCGTCTTCGGCGTATTCGCTGTTGGGAAAGCGTTGAATGAGCGTTTGGAACGACTGAAACGAGCTCAACGCATCGGCCGGCGGTCGCTGCGACAGATCGGCGTTGAACCAGCGCTCGAGGAAGTTCGGGTTGCGCTCGAAGTGCACGAGGCCCTTGATGTAGTAGGCGTAGTCGACGCGCGGGTGTGCTGGATTCTCGCGAATGAACTGATCCGCCTGGTCGATGGCCGCCTCGGGTTCCTTGTTCTTGTAGTAGGCGTACATCAGATCGAGCTGTCCCTGCCGCGCCGCATTCGTGAACGGGAAACGGGCTTCGAGCTGCTCGTAGTAGAGGGTGGCGTCGCGGTAATTGCCGTTGTCGAGCGCACGCTTGGCGCGTTCGTAGAGCAGATCCGCGTTGCCGAGCTGCTCTTTGGGTTTGTTGCTGCACCCGGCAAGGGCGAGCAGCAGCGTCGCCATGGTCAAAACGATGATTCGCATGCGAAAATTCTTCGACAGCCCGTGTCTTGTCACATTTGGCCGGCGAGTATAGCCGAGCGCTGGGGCCTGCCCCAGCCAAGCCTTCGTTTCTTGCCCGCCCCGGAAGTTCCCGATGGCCTCATCCGTCCGACATCGCCTGATCATCCCGCCGGAAGCGGCCGGGCAGCGCTTGGATCAGGCGCTTTCCGGGCTCTTGCCGGACTATTCGCGGACGCGGATCAAGGAGTGGATCGAGGCCGGCCAAGTCCGTGTGGATGGCATGTCGATGCGCCCCAAGGACAAGGTGTTGGGCGGCGAGCATGTCGACATCGAGGCCGAGCTGCCCGCGGACGATGCCGTGGAGCCTGAGGCCATCGAGCTCGACATCGCGTACGAAGACGAACACGTGCTCGTGATCAACAAACCGGCGGGGCTGGTCGTGCATCCGGGCGCCGGCAATCCGGCGGGGACGCTGCAGAACGCGTTGCTGCATTTCGACCCCAAGCTCGCCGAAGTGCCGCGTGCGGGCATCGTGCATCGGCTCGACAAGGACACGAGCGGGCTCATGGTGGTCGCGCGCACCGTCGAGTCGCATACCGCGCTCGTGCGTGCGATCGAGGCACGCGAGGTCGAGCGCGAGTACGAGGCGGTCTGCGTTGGCGTGATGACCGGCGGCGGCACGGTGGATGCCCCGATCGGCCGTCACCCCATCGACCGGGTGCGCATGGCGATTCGCGAAGACGGTCGCGAGGCCGTGACGCACTATCGCGTGATCAAGCGCTTTCGCGGGCATACGCACGTGCGCTGCAAGCTCGAAACGGGGCGCACGCATCAAATCCGCGTCCACATGGCGCACATCCAGTATCCCTTGGTGGGCGATCGCGTATATGGCGGTCGTCTGCTGCTGCCGAAGGGCGCGACGCCCGCGCTGGTTGACGCGCTGCGAGCGTTCAAGCGGCAAGCGTTGCACGCCGCGCGGCTTGCCTTCGAGCATCCCAAGACCGGCGAGATCGTCGAGCGCGTCGCGCCGCTGCCGGCCGATATGCAGCGATTGCTCGACGTGCTTGCCGAGGACGCGAGACCAGCCTCGCCGGCGGCTCGTAGCCGATAGCCTGTTGCCATGTTCATCTTTCCCGAGTGGCCGGCGCCTGCGAACGTCCGCGCGGCGGTAACGACGCGCACGGGCGGGGTGAGCGTCGGTCCCTACGCCGAGCTCAATCTCGGCGCGCATGTCGGCGACGATCCGCATGCGGTGGCGGAAAATCGCCGGCGGGTGCGCGAGGCGCTCGGACTGCCTGCCGAGCCGACCTGGCTCAACCAAGTGCACGGTACGCGCGTCGTGGACGCGGGCGCGTACGCGGAGCCGCCGACGGCGGACGCCGTGTTGTCGCGTGCGCCGGGCGATGTCTGCGTCGTGCTCACGGCAGATTGTTTACCCGTGCTCTTGTGCGACGAGGCGGGCACGTGCGTGGCGGCGGTGCATGCAGGCTGGCGCGGCTTGGTCGGCGGAGTCCTGGAAGTGACAGTCGCCGCGCTCGAGCGGCTGCCGCAAGCGCTCATGGCGTGGCTCGGTCCGGCTATCGAGCAGAGCGCATTCGAGGTGGGCGAGGAGGTGTACGCACAGTTCGTGGCGCGCGACCCGAAGAATGCGGAAGGCTTCGTGCGCAACGACCGCGGCCGCTGGCAAGCGGACCTGTATGCGCTGGCGCGCGTCGAGCTCGCGCGACTGGGCGTGACGCGTGTGTACGGCGGCGGTTTCAGCTGTTTCGCCGATGCGGATCGCTTCTTTTCGTATCGGCGCGACGGCAAGACCGGCCGCATGGGCACCTTTGTTTGGCTGGAATCATGAGCAAGGCGGCTCGAATCGCTCGCGCGTGTTACGCTGGATCAACAACAGTAATTCGCACCTGGTCAAGAGGCTTCGGGCCGCCGCCCGTCGCCGGTAGCCCATAGCATGTCCCTTCTTGTTTGGATCGTTTCGTTCACGTTGCTCGGCGGCGCGCTCAGCGCGCTCGCGGCATCGGTGTTCTTGGTCGCTTCGGATCGTTTGCGCTCGCGCGTGCTGCCGCATCTCGTGAGCTTCGCGACGGGCGCATTGCTCGGTGCAGCGTTGCTCGGCCTGTTGCCGCATGCGATCGAGGCGGCCGGGGCGGACAGCACCCATCGCATCGGCATGGCGCTGCTCGTCGGCCTGCTCATCTTCTTCGTGCTCGAGAAGCTCGTGTTGTGGCGCCACTGCCATCAGGACGTGTGCGAAGGGCACTTGCCGCACGATCATCATCAGCGCGAAGCGGCGACCGCGTCGCTGATCTTGATCGGCGACTCGTTTCACAACGTGCTCGACGGCGTGCTGATCGCAGCGGCCTTCATGACGGACGTGCACCTCGGCATCGTGACCGCGCTTGCCGTCATTGCGCACGAGATTCCGCAGGAAGTCGGGGACATCGCGATCCTGCTCAACGGCGGCATGTCCCGTGCGCGCGCCTTCGTGCTCAACTTGTTGACGAGCGTGAGCTCCGTCATCGGCGGCATAGCGGCCTATTTCGCACTCAAACCCGTCCAGAACCTGTTGCCCTATGCGATCACGATCGCCGCCGCGAGCTTTCTCTACATCGCCGTCGCCGATCTCATCCCCGGACTGCACCGCCGCGTCGATCCGGCTTCGGGCGCCAAGCAGCTCGTGTTCATCGTGCTCGGCATCGCGGTGATCGCGGTGAGTCATTCGTTGGCTCATTGAGTTTGTGGGGCTCTCGCTGGCCAGAAGCGCGCATTGCGCGCGTTGGGTCTCGGGCGCCGGTTGGAGGCGCGTGGCGCACCATGTGCTCACCAGCACCCAGAGCCCAATGCCCAGCGCCCAGCGCCCAGAGCCCAGTTGAATTTCCCGACGCCTGACCCACATCGGCGAGTAAGAGTACTTCTTGCTAACGCCCAGGGCCCTGTGCCCGGGGGCCTGAGGCTTTCAACATGCGAATGGACAAATTCACCAGCAAATTCCAGATGGCGCTGGCCGACGCGCAGTCGTTGGCGGTGGGGCGCGACCATCAGTACATCGAGCCGCTGCACGTGATGACCGCGTTGCTGGATCAGCAGGGCGGCTCCGTGCGCCATCTGCTCGATCGGGCAGGGGTCAACGTCAACCTGCTGCGCTCGCACCTGGGCGAGGCGCTCGATCGGCTGCCGAAGGTCGAGGGAGCAGGCGGCGAAGTGCACATTTCCAACGAGCTCGGCCGGGTGCTCAACCTCACCGACAAGCTCGCCCAGAAGCGCGGCGATCAATACATCTCGAGCGAGCTGTTCGTACTGGCCGCGCTCGAGGACAAAGGTCAGCTCGGCACGATCCTGCGCAACGCCGGTGCGGTCAAAGGCGCGATCGAAAAGGCGATCGACGACCTGCGCGGCGGGGAGAAGGTGAGCGATCCGAACGCCGAAGAGAACCGCCAGGCGCTCGAGCGCTATACCATCGATCTCACCGAGCGGGCGGCGCAGGGCAAGCTCGATCCGGTGATCGGTCGCGACGATGAAATCCGCCGCACGATCCAGGTGCTGCAGCGGCGCACCAAGAACAACCCGGTCCTGATCGGCGAGCCGGGCGTCGGTAAGACCGCGATCGTCGAAGGTCTCGCACAGCGCATCGTCAACGGCGAGGTGCCGGAGGGCCTGCGCAACAAGCGCATTCTTGCGCTCGACATGGGCGCCTTGATCGCCGGTGCGAAGTTCCGCGGCGAATTCGAAGAGCGCCTCAAAGCCGTGCTCAACGACCTCGCCAAGCAAGAGGGGCAGGTCATCCTCTTCATCGATGAGCTGCACACGATGGTCGGTGCCGGCAAGGCCGAGGGCGCCATGGACGCGGGCAACATGTTGAAGCCGGCGCTTGCGCGCGGCGAGCTGCACTGCGTCGGCGCTACGACGCTCGACGAGTACCGCAAGTACATCGAAAAGGACGCCGCGCTCGAGCGGCGCTTCCAGAAGGTGTTCGTGGGCGAGCCGTCGGTCGAAGACACGATCGCCATCCTGCGCGGCTTGAAAGAGCGCTACGAAGTGCACCACGGCGTCGAGATCACCGATCCGGCGATCGTGGCCGCGGCGACGCTCTCGCATCGTTACATCAGCGATCGGCAGCTGCCCGACAAGGCGATCGATCTCATCGACGAGGCAGCGGCGCGCATCCGTATGGAGATCGATTCCAAGCCCGAGGAGCTCGACCGCCTCGAACGGCGCATCATTCAGCTCAAGATCGAACGCGAGGCGCTCAAGAAGGAGTCCGACGAGGCCTCGAAGAAGCGCCTCGCGAGCCTGGATGAGCAGCTGACATCGCTCGAGAAGGAGTACGCGGATCTCGAGGAGATCTGGAAGGCCGAAAAGGCGGCGCTCCAAAGCTCGGCGCAGATCAAGGAAGAGCTCGAGCGTGCGCGTCTCGAGCTCGAGACGGCGCGTCGCGCCCAGGATCTTACGCGCATGTCCGAGCTGTCGTATGGACGGATTCCCGAGCTCGAGCGGCGCTTGGCAGCTGCTACTGCAGCGGAGCAGCAGCCGACCAAGCTCCTGCGCAACAAGGTCACGGACGAGGAGGTTGCCGAAGTCGTCTCGAAGTGGACCGGCATTCCCGTCTCGAAGATGCTCGAGGGCGAAAAGGAGAAGCTGTTGCGCATGGAGGAGGCGCTCGGCAAACGCGTGGTCGGCCAACTCGAAGCCGTCCGTGCGGTGTCCGATGCGATCCGCCGTTCGCGCGCAGGCTTGTCCGATCCGAATCGGCCGAACGGGTCGTTCCTGTTCCTGGGGCCCACCGGCGTCGGCAAGACCGAGCTCAGCAAGGCGCTCGCCGAATTCCTCTTCGATACCGAAGAGGCCATGGTGCGCATCGACATGTCCGAGTTCATGGAGAAGCACTCGGTCGCGCGTCTGATCGGTGCGCCGCCGGGCTATGTGGGCTACGAGGAGGGCGGCTATCTGACGGAAGCCGTCCGGCGTCGGCCTTACTCGGTGCTGCTGCTGGATGAGGTCGAGAAGGCCCATCCGGACGTCTTCAACGTGCTCCTGCAGGTGCTCGACGATGGTCGCCTGACGGACGGGCAGGGCCGCACGGTCGACTTCCGCAACACCGTCATCATCATGACCTCGAACTTGGGCTCGCACGTCATTCAGGAGCTCGCGGGCGAGGCGAACTACGCCAAGATGAAGGAAGCGGTGATGGAGATCGTGCAGCAGCACTTCCGGCCGGAGTTCATCAACCGCGTGGACGACATCGTGGTGTTCCATCCGCTCGGGAAGGAGCAGCTGCGCTCGATCGTCGACATCCAGCTCGGCTATCTGCGCAAGCGCCTGGCCGACCGGGACATGGAGCTGGTGCTGGACGATGCCGCGCGGGATCTGCTCGGCGAAGCCGGCTTCGACCCGGTGTACGGTGCACGCCCACTCAAGCGAGCCATTCAGCAGCAGGTCGAAAACCCGCTGGCGCAGCGCATCCTGAAAGGCGAGTTCGGCCCCGGCTCCACGGTGAAAATCACCGTGCGCGACGGCGCGCTGGAGTTCGTGCGGGGCTAACGGCTACGGGCAGAGGGGGCTGCGGCGGGCGGTGTTCGTGCATCGTGCGTCGCGGCCGCGAAGCCGTCCGTGGTGTGCTTGAAGATTCTACTGCCGTCCCTATGATGGCCACGGCTTTCTGGCGCTCTTCAGAGAACAACCATGCCCCTTTACGAATACGAATGCACTAACTGCAAGTTCTACGTCGAAGCACTGCAGAAGATCACGGATGAACCGTTGAAGCAGTGCCCGAGCTGCAAGAAGAAGACGCTGAAGAAGCTCGTTTCCGCGCCGCACTTCCGTCTCAAGGGCAGCGGCTGGTACGAGACGGACTTCAAGTCGGACAAGGAAGAAAAGCGCAACCTCGCCGATCGCGAGGAGCCCACCGAGTCGAAGAGCGACTCCGAGACCAAGACCAAGACGAAGACCAAGAGCTCCGCGGCAAGCAAGAAGCCGGCGTCCGCCAAGACGCCCGCCAAGGCAGCCGCTGCGAAGTCGAAGGCCAAGCCGGCCGCCAAGAAGACCGCGAGCAAGCCGGCGGCGAAGAAGAAGGCCAAGAAGGCCGGGCGTCGGTAATCGCCAGGGCCGACGATCGACAGTTGTTAGCTGAGGGCGCGCACAGCGCACATGACCGGCGCGGGTCGCTCACGCACAGGCGTGCGACCCGCGAGCGGCTGTGCTCGACGGTGCGGCCCCCTTTCCGTCCCTGAGCGTACCCTCCCCGGTTCGCTTGCTGGCTCCGCTTCGGTTCCGTAACATCCCGCGCTCCCCGAGTCAGGCCGTAGGCTGTAGGCTGTAGGCTGTAGCCGGAATGCGCGGGCGCGTTCGGCGCGTGCCGCGACGACCTAGCCTTTAGCCGAAATACAGTTTTCTACGGTTCTCGGCCGGCGCATTGGGCGCCGGTCTCGTGTTTGCCTACGGTCTTCGACAGCCTAGAGCCTACAGCCTCCATGCGTTCCCACTACTGCGGTCAAGTCAACGAGTCGCTCATCGGTCAGGACATCACGGTCGCGGGGTGGGTGCATCGGCGTCGCGATCACGGCGGCGTGATCTTCGTCGATCTGCGCGATCGCGAGGGGCTCTTGCAGATCGTGTTCGATCCGGATGCGAAGGACGTGTTCGCAACCGCCGAGCGCCTGCGTAGCGAGTTCTGCGTGCGCATTACCGGCAAGGTGCGGGCGCGTCCGGCGGGAACGGCGAATCCGGCGCTTGCGTCCGGTCAGGTCGAGCTCTTGGCGCGCGAGCTCGAGATTCTCAATCGCTCCGAGACGCCGCCGTTCCATCACGACGAGGTCACCAACGAGGAGCTGCGGCTCAAGTACCGCTATCTCGACCTGCGGCGCGACGTGATGCAAAAGCGTCTGCGTCTGCGTCATCAGGTGACGCGCGCGATGCGGCAGTTCCTCGATGAGCACGGCTTCATCGACATCGAAACGCCGATGCTCACCAAGGCGACGCCGGAAGGCGCGCGCGACTACCTCGTGCCGAGCCGCACGCATCCCGGGCAGTTCTTCGCGCTGCCGCAGTCGCCGCAGCTCTTCAAACAGCTGCTCATGATGAGCGGTTTCGATCGCTACTATCAGATTGTGCGGTGCTTCCGCGACGAAGACCTGCGTGCGGAACGCCAGCCCGAGTTCACGCAGCTCGATATCGAAACGTCCTTCATGAGCCAGGAGCAGATCATGCAGCTCATGGAGGAGCTCATCCGCTACGTCTTCAAGACGGTGCTCGGCGACGACCTGCCGAATCCGTTCCCGCGGATGAGCTATGAGGAGGCGATGCGGCGCTACGGCTCCGACAAGCCCGACCTGCGCATCGATCTAGAGCTCGTGGACGTTGCCGATCTCGTGCGCGGCTGCGAGTTCAAGGTCTTCGCGGGCCCTGCCTCGAATCCGAACGGACGCGTGGCCGCACTGCGTGTGCCGCAAGGCGGCACCACGCTCTCGCGCAAGGAAATCGACGAGTACACCGCCTATGTCGGACGCTTCGGTGCGAAGGGGCTGGCGTACATCAAGGTCAACGAGAAGGCCAAGGGCCGCGACGGCCTGCAATCGCCCATCCTCAAGTTCCTGAGCGACGAAGCCATCGCCGGCATCCTCGATCGCACGGGAGCGCAGGACGGCGACCTCATCTTCTTCGGTGCCGATACGGCCAAGGTCGTCAACGACTCGCTTGGCGCGCTGCGCCTGAAGGTCGGTCACGACATGAAGCTGACCAAGACCGGCTGGCATCCGCTCTGGGTCATCGACTTCCCGATGTTCGAGTTCGATCCCGAGGCGAAACGTTGGGTCGCTTTGCATCACCCGTTCACCTCGCCGCGCGATGACGATGCGGCCGTGCTGCGCGCGGATCCGGCCAATGCGATCTCGAAGGCCTACGACATGGTGTTGAACGGTTCGGAGATCGGCGGCGGTTCGGTGCGTATTCACCGCCAAGAGATGCAGTCGACGGTCTTCGATCTGCTCGGCATTTCGCCCGAAGAAGCGCAGCAGAAGTTCGGCTTCCTGCTCGAAGCGCTGCGCTACGGCGCGCCGCCGCACGGCGGCATCGCCTTCGGTCTCGATCGTATCGTGATGTTCATGGCGGGCACGGACAGCATCCGCGACGTCATTGCGTTCCCGAAGACGCAGACTGCCGCGTGCTTGCTCACGAACGCGCCTGCGCCCGTCAGCGAGGAGCAGCTCAAGGAGCTGCACATCCGCGTGAAGCTTCCCGTCAAGGCGGACTGAGCCTGCAATAGGCTCTCTGGAATGTCGCAATCGCGCGCGGCAAGCGCGCGAGGCGGGTTTAGGGTCAGACAATCGAATCCTCCCCCGCAGCGCGGGGGAGGATGCTCGGGAAATTATTCGACCTTCGTCCAAGCGTTCGATTTGGCCGAACGCAGCACCGCTTCGACGATGCTCATCGAGCGGGCACCATCGTCGAAGGTCGGCAAGCCAGCCGGCTTCTCTCCGCGAATGGCCGCATAGCTGTCGGCCACGAACGCCGCAAAGGCATCGCCCCAGCCCTGCGTGTGTCCCGGCGGCAGGATGTTCAGGCGCTTCTGCTCTTCCGAGTACTGACCCGGATCGCGCATGTACATCGTGGTGCCGTTACGGCGGCCCACCCACAGCTGATCGGCGCTCTCGGAGTCGAACATCACGCTCTGCTGCGCACCGTCGATTTCGAACCAGAGGCGATTCTTGCGTCCGGCCGACACTTGGCTGACCGTGAGCGAGGCGAACACGCCCGATTCGGTGCGCGCCATCACGCAGGCGTAGTCTTCCGTCTCGACGACTTTGTCGATCGGGCTGTCGTCGGCCGTCTTGAACGCTTCGCGCCCTTGCGCCGAGGCGCGTTGCGGGATGGGCCGGCCCAGCACGGCGACGACGGACTCGAAGCGATCGCCCGTGATCCATTCGAGCAGATCGCACAGGTGCGAGCCGATGTCCGCAAAGCAGCGCGAGGCGCCGCCTGCGGCCGCATCGACGCGCCAGTTCGTGTCGCCAGGGAAGAGCAGCCAGTCCTGCAGATACGAGCCTTGAATCAAGAAGATCTTGCCGGTCTCGTCGCTCTGCACCCGGGCACGCGCTTCGCGCACCATCGGATGGAAGCGATTGATGAACGGCACGGTCGCGACCAAGCCCTTGGAGCGCGCCAGATCGGCGAGCATGCGCGCGTCGCTCAACGACGTGGCGAGCGGCTTTTCGCAAACGACGTGTTTACCCGCTTCGAGCGCGGCCTGCGCGACTTCCTTGTGATAGGCATTCGGCGTGCAGATGTGGACGACATCCACCTCGGGGTCGCGCGCCGCATCGAGACCGCTTGCGTAGCCCTTCGGAACATTCAGTGAGGCGGCGGCCGCCTTCGATCGCTCGGGCGTCGAGGCCGCGACGCCGACCACATTAGCGCCCGCGAGCCGTGCCGAGCGCACGTGAACGCGTCCGATGAAACCTGTTCCGACAACCGCGACGTTGAGAGGTTTGCTCATGGTTCACACCTACTAGATTTTGAGCGCGTTTCCGACTCGATGATGGTGAAGATGGCTGGGATCACTCCCGCTCGCTACCGTACCGGCACGCGGCCGGATTCGACTTCACGAAATAGCGTTTGTAGTTGGCGGCCTTGCTGTCCATGCAACCCTCCAGGTTGAGCAGCTCCACCTTGCGAAACTCGATCGGATGCGATTCCGATTGGAGCGCGATGTAGCCGCTCTCGAGAATTTCGCCGGGACGAAATTGCATGGGTGCGAAGTTGCTGACCGCACCGCCGCCCATCTGCGGCAGCGCGTACTCGAGCACTTTTTCGCCGTCGATGTAATGAATGATCGGGCCTGAGCCGAGCACGAGCAGCTCGACCGTCACCCACTGATCGCCGTGATAGGTCTTCGAGCGCGAGTCGAGGCAGTGCTCCGGATAGATGCGGCCTTCGTAGACGATCTCCGTGCCGGGCGAGCACATGTTGAGCGTCGGGCGCGCCTTGCCGTCGCTCAGGCCGCCGAGAAACTGCGCTTCGACGGAGATCGGAAAATCCTGATCGCGCAACATCGAGCTGCCGCTTTGCGAGTGGAACATGACGCCGCTGTTCCGTATCGCCCAGGTGCCCGGATTGCCTTTGATCTGCTCGCCCACGAAGCGGTATTCGATGCGCAGGCGATAGTGCGAGAAGGGATCCTTGTAGAACAGGTGGCCGAAGCGTCCGTCGAAGCTCTCGTAGCGATCGTACGAAACCTTGAGCACGCCGTTCTCGACGCGAAATGTGTTGCCGAAATTCTCGCCGTAGTCATAACCGGTGATCTTCGGCGTCCAGCCGTCGAGGTCGCGACCGTTGAACAGCTGCAGCCATTCCTCCTCGTCCGGCGCGCTCGCGAGGCTGGCCGCAGAGGGTACGCAAACGGCTAGCGCGGCGGTAAAGTGCGCACAGAGACAGGCGCGACGCCGGCGTGCTCGAGCCGGCAGCGCCGATCCGTTCGAGACGAGTACGTGCATGCGATTGTCATCCCCCGGTGAGCTCCGTCGAATCGTTGTTCTTGGCACGTCCGAGCGCCTTACCGTCCGAGACGGACGATAGCCGCAAGCGCCCATGACGTTCAACCAATCAGCGGTGCCCGCGACCGTCATTCTCGTGCACGGCCTGTGGATGTCGGGGTTCGAGCTCGGTGTGCTGAAGCATCGGCTCGAGGCGGCTGGCGGGCTGCGTGCCGTCGCGTTTTCGTACCCGTCGATTGCGGGCAGCATGAGCGATCACGCGCAATCGTTGCTCCAGTTTGCGCGGGCGCAGGCCGCGGGCACGGAACAGTTACATTTCGTGGGGCACAGTCTGGGCGGTCTTGTCATTCTGCGCGCCTTGGAGCTCGCCGAAGACGAGCTACCCCCGGGGCGTGCGGTGCTGCTGGGCACTCCGCTGCAAGGCAGTCGCGCGGCGCAGGGCGTATCAAGGCTGCCTTTCGGTAAGACCATCCTCGGGATGGCGGTGCAGGAAGAATGCATCGACTGTCCGCCGCGCGAGTGGAACGGCAAGCGTGAGGTCGGCGTCATTGCAGGCTCAATAGGACTCGGCCTCGGGCGCTTGTTTGCGAATCTCAACACCGACCACGACGGTACGGTGCTCGTCGAAGAGACGCAGCTCCCCGGCGCGAAAGATCACATCGTGCTGCCGACCTCGCACACGTCCATGCTGTTCTCCGCCGAAGTCGCCGAGCAGGTCGCGTACTTTCTGAAGGAAGGCCACTTCAAGCGCGAATGAAGCGCGGCAACGCCGCGCCGCGCTTCCATTCTGGCCAGAGCCCAGCGTCTAGTGCCAGGGCCCGATCTTACTTTTTCACCAACTCCTTCAACTCATACAGCTTCTGCAGCGCTTCGCGCGGGCTGAGCGAATCCGGATCGATCTGCTCGAGCGCGCTGACGGCAGGGTGCGGCGGCGCCTCGGATGGGAAGTCGAGCGCGAGTTCTTGCTGTAGCCGCGGCGCGTGAGTTGCGCGCGAGCGGCGCTCGAGCTCCTGCAAATAGCGGCGCGCCGCGGTGATGACTTTACTTGGCACGCCGGCAAGTGCAGCGACCTGAAGTCCGTAACTCTGGTTCGCTGGGCCTTCTTTGACTGTGTGCAAGAAGATCAAACGCTCGCCGTGCTCGGTCGCATCGAGGTGCACATTTGCGCAGCCGTCGAGCTCGTCGGCGAGCGTCGTCAGCTCGAAGTAGTGTGTTGCGAAGAGCGTGAACGCGCGCAGGTGCTTGGCGATGTGCGTTGCGCACGCCCACGCGAGCGAAAGACCGTCGTACGTGCTCGTGCCGCGGCCGATCTCGTCCATGAGCACGAGGCTTTGCTCGGTCGCGTTGTTGAGGATGTTCGCGGCTTCGGTCATCTCGAGCATGAACGTCGAGCGGCCGCCGGCAAGATCGTCCGACGCACCGATGCGCGTGAACACGCGGTCGATCGGGCCGATGCGCGCGCTCTTGGCCGGCACATAGCTGCCCATGCGCGCGAGGATCACGATCAGCGCGGTCTGGCGCATGAAGGTGGATTTGCCGCCCATGTTCGGACCCGTGATCACGAGCATGCGCCGCGAATCGTCGAGCGCGAGATCATTGGGGACGAACGGTCCGTCGATGAAGCGTTCGACGACGGGATGACGTCCTTCCTCGATGTGGATGATCGGCTCGTCGGTGAGCGTCGGCGCCGCATAGCGCAGCGTCACGGCGCGCTCGGCGAGATTGCTGAGCACATCGAGACTCGCGAGCGCCGCTGCCGTCGTTTGTAAGGCGGCAAGACGCGCGATCAGGCGATCGAGGATTTCATCGTACAGCTGCTTTTCGCGTGCGAGCGCGCGATCGCGTGCGCTCAATACCTTGTCTTCGAATTCCTTGAGCTCCGGCGTGATGTAGCGCTCGGCATTCTTGACCGTCTGCCGACGGTGGTAATCGGGCGGCACGCGATCGGCGAGGCTGCGGCTCACCTCGATGTAGTAGCCCTGCACGCGGTTGTAGCCCAAGCGCAGATTGGGAATTCCCGTGCGCTCGCGCTCGCGCGCCTCGAGGTCGAGAAGATACTGATCGCTGTGCTCGCTGATGCGTTTGAGCTCATCGAGCTCGGCGTCGAATCCGGGCGCGATGACGCCGCCGTCGCGCAGGAACGGCGGCGGCGTTTCGACGATCGCGCGGACGAGCAGATCGTGCAGATCAGGATGGGTGCCGATCTGTGTCGCAAGATCGCGCAACAACGGCGAGTCTTCGTTGGCGAGCAAGCGCTGTAGCTCGGGCAGCCGGCCGAGCGCTTCGCGCAGTTGCGCCAAGTCGCGCGGGCGTGCGCTCTTGAGCGCGACGCGGCCGAGCGCGCGTTCGATGTCGCCGACGTGACTCAGCACGTCATGAATCGGCCGGTAGAGATCGTGATCGATCAGTGCGGTGATGGCCGCGAGGCGCAGCTCGATCGTGCGCCGATCGCGCAGCGGACGGTGCAGCCAGCGGCGCAGCTCGCGTGCGCCCATGGCGGTGGCGGTTTCATCCAATACTGCCGCCACGGTGCACTCCGGACGATCCGCAAGGCTCACGTCGAGCTCGAGATTGCGGCGCGTGGCCGCGTCGAGCAAAACGGCTTCGCTGCGCGTTTCCGTGCGCAAACCGCGCAGGTGCGGCAGGGCGGCCTTCTGAGTGTCGCGCACGTACTGAAGCAAGCAGCCGGCGGCACGAATGGCGAGCGAAAGCGAGGCGCAGCCGAAGCCCGCCAAGTCGCGCGTTGCGAATTGCTCGCACAGCAGCCGCGTGCACGTCTCCTCGTCGAAGTGCCAAAGCGGCCGCTCGCGCACGAACGTCACGAGATTCGGTTTCGATTGCTCGGGGACGAGCACCTCAGCCGGCTTCAGGCGTTCGATCTCGCTCGTGAGCGCTTCTTCGCCGGATGCCTCGAGCACGGTGAAGCGGCCGCTTGAAAGCTCCAGCCAGGCAAGCCCGAAGCGCTCGCCTTCCATGTACAAGCTGGCGAGCAACGTGTCGCGTCGCTCTTCCAGGAAGGCGTCGTCGGTGACGGTACCGGGCGTGATGACGCGAACCACCTGTCGCTCGACGGGGCCTTTCGATTTCGCCGGGTCGCCGATCTGCTCGCAGATCGCAACGGACTCGCCGCGACGCACGAGACGCGCGATGTAGCTCTCTGCGCTGTGGTACGGCACGCCCGCCATGGGGATCGGTTGTCCCGCCGATTGGCCGCGAGCGGTGAGCGTGATGTCGAGCAACCGCGCTGCGCGTTTCGCATCCTCGTAGAACAGCTCGTAGAAGTCGCCCATCCGGTAGAAGAGCAGCGTGTCCGGGTACTGCGCTTTGACGCGCAGGTATTGCTGCATCATAGGCGTATGGTTTAAGACCTCCTCCGGCTTCGTGCTCTGCATCACCTTTATCCGTGAGTTCTCGTTTAAATTCAATAGTTTATGCGTATAAATGCGGTCAATCTTACGCTCTTCCCTGGCCTGTACACGCTTCCCTCGGGGCTTTCATTTCTTCCCGTGTCGGCTAACATTCCGGCTAATTTTCGACCGCGAAAAATTAGCCGGATGGCCCGGGATCCCTTCGGGCTCGCCGCATGTTCTCAAGGCTCGAGCCGCACGACAATGAGCAGCATGAAGACCCCGATTTTCCGTACCCTGGCTGACCTAGAAGCCATCCCGCCGCCCACGGATAAGCCTGCGATCTACGCCCGGCACGAATCAGAGCCCTGGTTCGGCTGCTGCATCATGCGCCCGAAGAAGAACGGCGATGTTACCCGGCAGTATTTCGTTCGGCTCGGTGATGAGCGCAAGCGATTCGCACACACCGCGGAGATGTCGTTCACTGAAGCGCGGAAAGAAGCGAAACGCTTGCACGCCGAATACGAGGCTGAAGGCAAGCCGGCGACTTACACCCTCCGGCAACTCTGGCAGATCGTGCGCAAGGAGAAGCTACGCGCCGGTGCCTGGGATTGCGTCCACGAGAGTGGTGTACGAGTCGTAAGTCTTGGCTCCGTTGGACTCGAACTCAGTTGACGACTGCCGACAACCGAGCGGGCTGATTTTCG
>Ga0207866_1001541_pt1 | contig 21675 bp, 22 predicted proteins | sample HigsolmetaAR203D_FD_184835 | JGI IMG/M metagenome (GOLD analysis project Ga0207866, IMG submission 184835) | Ionic liquid and high solid enriched microbial communities from the Joint BioEnergy Institute, USA - AR20-3-D (SPAdes) (version 2) ...
TTGAGCCATAACCATTCTCCTCCTTAGAGTGATGCTTAGACAACACCATTCTAACTGAGGGAATTGATTTATGGCTCCCTTTATTTTTTGGGAGACTATCAATTTACACAATTATACGGACTCAACTGTGGAAACCGGCGGAATAGCGCAGCAAATCCGCCACCTTCATGTCGTTGTAATATTGAACCTCGCTGGGCAGGTAACCCGTCATGCGGCGGATGTCCCTGGACTCGCGCACGATGTCCTTGCCAAACACCGTGGCCGAACCGGAGGTCGGCTGGAGCAGATTGAGCAGCAGACGAATCGTCGTGCTTTTCCCGGCGCCGTTCGGACCGATGAACCCGAAGATTTCCCCTTCTTCGATGGAGAAGGACAGGTCCTCGATCCCCCGTCTTTTCCCGTATCGTTTCGTCAGGCGATGCAGTTCCACAATTGACATCCGCATCCCTCATTTCGAAAAAAATTATACTGAAAGTTGATTACAAGTATATAATACACCTGTTGGGTTCAAAATGAAAAGAGAAAATATACTATAATATTGAAATGAGTACATACATGAAGCATCTTTCATCCAAAAAATGATGGCGGCGCGATGCCTGACTTGCCACACCGGGACGCATCTGGTATAGTAAATAAATGCGAGTTAGCAAACATTCTCGCTTCCTTGCTTTCAGCCCGGACGGACCAGGGTCCCGCGCCGCGAGCTGAAGGCCGCTCAAGTCCAAGGGGAGGTGAATCGATATGCGCAAATATGAGTTGATGTACATTATCCGTACGGATCTGGAACAGGAGGCGGTTGACGCCACCATTCAGAAGGTGCAGGACATCATCAACAACGGCGGAGAGATCACGCACCACGAAGTGCTGGGCAAACGCCGCCTTGCGTATGAGATCAGGAAGTACCGTGACGGCATCTACGTGCTTGTGAAGTTCAATGCGCCGGCGCCGGTCGTTGCGGAGCTTGATCGCGTGATCCGCATCACGGATGAAATCATCCGCCATCTGATCGTCAAGGACGCCGCATAAGGCGGCTCCCGGAACCTGGAGGGGTAACGTTGTTGAATCGCGTCATTTTGATCGGAAGGCTCACGAGAGACCCGGAGCTGCGCTATACGCCGTCCGGTGTGGCCGTGGCACAGTTCACCCTGGCGGTGGACCGTCCGTTTTCAAATCAATCCGGCGTGCGCGAAGCGGATTTCATTCCCGTTGTCACCTGGAGGCAGCTGGCTGAAACCTGCGCCAATTATCTGCGCAAGGGCCGGCTCGCCGCGGTGGAAGGACGCATTCAGGTGCGCCATTATGACAACAATGAAGGCAAGCGCGTGTACGTGACGGAAGTGGTCGCCGACAATGTGCGCTTTCTCGACGGCGCCTCCGGCCAGCGCGACGACTCCGGCGGATTCAGCCGGAGCGCGGCAGCGAACCAACCCCAGAAGGATCCGTTCCTTGATGACGGAATGCCCGTTGACATTTCCGATGATGATTTGCCATTCTAGAATTTCAGATCCGGAAGGAGTGTAAACTGATGACCGAACAAGTGAAAGAGGCCAAGCCGGCCGCCGAACAGCGCGCCGAGCGGACGGAACGTCCCGAACGTTCCGAGCGTCCGGAACGCTCCGAACGTCCTGAACGCCCCGAGCGCAAGCAGTACCGCAGGGGACGGGGCAAGCGCCGCAAGGTATGCTACTTTACGGTGAACAAGATCGAATACATTGACTATAAAGATGTGGATTTGCTGAAGAAATTCATCAGCGAGCGCGGCAAGATTCTGCCCCGCCGTGTGACCGGCACTTCGGCCAAATACCAGCGCATGCTGACGACCGCGATCAAGCGCGCGCGGCAAATTGCGCTTCTGCCTTACACAACCGAATAAGCGAACGAAAGTCTGGGAAACGAAAAAGGGGCTGTCGCAGCTGTGGCGCTAACGCCAAGGGACGCCCCTTTTCCGCATTTTTGTGGTATAATATGACTATTGCTCATGGACCATTATCCCGCATGCACATCGCAAATCCCTGGCTAAAAAAAGAGGTGGCAACGTGCGATCATCCCGATGGATGCCGGCCGTCTGGAGCGGCATTTATTTTCTGCTGCTTCTGAGCCTGTTTACCCCTTTGAATATGATCACCATCTGTTTTGTCATGATACCGCCGGTCGTCCTGTATGTGCTGGCTGGACGCAGGCTGTTCGCGCTCTTTTTTGCGGTGCCCCTCGCGCTGATCGTGGCTCTGCTGAAGGATCTGGGATGGCTTCTGGCCCTGTTTTCGCTCGGTTTTCTCATTCCCGCCGTTGTCATGGGAGAGATGTATGTCCGCTCCAAACCGGCCCGCCAAGTGGTGATGGGCGGAATTGCGGCGTTGGTGGGCGAGATGCTGCTGCTCCTGATGGCGCTGTACTCCATGGGAGTGAAGGTGAACCAGGAAATCCGGCAGTATTTCCTGAACGGCTATGAAACGCTGCCCGAAGCGATGAAATCGGTCATCACGCCGGAGACGCTGGAGATGACGGCGAATACCGCCATCCAGATGATTCCGTTCTTCATGATCGCAACGGGCATGTTTTATGCTGTTGTGACCCACCTGATCGGCGGCGGGCTGCTGCGCGCCATGGGCGTTCAGGTGCCCCGTTTCGCGCCGATTCGCGAATGGATGCTTCCCAGATCGCTCGTCTGGTATTATTTGATTCTGATCCTGATGGATCTGTTCATGTCCAAAAACAGCAGTTCCATCTGGACGGCGCTGCTGGTGAACGCTCTGCCGCTGCTCACGCTTCTGTTCGGCGTCCAGGCCGTGTCCTTCGCGGCCTACTATGTCCATGTCAAGCAGCGGCTCAGAGCCTTTCCGTTCATCACCGCCATTCTGTTTCCGGTGCTGCCGCAGATCGTCTGCCTGCTGGGAGTTTTTGATGTGGCGTTTCCGCTGCGCAGCGCGATGAATAAACGATAGATAGTGGGAGATGGGCATGCCGAAATTTTTGCTTCATCGCCGGCACGGTATTCATTTTGTTTGGGGGTTTGTTCTCATCCTGTTTTTGACCGTCGTGCTGACGGTATACGAATGGGTGCTGGGCGCGGTCGGGCTCATCCTGGCCGGCGTCCTGTTTGCCTTTGCGCTGAGAGCGGAGAAGGCTTTTCGCGAGGAACTGGAAGATTATATCCTGACCCTGTCGCTCCGGATCAAAAAGGCGGGCAGCGAGGTCATCCATGAGCTGCCTGTCGGCATCATTCTTTATAATGAAGAAAAAGAGATCGAATGGCACAATCCGTTCGTGGGCGGAATGCTCGGGAAAGATTCGGTCATCGGGGAAGGGCTGGCCGGGCACTTTCCTGCGCTCGCCGCCCAGCTGAAGGAATCGAAGGATGCGAAAGACTCCAGGGATGCGAAGGAATCAAAAGAGCAGGAGGAGCAGCAGGAAATCCGGGTCGGCAATGATCATTACCTCGTGCTGCACAAGCCGGAGGAAAGGCTCGTCTACTTTTTCCGGATCACGGATTATGTTGTCCTCCGGCAAACCTATGAGGATGAGCGGCCGGCAATCGGCATCGTCATGCTGGACAATCTCGATGAGGTGACGCAAAACCTCGACGAGCAGACGCGCAGCATCCTGCTGGCGCGGGTCGTGGCGGAGCTCACCGAATGGGCCGGGCGCTACGGCATCTTCCTGCGCCGGCTTGCGGCGGACCGGTTCATGATCATCATGAACCACAAAACCCTCCAGGCGGTGGAGCAGAGCAGGTTCGAAATTCTCGATGAGGTGCGCGATCTGACGGCGGAGCAGAAGCTGCCGCTCACGTTGAGCATCGGCATCTCCTCGCAGGCCGGAAGCCTGGTGGAGCTTGGCGCGCAGGCGCAGACGAGCCTGGATATGGCCTTGGGGCGCGGCGGAGACCAGGCGGCGGTGAAGCATGGCGAGCGCATGGTGTTTTACGGCGGGCGCTCGAACGCCGTGGAAAAGCGGACCCGCGTGCGGGCCCGGGTCATCTCCCACGCCCTGCGGGATCTGATGAAGGACAGCGACAAGATCATCATCATGGGCCACAAAATGCCGGATATGGACGCCATCGGGGCGGCCATCGGCGTGCTGAAGGCGGCGCAGATTGCGAAAAAGGACGCCTACATTGTCCTGGGGGCGGAAAATCCCGGCATCTCGCGGCTGATGGAAGAGGTGCGCCGGCACGAGCATCTGGCCAAATGGATCATATCGCCGGAGCAGGCGCTGCAGATCACCGGCGCCCGCTCGCTCGTCGTCATGGTGGACACCCACAAGCCTTCCATGGTGGAGGAGCCGAAGGTGCTGGAACAGACCGACCGGATCGTCATCGTCGACCATCACCGCCGCGGGGAGGAGTTTTTGCGGGATGCGATCCTCGTCTATCTGGAGCCGTACGCTTCTTCCACCTGCGAGCTGGTCACCGAGCTGCTGCAGTATATCGATGAGAACGTCACCCTGCAGCCCTTTGAGGCCACGGCGCTTCTGGCCGGCATTTCGGTCGATACCAAAAGTTTCTCGCTCCGCACCGGGGCGCGCACCTTTGAGGCGGCTTCGTTCCTGCGCAGGCACGGAGCAGACATTTCGCTTGTGCAGAACATGCTGAAAGAGGATCTTGATCATTTTCACCAGAAGATGGAGATCATTCGCGGCGCCTACGTCCTGAAGGAGCATATCGCCATCGCCAGGGCGGAACCCGGCCGCAAATACCCGCAGCTCCTGATCGCCCAGGCCGCGGATTCCCTGCTCGGCATTTCCAATATCCACGCTTCCTTTGTCATTGCCGAAAGGAAGGACGGGGGCGTCGGCATCAGCGCCCGCTCGCTCGGGCAGATGAACGTCCAGGTCGTCATGGAGCAGCTCGGCGGAGGCGGGCATCTGACCAATGCCGCCGCCAGACTGGATGCGACTGTGGAAGAGGCGGAGAAGCGTCTGCTTGAAGTGCTCGAAGAAAACTCGGAAGAAAAGGGGATGTCGGAATGAAGGTCATTTTTCTGAAGGACGTCAAGGGGCAGGGCAAAAAGGGAGAAATCAAGGAAGTGTCGGAGGGCTATGCCAACAACTTTCTGATTCCGAGAGGGCTTGCCGTCCGGGCGAATGAGGGCAGCATCCGGCAGCAGGAGCATCACAAGGCGGCGGAGGCGCGCCGCAAGGAGCAGGAGCGGGAGGAGGCCAAGGAACTGGCCGGGAAGCTCGAGGCTGTCACGCTGACAATGAAAACGAAGGCGGGCGAAGGAGGCCGGCTGTTCGGCTCCATCACCAGCAAACATATCGCGGAGGAACTGGAGAAGCTTGGCTACCGGATCGACAAGCGGAAAATCGAGATGGACGACCCGATCCGCTCCCTCGGCGTCACCCAGGTGCCGATCCGTCTCCATCCGGAAGTGACCGCCATGCTCAAGGTTTCCGTCGTCGGGGAGAAATAGGCAATGGACAACGGCGAAGCACTGTTTGACCGCATTCCTCCGCAAAATATCGAGGCGGAACAGTCCGTTCTGGGCGCCATCCTGCTGGACAGCGACGCGATTGTGACCGTCATGGAGATTCTGCGGCCCCATGATTTTTACCGCACGTCCCATCAATATATTTATGAGGCGATGGTCGAGCTGTGCGAGGAAGGGGAACCGGTCGACCTCGTCACTTTGACCGCGAGGCTGCAGGACAAACAGCGGCTGGAGGAGGCGGGCGGGGTCAGCTATTTGACGGAGCTGGCCAACGCGGTGCCGACGGCGGCGAATGTGGAATATTACGCCCACATCGTTGAGGAAAAGTCTCTCTTGCGGCAGCTGATCCGCACCGCCACGCAGATCGCCTCCAGCGGCTACGCCGGCGCCGAGGACGTGAGCGAGCTGATCAACGAGGCCGAACACCGCATCATGCAAATTTCCAGCCGGCGCTCGGAGCGCGGGTTCATTCCGATCCGTGAGGCGCTTTTGGAAGTGTTTGAGCGGGTGGAAACGCTTAACCGGCAAAAGGGAGGCATCACCGGGATACCGTCCGGGTTCGTCGACCTCGACCGGATGACCTCCGGCTTCCAGCGCAGCGACCTCATCATCGTGGCGGCCCGGCCATCCGTGGGGAAAACGGCCTTTGCCCTGAACATCGCCCAGAACGTGGGCGTCCGCGCGAAGGAAACGGTGGCCATCTTCAGCCTGGAAATGTCGGCGGCGCAGCTCGTGCAGCGGATGATCAGCGCGGAGGCGAACGTGGACGCCGGGAAACTGAGAACCGGGTATCTGGAGCCGGACGATTGGGAAAAACTGACCATGGCGATCGGCACGCTGTCGGAGGCCAACATCTATATTGACGACTCGCCGGTGGTGACGGTGGCCGACATCCGCGCGAAATGCCGGCGGCTGAAGCGGGAGAAGGGGCTCGGCATCATCGTCATCGATTATTTGCAGCTCATCCAGGGGCGGGGCGGCCGCTCGGGAGAAAACCGCCAGCAGGAAGTGTCGGAAATTTCCCGGACGCTGAAGCAGATCGCCCGCGAGCTGGAGGTGCCGGTCATTGCCCTGTCCCAGCTGAGCCGGAGCGTGGAGCAGCGGCAGGACAAGCGGCCGATGCTGTCCGACCTCAGGGAGTCGGGCTCCATCGAGCAGGACGCGGACATCGTGGCGTTTTTGTACCGGGATGACTACTATGATCAAAATTCGGAAAAGAAGAATATCATCGAGATCATCATCGCCAAGCAGCGGAACGGCCCGGTGGGCACGGTGGAGCTTGTTTTCCTGAAAAATTACAACAAGTTTGTCAATCTGGACAAGTCCCATCAGGAGGCGCCAGCGTTTCAATAAACCCGAACGTTGAAAAATTGTTGCCTGAAAAATGTTCGTATTTGTTGACTTTACTGAATCGTGTTGATAAACTAAAGGTGCCGCTTGCGGGTGTGCCTGTGGGCGTGCGACTGTATGCGCGTGCTGGATGCGCGCGTTTTCAGTGTGCGTCCGGCGGGCAGAGCATGTTGGTGCGCGCTGACGGGCGTGTGTCCTTGAGGGCGATGCTTGCGCGCGGCGATTGCGAGCCATGCGAACATGGTGGAGGGAAGAGCCTATGTCAACCGTGGTAGTGGTGGGAACCCAGTGGGGCGACGAAGGAAAGGGCAAAATCACGGACTTTCTGGCGGAATCCGCCGAGGTCGTCGCACGCTATCAGGGCGGCAACAACGCCGGCCATACGATTTTGATCAATAACAAAAAGTACAAGCTGCACCTCATCCCTTCCGGGATCCTGTATCAGGACAAGATCTGCGTCATCGGAAACGGGATGGTGATCAATCCGAAGGCTTTGATCGAGGAGATCGAATACATTCATTCGAACGGGTTCAGCACACAAAATCTGCGTATCAGCGACCGCGCCCACGTGATCATGCCGTATCATCTGCTGCTGGATGAAGCGGAGGAGGAACGCAAGGGCGACCAGAAGATCGGGACGACGAAGAAAGGGATCGGTCCCTGCTACATGGACAAGGCGGCGAGAAACGGCATCCGCATCGCCGATCTGCTGGACAAGGAAGAGTTCGAGCGCAAACTGCGCCATCAGGTTCGCGAGAAAAACCACCTGCTGCAGCAGGTTTACGGTCGTCCGGGAGTGGATGCGGATCAGGTCCTGCGCGAATATCTCGAATATGCGGAGTACATCCGACCCTATGTGACGGACACCTCCGTTGTCCTGAACGACGCCATTGATCAGGGCAAGAGGGTTTTGTTTGAAGGCGCTCAGGGCGTCATGCTGGACATCGACCAGGGGACCTATCCGTATGTGACTTCGTCCAATCCGACGGCCGGGGGAGTGTGCATCGGCTCCGGCGTGGGACCGACGCGGATCCAGCAGGTCATCGGTGTGGCAAAGGCTTACACGACCCGGGTTGGCGACGGTCCGTTCCCGACGGAACTGCATGACGAAATCGGCGACTGGATCCGGGAGCGGGGCAACGAATACGGCACCACCACCGGCCGGCCGCGGCGCGTCGGCTGGTTCGACAGCGTCGTCGTCCGCCACGCCCGCCGGGTGAGCGGGCTCACCGGCCTGTCCCTTAATTCCCTGGACGTGCTCACCGGTCTGGACACGGTCAAGATTTGCACCGGCTATGAGTACAGGGGCCAGGTGATCGAGCATTATCCGGCCAATCTGAAGATGGTCTACGAATGCAAGCCGATCTACGAGGAGCTGCCCGGCTGGAAGGAGGACATTTCCGAAGCGAAATCCCTCGACGATCTGCCGGCGGCAACCCGCCATTACATTGAGCGGGTGTCCCAGCTGACCGGAGTGCCGATCAGCATCTTCAGCGTCGGCCGCAACCGCGAGCAGACCCATCTGGTGCGTCCGGTCTATTCCTGATCTTTTTATCCTGAGAAGAATGCTCTCTGCGCCATCGGCGGGCGGTTCGCCCTAGAAGCGCGGGGAGCTTTTTTGTTGTTGCCGGGCGTGATGCGCCGCGCCGTCGCTGAAGAGTGTTGATCGCGCCATAGCGCTAACGTAACGGAAATGAGAGACCTTATTTGCCCGATTTTCGGGCGAAAAAAATTGTAACGGAAATGAGAGACCTTATTTTCCCGGCTCGGTGGCGAAAACCCGGAAAATGGGAGGAATAAGGTCTTCTGGTTCCGTTGGATTTTTTGAAAACGCTTTCCCAACCCCAATAAGGTCGCTCATTTCCGTTAGAGTCCGTTAAAGGGTTTTGGAAAAAGCAGGGAATCAAAACCCGCGCCCCGGTCAATAATAGAATATTAACGCACGTCAAACGGGATCGAAAGGCGCATCGGGCGCATCGTCTGCGATTGGCAGCCGGAAACGAAGCGTGCGGGAACAGAAGGGGGCTAGAGATGAGGCGCACACGATGGATCCGTTGGGGGCTCGGTCTCTTTGCAGCCGGGCTCATTGTTGTGTTTACCAGTCTGCTGTCCGTATTCACCACATGGAATCTTGTCAACATGTACATGAAGGAGCTGCTCAGGCCGGTCGCGGCGCTGGCAGGCCAGGGAACAAACGTGGAATTTGTCCAGTTGCTTTCGCATATGCTGGTTTCGCTGAATACGATGAAGCAAGCGGAACCGGGGACAGGCCGGGATGTTGCCGCAGGGGTATCGGAAGGATCGGAGGCAGGTGCCGAGGCAGGCGCTGCGGCAGATGATGCGACTGATGCATGGGCTGATGCAGAGAAACATTTAGAGGCTGGATCAGCGGCTTCAGATGCAGGGGCAGGATCAGGATCAGCGCCGGATACGATGGACGAGCCGGATGCAGTGGAGGTTCAGGGCAAAGTCTTGAGCCTGGAAGATTTGCTGCGCATCCGCGAGCAGTGGGGAGAGGAGGAGGCGGTCGTCCTGGTGAGGGGGCTGCTGGAACGTTTGACCCAGGAAGACGTGCAGGCGCTCGCCCGCATGATGGAAGACGGGCTGACCGGTCCGGAGCTCATGGAAGTCATGCGAATTCTGGAGCCGCACATGAGCGAGGAAGATTTGACAACATTGCGCCAGATACTTGAACATGATTGAACAAATTGGCAAAATCCGACCCACAATGAGGAAAAACTGAGGAATTCGGGAAAAAAAATTGCCCTCCCGGGCCAGAATATGCTAAAGTTATGAATGTGGGCCTGTTGCCTTCGGTGAAAGTCAACACATAAAATCCAAGACAGAAGACTATGGGGAGACACAATGAAAGGTTTTATGGGGAAACAGCGGTTTTCCGAGGCGCTTGGAAAAGCCAGGGACGCTCTTGGAAAACTGCGCATGCCAGGCAAGAAGAGAGAGAGCGAAAAAGAGAAAACGGAAACTGAATCGGGCTTTTTCCTGAAACCTGCATGGCAATGGATCCGCCATCATCAATTGCGCATCATCGGCGCCGTCGGCGCGTTGGGTATGACGGCTGCGATCACTGTGGCCGGCTATCAGTACGTCAATACGAACACGTATGAAGTCTATCATGTCTATGTCGGTGCCAAGCAGGCGGGCGTTGTGAGCAGTCCGGACGTGGTCAGAGAATTTATCGACCGGCAGTATGCCGAACTGAAAGAGCAATATCCTCACCTACATATGGTGCTGAACACCGGAGATATCACTTATCAGGCGGAGAAGGGATTCAAGCCGCAGTATGACGATGAAGAGGCGCTGCGCAATCTGGAAGGCTTCCTGAGCTACCACGCCGTAGGCGTGGAGGTGCGGGTCAACGGAGAACTGATCGGCATCGTGAAGGATCAGGAAACGGCCGACCGCATCCTGGAACAGGTGAAATCCGCTTATGATCCGCTCAGGATGAGCAATGAAGTGGGCATTCTGAGCGCCGACTCGGGCGACGAAGAGGCGGAAACCGGGCAGAGCAAGCCCCGGGTGCAAGTGGAGGAAGTAAGTTTTGTGGAAGACGTGGAACTCCATCCGGTGGATACCGATCCGACAGCGGTTTCAAGCGAGGAAGAAATTCTTGCGAAGCTGAGGGAAACGGAAGTGCGCGGCATTGAATATGTCGTGCAGCCGGGAGACTGCGTCACCTGCATTGCGGAGAAGCTGAACATTTCGACGGAATACATTTACGAGAAAAACCCGGAGGTCAAGGACGCCCTTCTGCAGATCGGACAGGTGCTGGATTTGACCGAGGAGATTCCGAAATTGTCGGTGCGGACGATCCTGAGCCGGGAAGAAGTGCATGATGTGCCTTACAAGACGGTGTACGAGAAGGACGACTCCATGAAGCTGGGCTCGTCCAAGGTCGTGCGCGAAGGACAGCCGGGCAAGAAGAAGGTCACCTACCGGGTGCAGCAGATCAACGGCGTCGACCGGGAGCTGGAAATCATCGCGGAGGAGATCCTCGTGGAGCCGGTCAGCCGGATCGTCAAACAGGGCACGAAGATCATTCCCGGACAGGGCACCGGCGTGCTGGCCTGGCCGGTCACCTCCAACGTCAAGATTACAAGCGGCTTCGGCAAGCGGGGCAGCAGCACCCATAAAGGCGTGGACCTCGTCGCATCCAACAAAAACATCATGGCCGCGGACAGCGGAACCGTCGTCTTCGCCGGGACGAAGTCGGGATACGGGAAATGCGTCATCATCGACCACGGCAACGGGCTGCGCACGCTGTACGGCCATCTCAGCTCCATTTCGGTGAACCAGGGCGACAAGGTGGAGAAGGGCGAGAAAATCGGCGTCATGGGAAACACCGGCAACTCCACCGGAGTCCATCTCCATTTTGAAGTGCTGAAAAACGGCGTGGCGCAAAACCCGATGAATTATCTCAGCAAGTAACGGATCGGAAGCAGATGCGAGAAACGGAAGCCGATGACCGTTCAAACCAGGCATAAGTATCAACAGGCATGAAATCTGCAAGACAGGGTTGCGAGCAACCCTGTCTTTTGATTTTTATGATAAGATAGTAGGAGATTGATATGGATGCAGGTGGTGCGGGGGATATGTTGGGAAAAATCCTGGTCGTGGATGATGAACGGCCGATCGCCGATATTTTGAAATTCAATCTGGAGAAGGAGGGCTATCAGGTCATCTGCGCCTTTGACGGCGAGGAAGCGCTGCGCATGGCCTTCTCGGAAAATCCGGATCTCATCCTGCTCGATCTGATGCTGCCGGAGAAGGATGGAATGGACGTGTGCCGGGAAATCCGCAAGGAAAAAATGACTCCGATCATCATGCTGACGGCGAAGGATACGGAGATTGACAAAGTGCTCGGGCTGGAGATGGGGGCCGACGACTATGTGACAAAGCCGTTCAGCATGCGGGAGATCCTGGCCCGTGTGAAGGCGCATCTGCGCCGGCAGACCGCCCTCAGGTCCCAGGAACCGGAGGTTTCGGAAGGTTCCAGAGGCATCCGGATTCTGGACCTGTTCATCGATCAGGACATGTACATGGTTTACAAGAAGGGACAAGCCCTGGACCTGACCCATCGCGAATTCGAACTGCTGCTCTATCTGGCCCGAAATCCGGGACGGGTCATGACGCGGGAGCATCTGCTGCAGGTCGTCTGGGGATATGAATATCTCGGCGATGTCCGCACGGTGGACGTGACGATCCGGCGCCTGCGGGAAAAGATCGAGGACGACCCGAGCAAGCCGGAATACATTTTGACAAGGCGCGGTCTGGGTTACATGATGCGCAATTCCAGGCCGGGAGGACCGCAATGAAAGGGTTCCGGCTGTTTCGCACGATCCAGATCAAGCTGATCGTCATCTATGTGCTGCTCATCCTCGTGGCGATGCAGCTGATCGGGGTTTATTTTGTGCGCACGCTGGAATCCACCTTCGACAACAACTTCACGACATCGCTCAACAACCAGGCAAATCTGATCGCCGAATACGTCAAGCCGATCCTGATCAGCCTCCGCAACACGGATGCGGCGGGCCGCCCGCAGGACTGGCAGGAAAGCCTTGGAGACATCGTCAACAATTTCAACCGGTTCAGCGGCGCGGAGGTGCAGATCATTGACGAGAACGGGTTTGTGCTCAGCTCATCCCTGAACCAGACGGTGATCGGCCAGAAGAGCACCTACCCGGAAGTGAGCCGCGTGCTGCAGGGCATCGTGCCGCAGCCGGAAAATGTGGTGGATGAGTTCGGGGTGCGCATGCGCTCGCTGGTCATCCCGATCACCAATGAAGGAAATATCATCGGCGCCGTCTACATGGTGGCTTCGCTGGAAGACCAGTACGGCGCGCTGAACAGCATCAATCGCATATTTGTCGCCGGCACGCTGCTGGCTCTCGCCCTGACCGCCATCCTCGGGGTCATCCTGGCCAACACGATCACCGTGCCGATCAAGGAGATTACGAGCAGGGCGACGGCGATGGCGGAAGGCAATTTCGATCAGGTGCTGGCCGTCAAGGGCGATGATGAAATCGGCCAGCTCGGAACCGCCTTCAACCATATGACGTTCCGGCTGAAGGAAGCGCTGACGGCCATCGAGGAGGAGAAGGAAAAGCTGGCCTCCATCCTGGCAAACATGAGCGACGGGGTGATCGCCACCGATGAAGCGGGCAAGATCATCGTCGTCAACCGCAGGGCAACGGAGATGCTGAACCACGGGGAAGAGAGGGCGGAGGGCCGGGAGGTGGCGGACCTGCTCGGCATGGACAAGGAAACGTTCGAGAGCCACGTGCTGGGGGAAAACCACACGACTTTGATCGAACTGCCCGGAAAGACGGCGGACAAGCAGATCGTGCGGATCACCTTCACCCCGATCCACCGGAGGGGCAGCGGCATATCCGGCACGATCATCGTGCTGCATGACGTGACGGAACAGGAGGAACTGGAAAGGCTGCGCCGGGATTTTGTCGCCAATGTGTCGCATGAGCTGAGGACTCCCCTTACCACGATCAAGAGTTACCTGGAGGCGCTGGACGAAGGGGCGCTCACCGAACCGGAACTGGCGAAGAGGTTTGTCGGCGTCACCCGCCACGAAACCGAGCGCATGATCCGGCTGGTGAACGATCTGCTGCAGCTGTCCCATCTCGATTCCCGGCAGGTGGAGATTCGCAAGGTGCCGTCTGACATCATGACGATGTTTGAGGATATTTCCGACCGGTTTTCCTTCCAGCTCAAGCAGAAGCAGCTGGAGATCACCATCCGCATCGACGACCGGATCAAGATGGTGCCAATGGATCCGGACAAGATCGACCAGGTGCTCGACAACCTGCTGTCCAACGCCATCAAGTTTACGCCGGAGGGCGGCCATATTGAAGTGGCCGTCCGCCGGCTGAACCAGGATTTTGTGGAAGTTTCGGTGCAGGATACGGGAATCGGCATTCCCGAGAAGGATCTGCCGCGCATCTTCGAGCGGTTTTACCGCGTCGACAAGGCGCGGTCCCGCAGCCTCGGCGGAACCGGACTCGGGCTTTCCATTGCCCGGGAAATAGTCCGTGCCCATGGGGGAGAAATTCACCTGGAGTCCAAATGGAACGAGGGGACCCGGGTGACATTCACGCTTCCCGTAAAATGGACGGCGGAGGGAGAAGAACATGGCGGATAAGATGAAAACCGTCCTGCTGGCCGTGCTCGTGGCCACCAGCCTGCTGCAAAGCTATCTGCTCATTTACGACAGGCCGGATAACCAGCCGTTGAACCGGACGGAATACGTGCGCACGGAACTGAAAGGGCTGCAGGTGGACGTGGGCCAGCTCATTTTCCCCCGGGATATGGTGATCCATTTCGGGAACAACGAGCATTCCATGCTGTTTCCGGGCAGCACCTTTTTTGAACTGATCCTGAAGATGATGAAGGAAAAACATTTCGAGGATGCGGTGGCGGAGCGGCCGCTCATCCAGGATTTCGCCGGAATGCGGAGGGAAGCGATCGGGATCGAGCTCCGGTACATGACGCCGACGCCGCTGGAACTGGTGTTTATCGACCAGTCCTTTCCCTTTGATCAGTTTAAAGAAAACACGAGGGTGAAGAAGATCTGGTTTTACCAATGGCAGAACCAGACATCGCCGGTCAACCTGATGCTGTTCACCGAGGACGGGGTGTATGAAATCAGGCAAAACGCGGTCCTCGGAGAGGATTTGAGGCAATACGTGCGCTTCGGACAGTTCATGCACCCGAAATTTGAGACCAACGACGGGGAAATCTATGTGCCGTCCGGCTCGGTGCAGGTGGGTGACAGGATTGAGATCGGCTTTGGCATGTTTTCTTCGGAACAGCTGCGAAACAGCCTGTTTGCCGATCCCGGCATCAGCCGCAGCATCCTGCAGTCGGACGGCACGGAAATGATCACCGACGGGAAGCGGGGACTGGAAATTGATTATACGAACAAATGGATGAGCTTCAATGATCCGATCGCCTTGACCGATCAGGCAAGGCAGGTAGACCTGCAGGTGTCGATTTCCTCCGCGGTCCAGTTTGTCAACCAGCACGGCGGGTGGAACGGGAAATACCTGCTGTCGGACCTGGCATTCGGGGATCCGGCTTCGCATGAATTCCGGTTCACCCAGATTTTTGACGGACTTCCGGTGGTCACGAAGGATGGAACTCCGTTCGGATCGATCAAGGTTTCCACGCGGCAGGGAACGGTGACGGAATACGAGAGATCGCTCATCAACTTGAACGTCACCGCCATGCGGCGGGAACGGCACGACCTTCCGGGCGGGCCGGCGTTTTCCATCCGTTTGGACAGGATCGGCCGGGACAATATCGCCGCGCTGTTCCCGGCCTATGTGCCGGTTTTCGCCGAGACGCATATCAGCCTGGTGCCCCGCTGGGTCGCGCAGATGAAAGACGGAAGGCTTACAATCGTGGACGGGGGGGCCTGAAGGGATGGACTGGGGACGCGCCAAGACGATCCTGATCATCACTTTTTTGCTGCTCAATCTGCTTCTGGCCTATCTGCTCTGGAATGAGAAGCTGTTTCACGTCAGGCTGCCCTTCAACGACCGGGAACACATCTGGGAACTGCAGCAGCTGCTGCAGGAAAAGAACATCGTCCTGCTGCATGAACTGCCGGTGATCACTCCGCAGGTGGCGGAAATCGACGTGCGGTTTGTCATCCGTGAGGAGGAACAGGGCATTCAGGCTCTGCTGCAGCCGGTCGAGATTGACGGCAAGATGGTGGAGGAACAGCTGGAGGTGCAGATTCCCGGTTATCGGCAGTACCGGCTCGATCCGGGCCTGAGCATGGGAGTCACCTGGGTGTACAGTCAGCTGCATGAGGATTTGCCCCTGTTTGACATTCACCTGAAGCTGTACGAATCGGGAGGACAGTACACCCATTTTGCGCAGAACATGGTGGAAATCATATCGGGGGAGGAGGAAGACGGCGGCAGCCGTCACCCGGCGCTGGCCGCCCACCGCGCGGTGCGGCTGCTGGCGGAGCGATATTTGAAAAGCGGGGACGTGATCCGGGACATCCGGTTGGGGTATCACGGCCCGATGTATGACTCGGAGTCGCAGCTGCTTGCTCCCAAATGGAGGGTCATGCTGGAAGACGGGGACATTTATTACGTGCATGCAATCAGTGGAGAAGTGGAGAGACCGCAAAGGGGATCATGATGGGACTGAAAATGAACATTCTGGCCAGCGGTTCGACTGGCAATGCGATGGTGGTATGCGGAAAGGAAGTTCGGCTGCTGGTGGATGCGGGGCTGAGCGCGCGCAAGATCGAGCAGCTGCTGGCATCCCAGGGAATGTCCGGCGATGAGCTGGACGGCATCCTGGTGACCCATGAGCACAGCGATCACATCAAGGGGCTTGGCCCGTTTGCGCGCAAGTACCGGCTCAAGGTATATGCCAATGCCGGCACCTGGCGGGCGATGGAAGGGCAGATCGGGGAACTGGAGGAGGACCAGAAGCGGGTGTTTGAAACGGGGTCGCCGCTCGATTTCGGGCTGCTCAGGGCGGAATCCTTCGCCATTTCGCATGATGCCGTGGAACCGGTCGGATTTTGTTTTTACGAAGGGGATTCGAAGCTCAGCATCGCCACCGATCTCGGCTATATCAGCGCCAACGTGCGGGAGAAGATTGCCGATTCCGACGTGCTCGTGCTGGAGGCGAACCATGATGTGGAGATGCTGCGGGTCGGCCGCTATCCGTGGAATGTGAAGCGGAGAATCCTGGGCGATACCGGGCATCTGTCCAATGAGGCGGCGGGCGAAGGGCTGTGCGACCTGCTGACGGAGCGGACGAAGCGGGTGTATCTCGCCCATCTGAGCAAGGATCACAACCTGATGGAACTGGCGAGAATGACGGTGAACAACATTCTGCAGGAGTACGGGGTGCTGGAGAAGCACCGGCAGGTGCGGCTCATGGATACATATGACGACCGCGTGACCGGCTGGGATGAGGTGGAGAGATAAGGGCAGCCCGCATGGCAGCCTGCGGGGCATCTCGGGGATGAAGAAAGCACGGCCAAAACGCCAATACTTCATATCAATACGATGATCACAACGGAGATCACGTTCCATGCAATGAACGATTGAACCAGAACCCGGAGGATCAGGCGCATGCAAATCCAGATTGTGGCGGTCGGAAAGCTGAAGGAGAAATATCTGGCGCAGGGCATAGCCGAGTATGAGAAGCGGCTGCGTCCCTACGCGAAGGTGCAGATCGTGGAGGTGGCCGACGAGAAGGCGCCGGAAACGCTGAGCCCGGCGGAGGAGGAGCAGGTCCGGCGGAGGGAGGGGGAGCGCATTCTCGCCCAGCTGAAGCCGGACGCCTATGTCATCGCCATGGCCATCGACGGCGAGATGTGGTCGTCGGAACAGCTGGCGGACAAGCTGTCCGATCTCGCCACCTACGGCCGCGGAACCGCGGCATTTGTCATCGGCGGCAGCCTCGGCCTGTCCTCCGAGGTGCTCCGCCGCGCCGACGCCCGCCTTTCCTTCGGAAAGATCACCTACCCGCACCAGCTCATCCGCCTCGTCCTCGTCGAGCAGCTCTACCGGGCCTTCCGAATCATGCGCGGGGAACCGTATCACAAGTGATGGTAAAGCGGAAGGTCTAAGGATTCATAGCCTCTTACTTATCTTTACTACACCACCTAAGTCTGATAAACTGTTCACTACCCAAAGTGGTTAACAATTAGAAAGGATCGCCTTCTTTTTGACTGAGGATTCGCTTGTATTCGATCTCACTTCATAGTTTCGGACACCTGCAAAAATGGGGGTTGATGACAATGATAACAATGGAGAATGATTTGATTTGGCAGTCGCTCGCAAGTAAAGCACTACGTGGGGAATGTTTAACTCTTGATGAAGGATTGGCTGTCCTGGAAGCGGATGATGACCACATACTTCCGCTGATGCATGCCGCATTTCAGGTAAGAAAGCATTTTTACGGCAAGAAAGTGAAGCTGAACATGATCATCAATGCCAAAAGCGGACTTTGTCCCGAAGACTGTGGCTATTGTTCGCAATCTATCGTCTCGACAGCGAATGTAAAAAAATACACGCTGTTGGACAAAGACACTCTCATAGCGGGAGCACGGGAGGCGTTAGCTCGAAAAGCAGGAACGTACTGCATTGTTGCTTCCGGGAAGGGTCCGACGGATCAAGAGCTGAATCAGGTCATTGAAGCGGTCAAAGAAATTCATGAAACGATGCGGCTAAAAATTTGCGCATGTCTGGGAATATTGAGAGATGATCAAGCTGAACGGCTCGCTGAAGCAGGTGTTCACAGGTACAATCATAACTTGAACACAAGTAAAACGAATTACCCATCCATTACGACAACCCACTCTTATGATCAACGTGTCGAAACAGTAGAAAAGGTGAAGTTGAGCGGAATGTCCCCTTGCTCCGGCGTCATTATCGGGATGGGGGAGACCAATCGCGAAATTGTGGAAATGGCTTTTGCATTGCGAGAGCTTGATGTCGATTCGATTCCCGTTAATTTTCTCAACGCGATTCCGGGCACACCGCTTGAGCATGCAGGACGCACACCGGCAATGAAAGCACTGAAGGTACTGGCGTTGTTCCGGTTTATCTGTCCGTCGAAAGAAATTCGTGTGGCTGGAGGACGTGAAGTGAATTTGCGAACGCTGCAGCCACTTTCCTTATATGCGGCAAATTCGATCTTTATAGGTGATTATTTAACCACAGCAGGTCAAGAGGTGTCGATGGATTATCAAATGATTGAAGACCTGGGCTTTGAAATTGAGTTAGACGCGTTATCAGATAATTAAAGGGTACCGAATGGTACCCTTTAATCTTGCCGTTACAAATAGCGCGGGGAGCCGTATCATAAATAAGGGCTACATTTCAACGTTGGATGGGAGGGGCTGCTGATCGACACCTCTGAGTCCGTTGGAAAAATGACAGTGATTTTTTTTCTTTTGCTTTTCGCGCTTTCGGTTCCGTTTTGGTTGCTTGGGTTTTTGGAAGGGCAGATGCTTCCCGCCCAATTGCCGATCAGTGCTTTCCAGGCAGTCTGTCCGCTGATGGCGGCGGTCATCCTGGTGGGGGTGCGGCATGGACGGGGCGGTATCCGGGAACTGTTCAAACGGGTGTTGTGTATTCGTCAAAAAGGGTTCCTTGTTTGGTATCTGCTTGGCTTCCTGACCATGCCCGTGGTCATGCTGCTTGCTTACGCAGTCATGCGCATGCTCGGCAGGCCGGTGCCCGAACCGGACATTTCCTTTACGGCTGTGCTCGCGGCATTCATCGTGTTTTTCGTTGCCGCCACGGCCGAAGAAACAGGTTGGATGGGGTACGTCGCCGATCCTTTGCTCAAAAGGACAAGCGCATGGATGGCATCCATCATCCTGGGCGCGGTGTGGGCGATTTGGCATGTCATCCCCTATTATCAGGCGGGCCGATCTGCAGGCTGGATTTTCTGGCAATGTGTTTTTACCGTTCTCGTCCGCATTCTGATGGTTTGGCTATACAACAATAGCGGACGGCAGGTGCAGGTGGCAATTCTATTTCACGCCATGATCAATGTTACATATGTGCATTTCCCCGTGGGTGGTTCCCACTACGACCCGGCTATCGCGGCGATGGTCGTGGCGGCGTTCGTCGCGGTGGTGCTGTTTCTGTGGGGAGGGAAAACGTTAACGCGTTTCAGGTGCGAAGCTGGTTCGTGAAAGCCAATTGGAAGATGAAAGGGGGGGCGGACTTGCTGCAAATTCCCGATCACGCCGCATACGATTGTCTTGGAAGGTTGGTTCTCGGATCATCGATTTCGCCTGATGACTGGCAACGGTTCATTGACAACTCTGATGTGTTGCGGATCCCCAAGGGGACCAAAATTATAGAGGCCGGAGAGCTTATAAACCAGGTTTATTTCTGAAGCGATGGAGTGGAACGAATGCTGAGGAAAAGTTAACCTGGAGATCAGGCATGAAGTATATGATGATTGTGTTGCTGGAGTTTTATCCGTCCTGGCTGGCACTGCCCAGGGAGCAACGCCAGGTATATTCAGCTTCATTGCGGGAGATTACAGCTCGTTACGAGGATCGGGTTCAGACCAGGTTTTTCGACGCCGAGGCGCTGCCGGGACGGAACTATACGGATTTCGTCGTCTGTGAGACGGCGGATCTGAAAGCGTACCACTTTATGCGGGAAGAAACCCGTGCCCACGAGGTCTATACGAACGGCTGGATGCGTATCAAGGACGTAGTGATGGGCATGGAGAATGCTTATCAGTTGTATGAAAAGGAAAAACAGAAACCATGACTATTCACGTCATGGTTTCTGTTTGTTTTTTTACTCCTGGATACGGACTGCCCGGATCAACTCCAGGTCAGCGTATTCGTGCAGCTCATGATCGTCACGATGACGCCGTTGATGATGCCCGGCAAGTACGGATTGCCAGTGGCACGATAGATTTTGCGGGCCATGATGGCCGTTACCGGGAGAACCACCAGGAACGGGAACAGCCATACGATCTGCATGTTGGCATTCGGGAAGAGCAGGAACCCGGTCGAGAAGAAATTGATATATTGCAACAGAAGCAGGATCACCGGCGGCAGCGCATTGGCAGTTGCCACAATGGCGGTATTGACCCATTCCCTCTTGCCGTTCTTCGAACCGATATTGTTGAAGTTAAAGCTGTTGACGGCAACGGAATTCGCAATGAAGAATACCAGGTACAAGAGCATGTACGGGAACAGCGCGATCCACAGTTTGTCTGCTCCGAATGCTTTGACGGCAAGAACCCAGATGCGGAAATCCGTCTTGAAGAAATAATCCGCGAAGAATACCCAGGAATAGGACACGCCGATGACGATGAGAGCAAGCAGGATCGTCTTTCCCAGTTTGCCAAGGGAGATCTTGACGCCACGCTCCTGAAGATTCAATCCGTTCTTCTTGCCGCTGACATAGTAGTACAGCAGCATGAGCAAGATGGCGAACACGCCGCACCAGAATGCCCACAGGCCGATGCCCCAGGTCTGGCTTTGCGGCCATGGATCTCTGCTCATGGTGAAGGATTTGACTCCGGTCAACAGCGGAACGTACAGGATCGTGCCAAATGCCACAGAGACGAGCTGCATTCCCCAGAACCACAATTTGCCGCCGGAAGAAACCTGGATCGGAGCCACTTTGTCACTTGCGCGCAATGAGGAGAAGAACCCGGTATGGAGCATGGCTTTTGCAAAACAGACGATGAACATGGCGAAACCAATCAGGCCGACAAGGTTGAAGAACTCCTTGACTTGCCACACCTGGTTGCCGGATGCGATCTTTTTCGGTGAGCCGAGGCTTGCGTCGAAGAACTCGATGGTAGCTTCGGTCGAGCGCTTGGAGAAATGGGACCACGGATGCGTAATGCCGGGGTTGTAGATGACCCGAATCGCTTCCCGGCCATCGATATTCTCCGTATAGATCCTGTTTGGCTCACGTTTTTCCAGTCCGGCAGGATTCTTGCCGAAGTGAAGGAAGGACTGGGCGTTGTTGTAGTTGACGTACACAGTAGGGGAAGTCGGGTTCCCCTGCTCATCCACATCGCGCATGAAGAATTCTTCATACTTGACGGCGATGATACCTACGTCACGGCTGCCGTAAACATTCGCAAACTGACCGGAATCATCCACATAGGTAGCGTCAGCGCTGTTCAGCAGCACGGCAGAGATCAGCTGCTCGGGAGCCGCATTGTCAATCGCGATGGCGGTGTTCGAGGACATGCCCCCGAGGGAGTTGTCAAGACCGATTGAAAAATCCTCAAAATAATCGGCTGAAAATTCCCCAGTTGGGTCGATTTCATGCGCCCCATCAGGGGACGGGTTCGCGCCGAATTTTTCCACCTACTCTTGTTTGTCCTCGGC
>Ga0207866_1001545_pt1 | contig 21528 bp, 17 predicted proteins | sample HigsolmetaAR203D_FD_184835 | JGI IMG/M metagenome (GOLD analysis project Ga0207866, IMG submission 184835) | Ionic liquid and high solid enriched microbial communities from the Joint BioEnergy Institute, USA - AR20-3-D (SPAdes) (version 2) ...
TTACATACTTCACCGTTTTGGTTCATTAATAAAACTTTTACCGCACTAGTCCCTAAATCAATACCAATCACATATTTCATTGAGATCACCCTTTATTGTTATTAAATAAAAGGACATACCAGATTGTTATTTATTTAAACCAGGTACGTCCTAACGAAGATAAAATCTATTCAGAAAGAACAGATAATAAATACTGATTGATTGTCGACTTCAATCGTTCTGTTCTTCCAGAAGAGTTTTGAATATCTCCAAGTTGCAGCGCATATTCCTCTAATTTATGGAAATCAGTCTTGCCTTCTACAATATCTTTTCCAATTCCATGATGATAGCTACTATAGCGTTCTTCAATAAAGCTTTCTAAAACTTTATCATCTATTAATCTTTGAGCAACCTTTAAACCGATTGCAAAACTATCCATACCCGCAATATGTGCATAGAATAAATCTTCTGGTTCAAATGAGCCTCTTCTCACTTTTGCATCAAAGTTTAATCCGCCTTTGCCAAGCCCGCCGTTTTGTAAAATTTCATACATCGCCAACGTTGTAGAATATAAATCTGTTGGGAATTCGTCTGTATCCCACCCTAATAACGGATCTCCTTGATTCGCATCAACAGAACCTAGCATACCATTAATTCTTGCTACACGAAGTTCATGTTCAAAAGTATGACCTGCTAATGTAGCGTGGTTGGCCTCAATGTTAAATTTAAAATAGTCTTTAAGACCATAATTTTGTAAAAACGCTAAAGCCGTTGCTACATCAAAATCATACTGATGTTTTGTAGGTTCCTTCGGTTTCGGTTCAATGAGAAATTGACCAGAAAAGCCTATTTCCTTCGCATAATCAACAGCTAAATGCAAAAAGCGTCCAAGATTATCCAGTTCTAACTTCATGTCCGTATTTAACAGGGTCTCATAACCTTCCCGTCCACCCCAGAATACATAGTTTTCTGCCCCAAGTTCTTTTGCGATTTCCAACCCTTTTTTCACTTTTGCTGCAGCGTAAGCAAACACATCGGCATTTACCGCAGTTGCCGCTCCATGAACAAAACGAGGATGTGAGAACAAATTGGCTGTATTCCAAAGAAGCTTCGTTTTACTTGTTTTCATATATTCTTTTATCATCGCAACAATTTCATCTAAATTTTTATAAGTTTCTCTTAAATTACTTCCTTCCGGCGCTATATCTACATCGTGAAAGCAAAAGTATGGTATGTTCAGCTTTTCAAAAAATTCAAATGCAGCTTCCACACGTGCTTTTGCTAAGTCCATTCCCGTATATTTATCCCACGGACGAATCATATTTCCGTGGCCGAAAGGATCACTCCCGTCCATTGTAAATGTATGCCAGTATGCAACGCTAAAACGGAAAATGTCTTCCATCCTATTTCCACCGACAACCTCATCAGGATTATAATATTTAAAAGCTAAAGGATTCGAAGATTTAGGTCCTTCATATTTGATTTCATTTACATTTTCAAAGTATGTCATATTCATTTCCTCCCATTCTTAAACTAGTTTTATTTATTTTTTACTAGAAATATCAATCCATACTGCGATTATGAGAATGAGACCCTTAACAATGTATTGCCAGAATGTTTCAATATTCATTATGCTCATGCCATTGTCAATACTAGCCATAATTAAAGCTCCAATAAGGGCTCCAAATATTTTACCTTTACCACCCATTAAACTAGTACCGCCAATTACACAAGCTGCAATTGCATCAAGCTCATACATATTACCTGCATTTACTGTCGCTGCATTTAATCTACTAGTTAATAAAACACCTGCAACACCAGAAAGCCCTCCCATTATAATAAACACCCAAAGTATATTACGCTTTATATTGATACCAGAAAGAGCTGCAGCTTCTTGGTTCCCTCCAATCGCATAAATATAACGCCCGAACGCTGTTTTATTAGAAATAAAGATAAAAATAATCGATAACAAAGCAACAATTAAAAATGGAACAGGGATACCGTAATATCGATTTAACATATATGTAATGAGGAGAATGAAAATAGAGTATACTGCAACTTTTCCGTAATCTACGGTTGCAGCTGGTATCATAAGTCCCATGTTCATTCTTTTAGAACGATTTCTAATAGTCCAAAAAACAAGAATTACTATACTAACTAATGCTAAAATATACCCCGGTACATAAGGAAGATAACTGTTCCCAATTTGCTTAAAACTTTCACTCATTGGTGCAATAGTTTGTCCTTTGCTTAATCCAATTAGAATACCTCGAAAAACAAGCATACCCCCGAGTGTTACAATAAAAGCAGGCACCGCCCGATAAGCTACCCACCATCCTTGCCATAAACCTAAAATCGCTCCAATGATGATCGCAGCGAAAACGACTGAAAAAGTACTCCAGCCATGCCAAACTTGTAAAATAGCAGCAATGCCTCCAGTTAACCCAACCAACGAACCTACAGATAAATCAATATGACCTGCTACTATAACAAGTGTCATACCAACCGCAAGCACAGCAATGACAGACATTTGCGTAAATAAATTAGAGAGATTACGAGAAGATAAATATTCTCCTCCTGTAAAAATGCTGAAAATAACAGCTATTAACACAAGGGCAATCATAAGCGTGTATGATTGCAGATCAAGTTTAAAACTTATACCTTTATTCCTTTGCTCATTTACATTAACTGTTGATAGTTGTCTGGACACTTTTTTTCCCTCCAGTAGCACATCTCATAATGTTCTCTTGAGTCGCTTCTTCTCTTAAAAATTCTCCGGTGATTCTTCCTTCTGACATGACAAGAATACGATCGGACATTCCCATTACTTCGGGCAGCTCAGATGAGATCATAATAATACCGACACCTTGTTTAACAAGATCATTCATGATTTTATATATTTCATACTTTGCCCCGACATCAATTCCTCTTGTCGGTTCATCAAGTATTAAGATTTTCGGATCATTTAGTAACCATTTACTTAAAACGATTTTTTGTTGATTTCCACCGCTTAATTGACCTACAGCTGCTTCTAAGCTTGGAGCTTTTAAATTCATTTTCTTCGTTATGTCCTCAGTACTTTTTATTTCTAAAGCTTCATCAATCACTTTCAACTTCATAACTTTGTTTAAAGCTGTAAGAGTCGTGTTTTTCGTAATATCCATCCCTAAAACTAAACCGTATCGTTTTCGATCTTCAGATACATAGGCTAAACCTTCCTTGATTGCATCAGCAGGTTTTTGTATATTTGTTGGTTTTCCATCGATCAGGACTGTTCCCGTTTTTTTTCCCTTAAATCCGCCAAACAGACTAATAAATAATTCTGACCTTCCGGCCCCTATTAATCCAGAAAAACCGAGTATTTCACCTTTTTTTAGCGAGAAGGATACATCCTGAATCACTTGTTTTCCATTTTCATCGAAAACAGAGTAATTCTTCACTTCCAGTATTTTTTCATTACGAATTGGATGAGGTTCATATGGGAAAAGTTCTGTTAATTCTCGACCGACCATTTTCGTAATAATCATATCTTCAGTTAAATTCTCAATAGAATCCGTGCTAATTGTTTTCCCGTCTCGTAATATAGTAACTGAATCGGCCAATGACATCACTTCACCGAGCTTGTGAGAAATATAAATGCAGGTAACCCCTTTTGAACGCAGATCATGTAAAAGGTTCATCAATATTTCAACATCACTTTCAGTTAAAGCTGCTGTCGGCTCATCCAATATTAAAATATCTACTTTCTTTGTAAGTGCTTTTACAATTTCTATTAACTGTTGTTTACCAACTGTTAAATCCTTAACTTTTGTTTCCGGATCAATATCTAATCCAATTTGATCTAACCATTTCTGAGCCTCTGCATATATTTTGTTCCAGTTAATGATTTTAGATCTCATTAAGTCATGGCCTAAAAATAAATTTTCTGCAACTGTCATTTCACCAACTAATGCCAGCTCCTGATAAATAATAGCAATTCCTGCGTCTTGGGATTCTTTGATCGATTTAAATTGAACTTTTTTCCCGTTAATCAATATTTGACCTTCATAAGTTCCATGAGGGTATACACCGCTAAGTATTTTCATTAGAGTTGATTTTCCTGCTCCATTTTCACCACATAGAGCATGGATTTCCCCTTTACGTACTGAAAATGTGACGTTATCTAATGCACGTACACCAGGAAAATCTTTCGTAATTCCTTTCATTTGAAGCGCAAACGTTTCCAATCCTTTTTCACCACCTGCAATAAAGTAATCAGATAAATGGGGGGAGCTTTCCCATACACGCCAAGTTAGTGAAATAACTCTTTCTTTTTCGATATTTCAATCGCATTAAGAAAAGAAATTGAAACGCGAAAGGATAAAAGAACACTGATGCTGAAAAGAGATTTTCTTAACTTGATAGCTCTGGGAAACTTCCTCCCATTTTATACGCTTTGTTATGATTTAAAACCTGACTATGGACGTGGTGGACGTTCACTTTCTGGTACATTTTTATATACTTCATCGTAAGAATGGAACCCATCCTTGATTACTGTATCAACAAGATTTTCTTTATCCACTTTAATTGGATCTAATTTAATAAATGGGACATCTACTTTTCCATTATTTATTGTGGAATCGGATGTAATCTTCTCACCTTTTGCCAATTGAACAGCAACTTCCGCACTCTTTGTTGCAATGGCTTTAATAGGCTTATAAATTGTCATAGACTGTTTTCCTTCCGCAATGCGTTGGACTGCTGCCAAGTCAGCATCTTGACCGGAAATAACAACCTTCCCTGCTAAGCCTTGAGCTTCAAGGGCTTGGATAGCTCCTCCAGCTGTACTATCGTTTGATGCTACAACTGCGTCAATGTCATTATTATTAGCTGTTAATGCATTTTCCATAATTTTTAACGCTTCGTTTGCGTCCCAGCCTTTCACCCATTGATCCCCTATAACTTCAATATCCCCTTTATCGATAAGCGGTTGAAGAACATTCATTTGGCCTTCTCTAAACATTTTTGCATTGTTGTCTGTTGGAGAACCACCCATTAGGAAATATTTTCCTTTAGAAACTTTTTCAACAAGATACTCTGCTTGCATTTCACCCACTCTAACGTTATCAAATGATACATAGGCATCAATTTCTGCACCATTTATTAATCGATCGTATGCCAAAACGGGAATACCTTTACTTTTTGCTTGCTCAACAACGGTCGTTAGTGAATCTGAGTTGATGGCAATAATAACAAGCGCATCAATACCTTGTGAGATCATATTTTCAATTTGTGATAATTGTTTTGCTTCATCACCATTCGCGGATTGAACTAAAACCTCTGCTCCTAACTCTTTCGCTTTTTCTACAAAAAAATCCCGATCATGCTGCCAACGCTCTAATGTTAAATCTGATACAGATAGTCCAATGGTGAGTTTATCTTTTTCGCCTTCAGAATTCTTGTTACCGCTTTCATTGCTGACATCTTGACCACATGCTACTAACGCAAATACTAATAGAAAAATAGAAAGAATGAATAGAAAACCCTTACATTTCCTCACAAAGAGAACCTCCTCTTCTAATAAATATAAATTTTTTTACAATTCAATCTTATCACCGAAAACTTAGTTTGTCTACACAATAAACAAAGTTTGTTATATAATTTTTCTATATCATTTATATTAAGTGAAGAAAGGACTGAAGAACCTTTGACCATAACTACTTGGAACCAACAAATCGTGAAAAAAAAGAATAAAGAAATCGTACTTAGAACGATCATCACAAATGCTCCCATCTCACGTGCAGATATCGCGCAACACTCAGGTCTAAATAAAGCTACAGTTTCTTCGTTAGTCAATGAATTAATCGAAGAAGAATTCATTTACGAGTCAGGGCCTGGGGAATCTAGCGGAGGAAGAAGACCGGTTATGCTGCTCTTTAATAAGAAGGCCGGTTACTCCATCGGATTAGATATTGGTGTGAACTATATTTTAGGAATTGTAACTGATTTAGAAGGCAACGTGGTGTACGAAAAACATAAATCAATACACAATCTTTCCTTTGACGAAATTATTCATTTAACAATAGAAACGATTAAAAACCTTATCGAACATACACCTCAAAGCAGGTATGGGGTTATTGGGATCGGAATTGGCGTACCAGGTATTGTAGATAAAAGCGGAAAAGTATTGCTTGCCCCGAATTTAAAGTGGAAGAATGTCGATTTGCTGGACATCATTTATCGTGAATTTGACTATCCAATCATTGTTGAAAATGAAGCAAATGCGGGCGCGTATGGAGAAATTCGATTTGGAGCTGGTGTAAATTTCCATAACGTTATCTATATTAGCGCAGGAATCGGTATTGGGGTAGGTATTATACTGAAAGGAGAACTATACAAGGGGATGAATGGCTATTCTGGTGAAAGTGGACATATGACGATTGTAGTCGATGGAGAAAAATGCCGGTGTGGGAATTCTGGTTGCTGGGAAGCTTATGCTTCTGAGCATGCATTACTCCATCAAGCGAAACATATTTTACCAGACGCGACACTAGAGGAGCTTATCAAAATGGCCGAAGAAAACAAAAACGTTAAAGACATTTTTCAGCAAATTGGCTCCTACTTAGGGATAGGTATTTCCAATTTAATTAAAACATTTAATCCACAACAAATCATTATCGGAAATAGGCTAGCTAAGGCGAAACACTTAATCGAGCAACCAACTATAAAATCCATTAACGAGCATACATTAGATTTTCACCAAAAAGACTTACAAATAAACTTTTCAAAACTATCGATTTACTCCGCAGCACTGGGAGTATCAGCATTTGCGATTGAAAATTTTCTTTCGATTGGAAAGGGTTAAAAATAAATCTTTATTTAAAAAACAGAGCATGGGCTTCCTCAAGTGAGTTGAAGATTATTTTTTATAAGCAAAAAACAGGCAGTTTGATTGAGAAACAAAGATTAGTGTATGAATACAAGTACTAGACCTCATTCGTTCAAGCGAGGTCTATTTTTTGTTTTATGATTGTTTTTGTTTGTCACCTATGTGTTTTTAATATCGATTACATATTTTATTCTCAGAAGTTTGTCTTTGAGGGATTCTGATATTAGGTCAATAAAGTAGACACAAAAATTTATAAATTTTTTTCGCAGCTACCGCGCTATCACTTGGTAGCCTTTTAAAAATAATTACGACGTTGTCCTAATTATTTTTAAAGGTAAATTTTCGGGTCTAACTATAATATGCTAATTAAGCTCCTTTTTTTCGTACATACGTTCGTATTCAGATGGTGAAAAATACTCTGTTGCGGAGTGAATACGTTTATTATTGTAAAATATTTCTATATACTCAAATATGCTCTTTTTTGTTTTATAACGAGTCTGATAAATTAGTTCTTTTTTAATTATCCCATGAAATGATTCAATACAAGCGTTGTCATAACAATTTCCTTTGCGGCTCATGCTACATTTCATTCCGTATTCCATTAGCTTAGCTTGATAGTCATTTGAAGCATATTGACTCCCTCGATCAGAATGATGGAGGATAGAACCCTGTGGCTGTTGACGCTGATAGGCTTGCTTTAAAGCACTTAACACTAGCTCCATTTTCATGGAACAGTCTATATGCCAGCCGACTATTTTCCTTGAATACAAATCCATAATACTAGCTAGATAAAGCCAACCTTCATCCGTTGGAATGTATGTGATATCAGCTACCCATACTTCATTTGGTTTCGTAACAGTAAAATGTTGGTTTAATGAAGCATATCTGCGTTTTCAAGCCCACTACGGGTGAAGTACAGCCGTGCAAAAGGTTGTTCACTATCCGAACCAAGTTTGTTCCACATACGCACAAACATATTTCATTCGACCTAAATCTTTTCCACATCAGACCTTCCACATCAAGCCTAATATCCAGCACTCCGCACCAAATCCCCGCCACATTCCATACTTTTCGTATTCCAACGCTTGACATGTTCGCAGCGGTGATTATAATTAATTAAAAAATTGTTAATAATTTTCTTACAATAACTATGAAGAGGAAAAGTAAGGTTCAGTTATTTTTCACAGAGAGCTTCGGTAGCTGAGAAGAAGCAAAAATACGAACCCGAACAATGGCCTCTGAGTTGCGTGCTGAAAGTATTATTTTCGTGTTTTATCCCAACAAAGCACGAAGGTACGAGTAGGTTCCGCCGAGTTTGGTACTCGTTACAAATACCACAGTATGAAGGGATTAAGCCCGTAGTACTGGCAGAGGCTGTTTTGTGCGAGCAAACAGTGAAGTAAGGTGGTACCACGTGAGCAAAACCACGTCCTTATCTATATAGATAAAGACGTGGTTTTTTTTATAAAACAACAATGTATGGGGGAAAATTTATGAATCGTTTTTTAGTTATTCAAACTGATTTTGGATTAAGCGATGGAGCTGTCAGTGCAATGTATGGAGTCGCTTTGAATGTTAATCCCAGCCTGAGGATTTTTGATTTGACCCACGATATTCCCCAATATAATATTTGGGAAGCGTCTTATAGGCTGTACCAAACGATATCGTATTGGCCAAAGGAGACGGTATTTATTTCTGTTGTTGATCCGGGTGTCGGTTCAGAACGGAGAAGCATTGTTGTGAAGACAAAATCAAACCAATATATTGTGACACCCGACAATGGAACGATCACACATATAAAGAAGTATATTGGGATCGAAGAAGCAAGGCTGATCGATGAAAAGGTAAACCGGCTGCCAAATTCCGGGCATTCTTATACCTTCCATGGACGTGATATTTACGCTTATACCGGCGCACGGCTTGCATCCGAAGTGATTACGTTTGAACAGGTGGGGCCGGAAATTCCAATCGATTCGCTAATTGAACTGCCGGTTTTAGAAGCCTATATTCAAAATGGTGCGATTAAAGGGAATATTGATATACTTGATGTCCGCTTTGGAAACTTATGGACCAATATTGATCGCAGCTTGTTTCAGAAGTTAGACGTAGATTACGGAGATTCTTTTGAAGTAACGATTGAAAATGAAACAAGACAAGTATATAAAAATATTATGACGTTTGGCAGATCATTTGCGGATAGTCATTTGGGCGAGCCTTTGCTTTACGTCAATTCGCTCGACAAAATCGGTGTGGCAATCAATCAAGGATCATTTGCGAAGGCCTACCATATTGAAGCAGGTGCCAAATGGAAAATCACTATCTGCAAAGTACCGAATTTCGTATATAATGGAAATTCAATATAATCATAAAAATAAAAAAAAGGAGAGGAAGTTCATGAAAGAAAACAATCTATCGATCAAAACAATCGTAGCAATCGGAATTGGAGCAGCTGTCTTTGTTATTCTGGGAAGATTTGCGTCCATTCCAACAGGGATACCAAATTCCAATATTGAAACAACTTATGCATTTTTAGCACTTATGTCAATTATTTTTGGGCCTGTCGCAGGCGGTTTCATCGGACTTATCGGTCATGCGTTAAAAGACTTAATATTTTATGGATCTATTTGGTGGAGTTGGGTTGTTGTCAGCTTGCTTGTCGGATTTTTAATTGGTCTGGCTTCTAAAAGCATCGATATCGAATCTGGTGAATTCGGCACTAAAAAAATTATTACATTTAATATTGTTCAGGTGATTGTTCAAGCAATCGGCTGGTTCCTTGTCGCACCTTCTCTTGATATACTGATTTATGCTGAGCCAGCAAATAAAGTCTTCCTGCAAGGATTAGTTGTTGGAATTTCCAATATGGTAACAGTTGCCGTCATTGGAACACTTCTTCTTTTACTCTATGCAAAAACACGCAGTCAAAAAGGAAGTCTTGATAAAGAATAAAAGCACATTGTGAGTTTTGACAACATATTTACTTACAGGAGCTTTTACGAATGAGAAAACGAGTGATTGAATTTCATAATTTTAGCTTTAAGTATTATAGCCAAAAAAATCCAACATTAAAAAATATTCATTTAAACATTTACGAAGGGGAAAAAGTTTTAATCGTTGGGCCTTCAGGATCTGGGAAGAGCACCATTGGCCACTGCATCAATGGTCTAATCCCCTTCTCTTATAAAGGAGAAATGACCGGAAGTTTAAAAGTAATGGGTCAGGAAACAAAGGAGTTAAATATTTTTGCTTTATCAAAAATGGTTGGTACTGTTTTACAGGATCCTGATGGCCAGTTTATAGGATTAACTGTTGGTGAAGACATAGCTTTTGCACTGGAGAATGATTGCACTCCGCAAAAGGAAATGTTCGAGATCGTAAAAGATGCTTCCAAAATGGTCGAAATGGATGATTATTTGCCTGCCTCTGTCCATCATTTGTCAGGCGGGCAAAAGCAGAGGGTTTCCCTCGCTGGTGTAATGGTTGACAAAGTGGATATCCTGTTGTTTGATGAACCGCTCGCAAACCTTGACCCCGCTACTGGAAAGTATGCAATGGCTTTAATCGACAAAATCCAAAAAGAAACGAATACAACCGTTGTCATTATTGAACACCGTTTAGAAGATGTTTTATATCGCCATGTCGATCGCATTATTGTGGTCAATGACGGCTCAATAGTAGCTGATATGAGCCCTGACCAGCTTTTAACAACTAACATTTTAGAAGAGACGAATATACGGGAGCCGTTATATATTAAAGCGGTCAAATATGCCGGTTGCGAACTAACTGAAGATATGCATCCTGCTGATTTCAATCAGTTTAAAGCGGATTTATGCCGAAAAAACTTGTTGGAATGGTTTGAAGATTCAAATCCAAAAACGCCAAGTAAAGAAGGAAAACCAATTTTAGAGCTGAAAAATATTTCGTTTAGCTATTCACCAGGTCACGAAACGATAAAGGATGTTTCTTTTTCAATTAACAAAGGGGAAATGGTGAGCATTGTTGGAAAAAATGGAGCAGGGAAATCTACAATTACAAAATTAATTTGTGGATTTGAAAAGCCTTCCTCAGGGAGCATATTGTTTAACGGCAAGGATATAACAAACGAAACGATTAAAGAACGCTCGTTAAAAATCGGCATGGTCATGCAAAATCCAAATCATATGATTTCAAAGCATATGATTTTTGACGAAGTAGCCTTAGGCTTAAAGGTTCGCGGCGTAGCGGAAGCTGAAATAAAAGAACGCGTCGACAATACATTAAAAATTTGCGGGCTGTACCCATTTCGGAATTGGCCGATTTCAGCATTAAGCTTCGGTCAAAAAAAGCGGGTTACGATTGCTTCCATTTTAGTGTTAGAACCAGACATCATTATTTTGGACGAGCCAACTGCCGGACAAGATTTTCGCCATTATACAGATATTATGGAGTTTCTTGTTCAATTAAATCGGCAAGGAGTCACGATTATGATGATTACTCACGATATGCATTTAATGCTGGAGTATACAGAAAGAGCGATTGTATTTGCAGAAGGCAGGAAAATTGCCGATGATTCTGCTGTCAATGTCCTTTCTGATATTGACATCATCAAACAGGCAAATTTAAAGGAAACGTCTCTTTATAATCTGGCATTAAAAACAGGAATACCAGAACCGAGGAAGTTTGTGGAACGTTTCATAGAATATGATCGGGAGGTAAGGCAGGTTGGCAGCCGAAATGCTATCTTATATTGACCGAAAATCTCCTGTTCATCAGTTGACAGGTGTAACAAAGCTAATATGCTTTATCTTATGGTCGACAGCAGCTATGCTGACATACGACACTCGTATTCTACTATTTTTATTTTTAATTAGTATTCTCATTTTTATTATTTCAAAAATTAAACTTGAAGAGATATTGTTTGTTCTTGTATTTATTTTAGTATTTCTTTTCATAAACAATGTTGCCATTTATGTCTTTTCACCGCAAGAAGGAGTAAAAATTTACGGCTCCAGCCATGTGTTATTTGAAATATCAGGAAGGTATAACGTCACATTGGAACAACTTTTTTACCAATTGAATATTACGTTAAAATATTTCACAGTGATCCCAGCGGCTTTGCTTTTTATTGTGACGACTCATCCGAGCGAATTCGCCGCTTCCCTCAATCGCATCGGTGTGAGTTATCGAATTTCGTATGCTGTTTCTTTGGCATTAAGATATATACCGGACGTACAGCGGGATTTTCGGAATATAGCACGCGCCCAACAAGCTAGAGGCCTTGACATGTCCCGCAAAGAAAAACTTCCTAAACGGATCAAAAATGCCGCCTCCATCCTTGCACCGCTTATCTTATCAAGCCTAAACAAAATTGACACCATCAGCAACGCAATGGAACTGCGCGGCTTTGGCAAAAACAAAAAACGCACATGGTATAGTGCAAGACCTTTTCAAAAAAGCGACTACTTTGCAATCGCTCTATTTACTATTCTGTTCATGGTCACCTTAATCATCACATTCCATGATGGAAGCCGGTTTTATAATCCGTTTTAAAAATACTCCTACTGATCGCATCCAGTAACGCTGTTTGTTGCTGGATGCGTTTTTTTGTGAAAACATTTAAATTAGCCCTATTTTAGGGGTGGGCAGGTTGCTTCCTTGGGCCTCTAAGCTGGCAAGCCTTTTTTTATGCAATCAAGTTCTGCATTTTTTTGTTGCAGAACTCTGTATTTTTATTTTGCAATAAACACTCATGCGCATCACCTAAACAGAACTGCCCACATTTGTTACGCCAATCACTCCTAGTTCATCTTCCCATATTCGTGATATGGACATCAATCCCTTTATTCCTACACGTTTCTTCTTAATCCTTTTTCCTCCATAAACTTTTTACGAAAATATACCTGTGACGTATGGACTGCTCCATAACCGACCGCCAGCACGCCCTATTAACCAATTAATAGACCGAATATTCAGTTAACAGCACCCATAAAAACAAACCGCCCCATCAAGGGCGTCTCGACCATTTGGACCCTTTCCACTGATGCCATTTCCACGCGCTTTCGATGGCTGACAAGTGACAGGCAGCCTCACCCCCTCACAAATTCAGCATATTTTTTCTTCCGCTCTGTTTTTGTGCCTGAAAGGTAATCTAATAATGCATCCATATTCATAAATTTCGGAGGCAGCGATTTTGGATGCATATACAAATAAAAACTACTCCATCGGTAAAGTTCCGGCGCATGTACCATATGAGCTTCTACCGGGTTGAGATGAATATATCGACTCACTTCCAACATTCCGCTATCATTGTCAATCAATTTACCATAATAACGCTTTTCAAATACATGTCCCGTCAAACGATAGCGAGTATTATAATAATTTGCATACCGTTTGTTCATGAGCGCCATGACTTTCGAAATCGGCTCCTGTTTTGAGCGCAGCTGCAGGTGAAAGTGATTCGTCATAAGGCAATATGCGGCTATTTCAAACGGGATTTTTTCATGTAGCTGGTGGAGGATATGAAGAAAAGCGAGAAAATCATTTGTTTCCTTGAATAGGGGATCACGCCGATTGCCGCGGCAAACGATATGATAAAACCGATGGGGCACCCAGATCCGCTTTTGCCGTCCCATTCTTTTTACCTCGCTGTTGCCTGTTGCTTCGTATATGTTTTCAGCCATCTTAGCGTCATCGCTTCCCAAAGCGATTCATCTGCTATCTCTTCGGTTCCCTTTAAATCGGAAATAGTCCTTGCCAGCCGAATGATTTTCGTTTGCACACGATTGCTCCATTGATGCTGGGATGCCCATTGCTGCAACAGGTGTTGCTGCCTTTTAGCAAGCGGGCTTTTTTCCATTAATAACTCAAAAGGAACACGCCCATTCGTTATTTCTTTTCCGTAACGTTCATATTGCTTTCTTCTTGCTTCTTCTACTCTTTTCCTTATGGTTTCCGAAGATTCCGAAACCCTCGTTTCTTTGGTGAAATCAATGACTTCCAATGGTAATAAAACATCCATCCGGTCATAAATCGGCCCGGAAACACGATTTCGATACGCTTGAATTTGTTTCGGACTACATGTGCAATAGCGCGTTCTTGAGCCTAAATATCCGCACGGACACGGATTCATCGCCCCAAGCAAAATAAAGTCCGCAGGATATGTCACCGTCGACGAAATACGGCTAATCGTCACTTTCCCCGTCTCTAACGGCTGGCGAAGCATATCCAGCGTCTTTTTTGCAAATTCCGCCATTTCATCGAGAAATAAAACACCGCGATGTGCCAGCGACACTTCGCCAGGCTTTGGGTGCGTTCCCCCGCCAATTAAAGAAACCGATGAAGCGGAATGATGCGGATGACGAAAAGGTGGATAGCCACTCTCGATTTTTTCTCCTGCCAGCTGGTACAAACTGATCACCTCTAACTGCGCATCATGAGAAAGACCCGGCAAAATCGACGGAAACGTTTCCGCTAACAAACTTTTCCCGCACCCAGGCGGTCCAACCATTAACACGTTATGTCCGCCTGCCGCTGCGATCTCCAATGCACGCTTTGCTTGATGATGGCCAATAATCGATTGAAAATCTCGATGATGCTTTCGAGGGGAGTCCATAATTTCAGGAGAGCGAAAAACTGGGGGTAACGAAAGAACACGTTGTCCATGCAGATATTGCACCGTTTCTTCCAACGTCTGAACAAAGATACAATCGAGATCTTTCAAATGATGAAGCGGAAGTGTGGGATCATACGGAAGGTATATTTTTTGAAAACCGAGCTTCTTTGCTGCCAATATCGCTGGAAGCATGCCATCCACCGGCTGAATCGTTCCATCCAACGATAACGAACCTAAAAACGCTGCATCGGAGGAAGCCGGCGCTGTCAGCTTGCCCATTGCCTTCAAAATCCCAATCGCCATCGCCAAATCAAACATCGGGCTATGCTTTTTCCGCTCCGGCGGAGACAAATGAACAACAAGCCTTTTATCAAAAAAGTCGCATCCGAAAGCATAAAGCGAAGCAAGAACACGTTCCTTTGCCTCTTTCACCGATGCATCCGGCAACCCAACAATCACCATCGCCGCAATCCCCGGCACTTCCTGCACCTCCACCTGCACTCGATACCCTTCTAACCCCCTTAACCCAATGCTTAAAATCTTCACCGTCACTCATCCATCCCTCCCAATCACAGAACATTAGTTCTTACCCATTATTGTAATACCCTCCCTTTTATCTTTCAATTACCAATATTTCGACAAATTTCGGGCGGTGACAGGCACCGAACCCCGGGCGGTGACAGGCACCGAACCCTTCTATTTCAAGGTTTATTGTTGATTAACCAACCCCGGGCGGTGACAGGCACCGAACCCTACCTAATAACCTTCCTTAAACTGCTTATAATTTCAGGTTTTTTAGATGTAGAGTTAGGAGATATAATTAATTTAACTTATAGCCATTAGCTGATATCTTTACATCTTCATATTTTGTCTGTGCAGTTAATAGGTAAGATAGGTTAATAGCAGTATGATCCTCAAATATCATTAATTTCACTCTTGTATTTGGATCAAAACGATATGCTCTTGAAACCCCGTTTATAGTTATAACACCTGTTACAAATCTTGTTAAATCATATCCTTCTACTACTGAATACTCTACACCAGTTTTATCGAGTAATTGATATAACTCTTCTTCCGTTAACCAATAATTCCGATAAAAATTAATAACATTTTGATATTTTTCTTGTTGTGAATTTTCTATCTTAATAGTTTCATAGATAGGTTCTTGTTCAATATAGGTATATGGCTCGGTTTCAATATATGTATACGGTTCCTTTTCAATCTTTATATCCACTTGTTGATAAACATCCCATGCCGTAATTTCCCGTTTTATAGGAACTTGTACATATTCTTTAACTTTTTTATATTTCGTTACATTTTTTGTCCCCGATTTAACCTTCGTCTTCTTACTTACAACATCTTTTGCCTGTACATAAACGGTTGTACTTTTCTTAGTATTTTTATTTATAAGCTTAGATTTGATGTGTTTTTTATTGACATTGACGGTCTTTGACACCGGTTTCTGTTTTACCCATTTCTTTCCTGACTTTTTATAGGGAGTATAAACAACAGTTGCATAATATTTTCCATTTTTATATGTAAGTTTTGCATCTTTAGGTATGATGACGTTTACCTTTTTTCCTTTGCTATTGTAATAAACATAATTAGTATTTATTTTTTGCTTTGCATAATATTCAGTGCGTTTTTCATAATAACTATAATTGATTTTCGCTTTATACCATAAAGAATTCACTTTTATTAGTGATGTATTTTTAGGAATCTTTACTTCAACAATTTTTCCTTTTTTATCTCGCGTTTTTAATTTAGATTTTGAATTAGACTTTGTCAAAGCGGTGACATTGTTTTTTGTGTAATATTTTGTTACATCTTTATATACGGTTTCCTTTACCGTATAGGGAACATTTTTTATGATCTCTTTAGTTTCTGTCCCAGGCAAAATAATTGTTTTCTTATAGAGTTTGTTTTCTGACTTGTTTAAAAAATATCCACCGGAATAGTTATTATTTGGGTAGATGTAATATCGGTCCTCTGTTTCTTCATATGACCAATCTTCTGCTAATTGTAAATTGTTATTATCCTCACTTTTAACCCATTGATAGACTGGTACCTCGACATCTTGATACCCTATTTTTTCTACCTCTCTATACCCTGTCTTTTCAACATCTCGATATCCAATAATTTGTTGTTCCGTTTTATACTTTGCCTTTTCTGCTAGAACATCTAATGAAACAATACTAGCATGGGATGGAGTTGAGAATATAAAACAAAATATAAACATTAAAATCGAACTTAAACAAATCAAACGTTTATTCATACTATTCCTCTTTCCGGTATCGATTTTTAACGTGCTTTTTAAAAAAGTGACTGATATGTCTCAATAACAAACCAGACACTTTTGATTGGATTAATTAACTTTTACTGATTTCGATTTACTTTTATTTCCGGCTTTATCTTTTACATAGATTGTTATAGTGCTTCCTTTTTTCTGAGCGCTAATTTTCACAGAGAATGTACCATTGCTTTTAACAGTTGCTTTCCCTAGAAACTTTGAACCTTTGTAGATGTATACAGTTGAACCTTTTTCCGCTTTACCTGTAACGTATTTTGTCTTGGATGTTACTTTATTAACAGTAGGAGCACTTGGAGCAATTTTGTCTACTACTTTAACCTTTTTAGTGCTACTCACATTTCCTGCATTGTCTTTAGCGTAAACAGATATAGTAGTTCCTGCATTTTGCTTTTTAATTTTAATCGTATATTCGCCTTTACTATTTGCTTTTGCCTCTCCTATTTTCTTATTGCCTACTTTTGCATATACTACAGAATTTGGTTCAGCTTTACCTTTTATCGTCGTAGAGTTATTGGCGACAGTACTAACTGTAGGTGCAGATGGAGCCGTTTTGTCAACAACTATCTTTGTGACCAATTTTGTTCCATAACTATTTTTAACTGAAATCTCTACTTTGGTACCCTTTTTTAATTTTGGAATAGTAATAGAGAATGTACCTCTAGAATCTGCTTTCTTCTTATATTCCTTTCCTTGAATCTTTACGACTACCTCTTGGTAGGGGTTTGTTTTCCCTTTTACTGTCGTTGATTTATCGCTAATAGTATCTACCGTTAATGATGGTAAGAGATGTGTTGCGGATATGCGCATATTGTATTTTCCACTAGAATCACTAAACAATGAACGGTATACCTTCACATAATAAGTACCAGCTACAAGATTTTTCTTAAATGAGCGTTTATTAGGATAATCATTTCCCCAAACAGATCCGTCAACGATCCTTTGATTTTTTGAATTAATAATATCTACATAAATAGTTCCTGAAGTGTAAGAATCAAAGGAGAAACTAACTTCACCAGACTTTGGCAAAGTTACTTTATAAAAGTCTGCACTATCATTCCATGATAAGAATCCTGTCTTCGTTTGATTGAATGGTAAATTAATAGCTTGAATTAACCCATTATTTGGCTCCTTTTCATGATTATTAGCAGCTACAAAAGTGGTTTTTACTGTGTACTTTCCAGTATCGTCTGAATAATCACTACGGTATATTTTAAGATAATAGGTGCCAGGTTCTAAATCTACCTCTTCCATAATTTTTAATGGATTTATACTACTACTACTTCTTGAAATATCAAATACTTCATTATTTTCATCATCAACCAAAAGAACTCTCGTATATGTATCGATGAAACTATCTATTTGAAAACTAACTGTACCTGCTTTTGTTGTCGATATTTTATAAGTGTCAATTGAATCATTCCATGATAAGTATCCTGTAATTGTTTTATTGAAGGTAAGCAATTGTGCATTGACTATTCCGTTATTCGGTTCTACATCTTGGTTATTTGCCCCTTTGAAAGTCGTTTTTATCGTATATTTCCCAGTAGATTCGGTAAAATCATCTCTGTAGATTTGCAAATAATAGGTTCCTGGTTCTAGATCAATCTCTTTCAAAATTTTTATTGGATTAATACTACTACTTCTTCTTTTAATGTCAAATACTTCATTATTTTTATCATCAATTAAACGAACTTCTGTGTAGTCATCTAAGAAGCTATCTATTTGAATACCAATTTTACCTGCCTTTGATGTAACAATTTTGTAGTAATCCTCTGAATCGTTCCAAGATAAAAATCCTGTTGTTAACATATCAAACTCTAATAATTGTGCATTCACAGTACCATTGTTTGGTTCAATATCGCTGTTGTTAGCTGGGGTAAACATAGTAGTAATATCATACTTACCTACAACTTTACTATATGTATTTTTTATTGTTAAATAGTATGTTCCAGGCTCTAAATCTACTTCTTTCATAATTTTATTCGGGCTATAAGGCTTACTAGATCCATATTCTCTAAAAATTTCCTCATTAAAGCGATCTTTTAAGACTATATAATAATTCCCATTAATATAACTATTAACTGAGAATCTTACATCTCCAGCCTTGTCAATTTTTAATTCATATGTGTTACTAGAAACACTTTCTGTTAATTCTCCTGTAACTACTTTTCCAATTGGTAAAGCATAATTGGCTGCATTAGCCTCATCATTACTTGCAAAAAATACTGTAAAGAAAAACCCTATTAAAATACTAAAATTCTTCAATATTCGTGTTAGTTTGACTCCCCTCATATTACAAATTTCCTCCATTAATTATATTTTTTTCATATTATCTATCAACTATATTAATTGTGAATGGAATATTTTTCAATATCCGCTTATAATTTTTTAGTTCCACCGGATGATAGAATTGGTATTTATTAGCTATATATAGGACAATAGTTTAAGTTCATTTTAGCTTATTATTCTTGGAGACTTTGTTCAAAACGAGTATAGGAGAAGGCGTTTTTTGGTTGAGCAAATTACTCGTGAATGAGTATCCGATTTTGATTTTGCCGACGTTAGTGCAGAAAGTTGGCTTAAATGAGGCGATTTTCCTTCAACAGCTCCACTATTGGTTAAAGAAAAGTGACCATGTGTATGACGGGCGGCGGTGGGTGTATAACACCTTTGAGAACTGGCATAAACAGTTGCCGTTTTGGTCTGTTCGCACGATTCGCCGGATTGTTAAGAAGCTTGAAGAGCAGCGATTAATCTTAACCGACAATTTTAATCGGATGAAAATTGACCGAACCAAATTCGGGCGGTGACAGGCACCGAACCCAATCACTTCTTTAACCGAATAGCCTCGGCCATTGCCAAGGTTATAAATGGCGGTTGTCTTTTTCCCCGCCAGCAACACTATGAAAGGATTTCAAATGAACGATTCGTTCTCTACATTAAATGTACAATCTCTACATCCGAATGAAATTTTTGTAAATACTCTGCCAATAAACGGCGATGGCAATGATGCGGAGTATGTTCACTACATAACAGACAAACCGTTTTCTTTCCTATCAGGTCCTTGTGATACTGTTCTACCTTTCTCCTCTTTAACAAATCCATATACTTTTTCTCATAATCTTCCCAAGTGATTTCCTTATTTTTATAAGCTTTAAGAATCTCCTCGGTTGGGGCAAGAAGCGAATCGTGAACGTAGTCAATGCCCAAAATTTCCAATATGAATGATAAATCATCTTTTTTCGCATATCCTGAAAGTTGAGACGTGTTATGCAGCCGTGTATCAATAACCGTATGAACATTCTCTTGTTTTAATAGCTCCACAAACTTTCTCAACGATTTCTTCGAAAAACCGATCGTACATATTTTTGCTTTCATTCTTCCGCTCTCCTAAAACAAGCTTAGCTGTTCTGTCTTAATAGGGTTTAATTCCACAGCTACAACTCCATACGGCTCGAAAAACTCCCCCACTAAACGACGATGGCAATAACGATGATCCTCACAGAAACAAAGCAATACAATATCCTTTCCTAGAAGCAATTTCTTATAAATATCTCGAAGTGACCTTAACTTTTCCTCTTTCCTTAGTTCAGAAAGAAAAGCATTTTCATACAAAGGCCACCATTCGTTTGGGTTCGTTCCTTTCCATTCCCTTAGATAATGCTGAAACAGTTGAGGAGAAGGTGATAAGCTACGAACAACAATAGCGCCCGGTATATCATGACCGGCTCGCGTGATTTGCCATATTTCCGCATGAGGCGGCGCAAATTTTAGCCCCCTTACATTCGAGGTATATAACTTTCCCCTCGGTTTTTTCATTCACCTTCCCTCCTTCCCTTTTTATTAAGTATACCATTAGATAAATGCAAATATCCATTTTCAATCTGGATATTGTTGTGGATAAGGAACAAATGGATTCGTGATAATACTAATAACCATTGGATATTCACGGTAAATGTCCTTATTAGGTTCTTTCCTTGCGAGCCCAACACAGAGATATAATTGATTAAATTCATCAAAACGAACAGAACGATGTTGGAAAACTGAACGCCATTTTAAATCAGTCACGGGATAGCCTTCCTTAAAGGTATTATTACGATATTCATTTCCATTAATTGTGAAACAAACTCGATTCTCTCCAACCACCTTTCGTATTTTATCTGCATTAATCAAACATAGAGAACGTCCGTTAGCATCTAACGTATCACATAGCGATTGCTTATCCTCGAGATGTCGCTCAACAAACGTACATAATTGCTCATTACTTAGTTCATTACATTTATTTACAGAATTGTAATCTAATATTTTGATATCTTCCGTGTGTCCCGGCGATTGAGGATCGTTATATTTGACATAATCAGTAATTTCCCATACGTCTCCCGGCTTAATGAATGCACTATCACAATATCTATAGGTTGGCCAAAAGCGGTGATCAGGTGGTAGAGGTCTTACCCATTCCCCGTATTCAGTCATACCTGCAATGCAATAACGATCATACGTTTTTGTAACGGCAAGAATCACAATTTTCAATGTTTTATCCAAATTCACCATCCCCTATTTTTAGATGAATTTGTTATTACTGCAGATGGACAATTTCGGGTAATAAAGAGCCTGTCCCAACATCAATAAAAGCTATCGGTGTATTTGCTCATCTACAGTAATAATACTTTTATTTCGATATTGATCCCCTTAATCCTTTTTCTTCCACAAAAATTTTATGAAAATATACCTGCGACATATGGTCTACTTCATAGTTTCTCAGCACCGTGCATCACCTGG
>Ga0207866_1001549_pt1 | contig 21425 bp, 37 predicted proteins | sample HigsolmetaAR203D_FD_184835 | JGI IMG/M metagenome (GOLD analysis project Ga0207866, IMG submission 184835) | Ionic liquid and high solid enriched microbial communities from the Joint BioEnergy Institute, USA - AR20-3-D (SPAdes) (version 2) ...
CCATCCAGGATCTTTTCCACCACAAGTACTTTTTTCAATTCAGCTCTGGTCAATGTCACTTTTTCCTTTCCCATAGTGACATTATCTCAGAACAGTTATACCGTGACATTATCACAGCACAATAACAGCAAAACGTTGCGTGATATTCCGCATTTCAACGAAGCGGCGCATCATTTTTGCAAAAATGGCTGAAAATCCTCGTATACGACTTCCCACAGCACGAGTCCGTGGGCCATGGCGGTCGGTCCGGCCAGCCGCCGGTCTTTGGCTTCCAAAATGTCCCGAATGTGTTCGGGAGCCAATTTCCCCTCGCCAACGAGGAGGATGGTCCCGACAATGATGCGCACCATATTGTACAAAAAACCGTTTCCGGTCAACTCCACGATGATTCTGCGCCCTCTCGCCATGCCGGCGTCGCCATCCATCTCGCTCGTTTCAATTCTGGCGTCGTAAATCGTGCGGACGCGATTGGCATCTTCCGTGTGGGCGGAACAAAAAGAGGTGAAATCATGTTCGCCGACCAAATAAGAAAGGCCGGCTTTCATCGCTTCCACGTCCAGCGGGCGAGGGTGGTGAAACTCGCATCTGCGCGCAAACACGTTCGGATGGCGCGCATTCAGGATTGTGTAACGGTATGTTTTGCGCAAGGCGCTTCGTCTGGCATGAAAATGCTCCGGCACCTCCTGGGCGTAGTGGACGACGATGTCGTCAGGCAGCCGGCTGTTCAGGGCCAGCGGCCAACGTTCCACCGGAATTCTGGAGGCGGTCCGGAACTGGATGACCTGCCCGCGCGCATGAACGCCCGCGTCCGTTCTCCCGGAACCGATGATTTTCACATCTTCCCCCGTCAGCAGCCGGATCGCCGCTTCGAGCCTGTCCTGGATCGTGTTGCCGCTTGGCTGCGACTGAAATCCCGAATAGGCGGTGCCGTCATAACTGATCAACATGGCCAGGTTGCGCATCCTTGTCTACTCCCGCACTTCGCTTTTCCAGCAAAAAAATTGAGGCCCGCTCCCATGCCCGGCGCATTTCCCCCGCCGCCGGGACAAGATGCGGCGCCCCTTGGTTCGTCGATGATATCGTCCGAAATCGAGTCATTGATATCGCAAATTGATGATCATGTGTGTGCGTTACTGAGCGCGGTCCACCAGTTCCAGGTAAACCATCGGCGCCGAATCCCCGCGGCGGGGACCAAGCTTCAGAATCCGCGTATATCCGCCATTGCGGTCGGCATAGCGTTGGGCCAGTTCGCCAAACAGCTTCTGAATGACGTCATTCTCTTCCGTGGCCTGCTCCCTGCGCACGAAAGCGGCGGCCTGGCGGCGGGCATGAAGATCTCCGCGCTTGGCCAGGGTGATCATTTTCTCCGCGATGGAGCGCACTTCCTTGGCCTTGGCTTCCGTCGTCTGGATGCGCTCGTGAATGAACAGATCGGTCACCAGATCACGGAACAATGCCTTGCGCGCGCTGGAGTCCCGTCCGAGCTTTTGGTATGCCATCGTTCTCCCTCCTCCTGTAGGTCATGTGGTGCCGTTCATGATGCATGCAAACGGTCGCTGCCGTTTCTCTGGTCGATGTCTCTGGTCGATGCCGTTACTCTTCCTTGCGCAGGCTCAGGTTCAGCTCTTCCAGCTTCTCCTGGACTTCTTCCAGCGATTTGCGTCCGAGGTTGCGCACCTTCATCATGTCTTCCTCGGTCTTGTTGATCAGTTCCTGCACCGTGTTGATTCCCGCACGCTTCAGGCAGTTGTAGGAACGGACCGAAAGATCCAGCTCTTCGATGGTCATCTCGAGAACCTTTTCCTTCTTGTCCTCTTCCTTTTCAACCATGATTTCCGCGTCCTTCGCCTCTTCCGTCAGGCTGACGAACTGGTTCAGGTGCTCGGTCAGGATCTTGGCTCCCAGGCTGACCGCTTCATCCGGTCGGACGCTTCCATCGGTCCAGACTTCGAGGGTTAGTTTGTCATAGTTGGTCACTTGGCCGACACGGGTGTTTTCCACGCTGTAGTTGACGCGGGTGATCGGAGTATAGATGGAATCGACCGGGATCACTCCGATGATCTTGTCTTCCTTCTTGTTCCGCTCCGCCGGCACATAGCCGCGGCCGCGGTTCGCGTAAATGCGCATGTGCAGCCTTCCGTCGGAAGCAAGCGTGGCGATGTGCAGGTCCGGATTGAGAATCTCCACATCGCTGTCCGCGCGGATATCTCCGGCCGTCACAACTCCTTCTCCCTCCGCGTCGATCTCCAACATCTTTTCTTCGTCGGAATGAATCTTCAGCGAGAGACCTTTCAGGTTCAAAATGATCTCCGTAACATCCTCAAGCACGCCCGGAATGGTGGAAAACTCATGCAGCACCCCGTCGATCTGCACGGAGGTGACGGCGGCGCCGGGCAGCGAGGACAACAGCACCCTTCTGAGCGAGTTGCCCAGCGTCGTGCCGTATCCGCGCTCCAACGGTTCCACCACAAACTTTCCGTAAGTCCCGTCTTCACTGATCGTCGCGATCTCGATCTTCGGCTTTTCGATCATGACAGTAACCCTCCTTTGTCAAACGTCGTTCCTGTCCTGCCATACGACGCAAAAACGGTGCAGTATTCCTATGCTTTCAACCATTATTCTCATGTCTAGCATATTTATACCACACCTTTGAGAACAATTAAACCCGACGACGTTTCGGAGGACGGCAGCCGTTGTGCGGGATCGGCGTCACGTCTTTGATCATGTTCACTTCGAGTCCTGCTGCCTGCAGCGAGCGAATGGCTGCCTCGCGCCCTGCGCCCGGTCCTTTCACCATCACTTCCACGGTCTTCATTCCGTGCTCCATGGCAGCTTTGGCTGCGGATTCGGCCGCCATCTGGGCCGCAAACGGCGTGCTCTTGCGGGAGCCCTTGAATCCAAGGCTGCCGGCGCTTGCCCATGCGATCGCATTGCCATGGGGGTCGGTGATCGTCACAATTGTATTGTTGAACGTGGAGCGAATATGCGCCACTCCAGCTTCGACATTTTTGCGGTCACGGCGTTTGGTGCGTGCCACCTTGCCTCTGGGTCTGGCCATTGTTTATCCTCCTTCCTTATTTCTTCTTGTTCGCCACGGTGCGGCGAGGTCCTTTGCGGGTCCGCGCGTTCGTCTTCGTGCGTTGTCCGCGCACGGGGAGACCGCGGCGATGGCGAATTCCGCGATAGCAGCCGATTTCCATCAGGCGTTTGATGTTCAGGTTCACTTCGCGGCGAAGATCGCCTTCCACCTTGTACTTGCTGATCTCATCGCGCAGCTTCGACACTTCATCTTCCGTCAGGTCGCGCACCCGCGTGTCCGGATTGACGCCGGCCGCAGCCACGATCTTCTTCGCGGTCGAGTTGCCGATTCCGTAAATGTAGGTTAATCCGATCACAACCCTTTTGTCGCGGGGCAAGTCTACACCAGCAATACGAGCCATAGAGAGCGGGACACCTCCTTTTAACCTTGTTTTTGCTTATGCTTCGGATTTTCGCAAATGACCATCACATTGCCCTTGCGGCGGATGACCTTGCATTTTTCGCAGATCGGTTTTACCGACGGTCTTACCTTCATGGCTGATACCTCCTGATATGTCAGGTCAACTTCGTGCTACTTCCTGTAGGTAATGCGTCCTCTGGTCAAGTCGTAAGGCGAGAGTTGAATGACCACCTTGTCTCCGGTCAGGATGCGGATAAAATGCATTCTCAGCTTGCCGGAAACATGCGCGAGAATCTGATGGCCATTCTCCAGTTCCACCCGGAACATGGCGTTCGGAAGCGGTTCGATTACCGTGCCTTCCACTTCAATGACATCTTCCTTGGACACAGTCATTCTCCTTTCTCAAGCGTTTCATTCTGTCCGGCCAAAAAACGGTTCAGCGCGAACCGGATCTTGGCATTGGTCACACGCCCGGTTTCCAACATACTGTCGACCACCTCGGAAGCGATCGCGTCCTGCAGCTCCAGGTGCAGCACGTTTTTCTTCTTCGGTTTGTCGAACTTGCGTTTATCTCCGTCAACAACATATGCAAACCGGTCTTCCACCGCAATGACGATCGCGTATTTTCCCTGATCCCTTCCGCGCGTCATTTTGACGATCTGACCGATTTGCGGCTTTTTCGCCTCGCGCTTCATGACAGCTTCACCTGCGCTTCGCTAGAGCTTCGTCAGGATCTCGTAGCCGTCCGCTGTAATGGCGATGGTGTGCTCGAAATGCGCGCAGTATTTGCCGTCCACCGTGACGACGGTCCATCCGTCATCCAGCGTCAGCACATGCCGCGAGCCGGCGTTGACCATCGGTTCGATCGCCAGTACCATGCCCGGCTTGAGCCTCGGCCCGCGGCCGGGGATGCCGTAGTTCGGAATCTGCGGCTCCTCGTGCAGCCGGGTGCCGACGCCGTGGCCGACAAGCTCCCGAACGATGGAAAAACCGGCGTCCTCCACGCACTTCTGGATGGCGTGGGAAATCGTGTACAGCCGCACGTCCGGCCCGGCCTGCGCCAGCCCTTCGTACAGCGCCCGTTCGGTCACTTCCAGAAGCCTTGCCGCTTCTTCGGAAATGGTTCCGACCGGATAGGTCCATGCCGAATCCCCGTGATATCCTTTGTAGCAAGCGCCGATGTCGATGGAGATGATGTCTCCTTCCTTCAGCACGCGCTGCGACGGGATCCCGTGGACGAGCTCTTCATTGACGGAGGTGCATATGCTGGCAGGAAAACCGTTGTATCCTTTGAAAGATGGTGTTGCGCCCTGGCTCAGAATGAACTCTTCCGCGATCCGGTCCAGCTCTGCGGTCGTCACTCCGGGGCGAACCGCCTGAGCCATCAGGCGGTGGGTTTCGGCCACAATTCGTCCCGCTTCGCGCATCAGCGCAAGTTCCGATTCTGACTTGCAGATAATCATTACGCCTTACCTCGCAGAAGTGAAATGATGTCGGAAGTGACCTTGGCGATCGGCTGCTCTCCGTTCACATCCCGGACGAGGCCCTTGTTTCCGTAATATTCGAGCAGCGGCGCGGTTTTGTTGATATATTCGTCAAGCCGGGTTCCGACCTTTTCCTCCGTATCGTCCGAACGCTGGTACAGCTCTCCGCCGCATTTGTCGCAGGTGCCCTCCTGTTGCGGCGGGTTGAAAACGAGATGATAGGTGGCGCCGCACGATTTGCAGATCCTTCTGCCGGTCAGCCGGGCGAGCAGCTTGTCGCGATCCACCTTCAGGTTGATCACATGATCTATGCTCCTGCCCATATCCTTCAGCATCGCGTCCAGCGCCTCCGCCTGCGGAATGGTGCGCGGAAACCCGTCCAGCAGGAATCCTTTCGCGCAGTCCGGCGCTTCCAGCCGTTCTCTCACGATTCCGTTGGTGATCTCATCCGGGACAAGCAGGCCCTGATCCACATATTCTTTCGCCTTGAGCCCGAGCGGAGTTCCCTGCTTCATCGCCAGGCGAAAAGCGTCCCCGGTGGAAATGTGCGGAATGCCGAATTCCTTCACGATATGTTCCGCCTGCGTTCCCTTGCCTGCGCCCGGAGGTCCCATGAATAAAATGTTCAAATGCTCCTGCCCCCCGGTTATTTATTGATAAACCCTTTGTAGTGGCGTTTCACCAGCTGGCTTTCCACCTGCTTCATCGTATCCAGCGCCACGCCGACGACGATGAGCAGCGAAGTGCCGCCGATGGCGATCGTATTCGGCAGCCCGCCAAGGGTGCTGAAGAACACCGGCATGACGGACACGACCGCGAGGAAAATGGCGCCGGTCAGGGTAATCCGGTTCAGGATTCTCGTCAGGTACGTGCTGGTGGCCTTGCCAGGACGGATGCCGGGAATGTAGCCGCCGTTTTTCTTCATCTGATCCGCCATTTGCACCGGGTTGATCTGCACGAAGGTGTAGAAGTACGTGAACCCGATGATCAGCAGCACGTACAGCACCATGCCGAGCGGCTTGTCGTAGTACAGGTGCGTGGTGACCCATTCCGCCCATGGCCGCCCGCGCCAGAAGCTGGCGATCGTGATCGGGAACATGAGCAGCGACAGGGCGAAGATGACCGGGATGACCCCCGCCGCGTTCACGCGGAGCGGAATATGGGTCGACTGTCCGCCGTACATCTTCCGTCCGACGATGCGCTTCGCGTACTGCACCGGAATGCGCCGCACGCCCTGCTGGACGAAGATGACGCCTACGACGATCAGCACGACCACAATGACGATGAGGATCGCCTTGATGATGTTCAGGAACAGCGCGTCGGCCGCCTCCCCGGTGAACAGGAACTGGTACAGCTGGCGGATGCCCGTCGGGATGCCGGCGACGATCCCCGCAAAGATGATGATCGAGATCCCGTTGCCGATCCCCTTCTCGGTGATCTGCTCCCCGAGCCACATGAGCAGCGCCGTGCCCGCCGTCAATACGATGGCGATCAGCGTGTAGGTCGTAAACCCGGGATCAATGACCATGTTGAACTGGTACAGGTTGTTGAACCCGATGGACAGCGCGAACGCCTGGATAAGACCGAGCAGCACCGTGCCGTAGCGGGTGAACTGGTTCAGCTTTCTGCGTCCCATCTCGCCTTCCCGCGCCCATTCCGCAAACTTCGGAATGACGTCCATCGACAGCAGCTGCACGATGATGGACGCGGTGATGTAAGGCATGATGCCCATCGCGAAGATGGAGAAATTGAACAGAGCGCCGCCGGAAAAGGTGTTCAGCAAGCCGAAAATATCGCCTTGCTGACGGTCGATCGTCTTGAGAAACTCCGTGTCGATATTCGGTACCGGAATGAAGGAACCGATCCGGAACACGATCAGCACCCCAAGCGTGAACAGGATCTTGGTGCGCAGATCGTGCACTTTCCAGATGTTTGAGATGGTTTTAAACATTAGATCACCTCGGTTTTACCGCCGGCAGCCTCGATCTTTTCTACCGCAGATTGGGAAAACTTGTTCGCCTTCACCGTCAGTTTGACCTTCAGTTCCCCATTGCCCAGGATCTTGATGCCGTCCTTCGGGTTTTTCACAACGCCTGTCTCAAGCAGGGTTTCCGGAGTGACCTCCGTTCCGTCCGCAAAACGGTTCAGTTCCTCGATATTGACAATGGCGAATTCCTTGCGATGAATGTTCGTGAATCCGCGCTTGGGCAACCTGCGGTACAGCGGGTTCTGGCCGCCCTCAAATCCGACGCGGACACCGCCGCCGGAACGAGCCTTCTGGCCTTTGTGTCCTCTGCCCGCCGTCTTGCCGTTGCCGCTGCCGATGCCGCGGCCGACGCGTTTGCGCGCATGACGGGAGCCCTCCGCCGGTTTCAGTTCATGCAATTTCATGCCTAGCACCTCCTTGATCAGTCGATTGTCCGCGGGAAACCGTTATACTTCCCTGACTTCCACCAAATGCTTGACCTTGTTGATCATGCCGCGGATCGCCGGGTTGTCCGGTTGAACAACGGTGTGGTTGAGCTTTCTCAAACCGAGGGTCCGCACCGTCACCCTTTGGTCCTCCGGCCGGCCGATCAGGCTGCGTTTGAGGGTGATTTGCAGTTGTTTGGACACTATAGTCCCCTCCTAACCAAGAAGTTCCTCAACCGTTTTGCCGCGCAGTCTGGCAACATCTTCCGCGCGTTTCAGACGGCTCAGGCCTTCGATCGTCGCGTGCACCATGTTGATGGGGTTGGAAGAACCGAGCGACTTCGTCAGGATGTCGCCGATTCCGGCCAACTCCAGCACGGCGCGCACCGGTCCGCCGGCGATGACTCCGGTACCTTCGCGGGCCGGTTTCAGAAGCACCTTGCCGGCTCCAAAATGGCCGATCACCTCGTGGGGGATCGAAGTGCCGACGATGGGCACATAGATGAGATGCTTCTTCGCGTCCTCAATGCCTTTGCGGATCGCATCCGGCACTTCGGAAGCCTTGCCGAGGCCGGCTCCGACCCAACCTTTGCCGTCTCCGACCACCACAAGCGCGCTGAAGCTGAACCGGCGTCCGCCCTTGACGACCTTGGCGACGCGGTTGATATGCACAACTTTTTCAGTCAACTCTAACGTATTCGGATCTACGCGCAAGTTTGTGACCTCCTCAATTCAATTAGAATTCCAGCCCGGCTTCGCGCGCGGCATCCGCCAACGCCTTCACCCTGCCGTGGTACAGATAGCCGCCGCGGTCGAACACGACCTTGGTGATGCCGCTCGATTGCGCGCGCTTCGCGATCAGTTCGCCCACCTTGCGGGCCGCGTCCACGTTGCCGCCGTTGCTGATTTCATTGGCGAGTTCCTTGTCCAGCGTCGAAGCTGAGGCAAGCGTCACGCCCTTGCTGTCATCAATGATTTGCGCGTATATATGTTTTGCGGAACGAAACACGTTCAACCGGGGGCGTTCTGTCGTGCCGCGCACTTTTTTGCGCACACGCAGATGCCTTCTTTTCCGCGCTTCATTACGATCGCCTTTGCTGATCATGGCGAGAAATCCTCCCTTCCGTTCAAATCGCTCTCAACCGGTCATCATTTCTTCTTGCCGGCCTTGCCCTCTTTGCGGATGATCCGTTCATTTTCATATTTGATGCCCTTGCCCTTGTAAGGCTCCGGTTCGCGCACGGAACGGATGAACGCGGCGATCGCGCCCACGCGCTCCTTGTCGATGCCTTTCACGATGATCTTGTTCTGGGCCGGCACTTCCAGCTCAATGCCCGGTTCCGGCTCGATTTCCACCGGATGGGAATACCCGACGTTCAGAACGACCTTGTTTCCGCTCTTGCTGGCGCGGTAACCGACGCCAACGAGTTCCAGCGACTTCTCGAAGCCGGCTGTAACTCCGCTGACCATGTTGGCAACAATCGTGCGGGTCGTTCCGTGCAGGGAGCGGTGCAGCTTGCTGTCGGACGGGCGCTCCACATGGATGACGTTGCCGTCCACCGTCACCTTCATATCTTTATGCACTTCACGGGAGAGCGAACCCTTCGGTCCCTTGACCGTCACCGTGGTGCCGCTGACCTTCACCTCGACGCCGCTCGGTATTTCAATCGGCTTGCGACCGATACGAGACATTCATGACACCTCCGTTCAACTCGATTTGCGATTACCAGATGTAGCAGATCACTTCTCCGCCGACTCTCGACTGGCGGGCTTCCTTGTCCGTCAGCACGCCCTTGGACGTGGACAGGATGGCGATGCCGAGACCTCCGAGAACGCGGGGCACTTCCGTGGCCTTTGCGTATACGCGCAAGCCCGGTTTGCTGATGCGTTTCAAGCCGGTGATCACCCGCTCGTTGTTCGGGCCGTATTTCAGAAACACGCGGATAATCCCTTGCTTGTTGTCCTCAATATATTCAGCGTCACGAATGAATCCTTCGCGTTTCAGGATTTCCGTGATTTCCCTTTTCAGCTTGGACGCGGGAAACTCGACGGTTTCATGACGCACGGTATTGGCATTGCGAATGCGTGTCAGCATATCTGCAATAGGATCAGACATTGACATGGTACGTACCTCCTTCCCGATCATGGGGTGTTTACCAGCTTGCTTTTCTCACGCCCGGGATTTGTCCCTTGTAGGCCAGCTCCCGGAAGCAAATCCGGCAAATCTTGAACTTGCGCAATACGGAGTGCGGACGTCCGCAGCGTTCACAGCGTGTATAGGCGCGAACCTTGAATTTCGGCTTCCTTTTTTGCTTCACGATCATCGAAGTCTTTGCCACGCTTTTCAACACCTCCTGTATTTCAAGGTTTTATGGCATTGCTCACTTCGCAAAGGGCATTCCCAATTGTTCCAGCAGAGCGCGGGACTCCTCGTCCGTCTTGGCCGTTGTCACGATGACGATGTCCATGCCGCGCACCTTGTCGATCTTGTCATAGTCGATTTCCGGGAAAATGATCTGTTCCCTGAGTCCGAGCGTGTAGTTGCCGCGCCCGTCAAAGGACTTGGTGGACACGCCGCGGAAGTCGCGCACGCGGGGGAGCACCACGTTGAACAGCTTGTCGAGGAAATGATACATCCGCTCGCCGCGCAGGGTCACCTTCACGCCGATCGGCATGCCCGCGCGCAGCTTGAAGCCGGCGATCGATTTCTTCGCTCTTGTGATCACGGGCTGCTGCCCGGAGATCGCCTTCAGATCCTCCACGGCGCCATCCAGCACCTTGGAGTTGCCGACGGCTTCGCCGACACCCATGTTGATGACGACCTTTTCCACCTTGGGAACCTGCATGACGCTCGTATATTGAAACTTCTGCATCAGCGCAGGAGTGATTTCATTCAGATAACGTTCCTTCAGTCTTGCTGCCATCTTCAGGCCAAACCTCCTTTCCGATTCCTGGATCAGTCGATGACTTCACCGGATTTTTTCGCTACCCGCACCTTTTTGCCGTTGTCCAGCACCTTGTATCCGATCCTCGTCGGTTGGCCGGTTTTCGGATCAACAAGCATCACGTTGGAAGCGTGAATCGGAGCTTCCTGGGTGATGATGCCGCCCTGCGGATTTTGCGGATTGGGCTTCTGATGCTTCTTCACCATGTTGACGCCTTCCACCAGTACCCGGTTTTCGCGCGGGTACGCCTCCAGCACGCGTCCCTTCTTGCCCTTGTCCTTGCCGGAGATGACGATGACCGTATCGTCCTTTTTCACATGCATCCTGAAATGATGGGGAAGCAGTTTTTTCTTTTGCGTTGGCATTGGTCACACCTCCTGCTCACAGCACTTCCGGTGCCAGCGAGATGATTTTCATGAAATCTTTTTCGCGCAGTTCCCTGGCCACCGGTCCGAAAATACGGGTGCCGCGCGGGTTTTTGTCTTCCCGGATGATCACCGCAGCATTCTCGTCAAAGGAAATGTAGGAACCGTCATTTCTGCGGACAGAGCTGCGCGTGCGCACGATGACCGCCTTGACGACGTCCCCTTTCTTAACAACGCCCCCTGGTGTTGCCTGTTTGACGGAGCATACGATGATGTCGCCGATCCTTCCGTACTTCCGGCCCGTACCACCCAGAACGCGAATGCACATCAGTTCCTTGGCGCCGGTGTTGTCGGCAACTTTCAGTCTGGTAAATGGTTGAATCACCTGTGTTCCCTCCTTTTGTGCGCAAGATGACGTCCGAACAGAAACGGAATCACCGCGATGCGCTCGTTACGCCTTACAGGATAACGGCCGATTCCACGATTTCCACCAGTCTCCAGCGCTTGTCGCGGGACAGCGGACGGGTTTCCATGATGCGCACGATATCGCCGATTTTCGCCTGGTTATGCTCATCATGCGCCTTGTATTTCTTCGTGTATTTGATGCGCTTGTTGTAAAGCGGATGCCTCTTGTACGTTTCCACAGCCACAACGATGGTTTTGTCCATCTTGTCGCTGACCACCCTGCCGATTTGTTCCTTGCGGGCGTTGCGTTGGCTCATGCATATCCTCCTTTCCTGATCTGGATCAGCTTATTCCGAGTTCCCTTTCACGCAAAACGGTTTTGGCCCTGGCAATAGATCTGCGCACTTCCCTGATCCGGGCAGGATTGTCCAATTGGCCGGTGGCCAGCTGAAAACGGAGGTTGAAGAGCTCCTCCTTGAATCCTCTGATCTTCTGCTCAATTTCGGCAGTGGTCAGATTCCGAAATTCACTGGCTTTCATTTGCTTCACCACCCAATTCGCTGCGTTTCACAAATTTGGTTTTGATCGGAAGCTTGTGAGACGCAAGACGGATCGCTTCGCGCGCGACCTCCTCACTCACTCCCGCAACTTCAAACAAAACTTTGCCCGGTTTTACCACGGCCACCCATTTTTCCACGTTCCCCTTGCCGCTGCCCATCCGCACTTCGAGGGGTTTCTGGGTGATCGGCTTTTGCGGGAAAATTTTGATCCAAACCTTGCCGCCCCGCTTCATGTAGCGCGTCATCGCGATCCGGGCCGCTTCGATCTGGCGGTTGGTGATCCATGCCGGTTCAAGCGCCTGCATGCCGTAATCGCCAAACACGACTTCCGTTCCGCCCTTGGCGCGACCTTTCAAAGTTCCGCGCTGTTCCTTGCGGTGCTTCACTCTCTTGGGGATCAACATGGATCAGTTCCCTCCTTCCGCGTTGTCTTTCTTTCTGGCAGGAAGCACTTCTCCACGATAGATCCATACCTTAACGCCAATCCGGCCGTAGGTCGTATGGGCTTCCGCCGTTCCGTAGTCAATGTCCGCGCGCAGCGTGTGCAGCGGCACCGTGCCTTCGCTGTAGCCTTCGCTGCGGGCGATTTCCGCGCCGCCGAGACGGCCGCTCACCATCACCTTGACGCCCTGCGCTCCGGCGCGCATCGTTCTCTGGATCGCCTGCTTCATGGCGCGGCGGAACGAAATGCGGCGCTCCAGCTGCTGAGCGATGTTTTCGGCGACGAGAATCGCGTCCAGATCGGGATTCTTGATTTCGGCGATATTGATGTGCACCTTCTTGCCGGTCAGGCGGACAATTTCGTTGCGCAGGTTTTCCACTTCCGCGCCGCCCTTGCCGATGACCATGCCAGGCTTCGCCGTATGAATCGTCACGTTGACGCGGTTGGCCGCTCTTTCGATCTCAATATGGGATACGGCCGCATCCTTCAGCTTTTTCTTCAAAAAATCGCGAATCTTCACGTCCTCCATCAGCAGAGTGCCGTATTCCTTGCCGGCAAACCACTTGGATTCCCAGTCGCGAATGATCCCAATTCTCAGGCCGATTGGGCTGACTTTTTGACCCACACATGCTCCCTCCTTATTTGTCTTTTTCGGTCAACACCACGGTGATGTGGCTCGTGCGTTTGTTGATCCGGGCTGCCCTGCCTTGCGCCCGCGGGCGGAACCGCTTGATGATCGGTCCGGCGTTGACGTACGCTTCGGAAATGACCAGTTTGTCCGGATTCATGGAATGGTTGTGTTCCGCGTTGGCGATGGCCGAGTTGAGCAGCTTCTCGACAACAGGGGAAGCCGCCTTCGGCGTGTGGCGAAGGATCGAGATCGCTTCGCCGACGTGTTTCCCGCGGATGAGGTCAATGACCAGCCTCACCTTGCGGGGGGCGATACGTATATATCTGGCATGCGCCTTGGCCTGCTGCATGTCTGAAACCTCCTCTCAAGCGATGAAAATCCGTTCATCTTCTGCCCGTTTTGCGGTCATCTCCCGCATGTCCTTTGAACGTGCGCGTAGGCGCAAATTCACCGAGCTTGTGTCCGACCATTTCCTCCGTCACATAGACCGGCACATGCTTGCGGCCGTCATACACCGCGAAAGTGTGTCCGACAAATTGGGGGAAAATCGTGGAACGGCGGGACCAGGTTTTGATGACAGCCTTTTTGTTCTCCGCATTCAGTTTCTCCACTTTTTTCATCAGATGATCATCGCAAAAAGGTCCTTTTTTCAGGCTGCGACCCATTCAAGCTCCTCCTTTCTCGTAACGGATGTTGCTTTCGTCACGCTCCGCACGGCATTATTTCGTGCGGCGGCGGATAATGTATTTGTCCGTCGGATTGTTTTTCTTCCGGGTCTTGTATCCAAGCGTCGGCTTGCCCCAGGGCGACATCGGCGACTTGCGTCCGATCGGAGCGCGTCCTTCGCCGCCGCCGTGCGGGTGGTCCACCGGGTTCATGACAGAACCGCGAACGGTCGGCCGTTTGCCGAGCCAGCGGCTGCGGCCCGCCTTGCCGATGTTGATGAGCTCGTGGTCCTCATTGCCCACGGTGCCGATGGTGGCGCGGCAGGTTTTCAGAATCTTGCGCATTTCGCCGGAAGCAAGGCGAACGACGGCGTAGTCCCCTTCCTTGCCGAGCAGCTGCGCTTCGGTTCCGGCTGCCCGCACGAGCTGGCCGCCCTTGCCGGGCTTGAGCTCAATGTTGTGGATCATCGTGCCGACCGGGATGTTTTCCAGAGGCAGCGCGTTGCCGGGCTTGATGTCCGCGTTGGGGCCGGATTCGACGATATCGCCCACCTTCAGCCCCTTCGGAGCGATGATGTACCGCTTTTCGCCATCCACATAGTGAAGCAGCGCAATGTTCGCGGTGCGGTTCGGATCGTACTCGATCGTCGCGACCTTCGCCGGAATGCCGTCCTTGTTGCGCTTGAAGTCGATGATGCGGTATTTCCGCTTATGTCCTCCGCCGCGGTGGCGAACGGTGATCTTGCCCTGATTGTTGCGGCCCGCCTTCTTGTGCAGCGGCGCCAGCAGCGATTTTTCCGGTTCCGTTGCCGTGATTTCTTCGAAAGTGGACACCGTCATCTGCCGTCTGCCCGGAGATGTCGGCTTGTAATGCTTGATAGGCACTCCTATTCCCTCCTTGCTCGCTCAAATGTCGAAACTATACCGTTTCAAAAAATTCCAGCGGCTTGCTGTCCTCGCTGATGGTGACGATGGCCTTTTTCCACTCGGAACGGTAGCCGGAGTAACGGCCGTAGTTCTTCGGCTTCGCCGGCATCCGGAGGGTGTTGACCTTGACCACCTTCACCTTGAAGATCTGTTCGATGGCCTGCTTGATCTCCGTCTTGTTCGCGCGAATGTCGACGACAAAGGAATATTTCCTTTCGTTCATCAGATCGCTGGAACGTTCGGTGATGACCGGGCGCTTGATGATATCGCGTGGATCCTTCACGGCGCGAGCACCTCCTCTACCTTCTGGACGGCTTCCCGCGTGATGATCAGCTTGTCGTGATTCAGCACATCCAGCACGTTGATTCCGTCGGCGGCCATGAATTTCACGCCCGGAATGTTGCGTGCGGACAGGGCGATGGTGTCGTCATAGTCTGCGGCAACAACCAATGCCTTGCGGTCCACCTTCAGGTTTTTCAGGATATTCACGAATTCCTTCGTTTTCGGCTGGCTCATTTGCAGCGCGTCCAGCACGACGATTTCGTTGTCCCTCACCTTCGAGGACAGGGCCGAACGGATCGCCAGACGGCGCACTTTCTTCGGCAGCTTGAATCCGTATTTGCGCGGCGTCGGGCCAAACACGGTGCCGCCGCCCACCCATTGCGGCGCGCGAATGCTTCCCTGGCGCGCCCGACCGGTGCCCTTCTGCCTCCACGGCTTGCGGCCGCCGCCGCTCACTTCCGAGCGCCCCTTTGTCTTGTGGGTGCCGAGCCTCAAGGACGCCTGCTGCGCCACAACCGCGCTGTGCATGGCATGAACGTGCGGCTCGATGCCGAACACCTCGTCGTTCAGCTCGATTACACCAACCTGAGCTCCGCTTGTATTGTAAACTGCAACTTTTGGCATGGATGATCCTCCTTTCCGCTTAACCTTGCTTCTTCACGGACGATCTGATTTTCACAAAGCTGTTGCGCGGTCCCGGAATGGATCCTTTCACCAGGATGACGTTCCGCTCCGCGTCCACCTTCATCACCCGCAGGTTTTGCAGCGTGACGGTTTCATGGCCCATGTGTCCCGGCAGGTTCTTGCTCTTGAACACGCGGTTGGCCGCGATCGAGCCCATGGAACCCGGTCCGCGGTGATACTTGGAACCGTGCGTGTTCGGTCCGGTCGCCTGGCCGTGGCGTTTGACCGAGCCGGCAAAGCCCTTGCCCTTGCTCGTGCCCGTCACATCGACATACTCGCCTTCGGCGAAAATGTCCGCCTTGATTTCCTGGCCAACTTCATATTCATCGACGTTCACGCCGCGAATTTCACGAACGAACCGTTTGGGTGCGGTGCCGGCTTTCTTCGCATGGCCGATTTCCGGCTTGTTGGCGCGGCTTTCCTTCTTGTCGGCATATCCGAGCTGAATGGCGTTGTAACCGTCGTTCTCGACATCTTTCTTCTGCAGCACGACGCAAGGTCCGGCTTCAATAACCGTGACCGGAACGACATTCCCGTCCTCGGTGAAGATCTGGGTCATGCCGATTTTCCTGCCCAAGATCCCTTTCGTCATCGTTGACACCTCTTTTCCTTTCCCCGTATCTTTCGGATCCGATCGTTTGTCTTCATTTCATTACAGCTTGATTTCAATATCAACGCCGGATGGCAGATCCAGACGCATGAGCGCATCCACCGTTTGCGGCGTCGGATTGACGATATCGATCAGTCGCTTGTGCGTGCGCATTTCGAACTGTTCACGGGAGTCCTTGTACTTGTGAACCGCACGCAGGATGGTGATGACCTGTCTTTCCGTCGGAAGCGGAATCGGGCCGGATACGTTGGCTCCGGAACGCTTCGCCGTTTCCACGATCTTTTCCGCGGATTGGTCCAGCACCCTGTGGTCATACGCCTTCAACCGAATACGAATCTTTTGTTTTGCCATAGCTTTACCTCCTTCTGTCGCCCAATTTGAAATCGGACATACTCCGCGAGAATTTCCCCGACACCGACCCATGGCAAAGGGGCCGGGTGTGTCGGCAACCTCTCGCATCATCGCTACGTCACAGACCAACGTTCACTATTATATAGAAAAGCGCCCTCGTTTGCAAGAAAATCTTTTCATAAAGAAGGAGCCGCCCCGCCTGGGACGGCTCCCTTCTTGGCCGCAATGCCTGGTGGCCATGCGGTCCGGATTACTTCAGGATGCTCGCAACTGCGCCTGCGCCAACGGTGCGGCCGCCTTCGCGAATCGCGAAGCGGGTTCCTTCCTCCATGGCGATCGGCGAAATCAGTTCGACGGTCACGGTGACGTTGTCGCCCGGCATGACCATTTCGGTGCCTTCCGGCAGCTGGATCACGCCCGTCACATCGGTCGTCCGGAAGTAGAATTGCGGACGGTAGCCGGTGAAGAACGGTTTGTGGCGGCCGCCTTCTTCCTTGGTCAGGACGTACACCTGAGCGGTGAAGGAGGTGTGCGGCTTCACGGAGCCGGGCTTGGCCAGAACCTGACCGCGCTCGATGTCCTTGCGCTCGATGCCGCGCAGCAGGGCGCCGATGTTGTCGCCGGCTTGCGCCTGATCAAGCAGCTTGCGGAACATTTCCACGCCGGTGACAACCGTCTTGCGGGATTCTTCGGCCAGACCGACGATTTCCACTTCGTCGCCGACCTTGACGGTGCCGCGTTCCACACGGCCGGTGGCAACGGTACCGCGGCCGGTGATGGTGAACACGTCTTCGACCGGCATCAGGAACGGCTTGTCAACATCGCGTTCGGGAGTCGGGATGTAGTTGTCGACAGCTTCCATCAGTTCGACGATCTTTTCAGCCCACGGGCCGTCCGGATTTTCCAGAGCTTCGCGAGCGGAGCCGCGGACGATCGGAGTGTCGTCTCCCGGGAATTCATATTCGTTGAGCAGGTCGCGAACTTCCATTTCAACCAGTTCGAGCAGCTCTTCGTCTTCCACCATGTCGCATTTGTTCAGGAACACGACGATGTACGGAACGCCGACCTGGCGGGACAGCAGGATGTGTTCACGGGTTTGCGGCATCGGGCCGTCCGCGGCGGACACGACGAGGATCGCGCCGTCCATTTGCGCTGCGCCGGTGATCATGTTCTTGACGTAGTCGGCGTGTCCCGGGCAGTCAACGTGCGCATAGTGGCGGTTCGCGGTTTCATATTCCACGTGGGAAGTGGAAATGGTGATGCCGCGTTCGCGCTCTTCCGGAGCCTTGTCGATCTGGTCGTACGCGATGGCCTGGCCGCTGCCGTATCTCTTCGAAAGAACCGTGGTGATCGCGGCGGTCAGGGTCGTCTTGCCGTGGTCGACGTGACCGATGGTGCCAATGTTGACGTGCGGTTTCGTGCGCTCAAATTTTGCTTTTGCCATTGTTCAAATCCTCCTTGTTTCAAGAACTTGTTATTGGTCAAGCGCCCTTGCTTTTTGCGATGATCTCTTCCGCAATCGACTTGGGCACTTCTTCATAATGGGAAATTTCCATCGAGTACACTCCGCGCCCTTGCGTGCGGGAACGAAGCGTCGTGGAGTATCCGAACATTTCGGACAGCGGCACCTTCGCGCGGATAACCTGCGCGCCGTGGCGGCCGTCCATTCCTTCGATGCGTCCGCGGCGGGAGTTCAGGTCGCCCATGACGTCGCCCATGTATTCCTCCGGCACCGTCACTTCCACCTTCATGATCGGCTCAAGCAGCACAGGACTGCACTTGTCCTTCGCCGCCTTGACCGCCATCGATGCGGCGATCTTGAACGCCATTTCGCTGGAGTCCACATCGTGGTACGAACCATCCACCAGAGTCGCCTTGACGTCGACGAGGGGGTAGCCGGCGAGCACGCCGTTCCGGAGAGCTTCCTCCAGGCCGGCCTGCACGGCGGGCACATATTCCTTCGGCACGACGCCGCCGACGATCTTGTTCTCGAACACAAAGCCGGCGCCTCTTTCCAGCGGCTCGAACTCGATCCAGACGTGTCCGTACTGGCCGCGTCCGCCGGACTGGCGAATGAACTTGCCCTCGATCTTCGCAGGCTGCTGGAACGTTTCGCGGTAGGCGACCTGCGGCTTGCCGACATTGGCCTCCACCTTGAATTCCCGCGCCAGACGGTCCACGATGATCTCCAGGTGCAGCTCGCCCATGCCGCTGATGATCGTCTGTCCGGTTTCCTCGTCGGTTCTTGTCCGGAACGTCGGGTCCTCTTCCGCCAACTTGGAGAGAGCGAGGCCCATCTTGTCCTGGTCCGCCTTGGACTTCGGCTCGATGGCCACCTCGATGACCGGATCCGGGAATTCCATCGATTCGAGAATGACCGGATTCTTTTCATCGCAGAGCGTGTCCCCGGTCGTCGTATCCTTCAGGCCGACCGCCGCCGCGATGTCGCCGGCGTGGACCATGTCGACCTCTTCCCGGTGGTTGGCGTGCATCATCAGGATGCGGCCGATTCTTTCGCGTTTGCCCTTGTTGCTGTTCAGGACGTAGGATCCGGAAGACAGCGTGCCGGAGTACACGCGGAAGAACGTCAGCTTGCCGACGTACGGGTCGGTCATGATCTTGAACGCCAGCGCGGCGAAGGGCTCGTTGTCGGAAGAATGCCGCACGACTTCGGTGCCGTCTTCCAGCGTGCCGCGGATATCGGCGACGTCCGTCGGAGCCGGCAGGTAGTCAATGACCGCGTCCAGCATGAGCTGGACCCCTTTGTTCCGGTAGGAGGAACCGCACACGACCGGGAAAATCTGCACGCTGCAGGTGCCCTTGCGCAGCGCGGCCTTGATTTCCGGCACGGTGATCTCTTCGCCTTCCAGGTACTTCATCATCAGGTCTTCGTCGATTTCGGCGACCTTTTCGATCAGTTCCTGGCGGAGCGTTTCGGCCTGATCCTTGTATTCGTCCGGAATTTCCGTCCGCTCGATTTCCTTGCCCAGGTCATCCTTGTAAATGTAGGCAACCTGCTCGATCAGGTCGATGATGCCGACAAAGTCGCTCTCGGCCCCGATCGGCAGCTGGATCGGCACCGCGTTGGCGCCGAGCCGGTCCCTCATCGTCTGGATGGCGTGGAGGAAATCCGCGCCGATGATGTCCATCTTGTTGACATAGGCGATTCTCGGCACGTGGTATTTGTCCGCCTGGCGCCACACCGTTTCCGATTGCGGCTCCACGCCCTCCTTTGCGCTGAACACGGCCACCGCGCCGTCCAGCACGCGGAGCGAGCGCTCCACCTCGACGGTGAAATCCACGTGTCCGGGGGTATCAATGATGTTGATGCGATGTCCTTTCCATTGCGCAGTCGTCGCGGCAGACTGGATCGTGATCCCGCGTTCCTGTTCCTGTTCCATGAAGTCCATGGTGGCCGCGCCTTCATGCACTTCGCCGATCTTGTGGGTGCGTCCGGTGTAGAACAGGATCCGCTCGGTCGTCGTCGTCTTGCCGGCGTCGATATGCGCCATGATGCCGATGTTTCGGGTTTTTTCCAAGGAGAATTGTCTTGCCATATAGGGTCTCCTTTCTGAGCTGGACCGCTGACAGGCCGGATTCTACCAGCGGTAGTGGGCAAACGCCCGGTTTGCTTCCGCCATCTTGTGGGTATCCTCGCGTTTCTTCACCGCAGCCCCCGTGTTGTTGGCAGCATCGATGATTTCCGCCGCCAGGCGTTCCTCCATCGTATGCTCACTGCGCAAACGGGCGTAGTTCACGAGCCAGCGCATGCCGAGCGACGTGCGGCGTTCCGGCCGCACCTCGACCGGCACCTGATAGTTGGCGCCACCCACGCGGCGCGCCTTCACTTCAAGAACAGGCATGACGTTCTTCAACGCCTGCTCGAACACTTCCATCGGGTCCCTTCCCGTCCGTTCACGGATGATGTCAAAGGCCCTGTACAGAATTCTTTGGGCGACTCCCTTCTTCCCGTCAACCATGATCCGGTTGATCAGGCGGGTCACCAGCTTGCTGTTGTAAATCGGGTCCGGCAGCACATCCCTGCGCGGCACTGGTCCTTTACGCGGCATGGTCATCCCCCTTTCTGCAATTGATGATGCTCATATGAATAATCAGCCCTTCTTTTCCTTCGGTTTCTTCGTTCCGTACTTGGAACGGCCCTGCATGCGGTTGTTCACGCCCGCCGTGTCCAGAGCGCCGCGCACGATATGGTAGCGCACGCCCGGCAGGTCCTTGACGCGGCCGCCGCGGATGAGCACGACGCTGTGCTCCTGCAGGTTGTGTCCGATTCCGGGGATGTAGGCGGTCACCTCAATGCGGTTCGACAGCCTCACGCGCGCGTATTTGCGCAGCGCGGAGTTCGGCTTCTTCGGCGTCATCGTGCCAACGCGCGTGCACACCCCGCGCTTTTGCGGAGAGTTGATGTTGGTTTCCTGACGCTTCATCGCGTTGTACCCTTTCAGCAGCGCCGGCGATTTCGACTTGACCACCTTCGCCTTGCGTCCCTTGCGCACCAGCTGGTTGATTGTTGGCATTCCGTGCACCTCCTTCCAATTGGGTTTTTCCGTCCTCAGGCTCTCCAGTGCTCTCGACCAAAGAGTTTAAGTCCACAGATCCAGGCGGCTCATAACACGGAAAAGGAATGTTTTCGCACAGGGCGGGGGAGGCGGAGCCGCCGTGAATCCCGCGCGCCCTGCGCAAAAACATTCGCACTCGTTCATTCCGCTTTATACAGCGCCGCGGTGGCGGCGCCGACCTCAATGCCGCAGGATTTCCCCAGGGCGGCCATCGTATCCACGTAGGTGACCTTGATGCCCTTCAGCTTGCACATCTGGATCACCCTGGTAACCACCCGGGGGTCCGCATCCCTGGCCACAAACACCTCAATGGCTTTGTCCTGTTCCAGAGCCTTCAATGTCTGTTTGGTGCCGACCCTGAACTGTCCCTTTCGGGGCGCTTTTTCATTAGACATTCACAATGATCCTCCAAAGCATGAATAGGCACAGCTTGAGGCGCGGCAATCGCCTGTTCGTCTTGGCACACTACGATATATTAGCATTTCGCGTCTGGCGTGTCAATGAGCAAACTTTACTCCATGTCAAGCGTCTGAGAAAATGTCACCCTAACTCATCTGAGAAAATGTCACTGTTATGTTTTTTTGCAGCCGTCCCTTAAGTGACTTGGACGGCTGAAGATTTTGTGGTATCTTTAGGTTGCTTTTGT
>Ga0207866_1001550_pt1 | contig 21414 bp, 17 predicted proteins | sample HigsolmetaAR203D_FD_184835 | JGI IMG/M metagenome (GOLD analysis project Ga0207866, IMG submission 184835) | Ionic liquid and high solid enriched microbial communities from the Joint BioEnergy Institute, USA - AR20-3-D (SPAdes) (version 2) ...
TCGCCCGGGTCGCCGCACGCGTCGAGCGGTGCATCGACGAGCGCACCGGCCGCATGCTGCGGATGAAGAACCCGTGCATCGTGCTCGAGGGCGTGGTCTGCGCGGGCGTGTACAACCTCAACTGCCCGCGGGAGTTCGTGCCGTTCTGGCGGGAGATCTGGCTGGAGCGGGTCTCCGAGCCCGGCGGCGCCGCGGCGAACTCCGCCGTGACCGGCACGGCGAACGGCAGGGCGAACGGTGCCGTCACCGCGAACGGCACACCGAACGACACTGCGGGCGGCCCGCCGCGGGCCGCCGTACCGGGGCGGGATCGGGCGGACGCCGAGGACCGGCGCGGCGATGGCTGAGACCACGGACACCGCCGTCCCGGCGGACGGCGCCGCGGGGGAGGGCGGCGCGGGCGCCGCGGTACGGACCATCGGGCGCAAGGCCGGGCGCGGGCTGCGGTGGAGCCTGCTCGGCAACGTGGTGATGAAGGCGGGCTCGTTCGTGATGAGCCTCGTGCTCGCCCGCCTGCTCGCGCCCGAGGACTTCGGCGTGTACGCGGTCGCGCTCGCCGCCACCCAGTTCGTCATGATGATCAAGGACATCGGGATCATCGCGGCGACCGTGCAGTGGCGCGGGCGGCTCGCCGAGATGGCGCCGACCGCGACGACGCTCGCCCTGGTCTCGGCGACCACGCTGTACGCGGTGTTCTGGGCCGGGGCACCGCCGTTCGCCACGCTCGCCGGGAACCCGGACGCCGCCCCGGTGGTGCGCATCCTCACCGCGGTGATCCTCGTCGAGGGGGTCACCGCGGTGCGCAGCGGCGCGCTCATGCGCCGCTTCCAGCACGACCGGCTCTCCGGCGCGATCCTCGCCGGCTTCACGGTGAACGCCGCCGTGGCGATCACCCTCGCCGCGAACGGGGCCGGGCCGTACAGCTTCGCCTGGGGGCAGCTCTCCGGCGCGGTGGTGACCGGCGTGGTGGTGCTCGCCGCGGCGCGGGTGCCGTTCCGGCTGGGGTTCGACCGGGCGGTCGCCGGGCGGCTGCTGCGGTTCGGGATCCCGTCCGCGGCCGGGACCGGCCTGGAGGGGGTGCTGCTCAACGTCGGGTACGTGATCGTCGGCGCGGTGCTCGACGAGGAGCTGCTCGGCTACTACCTGCTCGCGTTCAACATCTCGAGCTGGGTGCCGGGGCTGATCGGCACCGCGATCCGGTACGTGTCGATCCCCGGCTTCTCCCGGCTCGCCGAGCGGGACGCGGCGACGCTGCAGGAGGGCGTGGCCCGCTCGGTGCCGCTGCTGGTGGCCGCGGTGCTGCCGGTGGCGGTGCTCATGGCGACGCTCGCCCACCCGATCGTGGTGTTCCTCTACGGCGCCAAGTGGGAGATGTCGGCCGGGGTGCTGCGGTTCCTCGCGGTGCTCATGCTCGCCCGCATGCTCACCTCGTTCGCGTTCGACATCCTCACCTCGCAGGGGGCGACCAAGGCGACGGTGTGGATGAACCTCGGGTACGGCGTGGCGCTCGTGCCCGCGATCATCGCCGGGGCGCACCTCGACGGCATCCGCGGCGCGGCGATCGGCAACGCCGCCGCGGCCGTGTTCGTCGCGCTGCCGCTCGCCGCGCTCGCGCTGCGCCGTACCGGGCTACGGCTCGGCCCGGTGCTGCCCGCCCTCGCCCGGCCGCTGCTCGGCGGGGTGGCCTGCGGCGTGGTCGCGCTCGGCGCGTCGTCCCTGGCGCGGTGGCTGGGCGGGAACGCGTTCGCCGAGCTGTGCCTGGCGGGCGGCCTGGGGCTGCTCGCGTACGTGCTCGTCACGGTGCCGCGCGCGGCCCTGGCGCGGGCCGGCGGCGTGCTGCCGGCCCGGTTCCGTGATCGTTCCGTCTCCACCCGGTGAGATCGTGAGGAGCCCATGACCGTAGAACCAGGCCCCGGCACGCTCGTGTCCATCGGCCTTCCGGTGCGCAACGCCGCCGACCGGGTGGAGGGCGTGATCCGCTCGGTGCTCGCCCAGGACCACGACCGGATCGAGCTGGTGATCAGCGACAACGCGTCGACCGACCGGACCGAGGAGGTGTGCCGCGACCTCGCGGCCACCGACCCCCGCGTGGTCTACCACCGCCAGCCGCACAACATCGGATTGCTCAACAACTTCATCGCGACGATCCGGCTCGCCCGGGGCGAGTACTTCCGGTGGATCGGCGACGACGACCGGCTCGAGCCGTGCTACGTCTCCCGGCTGCTGCGCGAGTTCGCCGCCGACCCGAGGCTCGTCCTCGTCACCAGCCGGATCGCCTACACCGGGCCGGACGGCAAGGTGGCGAGCGGCGACTACACCGGCACCGCGCTGGGCTCGGACGACCCGGTGGAGCGGCTCGGCGAGATGCTCCGGCTGCTCAACGAGAGCCACCTGCTCATCGACCCGCTCTACGGCATGGTGCGGCGCGCCCCGGTGGCCGCGATCCCGCGCCGGAACATGCTGCGCGAGGACGAGGTGTTCGCCTGCAAGCTCGCGCTCGCCGGGCCGTGGGGCCACGTGCCGGAGGTGCTCGCCCACCGGCACTGGAAGCTCGAGCGCATCGGCGTGATCGCCCGCCGCCTCGGCGTGCCGTCCTGGCAGTCCCACTTCTCCAACACGCTGCAGTTCCGCGAGCTGCTCGGCTGGATCCGCACCGCCGACCTCACCCCGGAGCAGCGGCGGCGGGCCCGCTCCGCGATCGTGCGCATGTACGCCCGCCGGGAGCGGCGCCAGTTCGTGCACCGGGCCCGCAAGCTGCTCCGCCTCGCCGGGATCCTCCGGTGACCGGCCGGTCCTCAGGCCCGGCGGCGGGCGAGCCGGGCGCGGACCGCGGCGCGCAGCGCGGCCCAGCCGCGGTGCCGCTGGAACGGCAGCTCGAAGGCCGCGGCGAACGCCCACGCGACCGCGAGCGTGAGCGGGACGCCGACCGCGAGCGTGACGAGGAACGCCGGCACGCCGGGCGCGACCCGCGGCGCCACGAGGAGCTGCGCGACGATCACCACGAGCGGCGCGTGGGTGAGGTAGAGGCTGTAGGAGAACGAGCCGAGGCGGCGCAGCGGGCGCAGGTCGAGCAGCCGCACCAGCACGGCCGGTCGGCCGGTGGCGAGGGCGGCGAGCAGCAGCGCCACGGCCGGGCCGAGCGCGAGGTCGACCCAGAAGAAGTTCGCCACCGTCCACACCGACCCGTTGACCGCGATCAGCACGGGCACCGGGACCGCGGCGGCGAGCGCGAGCCAGGGCAGGGCCGCCCGCCACCGCGCCCGGCGGCGTGCGGCCTCCGGGTCGTCCCGGTCGCGCGGTACGGCGAGCACCCCCGCGGCGACGATCCCGGCCGCGAACAGGGCCGCGAACTGCGGGGTGAGCCGCATGAACAGGTCCACGGCGGCCACGTGCGGGGCGAGCGCGCCGATCGCCACCACGATCGCGGTGACCGCGCCGAGCATCACGGCCGCGCCGTACCGGCGCAGCACCAGGAGCATGATCGGGAAGACGAGGTAGAGCTGGGCCTCCACGGCGATCGACCAGAACGCGCCGTTCGGGCTCGGCGCGCCGAACAGGTCCTGCACGAGCAGGCCGTAGACGAGGACCGACTTCGCCGTGGGCGGGCCCTCGCCCGGCTGCGGCACCACGGTCCAGGCGATCACCAGGCTCATCGCGAGCGCCGCCCAGTAGGGCGGCAGGATGCGCCACGCCCGCCGCCGGAGAAAGCGCCGCACCCCGCCCAGCCGCCATTCCGCGCGGGCGGGCGAGACCGCGAGGGAAAAGCCGGACAGCACGATGAAAACGACGACCGCGAAGTGCCCGTAGAGCAGCCAGCCGGCCCATCCCGGCCCGGTGTCCGCGGGATAACCGGGAAAGGACAGCAGGTGGCAGTGGTGGAGCACCACGAAAAGCGCGGCGAGACCGCGAATGCCGTCAAGTCCGGCCAGCCGGGTGACCTCGCGTGCCCGTCCGGCGACGGCCGCCCCGGCCGCCGGTGCGGTAGGCGCCATCCGCTCTCCTCTTCACAATTGGCGTGCCACGTGGTGAAACCGCGATATCGGCACTTCACGTTTCGCGTTGCCGGGTGTCCGAAATTGCGGCGCCGTACGCCGTGGCGCGCGGCGACCGGCGGTGTGCCCCGGATATATTGCCCGTCCTCCGATCCATCGTCATGTGTGTGCGGTACGTAACATCCCCGGCGGGATGCCAATGGAGTCACGATAGTTCCGTAATGCGGCGGCGGGCATATACTTGTTTTCTCTGGTGGTCGCCGCCCCGAAACCTTGCAGAGGGCAGGAAGGCATGGATTTCTGGACAAGCTTGCTCTTTCTGGTGAGAAAGAGGTCCGTCGGCCCTCCGCTGATCGCCCTCGCGCTCGCCGTCGCGGGCCTGGCGTTTTACCTGGTGCCCACGGTTTACGTTTCCACGGCGTCGCTCGTGCTCACCGCGCCGCCGCGCGGCGGGACCCTGTCGCCGGACGCCGAGCGGTCCGGGGGCCTCACCAACCCGCTGCTGCAGTTCACCGACACGCTGCGGACCACCGCGAGCATCCTCATCCTGGTGATGAACGCCCCGGACGTGCAGGCCGAGCTCGGCGTCGAGGAGGACGGCCCGACCGAGCTGATCGTCGACGACGGCCGCAGCAAGCCCGAGCTGCTCCAGATCAGCGCCACCGGGCCGTTCATCCACATCGAGACGCGGAGCCCCTCGGCGGCCGTCGCGCGCGAGGTCACGGTCCGGGCGCGCGCCCGCATCGAGGACGAGCTGGCCCGGCGGCAGCGGGAGCTCCAGGCGCCGCGGTCGACCTTCATCGGCACGGCCGACGTGATCCCGCCGTCCCCGCCCAAGGCCTCGCTCACGCCGAAGCTCACCGCCGCCGGGGCCGGGCTCGGCGCGACCCTGTTCGCGGGCTTCGGCATCGCCTACGCCGTGGCCCGGCTCCGCGCCGGCCGGGCGGCGGCCCGGGCCCGCGAGCAGGAGCGCCCCGCCGCCGCGCCGCAGGCCGCGTCCCCGCCCGCCGTACCGGAGGCCGGTCCGGATGCCGGGAAGGACGCGGACCGGCCCGAGACGGTCACGGTCATCCGCCGGTCCGGCTGGCCGGAGTTCCCCCCGGACAAGGCGGAGACCGAGGGCGCGCCGGCGGACGGGCGAGCCGTCTCCGGCGATACGCCGGCCGACGACGACGGGGCGGCGGAGGCGGACACCGTCGCGTGGAGCGACGAGGCGGCCGCACGGCTGCGCGCCCGCCTGGCGGAGGCGAACGGCACGGCGGAGCGGCCGGGCGGCAACGGCGCGAAGCCGTCCCGGCCGGAGGAGTCCCTCGCGTCGGTCTCATCCTCCCGCGCCCGGCAGGGCGACGAGGCGGCCTCCGACGCCGAGCCCTGACCGGCCGGGTGGGCGCGTGCCGTGGTGCGGGCCGCCGGAGGGCGGCCGCACCGGCGGGCGGTACGGCTCCGCCGGGTCACCGGCCCGTGGTGACCCGGCCGGGCGGGCCGGTCAGTCGGCGGCCGCGATCTCGGCGGCGCGGCGGATGGCGGCGCGCCGTACCTCCAGCGGGGTGTTCGACTTCGCGGAGATCATCATGGCGATCGCCTCGCGGGGCAGCCGCTCGGCGAACGCGATCGCCTCCTCGTGGCCGAGCGGGCTGCGCTTCCAGTTGTTGTGGCAGATCGAGATGTCCCCGGGCGGGCGGTCGCCGGACGCGCCGAGCACCTCGTCGACGAACACGCCGTACAGGATGAACTCCGAGATGTGCAGCCGCTCGTTGAACGCGTCCATCCAGTTCTTCCCGGTCACCTCGGCGATGCGCTGCTGCATCGCCCGCACGACCGCGGGGTCCCAGAAGTTGAGCGGGGTGACGTAGTCGGGCAGCGGCGGCGGGGGAGCGGGCGGCAGCCCGAGCAGCTCCCGGGCGACCCGGTGCCAGATGACGTGCCGCTCCATGTCGGCGGTGACCCCGTTCTCCTCCCGGTAGAGGCAGAGCCGTCCGTCGACCACGAACCGCTTGGCGGTGGTGGGGCGGACGAGCACCGCGTCGGAGTCGATGATGAGCACCACGTCGGCGTCGAGCTGCGCGGCCGCCGCGATCTTCACGGTCTGCTGCATCACCCAGCCGCGCAGCGGCGGCCAGGGGCGGCGCACGTTCACGTACACGTCGGTGAACGGCGGGCGGAAATAGTACGGCGGCAGCATCTCCGAGCGCGACCACACCCGGCAGCGCGGCCCTTCGTACTGGGTGAAAAGGTGCTTATCGCGCGAAGGTACGAAGACGTGATGAACGGTGTCTTCGGGGGTGAATTGCAGCACCGATCGGTGCAGGTCCGGAAACAGCGCGGCGTCGCCCCGGTAGCACGGCGTGAGGACGGCGAGCTCGCTCATGGTCGGCTACTCCAGTTCCCCGGCGATGACCGGCGTGAATCGGCGTTCGCCGCGGCCGCGGCGATACGGGCCGTGACGACGGTACCGGATTCGCCACGGCAAATGAGATTGAGGTTGGAAAACGGAATGAATGGCCTGTTGTGGCCGAGGTATCGTCGAGGAGTGGTTGGCGGCATGGGCATCGTATTGCACTATTTTGATCGGGGATGGTAACGCCCGGCAACGGTTTCGCGGCGCCGGCGGCGGCCGCGCATCCGGCGCCGGACGGCGGCCGGTTCGTGCGGTGATGTGATCGACGCGCGGATCCCGGTGGCGGGTCACCGCGGAAGGAAGCGTATGGACTTCTGGGGAACGGTTCTCGTCCTGTTTCGGCGGTGGTATGTCTCCGTGCCCGCCTTTGCGCTCGCCGTCGCGGCCGCATTCGGGGTCTACAGCACGATTCCCACCGTCTACGTGTCGCACGCGGTGCTCATGCTGACCACCCCGACGGGCGGCGGCGTCGTGCCGCCGGACCCGAGGATCCCCGTGCCGCGGATCAACCCGATGCTCAACTTCGAGCACGGGCTCAGCGTGACCGCCTCCGTGCTCATCGCCGCGCTCGGCACCCCGGAGACGGCGCGCGAGCTCGGCATGGAGGAGGGCGGGGACACCGAGTACCAGGTGACCAACGGCAGCAGCAACCTCGAGTCGCTCGCCACCGGGCCGCTGGTGTTCGTCGAGGCGAGCAGCACCGATCCGCGGAAGGCCACGGAGATGATGCGCCGCGTGATCGCCCGGGCGCACCGCGAGCTCGACGCCCGCCAGGCCGCCGTCGACGCCCCCAAGGGCACGTACATCACCCTGCACGAGGCGGTGCCGCCCACCACGCCGCAGCCCCACCAGGGCCGCAGGCTCCGCGCCACCGCCGCCGCGCTCGCCCTCGGCCTGTTCGCCTCGCTCGCCGCGACCTTCGCGGTGGAGAGCCTCAGCGCCCACCGCCGAGCCCGCCGCCGTACCGCCGCGGCCCCGGCCGCCGCGCCCGGCGACTCCGGGCACTCAGGCGTACGGCAGGCCGGCGCCGAGCCGGTGGCGGCGGGCGCCCCGGCGCGGGCGGGAGGCGAGGCGTGACCGCGGCACCGGCGGCCGGCCGTACCGTGCCCTCTCCGAGGGCGCCGTCCCCGAAGGCGCCGTCCCTGGAGGTCTTCGCCCGGCTGCGGCGGGCCGACGGGGCGACCTTGGCCTGCGTCTTCGCGCTGGCCCTGCTGCTCGTGCCGGCCCGGATGGTGTTCCGGTTCCTGCCGATGTCGCTCACCCCGGCGAACGTGGTGAGCCTCGTCGCCGCGCTCGCCTGGCTGCTCGCCCAGTTCACCGCCACGCTCGGCATGGCGAAGGGCCGCAACCCGGTGCGTACCGCGGTGTTCTGCTACTTCACCGCGATGATCGCCACGTACGGCTACGCCACCGCGGGCTACCTGCCCTCCGACGAGCTCAACCTCGCCGACCACGCGCTCGTGCTCATCGTGGCCATGGTCGGCATCGCCCTGCTCGTCTGCGACGGGGTGCGCGGCCTCGACCGGCTCGACTTCCTGCTCAGGACGGTCGTGGTCGCGGGCGCGGTCATCTCGGTGATCGGCGCCTTCCAGTTCCTGCTCGACCTCGACCTCACCCGCTACCTGCGGCTGCCGATCCTCGAGTTCACCTCCGAGGACGCGGCCGTGCTCGAGCGCGAGGACCTGCGCCGGGTGGCCGCCACCACCGGTCACCCGATCGAGTTCGGCGTGGTGTGCGCGATGCTGCTGCCGGTCGCCGCCCACTACGGGTTCCACGCCCGCGACCGGGCCGCGGCGGTGCGCTGGTGGGGCTGCACGCTGCTGATCGCGATGGGGCTGATGTTCTCGGTGTCCCGGTCGGCGATGCTCGGGCTCGCCGGGGTCGCCGTGGTGCTCCTGCTCGGCTGGCCCGTGCGGCGCCGGGTGCGCGCGCTCGCCGTGGCCGGGGGCTTCCTCGTCGCGGTGTGGCTGCTCGTGCCCGGCCTGCTCGGCACCTTCTACGGCCTGTTCGCCAACCTCGGCAGCGACGACAGCATCCGCTACCGCACCCACGACTACGCGGTGGCCGCCGAGGAGATCGCCCGCCACCCCTGGCTCGGCCGCGGCGTCGCCACCTGGTACGCGCCCAAGCACCAGGTCTTCGACAACCAGTACATCCTGTCCGCCGTCGAGGCCGGTCTCGTCGGCATCACCGTGATCGTCGCGATGTTCCTCACCGCCGGGTACGCGGCGCTGCGCGCCCGCCGCCTCGCGGCCGACCCCGGCGCCCGCGACCTCGGCCTCTCCCTCGCCGCCGCGCTCACCGTCCCGCTCATCGGCATGGCCACCTTCGACCTGCTCTCCTTCGCCCAGGTCACCGGCGTGGCCTTCCTGTTCATCGGCGCCGCCGGGGCGCTGCTGCGGGCGGTCACCGCCGAGGCCGCCGCCGTACCGGACCGTTCTCGGTGAGGGCGCTCGCGCGCCGGGGTCGCGGCGGCCGTGCCGTACGGCCCGGCATCCCGGGCGGGAACCGGCGAACCGGGTCGTTCGTCAACGTGGTTTGACCGTGCTGCACCGGTTTGCGATACGTGACCCCTACCGGGAGGCCATGGCGAACGTGACCGAAGGCATGCCCGCCGGCCGGGCTCCGGACCTGCTGGCGGTGTCCGGGCTGTGCAAGTCCTACTCCGGCATCCCGATGCTGCGGGACGTCGGCTTCACCCTGAACCCGGGCGAGGCGATCGCGCTCGTCGGCCCGAACGGCGCGGGCAAGACCACGCTGCTGCGGTGCGTGGCCGGGATCGAGGAGCCGGACGAGGGGGTCGTCGAGCTGGAGGGCCGGCGGCTGAGGGAGACCGACCCCGAGGCGCGCGCCGCGATGGCCTGCCTGCTCGACGACTTCGACTACTTCCCCGACCTGTCGGTCGTCGACCACCTCACGCTGTACGCCTGGGCGCACGGCGTGCCGGACCCCGAGGCGACCGTCGAGGACGTGCTGCGCGAGCTCGACCTGCTGCCGCTCGCGGACCGGCTGCCGATCACGCTGTCGAGCGGGCAGCGGCACCGGTTCGGGCTCGCCTCGTGCCTGGTCCGCCCGCGCCGCATCCTTCTCCTCGACGAGCCGGAGCAGCGGCTCGATGCCGAGGGGCGCGCCTGGCTCGTCTCCCGGCTCAGGGCCGAGCTCGCCTCCGGGGTGGCCGTGCTCTTCGCGTCCCACGACCGGGAGCTGGTCGACGCGGTGGCCGGCCGGGTGATCGAGGTGGGCTCGTGACGCTCGCCGCGGCGCGCTCGCCGTACCCCGGTCCCGGGGAGCTGCGCCGCAGGCGGCGGGCGGGCAGGCCGCGGCGGCCACTGCGGGAGACCCTCATGGCGCTCGCCGAGCGCGCGATCTACGCCGCGGTCCTCCTCGCCATCGGCGCCGAGGCCGTGCCGTCGACGCTCGGCCACATCGGCGCGGCGGGCCGGGCCACGGTGGTCCCGATCAACCCGGTCGTGGAGTGGACGGTGGTGGCCGCGGCCGTGCTGGGCGTGGTGGCGCTCGCCCGGGCGCTGCTCGCGTTCGGGCCCGTGTACGCCGGCGCGGCCAGCCGGACCTGGCTGCTCAGCACCCCGGTCGACCGCACCGGCCTGCTCACCGTGCCGCTCGCGATCGCCGTGGCGGCCGGCGCGGGCCTGGCGGCCGCGATCGGGTTCGCGCTGCTGCTCGTCACCCGCCTCGGCCCGCCGCCGGTGCCGTGGCTGACCGGGTGGGCGGCGCTCGGCGCGGCGATCACCTGCGGCTGCGCCGTGGCCCAGGCGCGGCGGCGGCCGGTGCCCGTCCTGCGCCGTTGGCTGAGCGCGGCCGGGTACGCGCTCACCGCCGCGGTGCTCGCGGTCCCGCTGCTCCGGCCCGCGGTCCCGCCGCCCGCGCTGGGGGAGGCCGGGACGGCGATGCAGGCCGGCGCGCTCGCCCTCGTGGCGTGCGCGGCCGCGGCGATGTACGCCGCCCACCGCCACCTGGCGATCATGACCCGCGGTACGGCGTGCACGGGCGGCGAGCTCGCGCTCGCGGCCCAGGTGTCGCTGATCTCGCTCGACACCACCCTGTTCTGGCCGGTGGTGACCGAGCGGCGGCTGCGCGCGCTCGCCCGGGTACGGCCTGCCGGGATCCGCGGCAACCGGGTGGCCGCGCTGGTCCGGGCCGACGTGGCCCGGGTGCTGCGCATGCGGACCGGCCTGCTCACGTGGGCCGCGCTGCTCCCCGTGCCGTACGCCGCGCACCTGGCCGGGCTCACCGCGTTCCTGCCCGCGATCCACCTGGTGGCCGCGTTCCTCGCGGCCTACCGGCTCGCGGGCGGGCTGCGGTTCATCGCCCACGCTCCCGCGCTCCGCCGGGCGCTCGGCGGCTCGGACCTGACGCTCAAGCTCGCCCACCTGGTGGTGCCCGCCGCGGGCGCGGTCGTGTGGTCGGCCGTCTCGGCGCTGCCGGCCCCGATCTCGCCGGTCACCGCCGCGGTGTCCGCCGCGGGCGCGGTCGCCGTGTGCTACCGGATGGCGACCCGGCCGCCGCTCGACCACACGAGCATGGTGGTCGACACCGGGCCGTTCGGGCCGGTGCCGCCGGATCTGGTCATGCGGCTGCTGCGCGGCCCCGCGCTGCTCGCCGTACTCGCCGTGGTGCAGCTCGCCATCGCGGGGTAGCCACCGCCGGTCAGTGCATCGCGCCCACGTGCTCGCCGGTGTTCTCCGACCGGGCCGGCATGAACAGGGCCGTGGCGATCACGATCAGCGACAGCACGGCGCCGACGATGAACGCCAGCCGCATGCCGCCGAGCGCGGCGAGCGTGTCGGCGACCCCCGCGGACCGCAGCGCGTCGGCCCGCATGCTCATCACGGTGACCACGAGCGCGGTGCCGAAGGCCCCGGAGACCTGCTGCAGCGTGTTGAGGATCGAGCTGGCGTGCGAGTACAGCGACGACGGGACCGCCCCGAGCGCGATGGTGAACACCGGGGTGAACGTCGCCGCGAGGCACAGCGACAGCAGCATGTGCAGGCCGAGCAGCAGCCAGTACGGCGTGGCGAGCGTCACCTGGGTGAACCCGGCGAGCGCGACCGTGATGCCGACCGCGCCCGGGATGATCAGCACGCGCCCGCCGTACCGGTCGAACAGCCGGCCGACCACCGGGCCGAGCAGCCCCATCGCCAGGCCCCCGGGCATGACGAGCAGCCCGGTCGCGAGCGGGCTGAGCGCGCGCAGGTTCTGCAGGTAGAGCGGGAGCAGCACCATCGTGCCGAGCATCGCCATGAACGCCACCGACAGCATGACCAGCCCGATGGCGTAGGGGCGGTGGCGCAGCGTGCGCAGGTCGAGCAGGGGCGCGCCCCGCCGCTGCAGCCGGAGCTGGCGCAGCACGAACACGGCGATCAGCGCGAGGCCCCCGGCCGTGATCGCGGACGCGACCCGGAGGTCGCCGCCCTCGAACTGGCTCAGCCCGTACACCAGGCCGCCGAACCCGGCGGCGGCGGTGACCACGCTCAGCCAGTCGACGGAGGACTCCCGCGGCTCGCCGACGTTCGGCAGCCGCCGCAGCCCGCCCCAGGTGACCAGGACCGCGATGGGCAGCACCACCGCGAACAGCAGCCGCCACGACCCGAGCGCGAGGATCAGCCCGGAGACCGTCGGCCCCATCGCGGGCGCCACGGAGATGGCGAGCGAGACGTTGCCCATCACCCGGCCCCGGTCGGACACCGGCACCACCCGCATGAGGGCGGTCATGAGCAGCGGCATCATGATGCCCGTCCCGCACGCCTGGATGATCCGGGCGGCGAGCAGCACCGCGAAGGCCGGGGCGACCGCGGCGAGCGCGGTGCCGAACAGGAACAGGCCCATCGCCGTGCCGTACGCGGCCCGCGTGGTGACGCGGTCGAGAAACCATCCGGTGATCGGGATGACCGCGGCCAACGTGAGCATGAACGCGGTGGACAGCCACTGCGCGGTGTGCTCGGTGATGTGCATCGCGTCCATCAACCGCGGGATCGCGTTGATGAGGATGGTCTCGTTGAGGATGACCACGAACGTGGCGAGCACCAGCAGCGGGACCACCGCGGGGGTACGGCGCGCCCCCTCGGCCGCGCTCGTGGCGGACGTTGTCGCATGTTTGACGCCGGACACGGCACCTCAATCGCAGTCGTCGGTGATGTACGGTCAGGACGGGCCGTCGGGATTCGCGTCGCAGCCACGGCCATCGCCCCGTGCAATGAGGACCGGCACGACCGGCAGGACTCATCGACCCCGACCTACCTTGCTGCAACCGGCGGGCGATGTCATCTCATTTCCGGTGCAGCCGGTCGGTTCCGTGACAATTGCGCAACCAGGTGTGAACGTGGCGTATCGCCGCAGGTCAGGTGGCATCCCGCGGTACGGCGTGCCCGCCCCGGCGTGCCGGGCCGGTCAGGTGCTGCAGGGGAGCGGGCCGACGGTGCGGGTGATCCGGTAGTCCTCGTCGATCGTGACCAAGGTGTTACCCGACCACTCGATCGTGGCGCAGTCGGCCTCCACCGGGCCGTACACCCAGGAGCCGTCCACCAGCCGGTTGTCGCGGACCACCGCCCGGCCGGAGACGTTCTTCACCTGGATCGAGTAGGTGCCGCCCATGACGAGGTTGCGGGTGACGAAGACGTCCTCGGCCCCCTCGTCGGTGATGAAGATCGGGGCGGTGATGTCCTTGGCGAAGCGCTGGTCGACGGTGTTGTGGTCGAAGATGAGGCCCTTGCCGGTCTTGTAGGTCTGGATGCCGTCGGAGTGGTCGCCGGGGTTGGAGCAGAGCCTGACGTAGGAGTCCCGGATCACGATGTCGTCGCCCGAGGCGTGGAAGCCGTCGCCGTGCCCGCGCACGTGCACCCGCAGGGCGGTGAACCGCGCCTCGCCGATCCCGGGCGCGGTGAGGCAGCCCGTGGCCGGGCCCACCGTGGAGTCGGTGATCGTGAACGAGTAGCGCCGCAGCCGGTACTCGTTCGACACGCCGCCGTCGATCCGGCTGTTGCGGATCACCACGCCGTCGGCCCGGATGAGCAGGTCGCCGGGGATGTGCACGCCGTCGAGCACGGTGCCCGGCTCGGTCACCTCGTACGCCGCCCCGTCGACGTTGAGCGGGAGCGTGGTGAGCCGGGTCCCCGGGGGCACGCCGGTGCAGGCGGGCGTCGGATGGCCAGGGCATTTACGACGCGACGGGGCCGGCGTCGGCCGTACCGGCTGTTCCGTGGACGTGACGGATGCGGGCGTGGCCGCCGGAGTCTCCGCCGCCTCGGTGGCCGTCTCCTCCCGGCTCGGGACCGGCTCGGCCGGGGTGGGCGACGCGTCGCCCGGCCCGGGCGGTGAGGTGACGGCCGCGTACGGCCCGGCGTCGCGGTGGGCGGCCGGCGACGTGCCGGTGATCAGGAGGGCGGCGAGCACGACGCCCGCCAGGGCCGCCGCCACGAGGCCCACGACGAGCCACGTCCCCGGTTGGCGGCGGTGCCGGGAGCGCCGGACGCCCGCCCATGGTTCTCCGCCGCCGTCGCCGTGCCGGTGTCCTGGCGACATCGTCCGACCTCCGTGATCACGCGTTCGCCCGCGCCCCGACCGGCGCGCGCCGCGGATGCGGTATCCCCGTTTCACCCGGGGATGACCCGTCGTTTTCCGGAACCGGCCATTCCCGCGTTTGCCCTGGCCGGACCGGGTGACCGGACCGGCAGAACGGTGAATTCCGGGTTCTATGCCTGCATATTTAATATGTCGGTCTTTTACATCAGCCCTCGCATTCCAGTGGGCCGACCGTCGACGTGATGCGGTATTTGTCGTCGATCGTCACGAGCGTGTTCCCCTCCCAGACCACGTTGGCGCAGTCGGTGTCGACCGGGCCGTACACCCAGGACTTGTCCACCAGGGCGTTGTCCCGCACGATCGCCGTGCCCTTCACGTTGCGCACCTGGATCGAGTAGGTGCCGCCCATGACGAGGTTCCGCGACACGATCACGTCCTCGGCCTGCTCGTCGGTGATGAAGATCGGGGCGGTGATGTCCTTGGCGAAGCGCTGGTCGACGGTGTTGTGGTCGAAGATGAGGCCCTTGCCGGTCTTGTAGGTCTGGATGCCGTCGGAGTGGTCGCCGGGGTTGGAGCAGAGCTTGACGTAGGAGTCCCGGATCACGATGTCGTCACCCGACGCGTTGAACCCGTCCCCGTGCCCGCGCACGTGCACCCGCTCCGCGGTGTACCGTGCCGACCCGATGCCGGGCGCGGTGAGGCAGCCCTTCGGCGGGCCGACGATCGAGTCCCGGATGGTGAACGAGTACGCCCGGCCGTCGTAGTAGCCGAGCACGCCCCCGTCGATGCGGCTGTTCTGGATCACCACGTCGTCGGCGACGATGAGCAGGTCGGTGGTGATGTGCACCCCGTCGAGCACGGCGCCCCGCTTGTTCACCCGGTAGATGCCCTCGTAGTTCGACTTGAGCCGGGTGAGCTTCGTGCCCGGCGGCACCCCGGTGGTCTCCGGGGTCGGGTGCTCGGCCCGCGGCTCCGGCGTGGGGGTGGTGCTCGGGGTCGCGGTCGCCGTGCCGTCCGGTGTGGCGGTGGGACCGGGCTCGCCCGTGCCCGGCTGGCAGGCCGTGACGAGGGCCACCGCGAGCAGGAACGCGAGGATCGACGCGCGTCTCGCCATCGCCGGCCCCGCTCACCCCGCCGGGTACGGCTCGCCGGCGAGCCGCGCCCGCAGCTCCGCCCAGCTCCCCGCGGTGCGGTCCCGCTCGCTCACCACGGTGACCGGCAGCGGCCACGGGATCGCGAGCTCCGGATCGTCGTACCGGACCGTCACGTCCTCGGCGGGATCGTGCGGCCGGTCGATCCGGTAGCAGACGTCCGCCTCCTCGCTGAGCGCCTGAAATCCGTGCAGCATGCCCGGCGGCACATAAAGTGACACGAATTTCTCGTCATCCAGCACGACCGAAAACCGCCGCCCGAACGTCGGCGAGTCCGGCCGCGCGTCCACCACCACGTCGTACACCGCGCCCCGCGCGCACCGCACCAGCTTCGCCTCGCCCCGGCCGGTCCGCCCGTGCATGCCGCGGATCACCCCCCGGCGCGACCGGGACTGGCTGTCCTGCACGAACGGCTCCAGCCCCAGCCTCTCGGCGAGCGCCGAGTCGAACGTCCGGGTGAACAGTCCGCGGTCGTCATGGTGCGGCGTCGGGACGAACAGCAGCACGCCCTCGAGCGGGGTCCGTTCGACTCTCACGATTTCTCCCTGAACCACGAGTCCCACTATTGGAAGTGAATGACGGAATAAACCGGGAAAACTCGAAAAAGTGGCGCGGAAACCAAACGTGGTGCGCGGCGAAACGGTAGTGTGGGCGATGTCCGGCGGCGAGGGCCGCGCCCCCGAGCCTTGCGCGTCCGCAGGCGCCGCCGCGCCCGAATCCCCCGAATCCGCCGGTACGGCCACGCGTGCGCGGCGCCGTACCCGGCCGGCCTCTCGCCCCCCAGGAGGAGCACCGGTGACCCAGCCGATCGCCGCCGTCGTCGTGCCCGCGCACAACGAGGAGGCCGTGATCGGCCGCACCCTGCACCGCCTGCTCGCCGGCACGGCCCCCGGCGAGCTCCACGTCGTGGTGGTCCCCAACGCGTGCACCGACCGCACCGCCGAGGAGGCGCGCAAGGCCGCCGCCCGGTACGCCCCGGCCGATCCGCCGCCGGGCACGGGCGGCGTGCTCGTCGTGGAGACCGACGTCCCGGGCAAGCCGCACGCGCTGCGGCTCGGCGACGAGCACTGCGGCGACGTGTTCCCCCGCGTCTACCTCGACGCCGACGTGGAGCTCACCGCCGACGCGGTGCGCGCCCTCGTGGCGGCCTGCGCGCGGCCCGGCGTGCTCGCCTGCGCCCCGGTCCCGGAGCTCGACCTGACCGGCGTCGGCCCGGTCGCCCGCCGCATGCACCGGGTGCACGACCGGCTCGTCGCGCCGCACCGCGCGCTCGCCGGGGTGGGCGTCTACGTGCTCACCGCCGAGGGCCACGCCCGCGCCTTCCCCATCCCGGACGACGTGATCTCCGACGACGGCTGGGTGCACCGCAGCTTCGCCCCGCACGAGCGGGCCGTGGTGGGTGAGGCCCGCTCGCTGGTCCGCCCCGCCCGCACCGTCCGCGCCCACCTGCGCCGCCGCGTCCGGGTACGGCTCGGCAACCGGCAGCTCGACGCGCTCGGCCTGCCGTTCCGGGAGCCGCGGCTGCGCCTCGCCGACCTGCTCGCCGTGGTACGGCGCCGCGAGGCGGGCGTGGTCGACGCCGCCTGCTACCTCGCGGTGCAGCTCCTCGACCGGGCGCTCACCGCGGTGCGGTCGCGCCGCGGCGCCGCGGTCGCGTGGGGCACGGACGCGAGCACCCGGGTCAGCCACGGGCCCGCCGACCCCGCCTCGGCGGCTTCGCGTACGCCGCCTCGTACGCCGCGAGCAGGTGGGTGACCGACCGCTCCCAGCTCAGCGGCCCGGTCACCCGGGCGAGCCCGATCTCGCCCATCACCCGGCGCTCCTCCGGGTCGTCGAGCAGCCGGGCGATCAGCTTGGCGAACTCGCCCTCGTCGTTCGCGGGCGCGTACACGGCCGCGTCCCCGGCCGACACCCGCGCCTCCTTCAGGTCGAACGAGACGATCGGCCGGCCCATCGCCATGTACTCCAGCACCTTGTTCATCGTGGACACGTCGTTGAGCGGGTTGCTCGGGTCCGGCGAGAGGCACACGTCGGCGGTGGACAGGTAGCGCAGCAGGTCCGCGTCCGGGATGCGCCCGGTGAACTCGACCAGGTCGCCGAGGCCGAGCTCGCGGGCGAGCGCGACCATCGCGTCGAAGGTGTCCCCGGCCCCGATGAAGACCGCGTGCCAGTCGGTACGGCCCAGCTCGTCCCGCAGCCGGGCGAGCGCCCGCAGCGCGTAGTCCACCCCGTCCTGCGGGCCCATCACGCCGAGGTAGCAGAGCAGGTACGGCTTGCCCTTCTTCAGCTCCGGCTCGGGCGGCACCTGCCGGAACCGCTCGACCGCGGGCGCGCTGCGCACCACGAACACGTCCTCGGGCCGCTTGCCGCCGCGCAGCACCGCCGCCTGGCGGTAGCTCTCGTTCGTGGCGATCACCACGTCGGCGGCCCGGTAGGTGAGCCGCTCCAGCAGGCACACCGCCCGGTAGAGCAGGTCCTGGCCGCGCCCGAACCGGGACAGGTAGAGCTCGGGCACGAGGTCGTGCTGGTCGTACACGAACCGCGCGCCCCGCCGCTGCAGCCGCCGCGCGATCAGGAACAGCAGGTCCGGCGGGTTGCAGGCGTGCACCACGTCGACCGGCCCGACCTTCCGGGCGAGCCGCAGGGTGTGCCACAGCGCCAGGCCGTACTCGCGCACGTAGCCGAGCGGCCCGCCGGTCGCGGGCCGGAGCGGGTACCGGTGGATGTGCACGCCGTCGAGCAGCAGGTACGACTCGGTGTCCCGCTTGGTCCCCTTGGGACAGATGACGTGCACCTCCCAGCCGGCGTCCCGCAGCGCCGTGCTCTCCTGCCAGACCCGCCGGTCGAACGGCACCGACAGGTTCTCCACGAGGATCAGCGCCCGCCTGCGCCGCGGCGTGCCGTCGGCGGGCGGTCGCGTGCGGTCGGGGGTCGGGTTACCAGCCAATGCCCACGTATCCCGGGTCGGCCCGGCGCGTCTCCGCGTCGGGGAGGCGGACAAGGTCGACGATGATGCGGTCGCCCGCGCGTTCGAGGGCGGCGAGGACGGCGTCGTCCGCGCAGCCGATCACGCACACCTCGGCGTGCTCGAGCACCGCGTCGGCGTCGCTGGTGAGCAGCTCGCCGAGGTGGGGGAGGCGGCTCTCGATGTACTCGCGGTTCGCGCCGATCAGCCGGGACAGCGTCACCCCGGCGTCGTAGATGCGCAGGTCGTACCCCTTGCCGAGGAGGCGTTCGGCGAGCTCGACGAGCGGGCTCTCCCGCAGGTCGTCGGTGCCCGGCTTGAACGACAGGCCGAACAGCCCGATCTTGCGCCGCCCGCTCGCGGTGACGAGGCTGAACGCGCGCCGCAGGTGCTCCTCGTTCGACGGCAGCACGTTCGCCAGCAGCGGCACCGACACGTCCGCCCGCTGCGCCGCGTACACCAGCCCGCGCAGGTCCTTGGGCAGGCAGGAGCCGCCGAACGCGAACCCCGGCCGCAGGTACGCCGGGCTGATGTTGAGCTTGCGGTCGGCGAGGAACACGTCCATCACCCGGTGCGAGTCGATCCGGAACGCCTGGCTGATCGCGCCGAGCTCGTTGGCGAACGCGATCTTCAGCCCGTGGAAGGCGTTGTCGGCGTACTTCGACAGCTCGGCGACCGCGATCGGCACCCGGAACACCTGGCCGGGCAGGCCCTCGTAGAGCGCCTCGACCACGTCGCCGCTCGCCGGGTCGTACTCGCCGATCACGGTCTTCGGCGGGTCGAAGAAGTCCCGGACGCTGCTGCCCTCGCGCAGGTACTCGGGGTTCACCGCGACCCCGAAGTCGATCCCGGCGACGAGCCCGGAGGACCGCTCGAGGATCGGCACGAGCAGGCCGGTGCAGGTGCCGGGCAGCATCGTGCTGCGGAACACCACGGTGTGCCGCCGGGGTTTCGTGCCGTCCCGGGCGCGGGCCCGCTCGCCGAGCGCGGTGCCGATCTGCTCGGCGACGCGCTCCAGGTACGTCGTGGAGAGGCTGCCGTTCGGCGCCGAGGGGGTGCCGACGCAGACGAGGGACACCTCGGTCGCCGCGATCGCCTCGGCCGCGTCCGTGGTGGCCCGCAGCGCGCCCTCGGCGACCACGTGGGCGGTGAGCTCGCCGATCCGCTCCTCGACCAGCGGCGCCTGCCCCCGGTTGATCATCTCGACCTTGAGCGGGTTGACGTCGACGCCGATCACCTCGTGCCCGCGGGACGCGAGGCAGGCCGCCGAGACGCAGCCGACGTAGCCGAGTCCGAACACGCTGATTCTCATGGCTGGGTTCGCCTCCGGGTCAGGGCGCGAAGCCGGCGTACGGCGCCGCGTAATCGCGGGCCGACGGCGGACGACTTCGCGGCCGAGATCACTGAGTTGCGGGCCCTGCGCAGCGCCCGCCGGGCCGGGTTCCTCGTGACGAGGCCCTGGCACACCCACGTCTCGCCGGTCTTCGCCCGGCGCTTGTACTCGTCCTCGCCCCGGCCGAGGTCGATGCGCTCGATGCCGAGCGCGGGGGCGGCGGCGACGAGCTCGCGCAGCAGGATCCAGCCGGGGGCGAGCGCGCCGAACGCGGGGTCGTAGGCGGGGAACCACCAGTGCAGCACCTTCTCCGCGCGGATGCCGAAGTGCGCGGCGATCAGGTGCGGCCCGGCGTGCAGGGTGGACAGCACCCCGCCGAACGAGCCGTCCCGGGTGTGCAGCAGCCGGGTCAGCAGCGCCACGTGCCGGGGGTCGGCGAAGTGGTCGCGCACCCCGGTCGCCGCGTACTGCCGCCGTTTCAGCTCGATCAGCCGGGCCAGGCACGCCTCGTCGAGCGACGTGGCGACGAACCGCACCGGCCCGTGCAGCCGCTCCGCCTTCGCCGTCCGGCGGCGGGCCTGCGCCATGTTGTCCCGGCCGCTGCGCGAGGCCCGGCCGAGGTAGCCGGTGAGGCCGCCGGACACGTCGAGGTACGGCGAGACCCGCTTGGACTCCACGTACGGCTCGAAGCCGGGGTGGCCGTCGAGCAGGTGGTCGAACGCGAAGGCGCGCACCCCGCCGCCGAGCAGCCGCAGCGGCGGGAACTCGGCCCCGGGCGCGACCACCGGCCCCTGGAAGTCGGCGCCGGGCCACCCGGCGGGCCGCAGCAGCGACCGCTCCCGGTGGCACGGCAGCAGCGCGCACACCCGGCCGTCGCGGTCCCGGCCGACCACGACCTGCACCGGGCGGCCGGTGGCGTGCACCACGGCGGCGAAGCCGGGGTGGAAGTACGGGCTGTCGAGCATCGGGTTCGCCGCCCGCAGCCGGTGCCAGGCGTCGAGCTCCTCGCCGCCGAGCGCGTCGAACGGGACCGTCCGCCAGGTCACCGGCGGACCGGGGAGCCCGGCCTCGGCCGGGCCGTCGCGGCCATGCCTGGCCGGGGCGGCGGCGCGCTCCGGCGGCCCGGCGCCGTCCGCGCCGCCGTACACGTCGGCGGGCGGGGCGGCCTCCCCGCGCGATGGGCTGGTCATCGTCACCTCCTGGGGATCGCGCGGGTCACCCCGCGAGCGAGCGGACGCGGCGGGACGGCAGGACGAGCGCGGCGAACGACGCCCGGGAGGTGCGGCGGCCCGCGAGCGCGCGCAGCGCCTCGCCGAGCGCGACCGCGAGGAAGTAGGCGGCCGAGGCCACCCGCCCGTGCCGCCGCCGGAACAGCCGCACCTTGTTCACCACGAGCAGCGAGGCGAGCCGCGGGTTGACCCCGGAGTCGCCGCCGATGTGCTCCACCACCGCCGCGGGCTCGTACCAGAGCGTCCAGCCGTGGTCCGCGGCCCGCAGCGCGTACTCGGTCTCCTCGCTGTAGAGCAGGAACGACTCGTCCCAGTCGCCGATGTCGCGGATCACCCGGGTGGACACGAGCATCGCCGCGCCGGTCGCCCACACGGCCGGGCCGGGCCGCTCGTACTCCCGCGGGTCGGTGACGAGTTCGCCGAGCCCGGCGATGCGCCCGGCGAGGTTGCCGCCGATCACCGCCTCGGCGAGCGCCCGCCCCACCGTGGGCATGCGGCGCAGCGACGGCTGCAGGCTGCCGTCGGGGTTGACCAGCTTCGGTACGGCGATGCCGACCCGGCCGCGCAGCGCCGCGGCGAGCCGGGCGAGGCAGCCCGGCCGCAGCCGGCAGTCCGGGTTGAGCACGAGCACCGCGTCGAGATCGTCGAGGTCGAGCGCGGCGACGCCGGCGTTCACCGCCGCCGCGTACCCGGCGTTGCGGCCGACCTGGACCACGCGCACCGGCAGCGCGCCCGCGGCACCGGCGGCGACCTTCACCGAGTCGTCGGCGGAGGCGTTGTCCGCGACGACCACGGCGGCGAGCCGTA
>Ga0207866_1001554_pt1 | contig 21363 bp, 23 predicted proteins | sample HigsolmetaAR203D_FD_184835 | JGI IMG/M metagenome (GOLD analysis project Ga0207866, IMG submission 184835) | Ionic liquid and high solid enriched microbial communities from the Joint BioEnergy Institute, USA - AR20-3-D (SPAdes) (version 2) ...
GCCGAGGCCGCCCGGCGCATCGGCTTCCCGGTGCTGGTCAAGCCGTCCGCGGGCGGCGGCGGCAAGGGCATGCTGCTGGTGCGCTCGGCCGAGGAGCTGCCCGCGGCGCTTGAGTCGGCCCGCCGTACCGCGCGGGCCGCGTTCGGCGACGGCACCCTGCTCGTCGAGCGGTACGTGGACCGGCCCCGGCACATCGAGATCCAGGTGCTCGCCGACGCGTACGGATCCGTGGTGCACCTGGGCGAGCGCGAGTGCAGCCTGCAGCGGCGGCACCAGAAGATCGTCGAGGAGGCGCCGTCGCCGCTGCTCGACCCCGAGACCCGGGCCCGCATGGGCGCCGCCGCGGTCGAGGCCGCCCGGGCCGCGGGCTACGTTGGCGCGGGCACGGTCGAGTTCATCGCGTACCGGACCGGCGGCCGCGTGGAGTTCTTCTTCCTGGAGATGAACACCCGCCTCCAGGTGGAGCACCCGGTCACCGAGGCGGTCACCGGCATCGACCTGGTGGAGGCGCAGCTCCGCGTCGCCGCGGGCGAGCCGCTGTGGCTCACCCAGGACGAGGTACGGCTCGCCGGGCACGCGATCGAGGCCCGCGTCTACGCCGAGGACCCGGCGCGCGGCTTCCTGCCCACCGGCGGCACCGTGCTCGTGCTCCGCGAACCCGAGGGGGAGGGCGTGCGGGTCGACTCGGGCCTGCTGCCCGGCACCGTGGTCGGCACCGGCTTCGACCCCATGCTCGCCAAGGTGATCGCGCACGGCCCGGACCGCGCCGAGGCGCTGCGGCGGCTGGATGCCGCCCTCGCCGCCACGACCGTGCTCGGCGTGCCGACGAACGTCGCGTACCTGCGCTCGCTGCTCGCCGACCCGGCCGTGGTCTCCGGCGCGCTCGACACCGGGCTCGCCGAGCGGCACACCCCTGCTCCGGGCCCGCGCGACGACGCCCTCGCCGCCGCGGCGCTGCTGCTGCACGACCGCCCGGTCGGCACCGACCCGTGGGACATCCCGGACGGGTGGCGGATCGGCGAGCGGGCGTGGACCCGCTACCGGCTGCGCGACGGCGACACGGCCGTCGAGGTCCGGGTGCGCGGCCTGGCGGGCGCGGCCGAGGTGGCCGTCGGCGACGGCGCCGCCGTACCGGCGCGGCTGCTCGGCCGAGACGGCGACGAGGTCACGGCCGAGCTCGGCGGGGTCGCCCGCCGGTACGCCTACGCCCGGGACGGCGACGTCATCTGGATCGGTGCCGGCGGCGCGGCCTGGCGGTTCGAGCTCGCCGGCGAGCGGCGCGAGCGGGCCGCGGGCCGGGCCGGCGGCGGCGCGGTGCGCAGCCCGATGCCCGGAACCGTGCTGCTGGTGAAGGTGGCCGAGGGGGAGCGGGTGACCCGCGGCCAGCCCCTGGTGATCGTCGAGGCGATGAAGATGGAGCACGTGGTCACCGCCCCGATCGACGGCGTGGTCACCGAGCTGCCCGCCCGCGCGGGACGCCCCGTGGAGCTCGACGCGCTGCTCGCGGTCGTCGAGCCGGAGGAGGAACGGTCATGACGCGGCGGGAGAGGGCGATCGGGAACGGCCTGCCGTACCGGGTGCCGCTGGACGGGCTGCCGGATTCGGTGCGGATCTACGAGGTCGGCCCGCGGGACGGCCTGCAGAACGAGTCCACGGTGATCCCGGTCGAGGTGAAGGCCGAGTTCATCCGGCGGCTCGCCGCCGCCGGGCTCACCGTGATCGAGGCGACGAGCTTCGTCCACCCGAAGTGGGTGCCGCAGCTCGCCGACGCCGACGAGCTGCTCGACCGGCTCGGCCCCATGCCCGGCGTGCGGCTGCCGGTGCTCGTGCCGAACGAGCGCGGCCTGGACCGCGCGCTGCAACGCGGCGTCACCGAGATCGCGATCTTCGGGAGCGCCACCGAGACGTTCGCCCGGCGCAACCTCAACCGCGACATCGCCGGGTCGCTGGAGATGTTCGCGCCGGTCGTGGCCCGGGCCCGGGAGGCCGGGCTGCGGGTGCGCGGCTACCTGTCGATGTGCTTCGGCGACCCGTGGGAGGGCCAGGTGCCGATCGGCCGGGTGGTGGAGGTCGGCGCCCGGCTGCTCGAGCTCGGCTGCGACGAGCTGTCCCTCGGCGACACGATCGGCGTCGGCACCCCCGGGCACGTGACCGCGCTGATCGCGGCGTTCGGCGCGGCCGGGATCGGCCCCGAGCGGCTCGCGGTGCACTTCCACGACACCTACGGCCAGGCGCTGGCGAACACGCTCGCCGCGCTGCGCGCCGGGGTGCGCACGGTGGACGCCTCGGCGGGCGGCATCGGCGGCTGCCCGTACGCGAAAAGCGCCACCGGCAACCTCGCCACCGAGGACCTGGTGTGGATGCTGCACGGCCTCGGCATCGAGACCGGCGTGTCCCTGGAGTCCCTGGTGGCGACGAGCGTCTGGCTCGCGGAGCGGCTCGGCCGCCCCAGCCCGTCCCGGGTCGTCCAGGCGCTGGCGAGGTGGCTCAACGAACAGGAGGGGAGCCTGCGATGACCACGGCCACCACGCACCACCTGCCCATGCACATGCTCAGCGAGGAACACGAGACGCTGCGCCGTACCGTCGAGGAGTTCGCCCGCCGCGAGGTCGCCCCGGTGATCGGCGACTACTACGAGCGCTGCGAGTTCCCCTACGAGATCGTCCGCAAGATGGGGGAGCTGGGCCTGTTCGGCCTGCCGTTCCCCGAGGAGTACGGCGGCATGGGCGGCGACTACTTCGCCCTCTGCCTCGCGCTGGAGGAGCTGGCCCGGGTCGACAACTCGGTGGCGATCACCCTCGAGGCGGCGGTGAGCCTCGGCGCGATGCCGATCTACCGGTTCGGCACGCCCGAGCAGAAGGCGACCTGGCTGCCGAAGCTCACCAGCGGCGAGATGCTCGGCGCGTTCGGCCTCACCGAGGCGGGCGGCGGCTCCGACGTGCCCGGCGGCATGCGCACCACGGCCGTGCTCGACGGCGACGAGTGGGTGATCAACGGCACCAAGGCGTTCATCACCAACTCCGGCACCGCGATCACCGGGGTGATCGCCGTCGCCGCGATCACCGGCACCCGGCCGGGCCCGGACGGCCCGCGGCCGGAGATCAGCACGATCCTCGTGCCGAGCGGCACCCCCGGCCTCACCGTGTCCCGCAAGTACTCCAAGGTCGGCTGGAACGCCTCCGACACCCGGGAGCTGTCGTTCACCGACTGCCGGGTGCCCGCGGCGAACCTGCTCGGCGAGCGCGGCCGCGGCTACGCGCAGTTCCTGCAGATCCTCGACGAGGGCCGGATCGCGATCGCCGCGGTCGCGGTCGGCCTCGCCCAGGGCTGCGTGGACGAGTCCCTCGCCTACGCCAAGCAGCGCCGCGCGTTCGGCCACGCCATCGGCGAGTACCAGGCGATCCAGTTCAAGATCGCCGACATGGCGGCCCGGGCGCACACCGCGCGCCTCGCCTACTACCACGCGGCCGCGAAGATGCTCGCCGGCGAGCCGTTCAAGAAGGAGGCCGCGATGGCGAAGCTCGTCGCGTCCAACGCCGCGATGGACAACGCCCGCGACGCCACCCAGATCTTCGGCGGCTACGGCTTCATGAACGAGTACCCGGTCGGCCGGTTCTACCGCGACGCCAAGATCCTCGAGATCGGCGAGGGCACGAGCGAGGTCCAGCGCATGCTCATCGCCCGCGAGCTCGGCCTGCCCGCGCTCTGCTAGCCGTACGGCCGGCCGGGCGGGCCCGGCCGTACCGGGTCAGCCGCCGACCGCGGAGGCGAGCTGGGCGTCGAGGCGGTAGCCGTTGATCGTGATGTAGACCGCGTCGCCGGGCCGCGCGCCGATGCGCATGAGCACCGGCTGGAGCGAGTCGAACACCGGCTGGTCCCGCCAGACGAGCACGACCGCGTTGTCGCCGGGGCCGGTCACCGACAGCAGCGTGCCCGGGCGCATGCCGAGCTGGGCGGCGTACGCCTCCGGCACCGGCACCGGGGCGCCGCGCAGGTGCTCGGCGGTGATCTCGATGCGCTGCCAGCGGCGCGGGTCCGAGGCCGGGCTCGGCACCGGCGGCGGGGGCGGCGGCGTGTGCGGCCCCCGCGGGTACGGCTGGCCGGAGAGCGCCTGCAGCGCGGCGAGCGCGGTCTGCGGGTCGACCTGGTTGCCGACCTGCGGCACCGGCTGGCCACCGCGGGCGGCGCGGCCGTTCGCCCCCGGGGTACGGCGCGGCAGCGCGGGCAGGCTGCCGGTGGAGGTGGTGGAGTGCTTCGCCTCGTGCGCGCCCGCCCCGGGCCGCGTGCCGGGCTCCTTGGGCAGCGCCTCCAGCCACGCCTTCGCCGAGTGCGAGCGGATGCCGATCTTGCCGAGCAGCTCGACCACGTCGGTCTCGTCCGGGTGGGCGGCGAGGAGCTGCCGGGTCTTCTCCTGCAGGCTGCCGAGGTCGCCCACGACGAGCCAGCCGTCCTGCAGCCGGCGGTCCGGCATGAGCGCGACGAGCACCCGCCACAGCGGCGTGTTGAGCGAGGGCACGAGCACCGGGTGCGAGGGGTCCATGCTGATGAGCTGCTCCTGGGTGGCCGCCGCGCCGAGCCACTCGGACAGGCCGAACAGGTGGCCGGTGAGCGGGGCCGAGTCGGGGGAGCGCATCCACATGAGCACCCGCTCCTCGGCGCTGCGCTGCGCGTGGGAGAGCACCTCGCGGTCCACGCCCAGCCGGTAGGCGAGCGCGCGCAGGCTGATCGGCTCGGCGGCGAACAGGCGCTCGGCCGCGATCGCCTTCTCCAGCGGCGACCAGTCCCGCAGCAGCGTCTCGACGAGCGCGACCATGGGGTACTCGGAGGTGATCTTCGCCGGGTCCGGCGTGATCACCGGCGGCTCCTCGGGCGCCTTGGCGGGCTGGGTCTCCGGCAGCGTGTCGGCGGGGACCGGGGCGGCGAGCGCGGGCACCGGCGGGGCGCTCGGCTGCGCGGCGGGCGCGGGCGGCGCGAGCGTCGCGGTCCCGCCGCCCTCCACGGGCAGCCGCTTGAAGAACTCGCGGAACGCCGCCGCCATCACGACCTCGGGCGCCGCCGGTCCGCTCGGCGCCTGCAGGTCGGCGGGAGTGAGCCGGCGCAGCCGGGACCAGCCGCCGAAGCCCCCGGCCGCGCTGCGGGCCGGCTCGGGCCAGTCGGGCAGGTTCGGGTCCGGGCTGTGCGTCTGCAGCGCCGGAAGCAGCTCGACGATCGGCATGTGGCCCCACAGGGCGACGGCGAGCCGGGCGAGCCGGTCGCAGATCCAGTCCGCGCCGGTGACGGAGAGCGCGCGGCCGATCGCGACGGAGCCCCACCAGCCCCCCGGCAGCCGGGGATCGGCCAGCACCTCGGCGACCTGCTGCGGCCGGGTCCAGCGCAGCGCCGGAACCAGATCACTTAAACAGGTCGATGACTGGGCATCCATCGGCTGACCGCAACCTCCCCGGTTTCCACGATGAAACGTGGAGTTATTCGTGGTGCTCGTGGTGCGTGCTAATGGTGCAGCTTACGCCGGAACGGACTTAGGTGTGTCAAGTGGGAGAAATTACTGCGTTCCACTGGCGGTTCCATTTCCGCTCCGATCCCGGACACCAGGGCGTCCGCCCACCTGCCGTACGGCCTGCGCGCCCGCCCGGCACCCGGACGCGACCGCCTCCACCGTGCCGCTCCCGGCGAGCAGGGCGGTGAGGAAGCCCGCCGCGAACGCGTCACCGGCGCCGGTCGAGTCGACCACCTCCGTCGGTACGGCGGGCACGTGGGCCACCGCCCGCCCGCCCTCGGCGAGCAGTGCGCCCCGCGCCCCCAGCTTCACCACCGCAGTACGGTACCGCCCGCTCAGCCGCGCGGCGGCCGATTCCGGATTCCCGTCCGGCCCGAGCCCGCCGAGCAGCAGCGCCTCGTCGAGGTTGGGGATCACCACGTCCACCCCGGCGGTCTCGGCGAGGAACCGCTCCGGCCCGAAGTCGCGGAGGAAGTGGGCCGAGGCCGGGTCCACGCTCACCGTCACGCCGCGCCGGGCCGCCGCGGCGAGCGCGAGCCGTACCAGCTCCAGCCCGGGCGGCGCGAACAGCGTGTAGCCGGACACGTGCAGGTGCCGCACCCCGTCGAGCAGCCCGTCCTCCCAGTCGGCGGCGCACAGCCGCCCGCTCGCGCCCCGGTTGGTGAGCATGGAACGTTCCCCGGTGGCGTCCACCATCGCGATCACCACCGCGGTGGGGTGCTCGGGGTCGACGCGCACGTGCGGGCGCACCCCGGCGCGGCGCAGCTCGGCGGTGTGCCAGTCGCCGGTGTCGCGGCCCACCCGGGTGAGCAGCCGGACGTCGGCGCCGAGGTACGCGGCCCACGCGGCGGTGTTCGCGCCGGAGCCGCCGGGGCGCAGCGCGATGTCCGCGGGGGTGTCCGTGCCGGTCCCCGGCCCGCCGCCCGCGGCGCACGGCCGGGGCACCCGCAGCGCGACGACGTCGGTGACCACGTCGCCGATGACGAGCAGGCTCACCCGCCGCTCCAGCACGCGGCGATCTCCGCGGCGAGCCGGACGTTGCCGCGGACCGCGGCGAGGTTCGCCTCCAGGGACCGCCCCTCGGTGCCGCGCACCAGGTAGTCGAGGAGGAACGGGGTGATCGCCTGGCCGGTGACGCCGGCGTCGCGGGCCGCGGCGAGCGCCTCGGCGAGCACGCGGTCGTGCAGGGCGGGGTCGAGCTGCTCGTGCTCCGGCACCGGGTTCGCCACCACCACCGCGCCGCCGGGCACGCCGAGCCGCTCCCGCTCGCGCAGGATCCGCGCGGCCTCGGCCGGGGTCTCGATCCGCCAGTCCACCCGCTCGCCCGAGGAGTGCAGGTAGAAGCCGGGGAACTCGTCGGTGCGGTAGCCGACCACGGTGATGCCCCGGGTCTCCATGCGCTGCAGCGTCGCGGGCACGTCGAGGATCGACTTCACCCCCGCGCACACCACGATGATCGAGGTACGGCTCAGCGCGTCGAGGTCGGCCGACTCGTCCTGGGTCTCCAGCCACTCGCGGTGCACGCCGCCGAGCCCGCCGGTGGCGAAGACCCGCACCCCGGCCCGCGCGGCGAGGAACGCGGTCGCCGACACCGTGGTGGCGCCGCTCGCCCCGAGCGCCGCGGCCGGGGCGAGGTCGCGCAGCCCGAGCTTGCGCAGGCCCGGCTCGGACGCGACGCGCTCCAGGTCCCGCTTGTCCAGGCCGACCCGGGCGACGCCGTCGAGCACCGCGATCGTCGCGGGCACCGCGCCGCCCTGCCGTACCAGGTCCTCCAGCTCCTGGGCCACCTCGAGGTTGCGCGGCCGCGGCAGGCCGTGCGAGATGATCGTCGACTCCAGCGCGACCACCGGGCGGCCGTTCGCCAGCGCCTCGGCGACCTCCTCAGACAGGCGGATGGCCTCCCGGCCGTCCTCACGCTCACGCATGCCCTCGCTCGTCCCCCTGCCACGGTCCGGGAATGGATGTCCGATGTGTGGCTAATCATGCCGCATCAAGCGTGCCGCATGGTTACGTCACCGATGGGCACTCTATGCGCCATTGCGGCGTGATGTTCTCGTGACATCTCACCAAGAAAATCGCGCGCACAGGGCCATTTTCGCACTGGTTATCTGATTCGTCCCTGTTGTGGAGAGAACATGCGCTATGACGTGGTCGTGGCCGGGGGCGGCCACAACGGGCTCACCGCCGCGGCGTACCTCGCCCAGGCCGGGCGCAGCGTGCTCGTGCTCGAGCGGCAGGACCACGTGGGGGGCCTCGCGGTCTCGGCGCGGCCGTTCCCGGGCGTGGACGCGCGGCTGTCGCGGTACGCCTACCTGGTGAGCCTGCTGCCCGCGCGGATCGTGCGGGAGCTGGGGCTGCCGCTGGAGCTGCGCCGCCGCCGCTTCGCCTCCTACACGCCCTCCGGCGCGACCGGGCTGCTCGTCGACAACGACGACGAGGAGCGCACCGCCGAGTCGTTCGCCGCGGTGACCGGCGGGCGGGCCGACTACGACGCCTGGCGGCGGTTCTACGGCATGATCGGCGAGGTGGCCCGGCGGCTCGCCCCGACGCTGCTGGAGCCGCTGCCCACCCGCGAGGAGGCGCGGCGCATCGTCGGCGACGAGACCGCGTGGCGGGCGCTGTTCGAGCGGCCGATCGGCGAGACCGTGGCCGAGACGTTCGGCTCCGACCTGGTGCGCGGCGTGGTGCTCACCGACGCGCTCATCGGCACCTTCGCCGACCCGGACCGCGACCTGCTCGCCAACCGCTGCTTCCTCTACCACGTGATCGGCGACGGCACCGGGCTGTGGAACGTCCCGGTGGGCGGCATGGGCGCGGTGTCGCAGGCGCTCGCCGACGCCGCGGTACGGCACGGCGCCGAGATCCGGACCGGGGCCGAGGTGCTCGCCGTCGACCCCGCCACCGGGGAGGTGACCTTCCGCGACGCCGCCGGGGAGCACACGGTCACCGGCGGGCACGTGCTCGCCGCGCTGCCGCCCGCGGTGCTCGCCCGGCTCGCCGGCGCCGACCCCGGGCCGGCCCCGGAGGGCGCCCAGCTCAAGATCAACATCCTGCTCGCCCGCCTGCCCCGGCTGAAGGACCCCAAGGTGAGCCCGGCCGAGGCGTTCAGCGGCACCTTCCACATCAACGAGGGCCGCGATCAGCTCGCCGCCGCCTACGCGCAGGCCGCCGCCGGGCGCATCCCCGAGCTGCCGCCCGCGGAGGTGTACTGCCACACGCTCACCGACCCGTCGATCCTCGGGCCGGAGCTGCGCGAGCGGGGCGCGCACACGATGACGCTGTTCGGGCTGCACATGCCCGCCCGGCTGTTCCGCGACGACCCGGAGGGCGCGCGCGAGGCGGCGCTGCGGGCCACGCTCGCCTCGATCGACTCGGTGCTCGCCGAGCCCATCGAGGACTGCCTGCTGCGCGGCCCGGACGGCGAGCCGTGCCTGGAGGTGAAGACACCGGTCGACCTGGAGAACGAGGCGGGCCTGCCCGGCGGGCACATCTTCCACCGGCACCTCGCCTGGCCGTACGCGGAGGCGGACGACGCGGCCGACGGGGCGGACCCGGCCGCGGTGCGGTGGGGCGTGGCGACCGCGTGGCCGCGGATCCTGCTGTGCGGCGCGGGCGCGCGGCGCGGCGGCGGGGTGAGCGGCATCCCGGGCCGGAACGCGGCGATGGCCCTGCTCAACGGCTGACCGGAACCACCGGGGAGGGGCCCGGGAGACGCCGGAGAATCGTGCACGAGGTGTTCACCGGCGGTTAAGAGAATGATCAAGAACAACTGGTGACATTCAGGCACTTTTCTCCGATGATTCCAGTACTATTGCGCGCAATTGCAACGGACGAGAGGGGTCGTCATGCGGTTGCGTTTCCTGGGCTCCACCTCCGAGGCCGGCGCCTGCCCCTCGCTCTACGAGACAGATCGGGGAACGATCGTCGTCCAGGGCATGCAGGTGGTGGACCCCGACGCGCTCGCCGACCTGCGGGACGTGCTCGACGGCGAGAGCGCCGTCGAGGTGCCGCGGGAGCTGCTGGTGGACATCGCACGCAAGGTCCTCGGCTGATCACCTTTTGGGGAGTTCCCTATGGTGAGTACCGCAGGCAGGCGATTACGCTGCCAAGCGGTTCCGGGGAGGTGGGCGTGAGCGGCTTTCAGCAGGCCCGCATCGAGCTGGGTGCGCGGTTGCGCCAGCTGCGGGAGGACGCGCAGCTGTCCGGCAAACAGCTCGCCGCGCGGCTGGGCTGGCAGCCCTCCAAGGTGTCCCGCATCGAGAACGCCCGGCAGACCGCGAGCGAGAGCGATGTGCTGGCGTGGGGGCGGGCGGTCGGCGCCGCCCCCGACGTCATGGAGGAGCTCCTGGCGGTCATGACCGCCATGGACGAGCAGTACAACTCGTGGCGGCAGCGGCACCGGGGCGGCCTCACCGCGAGCCAGGAGAACTTCCGCGACCTGGAGCTCAACACCCGGCTGTTCCGCGTCTTCGAGCCGGGCATCGTCATCGGCCTGCTGCAGACCTCCGAGTACGCCCGGCACATCTTCACCAAGGTGCGCCGCATGTACGGCGGGGCCGACGAGATCGACTCGGCGATCCGGGTGCGCATGCAGCGCCAGGAGGTGCTCTACGACCGCAACCGGACGTTCCACTTCATCATGCCGGAGGCGGTGCTGCACTACCGGCTCGCCCCGCCCGAGGTGATGCGCGGCCAGCTCGACCGGCTGCTCGCGGTCACCTCGCTGCCGAACGTCGAGTTCGGCGTGCTGCCGTTCGAGGCGCTGCTGCCCTCCGCGCCGCTCAACGGGTACTGGATCTACGACTCGCGCATGGTCGTCGCGGCGACGCGGACCAAGGAGCTGATCCTCAAGAGCCCCGACGACGTCGACTTCTACGTCAAGAACTTCGAGGAGTACCGCGAGGTCGCGGCGTACGGCGACGACGCGCGTGCGATCATCATCCGCGCCATCGACCAGTACGCCAAACAATCCACCGCATAAATCGGGCAATTGCTTGCCGAAAACCTTTGCCCCGTGCAATCCTTTGCCCCGGAGCGGCTAGCGGAGGTCAGCATGACGCTGGACATCATGTCCTGCCTTGAGCGCTTCGCCCAGGCCACGCGGAACCACATTGACCTGTCCGTCCGGGTGAAGTACGCGACGCCCGCCTACGTGCACGTCCGCAACCGGTTCAGCGAGCGGCTCACCGAGGACGTGACGTGCAACGGCAACGGCGAGTTCGTCACCTCGTGGGGGTACCGGCTGGGCTCGGTGGACGACATCGAGGGGGCGGCCGCCCGGCTCGCCTACCTGCTCGCCGCCCTGCCCGCCACCCGGTAGCGCCGCCCGGGGCTCGCGCGTCAGGCTCCGCTCGTCAGATGTCGTCCCGCCGCAGCACCAGGTAGCCGCCCGCGAGCGCGGCCGCCGTCCACAGCACGAGCAGGCCGACGCCCTCCCAGGCGCCGTAGGCGCGGGCGAACCGCGGATCGTCCGGCGGCGTCAGGTGCATGATCACCCAGGCGACCTGGTCCGGCAGGTACTGCAGCACCGGCTTGAGCGCCGGCACGTTGGCGATCCCCTGCGAGCCGAGGAAGAACACCGGCAGCATGATCCCGAGCGACCGCACCGTGCTGCGCAGCATCGTGGCCACGCCGAGCGCGAACGGGCACATCAGCGTCAGGAACAGGAACGCGCCGGCCATCGCCTCCGGCACCCCCTCCGCTCCCACGCCCACCCCGGCCGGGCCGAGCGCGCGCTGGGCGGCGAAGAACGCGGCCGGCACGGTGACCAGGGCGACCGCCGCCGCGGTGAGCGTGGCGGCGAGCGCCTTGCCCGCGTAGAACACGCCGCGCCGGGGCGTCGCGAGCAGCGAGGGCGCGATCGTGCCCGTGCCGTACTCGCCGCCGATGGTGAGCACCGCGAACACCACCACGCCGAGCTGGGCGAGGGTGAGGCCGTAGAACGCGGGGAACAGCGGATCGAACGCCGGATCGTCCGCCGCGTCGCGCATCGTGTTGCCCGCCAGGCAGGCGAGCCCGACGCCGGCCACGACGACCGGCAGCAGCGCCCCCGCCGTCGACCGCAGGCTGCGGATCTTGACCCACTCCGCCCGCGCGGCCGCGACCACGCTCATCCGCGCCTCCCCTCGGTGAGCCGGAAGAACGCGTCCTCCAGCGAGCCGGCGGTGGCGGTGAGCTCGGCCACCGTGGTGTCGGCGAGCAGCCGCCCGCCCTCGATCACGATGACGCGGTCGGCGGTCTGCGCCACCTCGCCCATCAGATGGCTGGACACGAACACGGTGCGGCCGTGCGCCGCGTGGTCCCGCAGCAGGCCGCGCAGCCACCGGATGCCGTCCGGGTCGAGGCCGTTCATCGGCTCGTCGAGCACGAGCACCTCCGGGTCGCCGAGCAGCGCCGCGGCGAGGCCGAGCCGCTGCGCCATGCCGAGCGAGAACCCGCCGGCGCGGTGTCCGGCCACGTGCTCCAGCCCGGTCATGCCGAGCACCTCGTGCACCCGCGCCTTGGGGATGCGGTTGCTCCGCGCCAGCCACAGCAAGTGGTGGTAGGCGGTGCGGTCCGGGTGCGCCGCCCGCGCCTCGAGCAGCGCGCCGACCCGCCGCAGCGGGTCCGTGAGCTCCCGGTACGGCCGGCCGCCGACGAGCGCCGTCCCCCGGGTCGGCCGGGTGAGCCCGAGGATCATGCGCATCGTGGTGCTCTTGCCCAACGCTCGAATGAGACGCATTTCGGACCTACTCTTGCCAGTGAGTCAAGGGAGGAACCGGGACCATGAGCAACCGAGCGATCATCCTTGCCCGCATCAGCGACGCGGAGAAGATCAAGGCGGACGACGGCACGGTCACACTCGACACCACCGGCGTGGACGATCAGGTCCGGCGGCTCACGACCTTCGCCACCGGCAACGGGTGGGACGTGGCGAGGGTCATCGTGGAGAACGACACGAGCGCCTTCAAGCGCCGGAAGATCCGGCTCCCCAGCGGAGAGACCGCCATGCGCACCGTCCGGCCGGGCTTCCGCGAAGCGCTGGACTGGCTCGCGACCGACCGCGCCGACATCCTCGTGGCTCTGGACCTGGACCGCGCCATGCGCGACCCTCGCGACCTTGAAGACCTGATCGACGTTGTGGAGGCGAACCGGCCGCGCGTCCGGGCAGCGTCCATCACCGGCTCCCTCCGGCTGGACAACGACGCCGACATCACCATGGCGCGCGTCATGGTGGCCATGGCGAACAAGTCCAGCCGGGACACCGCCCGCCGGGTGAGCGCGGCCCGCGAGCGTCAGGCCATGTCCGGGCAGTTCGGCGGGGGACGGCGGCCGTACGGCTTCGAGGCCAACGGCGTCACGGTCCGGCCGGACGAAGCGGCCGTCGTCCGGCGCATCGCTGACGCGATCCTCGCGGGGGTGAGCGTCCGCGCCGTCGCCCGGGACCTGAACGCGGACGGCGTGCCGACAGCGGACGGCAAGCCGTGGCGGCCGACCTACGTCCGAGATGTGATCATGCGCCCCCGGAACGCCGGGCTCATGGTCCACAAGGGAGGGACCGGCCGGAAGACCTACGGCCCGGCTGACGTGGTGGGCCGGGCTCCGTGGGATCCGATCATCCCCGAAGACCAGCTCTGGGCGATCGTGGACAAGCTCAGCGACCCCCGCCGGAGGACGAACCCCGGCCCGGCCCCGCGCCACCTGCTGTCCGGCATCGCGACGTGCCCGTGTGGCTCCGTCGTCCGGGTGAGCGGTTCCGGCTCCAAGCGGAACCGGCCGGTCTACGCGTGCCCGGTGAGGGGGTCCGGCTCGCACGCCACGTGCCCCCAGGCGGAGCTTGACGAGCTGGTGGAGAGCCTGGCAATCAAGATCCTCGCGCGGGACGCGGCGGACCTGATCACGCCCCCGGCGGCCGACGTGGACGTGTCCGCGCTCCGCTCCGAACTGGTGGCGCTCCGGCAGCGTGCCGCGACCCTCGCGGAGGACTACGCGGAAGGGCTGATCGACCGGCCCGCCATGCTCGCGGGCACGAAGCGGGTTCAAGCCCGGATCGAAGACGTGGAGCGGCGGCTTGCCGACGTGGCGGAGGTCTCCCCGCTGGCACCGTTCGCCGGGGTGGAGAGCGAGGAAGCGGCCCGGCGAGTCTGGGACCGCCTGGGCATCGGAGCCCAGCGCGAGGTGATCCGGGCGATCATGACGGTCCGGCTCCGGCCGGTCGGCCGGGGGCGGCGGCCCCACGTCACCGAGCGAGTGACGATCGAACCCATAAGGAATTGACACGCTTAAGAGTGTCAAGAAATGGCCCTGGCGCTGACCAGGGCTTTTTCATGTGACGCTTAAGCGTCATTCCTTGACTTATTAGCAAGTCCGGAAGAAACGCCGGTTCGATTTGCATATCGCGAATGCATAGGGCATTCTGATGACGAGGGTCAGGCAAGTCCGGTGGTCCCGGCACCCTCCGGAGGTTTCTCCACGTACGCCATGTGACGCCACTCCAGCGGTCCCCGGCTCACCACCGGGGGTGGCAACCGCAGATTCTCGACACACGGAGTCTGCACATGGCGACCAAGACGCCCTCCCTGCCGTCCCCGCAGTCTGTGACCTGCCGAATCGCGGCGACGCTCCGGCACCACCCCGACGCGGACGTGACGGACCTCCGGCGTGAGCTGCACGCCGCGAAGATCGAGAAGTACGTGACCGAGCTGGCGGAGAAGTTCCCGCCGCTCACCGAAGCCCAGCGCGAGAGGCTTGCTCTCCTGATCAAGGGAGGCGCGGCCTGATGAACGGCAACAAGAAAGGCCGCCCGGCTCCCATCACCGGACGGCCCCACAAGAACCAAACCCACTCCCAGAATAACCCGCAAGCTCGGAATTTGCCAATCGGTCAAGGGACCGTTGCGGCGGGGAATTGCCCGACGTGCGGCGCTGGGACGAGCGCGCTCGTGTGGCGGGACCTGAAGGGAATCGTGGACATCTTCGCCCACGCCATTCCCTCGCGCATGGCCCCGTGGTGCTCGAAGTGCGACCGGCCGTGGCACCGGAATTCCGCCGACGCCCGGCTCTGGAAGGGGGCGCTGGCATGAGCCTCACCCCAGAGCACAGGGAATACCTCCGCTCTGCCGCGATCACGGACGAGACGATCGAAGCGGCCGGGCTCAGGTCGGCCCTCTCCCGCGAGGATCTTCCGGAGGGTCTGGCGGGCATGACCGTGCTGGCCCCGGTGCCGGGGATTCTCTTCCCCTACCGGGACCGGGAGGGGAACGTGGTCACCCACCGGTACCGGCCGGACAACCCCGCGCCGGACCCGCACAAGGACGGCAAGCCCGCGAAGTACGTAGGCGAGCCCGGCAAGAACGTGGTCAACCACGTCCGGGCCACCGCGAACGGCAAGATCCTCGTGGTCGAAGGGGAGAAGCAGCAGCTCGCCGCCGCCTCGTACGCCCCGGAGGGCTTCGGCGTGGTCGGCATCCCCGGGTGCTGGACGTGGAAGGGCACGGATCTCTCGTGGGCCAACGGCGCGGCCGTGTGCGTGGCCTTCGACGCCGACCGGCGGACCAACCCGAAGGTCGCGCGTGCCGCGTGGGAGTTCGCCGCCGCGCTCAAAAAGGCGGGGGCGACGGCCGTAAGGTTCGTGGACTTCCCCGGGCACGGCACGGACGGGCTGGACGACGTGCTCGCCCGGCTGGACGAGAGGGAGCGGGCGCAATCCCTCCGAGAGTGGATCGCCAACTCCGTGCAGCCGGAGCCGCCGGGGGGCTTCGAGCCGATCGACTGGGATGAACTCTTCGCGGAGGACTTCTCCCAGGTCACGTTCCACGTCGGCGGCTTCGTGGAGCCCGGCCAGCAGATGTCCTTGATCGGAGACGGCAAGGTCGGCAAGTCCCTCTTCGTGGCCGACTGGGGGTGGCGGGCCGTCACCGGCCAGCGGTTCCTCAACGATCAGGTGGACCCGGACAAGCCGTCGAAGGTGCTGTATCTCGACGCCGAGAACAGCCGCCGCGACATCCAGACCCGCATGATCGCGCTGGGGGCGACCCCCGCTGACCTGCGGAACTTCATCTACCTGTCGTTCCCGCCGGTCAAGCCGCTCGACACCGACGAGGGTGCGCGGCAGGTGCTTTCGCTGGTGGACCGGTACAAGCCGGACATCGTGATCCTGGACACCGTGAGCCGCTTCGTGGAGGGGAAGGAGAACGACTCCGACACGTGGCTGAACCTGTACAGGCGGCTCCACCGGGAGCTGAAGGCGCGCGGCGTGACCGGCGTCCGGCTGGACCACTTCGGCAAGGACGCGGAGAAGGGCGGCCGTGGGTCTTCCGCGAAGTCGCAGGACATCGATCACGTGTGGGAACTCGTCCGGACCGGCGGGAGCGAGAACAAGACCGAAGACGGCTACGAGGTCATCACGCACCTGGTGATGAAGCGGACCCACACGCGGACTGGCCTGGGGGAAGGCCGGATCGACATCAAGCGGTACGGAATCCTGAACAAGAACCGGACGCAGTGGCTCCCCGGGAGCACCTACCACGAGGTGGAGGGGGACGAGAACCCCTTCGAGCCGGACACTCTGAGCCCTGCCGACCGGCGACGCATCCCGAAGATCTACGAGGTCTTGCGGGGAGCGCCGGAGGGGGTGAGCCACAACGAGGTCTGTCGGGCCGTGGGCGGCCGGAAGACGGACGTTGGGATAACCCTCTCCCGGCTCGTCGGCGGCGGATACCTGAGCCGGACGAAGGACGCCCGGAACGCGTACATCTACAAGATCATCAAGGAGTTCGACAGGGGGGAGTGAGGCCCCTCCTGACTGGTTCCCGGACTGGTTCCCTGATCTTGAAAATCGACTGGTTCCCGGGAACCAGTCAACCGGTTCCCAACTGGTTCCCAACTGGTTCCCACTGGTTCCCACTGGTTCCGCGCCGACTGGTTCCCGGTTCCCCTCCCCCTAGGGGAGGGAACCGGTACCACGGCCGCCTTAGATGATCTTCATTCTCAGCTCCCCCAAGATCAACGCCACCACCCCGAACAAGGTCAACGCCGCCCCATCGAGAGGAAGATGATCATGACCGTCACTATCCGGGGCCGGACCCGGAGGAACCGCCCTTCGAGACGGAGGGGAGGAGTGATCGCCGCCCGGTCTTCTCATGGCTGTATGACTGCAAGATCCATTGCAGGGATACGCAGTCATACAGCCATCCCCACCCACTCCCCACCTCGTCCCCCCGGCACGCGGCCGGGGAACACCCCACGACCTTTTCAAGATCGGGGGCGTACCCCGGCACTACGAAAGGAAGCGATCATGTTCGACCCAACAGACCCGGAGAGGCTGAACACCTTCGTGAGCGACTACGTCCCTGCCCACCCCTTCGGCAAGGAGTCCGAGAAGGACCTTGCCGCGATCGCCGAAGACCCGGATCTCCACGTCATCGTCGGCCCCACCGGCTGGTACGGGCGGGGCACGGTCTTCATCGAGATCTGGCGTCGCGACATGTTCGAGGCGGCCCAGGCGTATTTGGAGTACTGGCGTGCCACGGATGGCACGTGACCCGGCCGCAAGTACCGACCACGTGCCACGGATGGCACGTGCCGACCACCTAGGAGGTTCCAAGTGGCCCGTACCAAGCGGGACCGGACCGACGCTACCGGCCCGGTCCCCACGGCCCAGCATGCCATGGATGCCATAACGGCACACGGTGACGATCTCGACCTGTACGGCGGCCTGTTCGTGCCATACGCCGTGCCAAATCGGCACACGATCCCGGAACACCTCGTGCCACGCCCGCCGGAGACCGGCTCCAAGGCGCAGGACGCGTGGAGCCGGAACCCCGTGGTCTATGTCGTTCGCCTGATCTGCGTCGGCACGCTGTGGATCACGACGTTCTGGTGGCGCTTCACGATCGCCACGGCGGCGGTGGTGATGGTCGTGATCATGTTGGTCGCGTTGTGAGCCGTGCCATGCGCCACCTCGTGCCAGACCCCCGCACCGGCTGTGCCACGTGCCACCGGGACGGCCGGGTCTGGCACGCCCGGCACGTGCCATCGCTGGAACGCCCGGCGCGTGCCACCGGCACGCCGGGGGCGGCCGGAGACCGGCTCGTGCCATCGCTGGCACGCCGCTCGTGTGCCACGTGCCAACCGCTGGCACGTGCCGCGTGCCATGTGCCATCGCGAGCCGACCTTGGGCGTTCCGGTGACGCCCGTCAAAAAATCGATCTTCTTGGTACCACGCGGAAAAATCAGGTGTGGGGGTCGTGCGTCCGGGCCTTGATCGTCGTGGCCCCAAAGGGCCATCCCCCCTCCACCCCCTGTCAGCCGTGGAAGCGCGGCGCGGAGACGGAGATCTACAGTGGGAGCGTCCCGCCCCCGGGGGTCCTCCCGAGCGAAGATCTTCACCCCCGGGGGTCTTCACATGCTCCGTCCGTCGCCCCAGTTCGGATCACGAGAGGTGATCACGTGGACCTAGACGGCAAGCTGTACGGAGAGATCAGCTACGCGGACGGATGTGATCGCATGGCCATGACGATCTCCGAGATCAAGCATGTGGCGCTACGGCCGGAGACCGGCGCGTCAGCGGTCGTGATCGAAGACCGTGGCGAGACCGACCCGGCGACCGGCGCACTCGTCCGGGACTTCGACCGGGTGACGCTCCAGGTCGGGAAGCTGGGTGTGGAGATCAGGCGGGATCAGCCGCTGGACCCGTGGGTCTGGCAGATCCCCGGCCACCCGGACGAGCGCGGGGAGATCAGGGGTGCCGGGGACGTGCTCCGGCTCGTCCACCGTGCGCTCCGGCTTCAGGACCTCCCCATCCCGAACCCTCCCCGGCAACCGAGCAAGCTCCGGGCGTTCGACCCCGATTACGACTGACCGACACGGAAGGACGACACCATGACCACCATGACCTCCACCGTCTCCCCAGACCGCTTCATCCCCGTTCGCGAGGTGGCGAAGCGTCTCGGGATCGTCGCCGACGCCATCAGCACCTACGGCGTGACCGTGCACAAGGACTGGGCCGGGCAGCCGGTCATCTCCGAGTCCGACGCGGCGTGGCTCCGAGACCACCTCCGGGAGGTCCACGAGGCCAACCGGCGGCGCAAGGCCGAAGCCGAAGCCCAGCGGGCCGCCGAAGCCCAGGCGTTGGAGGACGAGAGGCAGCGCCGGTTCTGGACGGCGTACGCGGCCGTCGTGGAGTGCGGCGGACCCGACGCTCCCCGGTACGCGACCGGCATCGCCTACAGCGTGATCCATGCGGAGGACCCGGAGGAAGCCCTCCAGCGCGTGATCAAGACCTACGGCAAGCCCAGTGACCGGGCGATCCTGTACCTCATGGGCAATCCCCAGGGCCGTCCCCGGTGGATGAAGTGACCGGAGGTGGACACGCGATGATCAGTAGGGAGATGGCGGCGGCGCTCCGGCAGGCACGGGCCACCGCCGAAGAGTTCCGGCAGTGGTGCGCGGCCCACGGGCTCACCAGCTTCGAGACGTACCCGGAGGCGAGCAAGTGGGGGTTCGTGCGGGACTTCCTCCGCGAGCGCGGCGCGAACGCCCGGCCGTCGATGGTGGCCCCCTCCCGGCCGCTCCCCGCGCAGGGCTCCCCGGCCACCGGCCGGGCCGACCGGCCCCGGTTCATCACGCGGGCGGACGGCGTCCGCGAGGAACTGGGTCTGGACGCGGCGGCAAACCGGCACAGGGCGCGGACGGAGGCGGCGGCGCGGCTCGCGGAGGCCACCCGGCCGCGAGCCCTGTGGGAGATCTGCCCGAAGTGCTCGCGAAGCGCCCGATGCTGGGAGCACGCCGTGTAGGACTCCGGTTCGCGCGCTCGTGCAGTCGTGCCTATGGTGGGCGCAGGGCGGTTTGAGCGCGTCGAACAGTCCTTTTCTTCGCCCCCTTCGGGCAGAGACCCCCGGTTTCCTTCTGGACCGGGGGTCTCGTGCTGTCCGGGTCGGCCCCGGCCCGCCGGTCGCGTACCGTGGTCGCTGGTGAGTGCCTTTCCGTCTATGGTGGTCGGGTCAACGGCGCGGGAGGCGTCCTTTCCGTGCGAGAGCCCTCCGGTTCCTGTCCCGGAGGGCTCTTTCATGTCCTGGGGCGATCACCCCGCGAGAATCGCGCGTCATCAGCGCCGGAGGGAGCCCCGATCTCCGGCGGGCCGGACAGATGGGACCGGGGACGGGGGTTCGGGCCGTCTGAGCGGCGCTGACGGCCTCGCAGCGCGTCTCAGGGCTTCGGCGGCTCCCAGTGCTCCGGGTCGGCGACCATGGAGCCGATCCCCGGTTCGGTGCGGATCAAGCCGTCCGCGCGGAGCTGGCGCATGACCTTCTGAGCGGTGGCGTTCGCGATCTTGAATTCGTCCACGAGCTGGAGCAACGACGGGATGCGCTCCCCGACCTTGTAATGGCCGGAGCGGATGCGCTCGCTCATGATCCCGTAGACCACGCGCCACCTTGGCGGACTCGTCTCGATCTGTGCCACGAGGGCAAGCTAAGCGCTCTTGTCCCGGCAAGCGATGGAAGCGCACCTAGCGCACCTAGCGCGCTACCCCTAACCTTGACCCATGGACAAGGGAGACAGGTTCGTCCATGGGACGCGGCGGAGCGACCTCGTACCGGAGTGCGATGTCTGGCAGGACGAGTCCGGTCGGTGGCACGGCCTCCACCGGCCGTCCGGCGAGAGCTTCGAGGCGCACACCTTCCGCGTGCTCGAAGCCGTGGCCGTGGTGAAGCGAGTCCTGCACACCTGGGATCGCGCATGGCCCCCTCAAGCAGGGAGGGAGTCCGATGGACGACGGGCTTGAATGGCGGCCGTACTCCGCTCACGTGCTCCGGCCGAAGGTCCGCGAGTTCTTCACTCGCGGGAAGGTCGAGTACGAGCTGTGCCTAGAGGGCGGCACGTACGTGATCCGGCGCACCGACCGGAGCGGACGCACGGTCCGGGTGGAGGAGACGGCGCGCGGGTACCACCGGCAGGCGTACGCGGCGTGGCGGCGGCTCGTCTCCGGCGAAGTGAGCTAAACGATCTCCACAGGAAGCCTTGAGCGAGCGATCTTGAGCGGACCCTTACCGGAGTAGGGGTCCGCTCGCGTGTTTCCGGGCCGGTTTTCGTCACGCTGCGTGACCGTCGTCCGGCCGCCGACAGCCCCGGGATCAAGCGCGGAATCCGGCCGCGACCCCTTGCGCTTGCGCTTCGTCTCGTGCGCCCGCGCGCATTGTGTAGCCCCCACCGCGTCTGCGCTTGCGCTTGCGCTTCATCTCGTGCGCCCCCGCACGTGCCCACGCGGGCGCACACGCTACGTGACGTACACGGACGCGGGCACGCGAGCCGGGGACGGCCCGGCCTGGCGGCCGGAGGGGGTCCCGCGCGGCGCTTGACGCGGGGGTGTCACGGCGGCGGCCGGAGGGGGTCCCGCGCGGCGGCCGGGAGAGCCGTGGACGGCCCGGCCCGGCGGCCGGGAGAGCCGTGGAGAGCGCTCGAAGCGGCCGGAGCGGCACTGGAGGTACCCCTCGGACCGGAAAACGGCTCTCAGGCCGTCTCAGGGCCGCCTGAGGGCCGGGCAACGGGACCGTCAGGGGCCGCTCAAGCCCCTGTAGGCCGTAGAAGGCCGTCAGCGCCGTTCTAACAAGATCAACCCTCTTCTGAGACCAAAAGGACATTCGGAAGGTTGAGTTCGGCCGTCTACGGCCGTCTCAGAGCCTCGAATTTCAGCCCAAGATCGTCAACAGGGCCGGAGGGCGCGTCCGGCGGTCACAGAAGCGTCACAACCCCCCGTTCGGCTTGCCGGCGCCGTTCCGGCCCAGGAAGCCGGTGACCGTGCCGGGCCGTACCGTGAACGAGATCCCGTCGACGGCGACGGTGCTCCCGTAGCGTTTCGCAAGGTCACGTACCTCGATCATGCGGAGC
>Ga0207866_1001560_pt1 | contig 21235 bp, 20 predicted proteins | sample HigsolmetaAR203D_FD_184835 | JGI IMG/M metagenome (GOLD analysis project Ga0207866, IMG submission 184835) | Ionic liquid and high solid enriched microbial communities from the Joint BioEnergy Institute, USA - AR20-3-D (SPAdes) (version 2) ...
CGCCCGGTCCGGTACGGCGAGAGCCGGGCGTCACGGTCCGCCGCCCGCGTCAGGCTCGCCGTACCGGACCTGTGGACCCGCGGGCGGGTCAGGGCGCCAGCTCCTCCAGGGCGGCGAGCAGCCGGTCGACGTCGGAGCGGTCGTTGTAGTGCACCAGCCCCGCCCGTACGGCCGAGCCGTGGTCGCGGATGCCGAACGCGCCGGTGACCTCCCACGCGTAGCAGTGCCCGTCCCACACGTTGATCTTGCGGGCGGCCAGGTGCTCGGCGACCCGGCGCGGGCTGTGGCCGTCCACGGTGAAGTAGACCGTCGCGGTACGGCGGGCCGGGGAGCCGATGAGCCGCACGTGCGGCAGGGCGGCCAGGCGCTCGACCAGGTAGGCGAGCTCGGCCTGCTCGTAGGCCTCGACCGCGGCCATCGAGGCCAGCACGCGGCGGCGGCGCGACCCGGTGGCGTGCGGGTCGAGCCCGGCGAGGTGGTCGACGGCCGCGGCCACCCCGGCCAGGTCGGCGAACGGCAGCGTGCCGGTCTCGAACCGGTCGGGGATGTTGTCGGGCGCGGAGGCGAGCTTGTCCGGCCGCAGCCGCTCCAGCAGGGCCGGGGCGGCGATCACCGCGCCCACGTGCGGGCCGCACCACTTGTAGGCGCTGGTGGCGTAGAAGTCGGCGCCGAGCGCGAGGACGTCGATCGGGGTGTGCGGGGTGGCGTGCACGCCGTCGACGTACACCAGCGCCCCGGCGTCGTGGGCCTTGCGGGCGATGCGCGGCACGTCGGGCATGGTGCCGAGCACGTTGCTGGCGGCGGTGACGGCGACCAGGCGGGTGCGTTCGGTGAGCAGCTCGTCGTACTGGGCGGCGGGCAGCTCGCCGGAGGGGACCTCCACCTCGGCCCAGCGGACCACGGCCCCGGCGGCCTTGGCGGCCTGCACCCAGGGGCGCACGTTGGCGTCGTGGTCGAGGCGGGAGACGATGATCTCGTCCCCGGGGCGCCACTGCCGGGCGAGGGTGCCCGCGAACCGGTAGGTGAGGGTGGTCATGTTGGGGCCGAACACCACCCCGTCGGGGTCGCCGCCGACCAGGTCGGCGACGGCGCGGCGGGCCTCGGCGACGATCGCGTCGGATCGGGCGCTCGCGGCGAACGCCCCGTGGGCGTTGCCGATGCCGGCGGTGTAGGCGGCGACGATGGCGTCGATGACCGGCTGCGGCATCTGGGTCCCGGCGGCGGCGTCCAGCCAGGCCCAGCCGTCGGACAGCGCGGGATAAAGGGCACGTACCCGGGCGACGTCAAAGCTCATGCTTCATGATTTCCCGGCCCGTCCGCGCCCCGGCAGGCACCCCCGGTCTTCGGCGCACTTCGCCGCCGGCCCGGCGGTGAGACGCGCCGGGAGGTCCGGGGGCCCGAGATCGCCGGGGGTTCGGGCATCGGCCATCGCGAAATCTTTGACATCGGGTGGCGTGGTGCGCTGTCCTCGCATGCGTGAATGCGTTCGATGACCTGCTTGCCGCCAACGCCGAGTACGCCGCCGCCTTCGAGCACTCCGGGCTGACCGGCAAGGCCGCCCGCGGGCTCGCGGTGGTCACCTGCATGGACTCGCGCATCGACCCGCTGGGCCTGCTGGGGCTGCGGCCGGGCGACGCCAAGATCCTGCGCAACGCGGGCGCCCGCGTCACCGACGACGTGCTGCGCACCCTGGTGCTGGCGGTGTTCCTGCTGGGCGTCGAACGGGTGCTGGTGATGCCGCACACCGACTGCGGCATGACGAAGGTGACCGACGCGGACGTGCACGAGCTCACCGGCCGCCAGGGGGTGGACACCCGCAGCATCGACTTCCACACCATCCCCGACCAGGAGAAAGCGCTGCGCCACGACCTGACCAAGATCCGCAGCAGCCCGTTCCTGCCCCCGGGCATGCCGGTCGGCGGCGCCGTCTACGACGTGCGCACCGGCAGGCTCCAGCCGGTCGACCTGGGCGCACCCCTCAGCGGCACCCCGGCCTGACCCGCCGGCTCCGCCCGGACTCCGGCCGCAGGGACGCGCGGGTCTGCCCGCCCGCGACGCGCGGGCGGGGCGGTGACGACACCGACGCGCGTGTGCGCGCGGCGCATTCAGCCCGGGTTTCCGTACGGCCAGGCGGTGCGGCCGCTCGCCACCGCGGCGACGGGCGCGGGCACGGCGAATGCCGGAAGGGGCGTGGCCTGCAGGAGCCGGGACAGGCGTCCGGCTCGCGCCGCGTCTGGCAGGCGATCGCGAGTGTGCGGTTCCTCGAGTTGAGGGTTTCATGCGAGCGAGGCCGGCCGCAGCGCGGGCAACGGGGTGGCCGATCGAGAACCTCGGGCACGATGAGCCGCCCGGAAGCGACTCCTGATGCCACGCCCATCGGCAGCACACCGGGGGCGCCGGCTCAGCCCGTCGTCCGTGGCCGGGGAGCCGCACGGGCGGGAACCCCGCCTATCGAAAATCCAGCAGAAAAACCCGGGAAAGAAGCCCGGCCCACGGGTGGCGCGGGGGCGGCGGTCACGACCGGCCGGCGCGCAGCTCGGCGGCGACGGCGCGCTCGCGCAGCTCGGCGGCCTCGGCGCGGGCGGCCTTGAGCTGTTCGCGCAGGTCGCGGACGAGGGCCTGGTGGACCGACAGCTCCTGGCGCAGCCGGTCGCGTTCGGCCTCGGCCTCACGGGCGCGTCGTTCGGCGTCGGCGACGCGGGCGGCGGCCTCCCGCTCGGCCTTGGCCGCCTGCGCCTCGGCCATCTCGGCGCGGGCGCGGGCCGCGGCGGCGTCGGCGAGGGCCTCGGCTCGGGCCTGCTCGGCGGCCTCCGCACGGGCGACCGCCTTCTGCCGTTCGGCCTCGGCGGCCTCGGCGGTCTCGGCGCGGGCCTGGGCGGCGGCGCCGGCCCGGGCGGCCTTCTCGGCGGCGCGGCGGGCGTGCTCGGCGCCGTCGTGGGCGCGGCCGGACTGCGAGCGGGCCTGCTCGGCGGCCTCGATCGCGCGGCGGGCGCGCTCCTCGGCGGCGCGGACCTGGGCGATCGCCGCGTCCACGCGGTCGGCGAGCTCGCGTACCGCCTGGTCGCGGGCCTGCTCGGCGAGCACGGCGCGGCGCAGCGCCTGGTCGGCGGCGGCCTGGGCCCGGCGTTCGGTGGCGGCGGCCTCGCGCAGCGCGGCCAGCGCCTGCTCGCGGGCGGTCTCGGCGTCGGCGAGGGCGGCGTCGCGTTCGGCGATCGCCTCCTCGGCCTCGCGGCGGGCGGCCTCGGCGGCCTGCCGGGCGAGCCGTACCTGTTCGGCGGCCTGCTCGCGTTCCGCCCAGGCGGCGGCGACGCGGGCGGCGGCCTCGGCCTTCACCGCGCTGATCTTGGCCTCGACACCGGCCGGGCTGAGCTCCTGGGTGAGCGCGGCGGCGAGCGGGGCGATGGCGGCGGCGAGGCCTTTCTCCATGCGCTCGTACAGCTCCTCGGCCCGGGCGAGCGCGCCCTCGAGGCCGGGGGCGGCGCGGCGGAGCTCGCGTTCCCGTTTGGCCGCGGCCTGGCAGCCCTTGTCCGGGCAGTAGGCGCGGCGCCGTCCGCGGCCGCCGCGCTGCTCGATCGGTGAGCCGCAGTACCTGCAGGGCGTGATCACCGGCGGTCGGGCACCGTCTCCGCGCGACATGCTCCGAAATTTAGCATTTCCAATTTCCAGAAATTGGAATTTGCCTCCGGGCCGGCCGGGTGCGGCCATCCGGGCAGCGGCTGCCCGGATTCGGCCGCGCGATCAGGGCAGGCACTGCCCGGATTCGCGCAGGTGATCAGGGCAGTGGCTGCCCGGATTCGGCGGTGCCGCGTCCCGCAACGCCCGATCGGCGGCAAAAGGTGCATGACGCGCGTTCATGCATGTTGCGCACGATCGCCGGAAATGTTCCGGGCGGTGCCGGCACCGGCGACCGGCCGCATCGACGGATCACAGGGAAAAGGGGTGTGGTGATGACGAGCACCGGCGAGAACACCGCCACCGCCCAGGCGACCGGCTCCCCCATGCTGATGCACCGGCTGCTCGAGGAGGACCTGCTGGAACGCAGCGGCGGCAGGCCCTTCGACCCGGCGCCCGGCCTGCTGCGGCGGCGCGGCCAGGGCCCGGTGCAGCCGCTCACGCTGCGCAACGGCGCCCCCGTCTGGCTCGTCACCGGCCTGGACGAGGCCCGCACGGTGCTGTCCGACCCGCGCTTCAGCGCCGACCGGGTCCGCCACCCCGACGCCACCGGCCTGACCCCGGAGGAGGCCGAGGCCTTCGCCGCCACCGGCGTCGCCCCGGCCCGGCCGCACGTCGGGCGGCGCACCGACGGGATGTTCATCTTCATGGACCCGCCCGAGCACACCCGGCTGCGCAGGCTGCTCACCGGCCAGTTCACGCTGCGCCGCATGAAGGCGCTGGAGTCCCGGATCCGCGGGATCGCGGCCGGCCTCATCGCGGAGATGACCGCGGCCGGCACCGAGGCCGACCTCGTGCCCGCCTACGCGCTGCCCATCCCCTCACTGGTGATCTGCGAGCTGCTCGGCGTCGACCCCGCCGATAGGGCCGGGTTCCAGGAGCGCACCGCGATCTCGCTCAACGCCAAGGCGGGCGAGGAGGAGCGCGCCCGCGCCCAGCTGGAGATGCACGCCTTCATCCAGGAGCTGATCGCGGCCAAGCGGGCCCGCCCGGCCGACGACATGCTCTCGGGGCTGGTGCACGAGGCCGACCCGCCGCTGACCGACGCCGAGCTGGTGGACATCGCGTTGCTGCTGCTCGCCGCCGGGCACGAGACCACCGCCAACATGCTCGGGCTCGGCGCGTTCGCGCTGCTGGAGCACCCCGGCCAGCTCGCCGCGCTGCGCGCCGACCCCTCGCTGCTGGAGACCGCGGTGGAGGAGCTGCTGCGCTACCTGTCGATCGTGCAGATGGGCGTGTCCCGGGTGGCCGTCGAGGAGGTCGCGCTCGGAGGGGTGACGATCCCCGCCGGCGGCACGGTGATCATCGCGTTGCCGGAGGCGAACCGCGACCCCCGCCACTGGGACGACCCCGACCGGCTCGACGTGCGCCGCCCCCGCGCGCCGCACCTGGCGTTCGGGCACGGCGTGCACCAGTGCCTGGGCCAGCAGCTCGCGCGGGTGGAGCTGCAGGTGGGGCTGGGCGAGCTGGTCGCCCGGCTGCCGCGGCTGCGGCTCGCCGTACCGGCCGAGCAGGTGCCGCTGCGCAACGAGATGCTGATATTCGGGGTGCATTCGCTGCCCGTGACCTGGGCCTGACCCCACGGTGCGTCCCGGCCCGGGGCGCACCCCGCCACACGCCGGCCGGCGGCCAGGCCGATCGGAAGGACACCTGCGCGGGTCCCCGCGGCCCGCCGGGGGCACGCGCGCGGAGGCCGACCGGGTGATGGCCGGGCCGGCGCGGGTGTGGTCGCCGCGATACGGCGCACCGGGCGATCGGGCGGCCGTGATCGTAGAGTGGTCGGCGGTACGCGACGGACCGGACACACGGCCCGGCGGCCGGGTGTCCGCGACCGGACGGGGTTGTCGGCAAGGAGAGCATCCGATGGGCCTGCACGCGACACGGCATGACCACACCACCGGCCACACCGGGCACGGCGGGGAGCGGCTGTTCCACCACCCGCTCGTGTTCGAGCTGGCCGCCGAGACGCTGTTCGCCGGGCGGCGGCGGGAGATGTACCTGCGCCTGGCCACGCTGTCGGGGGTACGGCCGGGCCGCAGGGTGCTGGACGTCGGCTGCGGCACCGGGTACCTGTCGCGCATCCTCGCCGCGGTCGCCGGGCCCGAGGGGCACGTGACCGGCGTCGACCCCTCCCCCGGCATGATCGGCCGCGCCCGCCGCCAGGCCCCGGCCAACTGCGCCTACCTGGTCGGCGAGGGGCAGTCCCTCGAGCTGCCCGACGAGTCGTTCGACGTGGTGGTCTCCAGCCTCGCGCTGCACCACGTCCCGCAGGAGCATCGGCCCGCGGTCGTGGCCGAGATGTTCCGGGTGCTGCGGCCCGGCGGCCGGCTGCTGATCGCCGAGTACCGGCCGCCCGCCAGCCCCCTGCTCGCCCGCCTGGTCAACCTGATCGGCAGCCCGGCCCTGCGGGAGGACACGCGCCGCATGCTCGCCGAGCTCGTCCCCCAGGCCGGGTTCCAGGTGGAGGAGACCGGCGAGCTGCCGGTGGCGCTCCACTACGTGCGGGCCACCCGCCCCGCCGCCTGACCCCGCCCGCCGTACCGGGCCCGCCGCCCGGTACGGCACGGCCCCGGGGGCGGGGTCAGAAGGCGTACGGGCCGAACCGCCCCCAGGCCACCAGGGCGGCGAGCAGCCCGGCCACCACGTTGACGGCGATCTGGGCGCGCTCGGTGCGGCGCAGGTGGACGACGGCCGCGCCGCACATCAGCAGCACGACGCCGGTCGCGGCCAGCGGCGCGAGCACCGGCGCGATCCCCGTGGCCGGGGGCAGGATCAGGCCGGCCGCGGCCAGCACCTCCAGCACGCCGATGAGCCTGACGGTGCGTTCGGAGAAGTCCTCGGTCCAGCTCATCCCGGAGGCGGCCAGGTCCCGCTTCGACCGGGCGAGCTTCATCACGCCGGCGACGAGGAACATCAGCGACAGCAGCCCGGCGATCACCCACAGCACGATGTTCACGCGGTCAATCCTTCCAAGCGGCGCGGCTTCCCGGTCCTGGTCGTGGAGGCCGCCGCCGATCTGCGGTCTGGTCTGGGTTGGAGGGTAGAAGACGGCCGGGCCCGCCCGCGCCGCGGGGCCGTACCATCCCCGGGCGACGTCACCGGGCGTGGCGCGGTGACACCAGCCCGGACTCGTAGGCGAACACCACAAGCTGCGCCCGGTCGCGGGCACCGAGCTTGGCCATCGCCCGGTTGACGTGGGTCTTCGCGGTCAGCGGGCTGATCGCCATGCGCTCGGCGATCTCGTCGTTGGACAGGCCCTGGGCGACGAGGGCGACCGCCTCCCGCTCCCGGTTGGTCAGCTCCTCCAGCCCGGCCGCCGGGCGGGGGCCGCGCGGCCGGTCCGCCTCCTGCACGTACCGGGCGATGAGCCTGCGGGTGATCGACGGGGCGAGCAGCGCGTCCCCGCGGGCCGCCACCCGCACGGCGTGCAGCAGGTCCTCGGGCATCACGTCCTTGACCAAAAACCCGGCGGCCCCGGCGCGCAGCGCGTCGAGCACGTACTCGTCCAGGCCGTAGTTGGTCAGGATCACCACGTGCACGCCGGCCAGAAGCGGGTCGGCGGCGATGCGCCGGGTCGCCTCGATGCCGTCGACGACCGGCATCTGGATGTCGACGAGCGCCACATCCGGCCGGTGACGGCGGGCCAGCTCGACCGCCGCCGCGCCGTCGCCGGCCTCGGCGACCACCTCGATGTCGTCCTCCAGCTCCAGCAGCGCGCGGAACCCGCTGCGGATGAGCGGCTGGTCGTCGGCGAGCAGGACACGGATCACGGCACACGCTCCACGGGCAGCTCCGCCTCCACGGCAAACCCGCCCTGCTCGCGCGGCGCGGCGCGCAGGCGGCCGCCGAGGGCGGTGACGCGTTCCCGCATGCCGAGCAGGCCCACCCCGGGCACCGGGTCGGCGCCCGGCCGGGCGGTGCCGTCGTCGTCGACGCGGACCGTCACCGCGTCCGGGCGGCATTCGATCCGCACCGCCACGGTGGCCGCGCCGGCGTGCCGGGCCGTGTTGGTGAGCGCCTCCTGCACGATGCGGTAGACGGTGCGGCCCACCGCGGCGGGCACCTCCTGCTGCGGCCCGTCGACGGTCAGCGTGGCGGAAAGGCCCATGTCGCGGGCGCGTCCGACCAGCTCGGACAGGTCGGCCAGGCCGCGGGGCGGGGCGGTGGCGTCGTCCCGCAGCGCCTGCAGGGTGGCGCGCAGCTCCCGGCTCGCCTCCCGTACGGCCTGCCGGATCGCCAGCAGGGCCTCCGGCACCTCTTCGCCCCGCTTGCGCGCGGCGTGCACGGCGACCTCGGCCTGCACCTTGATGATCGAGATCTGGTGGGTGAGCGAGTCGTGCAGCTCGCGCGCGATGCGCAGCCGCTCCTCGTCGGCGCGGCGGCGGGCGGTCTCCTCGCGGGTGCGCTCGGCCTCCTCCGCCCGGCGTTCGGCCTGCCGCAGCGCCTCCCCGGCGGCGCCCGAGGCGAGGGCGGCCAGGAGCAGCCCGGCCGGCAGTGCCACGCCCGCGATCACCGCGGCCCGGCGGTGCCCGGCGCGGACGGCGAAGTACACCGCGAACAGGAACGCGACGGCGGGCCGTACCGGGCCCGCACCCCGGCCACGTGATCGTGCCTGGGACGGTCAGGCGGCGGCGGGGGCGGCGGTGCGCTTCCAGGCCTGGAACCCGCCGATCAGGTCGGCCACATCGCCGCGGCCCTCGCGCTCCAGCAGGCTCATCGCGGTGACCGAGCGGCCGCCGCTCGCGCAGTAGACCACCACCGGCCGGTCGGCCGGGACCTCCCCCAGCCGGGCGGGAAGCTCGGCGAGCGGGATCCGGGCCGCGCCGCCGCCCGCGTCCTCGATGGCGCCGTCGGCGGCCTCGGCCTCGTTGCGCACGTCCAGCAGGAACGGCGGCGCCTGGCCCTCGAGGGCGGCGCGCAGCTCGGCCGCGGTCATCCGGCGGCTGCGGGCGACCTCGCCGGGCACGGCCAGGAACGCGGCCTCCGGTTCGCGCAGGTATCCGGCCACGTTGTCGAACCCGATCCGGGCCAGCCGGGTGACCACCTCGCCCTCGCGGTCCTGCGGGGCCACCACGACGATCTCCGCGCCGGGGGTGACGACCATGCCGGCGCGCTCGGCGAAGCGGCCGTCGAGGGCGACGCTGATCGAGCCGCGCAGGTGGGCCAGGGCGTAGGACTGGGGGTCGCGGGTGTCGAGGACGACGGCGCCGCCGTCGCGCCGGGCGATCACCTCCTCGGCGGTCAGCGGCACGGCGCGGGCGGCCACGTCCAGCAGCCCGTGCCGCTTGCGGTTGAGCACCGCGTCGTACCCGAAGTAGCCGGGGGCGGGCGGCTGCCCCTGGGTGACGAGGGCGACGAACTCCTCCTCGCTCATCGGGGCGCAGGCGTGGTTGGTACGGCGCTGCTCGCCGATGGTGGACCACGGCTCGGCCGACAGGTTCTTGCCGCAGGCCGACCCGGCGCCGTGGGCGGGGTAGACGCGGGTGGCGCCGGGCAGCTCCATCAGCCGCCGGACGCTGCGGTGGAGCATGCGGGCGAGCTCGCCGGCGCCGTACCCGAGCGAGGCGAGCAGGTCGGGGCGGCCCACGTCGCCGACGAACAGAGTGTCGCCGGTGAGCACCCCGTAGGGGGCGGGGTCGGTGGCGTGCTCGTAGACGAGGATGCTGATCGACTCGGGGGTGTGCCCCGGCGTCTCCATGATCTCCAGGACGACGTCGCCGAGCTCGATGCGCTCGCCGTCGGCGAGCTTGCGGATGGGGTACTCGGCCTCGGCGCGGCTGCCGTAGCCGATCCACGCCCCGGTGGCGGCGGCGAGCTCGAGGTGGCCGGCGAGGAAGTCGGCGTGGAAGTGGGTGTTGATCACGCCTTCGATGCGCAGCCCGTGCCGCTCGGCGTCGGCGAGGTACTCGCCGATGTCGCGGCGGGGGTCGACGACGACGGCGCGCCCGGTGGTGCGGTCGCCGACCATGTAGGAGGCCTGGGACAGGCAGTCGAGGTAGTAGCGGGCGAAGAACATGGTGGATCTCCTTTCGGGTTTCCCGGCACGTTGCGCGGCGCGGCGGGCCGCCCGTTTCGCGGCGAGGAGCGCGGCCGCGGCGAGTACGCCGGCGGCGGCGAGCGCGGCGATGCCCCATCCGGTGCCGGGCAGCGCGGCGGCCAGGCCGGGTGGGGCCTGCCCGGCGAGCACGACCACCCCCATGGCGAGCACGAACCAGCCGAACGCCCGGCGCAGCCGCTCGGCCCGCACCCGCGCGGCGAGCCGCCCGCCCGCGACGGCGCCGGCCACGGCCGCGGCGGTGACCGGCAGCGCGACCGGCCAGTCGATCGCGACCGCGTGCAGGTAGCCGGCGAGCCCGGCGAACGACTTCAGCGCGATCACCACCAGCGAGGTGGCCACCGCGGCCGGCATCGGCATGCCGCCGAGCAGCACCAGCGCGGGCACCACGAGGAACCCGCCGCCGGCGCCGACCAGCCCGGTGACCAGCCCGACCGCGGCCCCTTCGGCGAGCACGTGCGCAAGCGGGAGTTCCCCGTCGCGGCGGCGGGCCGGGTGCGGGGTACGGCGGCCGCGGATCATCGCCACGGCGGTGGCGAGCATCATCACCGCGAAGGCGGCCAGCAGCAGCGGCGCGGGCAGGTGCGGGCCGAGCAGGCCTCCGCCGTACGCCCCGGCCATGCCGGCCAGGCCGAAGATCAGGCCGGTGCGCCAGCGGATGCGCCCGGCGCGGGCGTGGCCGGCCAGACCGGCGAGGCTGGTCACGCCGACGACGAACAGGGAGGTGGCGATGGCGGGCTTGGCGGGCATGCCGGCCAGGTAGACCAGCAGCGGGACGGTGAGGATCGACCCGCCGCCGCCGAACAGGCCGAGCGTGACGCCGATGGCCACGGCTCCGGCCACGACGGGAAGGCTCATGCGTACGTTCCTCCGCGTGGGCGTCCGGCGGGGTGGTTTCGAAACGGGGGCCGGGGGCGCTCGCCGCGGTGACGGCGGCGGCGCGGGTCAGGCGTTGGCGCGGGGCGCGGGGCAGGCGGCGGTGGTGCCCCGGCCGCGGTTGTAGGGCAGGCGGGCGAGCAGGGCGCCCAGGGCGCAGGTGTCGGTAACGGCGCTGACCACCAGCCCGGCGCCGATCGCGGCGGCGACCAGGCGAAGGCCGGGCAGCCACAGGTCGGCGACGAGCGCCGCCAGCACGATCGCGCCCGCGGTGAGGCGGACCTGGCGTTCCAGGCTCCACCGCGGCCGGCCGCGGACCACCGGTCCCCCGGCGGCGATCCAGGCGTTCATGCCGCCCGCGAGCACCTTGGCCCCGGGCAGGCCGGCCTCGCACAGCCGCTTGTGGGCGCGGGTGGCGCGCGCCCCGGACTGGCAGATCAGCAGCACGGTGCCGCCCGCGTCGGCGACGACGCGCCGCAGGTGGTCGTCGACCTGCTCGAGCGGCAGGTTGATGGCGCCCTCGATGTGCGCGGACTCGAACTCGCCGGGGGTGCGCACGTCGACGACGAGCACGTCGGGGTTGGCGGCGATCAGTGCCTGCGCGGTGACGGCGTCGACGTGTGAGGAGTGGTCAGGACTCATGGATCTCCCCATCTCAAATACCCATAGGGGTATCTCCTTGGCTGTTTATACCCCGGGGGGTACCCCATGGGCAAACGGGGCCGGGCGAAACGGCCGAGCCCGGGCGGGCCGTACGCGGGGGCGCGGCCTGTGCGCGCCGCGCCGGACCGCCCTACCGCATGGCCACACCGGAACCCGGGCGCACCCGCCGGACGGGGACACGCTCACCGGCGCCGTCATCGCCGTGCCCGCGATCGGCGCGGGGAACGCCCTTCTGGCCTGCCGCCGGATGGAGGGACGGGCACGGCGGGCGCACGTGACACTCTCCCGGTCACCTGGCCCGTGCCGGCGAGGCGATCCCGCGGGGCACGCCGACGCGCGCCAAGACGGCGAGCGGGTCCCCGTCAACCCCGCTGCCGGACCTTGGTCACGGCGGGGCCGGGCGGCTCCCCCGGATGTCTCCTCCGCCGGTTCGCGCGGGCGGCCACCGGACCGGGTACGGCACCGGCACACCAGGTGACGGCGGCGAAGGCAGGCGATTACGGGAGATCACGCGATCACTGCGTCGCGTCCGCCAAGCGAAGCCGGTCACGCCGACGAACCTCGAGGCGGAACTTCACCACAGGTCGGCGTGCGCAACCCTATGTCTGCGCGCACGCCCGAAGACGGCCGGGCATCGCGGGCGGCGCCGCTCTGACGCCATGGGCTCCCACCGGGAAGCGTCCCCACGGCGCCCAGGCCAAGCGCTTGCAGTAAAAGCTGCAGTCCTCCGGCACACCGTGCGGGTCGGTCGCATAGCCGGGGACCACCCCGTATCTGGTCCAGCCCGCCGAGCCGTACAGGTGGTCGGCGGGGCTGCCGGCCACGGTGTCCAGCAGCAGGAGGGTGAGCCCGGCCTGCGCGGCGCCCTGCTCGGCCGTGCGCAGCAGGGCGCGGCCGAGGCCCCGGCCGCGCGCGCCGGGGTGGACCATGAGCTTGACGATCTCGCCGCGGTGCGCGGCGTTCGCCTTCGGCGACCGGGACAGGCTGACGGTCCCGGCGATGCCGGACGGGCCGCGGGCGACCCAGACGGTGAGGCGGCCGTCCGACACCTCCGGCCGCCGCTCCCGCCACCAGTCGGCGGCCGCGCGGCGGTCGAGGGGCGCCAGGAACCCCACGGACGCGCCGTCGGCGACCACGTCGGCGAGCAGCCCGCCCAGCTCCTCCACGTGGCGGCCGAACTCCTCCGGCGACAGCCGCTCGATCGCGTGCACGGCCCTTCCTCTTTCTCCGTGATGTTCCTGGGAGCGCGGCGTGCGGTACGGCCGGGCGCTCCGGTTCGCCCGGAAGGACGCGTACGGCTCATGGGGAGATCACCGCCGGCAGGTAGCGGACCGGGCCGGGCTCCATAGACGCGTAACCGCCGGCGGTCCCCCGCCTCGGCGCGGTGGACGTCACCGCCGACGGTGCCCTCCCGCGCGCCGTCGAGCACCCGGATGTGCTGCTCCAGCCCGGGCACCGACGGCTCGTCACCGCGGATGCCGGCGCCTGGCCGCAGCGTGCCCTCCACCGGCTCGCCGCGCAGCCCCGGGTGGGGCGGCGTTGCGCCGCCGCCCCGCTGTCCGCAGTCACGGGTTCGCTTCGCCGTCTACGGCGCCGCGGGATCGGCCTTGGCGGCGTCGCGGTGTTCCGCCTCGGCGGGCGACGGGCCGTCCCCGTGCCGGGGCCGGGGGTCGGCGAGGGCCGCGCGCAGCCGGTCGAGTTCGCCGCGCAGGCGCTCGGCCTCGCCGCGGGCGGTGGCGGCGGCCTGCTCGGCCACCGCGGCCGCCGTGACCGCACGCTCGCGTTCCCGCTGGGCCGTGGCGAGCGCCTCGCGTGCCTCGGCGAGCTCGGCGCGGAGCCGTTCGGTCTCGGTGCGGGCCGAGGCTGCGGCCTGCTCGGCCGCGGCCGCCGCGGTGACGGCGCGCTCGTGGTCGCGTTGGGCGGCGGCGAGCGCCTCGCGCAGGCGGGCGATCTCCTCGGCGCGGGCCTCGGCGATGCCGCGCGTCTGGTCGCGCTCGGTCTCGGCGGCGCGGGCGCGCTCGCACTGGTCGGCCAGCTCGCGCCGCGCCCCCTCCAGCTCACCGGTGCGCGCGGCGACCTCGTTCTCCAGCTCGGTGATCCGGGCGGTCAGGCGCGCGGCCTGGTCGGCGGCGCGCCGCCGCTCGGCCTCGAGGTCCGCGGTGGCCTGGCGCGCCCGTTCCTCGGCCGCCGCGGCGGCGGCGCGTGCCTCCTCGGCGGCGCGCTCGGCCAGGTCGCGCGCCTTGGCGTGCTCGCCGGCCTGCTGCCAGGCCTGGCGGGCGCGTTCCTCTGCCCGGTCCCGCTCCTGCTCGGCGCGTTCCCGGTCCCGGCGGGCGGCGTTCACCTGCGCGGCCGCGGTGTTGGCGGCGGCCACGGCCCGCTGCTCGGCCGCCGCGGCGGCGGCGCGGGCCTCCTCGGCGGCCTGCTCGGCGGCCTCGGCCTGGGCCAGCAGGCCACCGCTCAGCTCGGTGAGCCGTTCGCGCAGCGCGTCCTGGGCGGCCTGCCAGCGCTCGCCCGCCTCCAGCAGCGGGCCGAGCAGCTCCTGGGCGCGCGCCAGCGCACCGGCGACCGGGGCGGCGTGCGCGCTGGTGCGGGCACGGTAGGCGGCCGCGCGGCAGGCGTCGCTGCAGTAGCGGGCGCGGCTGCTGCGTCCGGGGAGGGTGTTGGTGCAGCCCGGCCCGGCGCAGCGCGGCTCCGATGGGACCGGCGCGCCGCCGGCGGCGGGCGTCTCGGCGGTCTGCTCCTGCATCACACCCTCATCATAGCGTTCCGAACGAACGAAACACGCTTACGTACGTTCGCGAACGCAGAAATCAAGATCGGCTAAACATTATGAGAATGCCCGTTATCATCGTGTCGTGACGAGCGTGGAACCGGATCGCATCCAGACCCCGCCCACGGGCGCCCTTGTGCCCGTGGCCACCCCGCTGCGCGGGCGTCCGCCCGCGCGCACCGCCCAGGAGCTCGCCGACCTCATGCGCGGGCTCGGCCTGCCGCAGCACGTGCTGGTCCGCACCGCCGCCTGGCTGTCCAGCGACCGGCGCCGCTCACCCCGCACCCACGACGCCTACGCCCGCGACCTGTCCTGGTGGCTCGCCTACCTCGCCGCCCGCGGCGTCGACCCGCTCAAGGTGCCCGCCACCGAGGCCGACCTGTACGCCGGGGCGCTGCGCGCCGCCGGGCTCGCCGACGCCACCCGCGCCCGCCGCATCTCCGCCGCCTCCTCCTGGAGCCGCTACCTGGCCCGCCACGGCGACGCCGCCGACCCCTTCGCCGGCATGGACCGGCCCAAGGCACCCAAGCACTCCACCACCCGCGGCCTGTCCCGCGACGAGCTCGCCCGCATGCTCGACCACGCCCGCCGCCACGAGACACCGCGCACGTACGCGGTCCTCGCCGTGCTCGTCGTCACCGCCTGCCGCGCCTCGTCCCTCATCGGCGCCGACCTGTCCGGGTACGGCAGCGACCGCGGCCACCGCACCCTCGACGCCCCGGTCAAGGGCGGCCACACCAAACGCTGGGTGCTGCCCCCGTTCGCCTGCGAGGCCCTCGACGCCTACCTCGCCGAACGCGGCACCGCCCCCGGCCCGCTGTTCGTCACCTCCACCGGCAGGCGGCTGACCCAGCCGTACCTGCACGAGATGATCAACCGGGTGGCGCGCGCCGCCGGGGTGCCGTTCCCGATCTCCCTGCACAGCATCCGGCACAGCGTCATCACCGACCTGCTGTCCGACGGCACGCCGCTGCACATCGTCCAGGACCTGGCGGGGCACGCCGACCCGCGCACCACCCGCCGCTACGACCGCGCCGCCGGCGCGCTCGACCGCTCCCCCGCCTACCACCTCGGCAGCCGGTTCGAGTCCGCCCTGGCCCGGCTCGACCGCGACCGGGCCGACCGCGCCGAGCCGTAAACGGCCTACCCGGCCGCCCCGTGACCCGACCGCACGCTCGGGCTGTTGGGCGGCCCGGGCGGACACCTCTCCGCCCCTGTCGCCTCCGCCCGATGGGGAAAACCGGCCGTCTCTCCGGCCGCATTCGGCAGACGCGCCGAGCTCGTCACCGGACCAGAGGCTCCCTGCCTATGCGCGCCGTAAGTACGTCCCCAACGATTTTCCCGGTTGCCGGTCGCAGCACCGGGCATCCCCGCGTCGTCGCCCCCTGTCGCGGCCCACGGATCCGGCCGCGCCCAAGCGCCGGTACGGCCGGCCGGTGGGTCAGCGCAGGGTGAGCGGGACCTGGCGGTCGACGCGGGTGAGCTTCTCCGGGTTGCGGACGTAGTAGATGCCGGTGATGCGGCCGTTCTCGACCTGCAACGCCACCACGCCGTCCAGCTCGCCGCCGACGCGGACGACGAGCGCGGGGCCGCCGTTGAGCAGGGCGAGGTGAGCGTTGACCACGCCGTCGGCCCGCTCGAGGATGCCGGCGATGAGACGGACCACCTTGTCGGCGCCGACGATCGGGTGCAGCGCGGCCTGCCGGAGCCCGCCGCCGTCGCTCACCCAGACGACGTCCGGGGCGAGCACGTCGAACAGGCCCTGCAGATCCCTGGTCTCGATCGCGCGCCAGAACGACTCCGACACCTCCCGGGCCTCGTACGGCGAGGCCGCCCGGCGGGGACGGCGGGCGTCGACGTGCCGCCGGGCGCGGTGCGCGATCTGCCGGACGGCCGCCGGGCTCCTGCCGACCGCCTCCGCGATCTCCTCGTACGGCGCGCCGAACACCTCACGCAGCACGAAGACGGCGCGCTCGGTCGGCGACAGCGTCTCCAGCACGACCAGCAACGCCATCGACACGCTCTCGGCCAGCTCGACGTCCTCGGCCACATCCGGCGAGGTGAGCAACGGCTCGGGCAGCCACTGCCCGACGTACGCCTCCCGGCGGCGCCTCATCGCCCGCAGCCGGTTGAGCGACTGCCGGGTGGTGATCCGCACCAGGTAGGCGCGCGGGTCGTCCACCCGCCCCACGTCGACCCCGACCCACCGCAGCCAGGTCTCCTGCAGCACGTCCTCGGCGTCGGCCGCCGAGCCGAGCATCTCGTAGGCGATGGTGAACAGCAGGTCGCGGTGGGCGACGAACGCCTCGGTCGCCGCGTCGGTGGCCTGCCCGCCCATGGTCCTCTCCCCGCTTCCCTCACGGCCGCACGCTGCGGCCGACCGCCTCCTCCGGCACCCGATCCCGCCCCGGGCCGGGGACGTCACTCCCAGGCCCGGGGCAGGGGTTCAGCGCACCGGCTGCCTATCCCGCCCGGTGCGCGCCGGCTGCCGGGTCGCGCCGCCCGCGGCCCGCCGTGCCGCGTTGCGGGCCTCACCGGCCAGCCGCCACAGCGTGCTGCGGCAGACCAGCTCCTTCAACGCCGCCCCCGAGCGCCCGCCGACGTAGGCGCGGGTCGCGGTGTCGTCCTGGCGGCAGAGCTGCACGACTCCGGCATCCCGGCCCAGGCTGATGCACTGGGCGGCGAACCACACCGTCACCGGCGAGGGCTCCGTACCCCGGATCCGGGCCAGCACGGTCTCGGCGGCCTGCGGGCCGACCTGCATCGCCGCCTGGCAGCTCATCCGGTACGGCCGGGCGAGCGGCGCCGCCGCGTCCCCGGTCGCCACGATCCGCGGATCGTCGACGCAGGTCAGCGTCTCGTCGGTGACCAGGCGGCCGGCCGCGTCGGTGCGCAGCCCGCTGCGCGCGGCCAGATCCGGCGCGGCGAACCCGGCGGCCCAGATCGTCACCGCCGCGGGCAGCTCACGCCCGTCGCCGAGCCGTACCCGCCCGGAGGCGACGGCGGTCACCGCGGTGCCCGGGCCCTGAAGCACCCGCACCCCGAGCCGCTCCAGCCGGCGGGCGACCGCGCGGCGGCCGGTGGCGTGCAGCGACGGGGCGAGCTCACCGCCGCACACCAGGGTGACGGCACGGCCCTGCCCGGCCAGCTCGGCCGCGGTCTCGACGCCGGTGAGCCCGCCGCCGACGACGACCAGCGGGGCGGAGACGGGCGTGTTCCAGATGTCCGCCCGCAGCCGGTGCGCCTCCTCCAGGGTGGTGAGGGGGCGGGCGAACTCGGCCGCGCCGGGCACGCCCGGATCGGCGCCGACGCTGCCGACCGCGTAGATCAGGTAGTCGTAGCCGAGCGTGTCCCCGTCCGCCAGCGTCAGGGCGCGGCCCGCGGCGTCGATCCGGGCCACGGTGCCGACCACGAGGCGGACGCCGTCGGCGAGGATGTCCCGGTACTCGGCCACCGCGTCGTGGGTGCCGGCGGCGAGCTGGTGCAGGCGGATCCGCTCGGTGAAGCGCGGGCGCGCGTTGATCAGGGTCACCGCCACATCGTCCCGCCCGGCCAGGCGGTTGGCGGCGCCCACGCCCGCATACCCGCCACCGATCACGGCCACCTCGATGGTTCGCGGCATGGTCTCTCCTTCGTCGCAAGGGTTCGACCTGAAGACACCGCGCCATCGGCGGGCGTGACAGGGTGTGACGCGGATCACGCACTCGGGCGCGTACCGCCGCAAACGCTGCCGCCACCACTTGGTGATCTGGGTTCGGGGCTGTCCGCGCGGCATTGCAACGGCGCTTCGGCGCACTCCCCGCCGATCGCCGGGCGCGGGCGGCCACGGTGCGCTGAGCGGAGCGCGGATCGCCGGTCGGTCACCCGCCCTGCAGGTTTCCCCGGAGCTTGCCCTGGTGGCTCCATGCCTGGCGTGTCGCCGACACGACCGTGATCGTGGTGGTCGTGCCCCCGGGCGGGCGAGGCCTGGCTTGCGGGAACGGCGGCAAGCCGCCGACCATCCGCACACCGGCGGCATTTTGGCCCGCATCGGTGATCCGCGAATCACAGGGGGGCCGCGGCCACGCCGCTCGCCGTGCCGTACCGGTGAGGTCCCGGCCCGCGCTCCCGGCAGGCCGTGCGCCTCTCATGCCGGGCCGCCACGCTCGTCACGCCACGGGGGCGCCGGGCCGGTCCCGGCGGATCGCGGCCAGGAAGGCCCGCACGAACGCGTCGCCCTCGTCCGGGCCGTCGAGCCGGTCGGCGAACAGCGCGACGGCCGTGCCGTGGTCGCCGATCTCCGCGCGCAGCCGCCGCCAGGTCCGCAGGTTCGGGTGGCGTGACCCGGGGTAGGCCTCGGCGGGCTCCAGCAGGTGGATCGCCCGGTCGAGGTCCGCGGCCGTCATCGGCATCGCCCGCACGCCACAGCGGTAGCCGGTGACCGTGGCGAGCACGACCGCGGGCAGCAGGTGACCGGCGCCGACGTTGAGGCGGTCGACGACGGGCCGCCCGCCGGCCTGGTGCCCGATGCCGTGGGCGACCGGCCGCCGCCAGGACGGCCCCAGCGCCGCCTCGAACTCCGCGATCTTCGCCGCGATCTGCTCGGCCGTACTCCACCGTTCCCGCACGCGCCGATCATCCCACGGCGCTAGGTCGCGCCGCCCCCGGCCGCCGTGGCGTGGGCGGAGGCGACCACGTCGGCGAGCGTGATCTCGCTGAGCAGGGCGTTCTCGTGGTCGTAGAGCCGTTCCAGGATCTCGGTGAGCGGGGCGGCGGCACCGGAGAAGCGGGCCGTGGGCGGCTCGACGCCCTCGGTCACCCGGATCACGTCGGCGAGGGTGATCTCGCAGGCGGGGCGGGCGAGCCGGTAGCCGCCCTCCGGGCCGCGCTGGCTCACCAGCAGCCCGGCGCGGCGCAGGTGCAGCAGGATGTTGTCGCAGAACCGGCGCGGGATGTCCTGGTCCGCGGCGATCTTCTCGGCGTGCATGAGCCCGTCGCTCGCCGCCAGGGCCGCCATCGCGCGCAGCGCGTACTGGGTCCGGGCGGAGATCCGCATCATGCCGCCCACCGGCACGCGGCGGTACGGCACGGCGCCGGCAGGCCGGCCGCGCGGGCGCGGCGGCCGGGTCGGGTGGATTGCGGGTGGTGGTGGGTGGCTGTCGCGGTCACGGGATCACTCCTGGTCGTCGTGCGGATCGGGCATCCGTGTCGGGCGGGTGCGGCCGATGCCGCCGGGGGTCGTCCGTCGAATGCGGTTCGGCCCGGCTCCGGGGGCGGAACCGGGCCGAACGGGGGCCGTACGGCCGGGTGCGGGGTCAGGCGGGGGTGGGCTCCTCGGCCTCGCGGCTGCGCAGCTCGGCCTCGATCGCCTCGACCGACTCCTGCTCCTTGTGGCGGCGGTACTCGCGCACCGAGTAGGCGACGGCCGCGGCCCAGATCACGGCGATGGAGACGTACGCGATGGCCTGGACGTCGCCGGACGCGCCGATCCAGTCGCTGCGCAGCAGGGTGCGGGTGTTGGTGAGGATGATCAGGCCGCCGACCGCCGAGCCGAGGATGCGCGGGGGGATGTGGCGGACCAGCCAGGCGGCGATGGGGGCGGCGATCACCCCGCCGGCGAGCAGCACGGCCACCCAGGCGAAGTCGATGTTCTCCGAGCCGATGCCGACGAAGAAGCCGGCGCTGGCGGCGATCGCGATGAGGAACTCGCTGGTGTCGATCGAGCCGATCACCTTGCGGGGCGGGATGCGGCCGCTGGCCAGCAGGGCGGGGGTGCCGACCGGGCCCCAGCCACCGCCGCCGGTGGCGTCGATGAACCCGGCGAACAGGCCGAGCGGGGCGAGGAACCGCTTGCGCAGCGGCTTGCCGAGGTTGTCACGGCTGAGGCCGAAGGCGGTGAAGCGGATGAGGATGTAGACGCCGAGGGCGAGCAGGATGATCGACATGATCGGCGCGGCGACCTCGGTCGACAGGCTGGACAGGAAGGTCGCGCCGGCGAACGCGCCGACCGCGCCGGGGATGCCGATCTTGGCGATCACCTTCCAGTCGACGTTGTCGAAGCGCCAGTGGGAGATGCCGGAGGCCAGCGTGGTGCCGATCTCGGCGAGGTGCACGGTGGCCGATGCCGCCGCCGGGTTCGTGCCGATGGCGAGCAGCAGCGTGGTGGACGTGACGCCGTAGGCCATGCCGAGGCTTCCGTCCACGAGTTGCGCGGCGAAGCCGACAAGGCCGAGCAGGATAAGCGATCGCACCACATCCCCTTTCCCGGTTATTCCGACTTTATGGGTAGGAATAATACTCATTGTGGGGGTCGCGGGCGTCAAGTCACGGTCCGGTCACGCCCGGGCACCCGCGACCCCGCACTGCGGCCGCCCCTACCCGCCTGGTGCAATGGCCGGCGTGACCATCCTGCGTTCCCTTGCGCTCTTCGCCCTCGCCGCGCTGCTGGAGATCGGCGGCGCCTGGCTGGTCTGGCAGGGCCTGCGCGAGCAGCGCGGCCTGATCTGGGCCGGCGCCGGCGTGATCGCGCTCGGCCTGTACGGCCTGGCCGCCACGCTGCAGCCCGACCCGCACTTCGGCCGCGTGCTCGCCGCCTACGGCGGGGTGTTCGTCGCCGGATCGCTGCTGTGGGGCGTGCTCGTCGACGGCTTCCGCCCCGACCGCTGGGACGTCATCGGCGCGCTGATCTGCCTCGCCGGCGTGCTGGTCATCATGTACGCGCCGCGCGGCTGAGCCGCGCCGCCCGGCCGGTCAGCCCTCCCGGGCGCTCAGGTAGGCGTGAAGGCCGGCGGCGCCGGCGAGCATCGCCCGGCCCCGGGCGGACAGCCGCTCCCGCCAGCCGCGGATCGCCGACTCCAGCGGCTCCACGCCCCCGGCCGCCCGCACCTGGGCGATCAGCGGGGCGATCTGCTCCAGCAGGTAGCCGCCCCGCCGCAGCTGGTGCACCAGCCGGGCGTCCCGCACGTCGGCCGCGCCGTACACCCGGTAGCCGGTGCGCGGATCGCGGCCCGGACGCACCAGCCCGGCCTTCTCCCACTTGCGCAGCGTGGCGGGCCGCACGCCCAGCCTGCGGGCGAGCGCGCCGATGTGCACCCCGCCCGGCTCGGGCGGCGGCGCGGGCACAAGGTCGCGCAGCGCGGCGTCGACCACCTCGAGGGTGTGGCGGTCCTCCAGCAGCCTGCCGTGGCTCTCGTCGATGAGGCGCAGCGCCTCGTCGACCG
>Ga0207866_1001562_pt1 | contig 21197 bp, 22 predicted proteins | sample HigsolmetaAR203D_FD_184835 | JGI IMG/M metagenome (GOLD analysis project Ga0207866, IMG submission 184835) | Ionic liquid and high solid enriched microbial communities from the Joint BioEnergy Institute, USA - AR20-3-D (SPAdes) (version 2) ...
CGCCTCAAGGACAAAGTAAAAACCGGAATCTATTCGACACCAGGCACACAGGTGGGTCAATTTTATTCCGGCGCTGGTGGGTCAAATGAATTCCGGCGTTGACATCACTCAACATCGATGAGACTGTGGGGCCTTCTATCCTGCATGAGTGTGAGCAAAATGGGAGGGAATCACTTTTATGAAACGTTTCATGAAAATTGGTGTATTGTGCCTCATCCTGTTGCTATCATTTACCTCTTCAGCCATTGCTGCGACAGATCCGTATGAGCCGAACGATGTTCCCTGGCAAGCCACGCCACTCGAAAATCCCACGTTCCCTATGGGGCAGGGAGTATTTGCATATGCGTCCAAGAATGACATTGACTTTTATAAATTTTATACTCCGAACGGAGGATTGCAGGTCATTTATTTTATCCCGCCTGATGATCAAATGTATCTTGTTGCAATTTATGAAGAAAGTGATTTTGATGATGGACATGCGAGCTCTGTTGCCTATGCTTGGGTAGATACCGGGCAATTCACTCAAATTACTTTTTGGCCGACACCCGGAACCTATTACATTGCCCAGGTCATGGGGTGGGCCGGTGCTTATAACGATACAAACACATACTACTTTGGAATTTCGCAATATCGATGAATGGGTTCACACAAATTCATTCCCAAAAACGAGAAAAAGCCCGTGAACAACGGGCTTTTTCGTGTATGCGGTCGATGGGACTTGAACCCATACGCCCTTACGGGCACTACCCCCTCAAGATAGCGTGTCTGCCATTCCACCACGACCGCGCAATCCAAATGGCATTTCAAAAATGGCCAACCTGCGGATATATCCGGCTGCTTCCGCAAGCCTGCAAATGGTGAGCCATGAAGGACTCGAACCTTCGACACCCTGATTAAAAGTCAGGTGCTCTACCTGCTGAGCTAATGGCTCATGAAAATGACCCGTAGGGGATTCGAACCCCTGTTACCTCCGTGAAAGGGAGGTGTCTTAACCCCTTGACCAACGGGCCATATGTAATTCGCTGCGAAAGCGACAAGTGATATTATAGCGCATATCCGCGACCTTGGCAAGACGCCGCCGCATACAAAAACGGGCTTCCCGGAACCACACGGCGCCGCCCGTTCTGTGCAAACATCCGGCTTCAGGACGAGGCAACGGATGTGTCGCATGTATGAGAATGGCGGAGAGAGAGGGATTCGAACCCTCGCGGCTGTTACACCCTAACGCTTTAGCAAAGCGCCCCCTTCGGCCTCTTGGGTACCTCTCCACTCATAATAAACGTAAAAAAAATGGCTCCCCGAACAGGACTCGAACCTGTGACAACTCGGTTAACAGCCGAGTGCTCTACCGACTGAGCTATCGGGGAATGCAAAAATAAATTTATCACGTTTTTTTGATCTCGTCAAGTTTTCTGGGGAAGGATTTTTTGGATGGTCAATCTTCCCCTGCACCGCCCGCAAACATACCTGGCTGTGTTCATCCGCCGTTTTCTCCGGTATTCCGTGCCGCAATCGACGCAGGTGAGCAAATACCGGTATTCCCTTGCCTTTCGCGGCGCCGCCGGTCGGCAGTAGCGCGTACCCCCGACCCGGGCGAGAAGTTCCTTGAAGTCGCGGTCGCGGTGCCGGTATCCTTTGTTCGTCAAATGCAAATGATAATGGCAAAGCTCGTGTTTGATGATGCGCTCCACTTCCTCGGGACCAAACACTTCCAGATGCCGGGAACTGATCTCGATGTGATGCGTCGCCGTGAAATAGCGGCCGCCGGTCGAGCGCAGTCGGAAATTGAACGTTGCCCTGTGCAGAAACGGCCGTCCGAAATACTGAAGCGAAATCTGCTCCACCCAGCGCTGCAGCTGCTCATCGCGCATGCGGGCTCCTCCCCTCGGTATACTTGAATTGTATCCTTCCGTTACGTTACACTGTCAAGTGAAATGTCCAAATCGGGAGAGGAGCGGCGCAGCATGACGCCCCAATGGAAATACGTGATCCTTCAGTCCGGCGATCAGCTGGAATTTGTGGAAATGCCCCATGAGTACGCCTATCAGCTCAGCGCCCTGATCCTGCGCCTGCGCAAGGAAATGGACAAGCTGACGGCTGGCAACGCCCCCCGCCTGCCCATGGTGGTGGCCGAATGCGAAGGGCTGGAACTGCTGGATGAACATTGCAAAAAAACGGGCGGCCTCGATTACATCAACCGTCTGGAACAGACATACGCCTCCATCCAGGAAACCAACTACCCGCTGATCGCCCTGCTGACTGAAATCCGCGCCCTGCAGGCGCAGCTGGAACAATGGTACGAAGAAGAAGCCGGGCAGGAGTAAGGCAGGGCCATCCGAAGTTTTTTGCGGAACCGCGGCAAGGCACTTGCGGGCGATCACCCGCATACGATGATGTATCACCATGACATTCACGTGGAAGGGGCGATCGCACATGCCTGCATGGCTCTGCAGCCAACTGCAGCGGGCTTTCCGCGGCAAGAACATCAAACAGATCCGACTGCTCAACGATTGCTGGTATTTTTACAGGGCCAGTCTCGATTCCGAAAACAGGCAGCGAAATCCGTCGACTTCATCTCAATCTCCTCGCGGATAGCTGCATGTTCGTTGAGGCCGTCAAGGTTTTTTCATCGTCAAGCTGATTCTGCCTCTTTTTTCGTCCACGTTCAGCACCCATACGGTTACCGTATCGCCGACGGATACCACATCCATCGGATGTTTGACATAACTGTCGCTCATCTGGGAGATGTGCACCAATCCGTCGTTTTTCACGCCGATATCCACAAACGCCCCGAAGTCGAGCACGTTGCGCACCGTGCCCTTCAGCTCCATTCCGGGCTTCAGATCCTCCAGCTTCAGCACGTCCGTGCGGAAAATGGGCGGCGGCAGCTCGTCCCGCGGATCCCTCCCGGGACGCAGCAGGCTGTCCCGGATGTCCCTCAGGGTGGGCACGCCCACCCCGAGCGCCTCCGCGGCCCGCTCCACATCCAGCTCTTCCAGCTTTCTTCTCGCATCGTCAAACTTGCGCTTCCGGTCTTCGGAAGCTTGCAGTCCTTCGGCGCCAGCCGGCATACCGAGCGACCGGAACAGCCGGTCCACGACTTCATACGACTCCGGATGGATCGGGGTGTTGTCCAGCGGATTGTCGCCGTCCGGGATGCGCAGGAATCCGGCGCACTGCTCGAAAGCCTTCTCTCCCAACCGGGGCACGTCCTTCAGCTGCTGGCGGGATCGGAACTTGCCGTGTTCCTCCCGGTACTTCACGATCTGCCGGGCGAGGCTGGCGCTGATTCCGGATACGTAGGACAAGAGGGAGGGGGAGGCGGTGTTCAGATCGACGCCGACATGGTTGACCGCCGACTCCACCACGAATCGCAGGCTTTCCTCCAGCCGTTTCTGCGACACGTCATGCTGGTACTGCCCGACCCCGATCGACTTCGGATCGATCTTGACCAGCTCGGCCAGCGGATCCTGCAGCCTCCGGGCGATGGAAACGGCGCTCCGTTCCGCCACGTCCAGCTCCGGAAACTCCTCCTGGGCAAGCTTTGACGCCGAGTAGACGCTCGCACCCGCTTCGCTGACGATGATGTACTGCAGCTTTTGCCGCTGCTCCTTGCGGGCATTCAGCTTCGCGATGAGCCCCGCGACAAAGCTTTCCGTCTCCCGGGAGGCGGTGCCGTTGCCGATGGCGATCAGCTCGACGCCATGCCGGTCGATGAGCCGGGTGAAGATGCCCTCCGCCTCGGCCACCTTCATCGCGGGCGGCGTCGGATAGGCGACGGCGACTTCCAGCAGGCGGCCCGTTTCATCCACCGCCGCCAGTTTGCACCCGGTCCGGTAGGCCGGATCGACGCCAAGCACCGTTTTGCCGCGCACCGGAGGCTGCAGCAGCAAACTGCGCAGGTTGGCGGAGAAAATGGCAATGGCCTGTTCCTCCGCCTTTTCCGTCAGCTCATTGCGGGTTTCCCGCTCGATCGAGGGAGCGATCAGCCTCCTGTAGGCGTCGAGGATGGCGGCGGACACAGCCTCGCGCAGCGACGGGGCGGCGCCGGGGCGCAGCCATTTCCGGCCCATGTGTTCCACAATCCGCTCCTCCGGCGCCTCGACAGCAACCTTCAGCACTCCCTCCCGCTCGCCGCGGTTGATGGCCAGAATGCGGTGGGACGGCAGCCGGCGGACCGGCTCCGCAAACTCGTAGTATATCTCGTAGACGGATTGTTCATCCTTGTCCCGATCCTTGACTTCCGTACGCAGGACGCCGTTTTTCCAGGTGTATTCGCGGATCCAGGCGCGAAGAGCGGCGTCGTCGGAAAACTGCTCGGCCAGGATATCCTGCGCCCCCTGGATGGCCTCCTCCACCGATGCGACGCCTTTTTCCGGGTCGGCGTATCGGGCCGCTTCCCGCTCCAGATCGGCCTCCTTCGGCTGCGACAACATCCAGTCCGCCAGCGGCTGGAGCCCCTTCTCCCTTGCGACGCTGGCGCGCGTCTTGCGCTTCTGCCGGTAGGGGCGGTACAGGTCCTCCACCTCCTGCAGCCGGACGCAATCCAGAATCGCCTGTTTCAGCTCCTCCGTCAGCTTCCCCTGCTCCCCGATCAGGCGGAGCACCTCCAGCTTGCGCTGCTCCAGGTTTTTCAGGTAGGCCAGCCGCTCCTCGATAGCGCGGAGCTGGTTCTCGTCCAGCTCGCCGGTCATTTCCTTGCGGTAGCGGGCGATGAACGGAATCGTGTTGCCTTCCTCCAGCAGGCGGACCGCCGCGCGAACCTGCCCGGGTCTGAGCTCCAGCTCCGCCTGGAGCTGCCGGAGAATGCGCTCCATGTCCACGGAAGGTTGCTCCGCAGTCTGCTCCCGTTCCAATGATTGCCCCAATGGTTGCTCCAACGGTTGCTCCAGTGGTTGCCCGATCTTTTGTTCCGTCATATGTCTGTTCAACTCCCCCTGAACTTCGCAGCATGCAAAACAATCCATCACAAAACAAAAACGAGGGAAACATCCCTCGCCTCACTCGTCTGCAAACGGCTGCCAGAAACTTTCAGAAATCGATCAATCCGAGGCTGATCTGGAGCGATTCATTGACCTTCTTCATCGTCTCGTCGTCCAGATGCGTGATCTTGTCCGTCAGCCTCTGCTTGTCGATCGTGCGGATCTGTTCCATCAGGATGACCGAATCACGGTCAAATCCGTGGGTTTTGGCGTCGATCTCCACATGGGTCGGCAGTTTTGCCTTCTGGATTTGCGCCGTGATGGCCGCCACGATGACCGTGGGGCTGAACCGGTTTCCGATATCATTCTGAATGACCAGCACGGGACGGACCCCGCCCTGTTCCGAACCTACGACAGGCGACAAGTCAGCGTAAAATACATCACCGCGCTTGACGATCAAATGCTTCACACCCCGCTTACCAGGCGGTCCAGAGTGCTCCCCGCATCTTCCTCCGCGTGAAAAGCCTCCGAAGCGATATGGAGGTTTATTTGGGCCATCTCCATGTAGCCGCGCTGCATGGAGTCGCGAATCTGGCGTTTTTTCCGCTCCATCAGATACACCTTCATCGCCTGTCGGATAAATTCGCTGCGGTTGGAATTTTCCTTCTTCACTATTCCGTCCACTTCCTGCAGCAGATGATCCGGCAAACTGATCATGATCCTCTTCGTGTTATGCGCATTGGCCACCGTCTTGCACCTCCAACATGATTCAAACCCTTGACCACCGGGCGCCGGCATGCCCGCAATCCAGGCTTCGTCCGCATTCGGTCACTACCATTATTGCATAAGCCAGTCAAAATTATACAGAAGCAATATATGCGTCCCGTATATCAGTTATGCCATATCCGGCTTTGCGGCCCGAACTTCGTGCCCCGTATCCCGCTGCCCGCATCTTTCAAACACACTGTTAATCTTATTTCGATTTCCATCCAGAAATTCCTTTTGCCGGACGTCAAGTTTTGTCTGGAAATTTATTGCAGAAGGTGGTTTTCCACCGCGACGCGGCGTCCTTCCTTCATATACACCTTCGGCACGCGGTCGGCGATCATGCACACGATTTCGTAGTTGAACGTGCCGAGCCATTCCGCCAGCTCGTCGGCGAGGATCTCCTCTTCTCCCTGCCGGCCGATGAGCACCGCCTCATCTCCGGGCCTGACGTCCATGCCGGTCACATTGACCATGCACTGGTCCATGCAGATCCGGCCAACAACGGGCACCCTCCGTCCCCCGATCAGCACCATGGCCTTGCCGCTGAGCATGCGGGAGTAACCGTCGCCGTATCCCACGGGAAGTGTCGCGATCTGCTCGTATCCGCGGGTGACGTACGTTCCGCCGTAGCTGACGGGCGTTCCGGGCGGAAGGGTTTTCACCATGATCACTTCGGTGGCGAACGTCAGCACCGGCTCGAGCCGGATCCGGCTGCGGTTGACCTCCGGCGACGGATACAATCCGTACATGCTGATGCCCAGCCGGACCATATTGTAACAGTACTGCGGCGTGTCGATGGCCGCCGCGCTGTTTCCCGAGTGCACATAGGGAAATTCGACGCCCTTCAGGCGAAAATGTTCCACCACTTCGTTCATCCGCTCATGCTGCCGTTTCGTCGGCGCTTTGTCGGCTTCGTCGGCCCGGGCAAAATGGGTGTAAATGCCCTCGACCCGGACGGACCGGATCGCAAGCGCCCGCTCGATGAACGCGATCGCCTGCCGCGTGTCGTGCAGGCCGATCCGGCTCATGCCGGTATCCACCTTGATGTGGATGTTCAGCGGCGGCGCACCGTCCGGCCTCATCTCCAGGGCTTCCAGCACGTGTTCGCTGAACACCGTCAGCGTCAAGCCATATTCCACCGCAAGCTCGATGCCTTCCAGAGGAGTGTAGCCGAGAACGAGAATCGGCGACGTGATGCCGGCCCGCCGCAACTCGATCGCCTCGTCCAGAAAAGCGACCCCGACGTAGTCCGCGCCGCACGCCGCCGACCAGCGCGCAATTTCCACAGCGCCATGGCCGTAGGCGTTCGCCTTGACGACGGCCATGATGCGCGTGCCGGTTGGCAGCGCCCTGCGAAAAGCCTGGATGTTCCGTTCCAACGCGTCCAGCGAGACGATCGCCCGGGTCGGGCGAAAATACGAATCCACTGCGCTGCCACCTTCCCCATAGCAAACCTTGCCACTAGAGCAGGCTTTTTTCCAACAAAATTATCGTAATCGGTAAGGCTCATGCTGTCAATGGAACGCGCGGATCCAGATTTCCCCTGTTTCCCGGGCCATTGTCCCTGTTTACTTGCCGGACTGTCCCTGTACGGATATGGCGATTTTCCGCATTTCATCCATCGGCAGGTCGCCGCTGGACAGCCGGTACTCCACGCCGTCGAGCGTCCAGGTCAATGTTTTCTGCTCCACACCGGTCAATACACCGTACGTGTCCACCAGATCGACGATTTGCCCCTGCGAGGAAGTCACATGGACCGCCTGCGGCCGGGATTCCATCAGGGTGTAGTTGTATTGGCCGCCGTACCGGAGAACGATCCCTTCCGTATCTCCGAGGTTGACCGTCGTGATGCCGATCTGGCTGACATGCGGAGGCGTATAGGCCGGCTCGATAATTCCGAAAGACTGCCGCTCGCCAGGAGCCGCTCCGGCCGTCTCTTCAGCCGCTTCGCCGGTCGGCTCGCCGTTCATCCCCTCGCCCTCCTGTTCCCCGGCTGTCGTCGGGATCACGGTGAGCAGGCTGGCGGTGGACATGTTGCGCTCCATGTCAAAATGCTCTTTGTCCAGCTTGCTGTCGAACTCGAATTTCTCAAAATCGACGACGACCATGAGCTGGTTGTTGCTGTCGGTGATCTCCACGTGCTTCGGCGCGTAGTTGTCACGGTTCAGCCAGATTTTCTGCCGCGCAAAGGAATGGTTCTGGTAATTGCCGGCCACTTCAAACACATACGCGTCCTTCTCCTTGTCTTCCGTGAACTGCCGGTGCGTGTCCTTCAAGACCGCATCGACCAGCGTCTGGTACAGGTACACCTGCCCCTGGTTGTTCGGCCAGTCGCTCTGGAAGCGGAAGCTCTTTTTCAGGTGCGGCGTCAGCACGAACACTCCTTCATCGTTGCGCAGCACGATCTGGGTGACGTCTTTTTTCAGGTTGGTGAGCTCAATGCGGTAATAATTCGGTTTCTTGTACCACACCTCCACGCTGTATTCCTGCGGTGTCTCGCCCCCGTGCAGCTGCATTTTGCCCGATCCCTTGTAGCTTTCCATCGACCCCGCCCTGCGGTCCAGCTCCTTGACCACGTCGTTCGCATCCTTGCCGCCGCAGGCTGCGAGGATGGCCGCCGCGCCGACCGCCATGGCCAGCATCCACACGATCCTTCGCATCCTTCGCATGCATCCATCCCTCCACCATGTAAGTTCTCCGAGTGCGCTTGTTCACTCCTGGACTGATACATGTCTATGTGGGAACCTGGCCAATTATGCAGACGAGATTGACGGGCCGTGGCGGGTCTGGAGGGCGTCATTACAGCGGGCGGGGGCATGTATGTGCCCCAAGAGGCGGCGCAGGAATACACGGTGGGGGCACCTTGAAGGCACCTGCACCCTCTGATTGGGGCCAGCCGGGAATCTACCGCCAAAATCCTGCAAGAATTCCAAAATGAAAGTTTGATTCTTATCCATAACAGGTACATCTATATAACAGATTTGAACATGCTGCAAAAAATGGCCGGTGTTCAAAAGGATACCGATCTGGGCAGGAAATGGCACAGCACTTACAGATATGATCTCACACCCGTCTGATCGGAACATACGTTTGTGATTCAGTTTACAAATAGGATATGGAAAAGGATACAAAAACAGTCCGAAGTGGGATACAGAGTTCAAAATTGCAGCAATGATATGATAGTGCCTGAAAAATACAACAAAAGAACCGAGTGTGTCAGGACACGACACAAGCAAAGGTCCGGTCACACTCGTTTCTTTTGGATGGGAGGTTGCTGAAGTTGAGGAAGATGGGGATGTTCGCCGGGTGTCTGCTGCTGTTTTTCCTGATTCCGGCAACGGCTTCGGCGCAGTCCGACGTTCGGATCTTCCGCGATTTGCCTGCGTCTCACTGGGCGGCGCCAGAAGTGGCGGAAGCGGTGCAAAAAGGCTACATTGTCGGTTATCCGGATGGAACGTTCCGGCCGGACAATCAGGTGACGAGGGCGGAGTTCGCCTCTCTGTTGAGCAGAACGGCGAAGCACGAAAACATAATGGAAAACGTTGATGTTCCGTTTGTGGATGTTTCGGAAGGGCATTGGGCGCGGGAGGCGATCGCCCGGACAATCGCGCTCGGGTTTGTACCTGCGGAGAAATATGGGACAAGATTCGAGCCGGATCGGCCCATGACCCGATTGGAAATCGCCGAATGGCTGGCGAATGGGCTGGCAGCCGCCCGGGAGGATTTTGCCGAGGCCATGCGGGATACGGAAAACACATTGGTGCCAGTCGCGGAATATTACAAAGGCGGGCTGTCTCCGGAATACTATCCGCACGTGTCTGTTGTATATGGAACGGGAATCATGAAAGGGTTTCCGGATGGCAGCTTTCGTCCCGGCGAACTGACCAAACGAAGCGAAATCGCCGCCATTCTGCACCGCTTTGACAAGGTACAGGGGAGGACAGCCGGGGAATTCCGGGAATTGAATGAACTTCGCGAAGTGGGGCTGTATGGAACGAATGCCGTCTCGTTTACGGATTTTGTGTTTTATTCTCCTGACAGGGTTCTCGTGTTTGATGTTCCCTTGAGGGAGGATATCGTATATGAAGGCTGGGGAACGTTTCATATCCATCGAATGATCCTGGCCAGGATCGATAACGAAGGGAACTTGTACGGGGTCTATGCGCCGATGTTTCTGAATCCGGAATTCATGCTTGAAAAAAGACGCGATTTTGTGCGAAACGGATTTATCCAATATAATGATTTGAACGATTTTATCTTTACGTTTACGGATCTTTCGTTCACATCAGAAGTGGATGAATTGGCAATTGAAGACGTGATCATGCTGTATGATCAGGAACGATCTTTCAGAACGGTGTTTGGCTACGGACATTTCTTTACCGTCCATCCCGACAACGCCAGCCGGTATGGGATCGAGGCAAGTTCCTATTATGAACCGTTCTCCTACAAGAAGGGTGAGACCAAACGTCTCTGGTTTTCCGGCCACGTCGAGGAACAGAGCGAGAGATGGTTTTATGATATGCTGAACGCCATAAAGGAAATGCAAGAAAAAGCCAATGCGAAAAGGGAGGAACAATGGAATCAACTGCCTGATGGGTTGAAAGAATTGTTGCAGAAAATCCAGAAACAGGATTTGCAGGAAACAGTTCAGGATTGACGTTGAAGCGTCAGTGAATATGGCGACTGGCGACGCCGGATTGGTGTGCGGCGGGCAGGTGTCATCAAGAACAGCCATTTCGCATACACCGCCCGCCTCCCCAGAGAGCGATTTGCGCCGGAAGAGGCTGACACCTTTGAAACCCAGGCGCAGATTTTGGCAATAAAGCATGCTGTTCGACCGTGATCTTCAAGATAATGACATCAGAAACGTCAATCGATATGTTTCCAAGGTTCTGTCCATCCGTGATGTTGCCTCCCATAACTTTTTTCCTTCCCCGAAAATTTCCACATTTACCGTGTCGTCTTCACTGAAACGTATGTTTCTATCCACGCATGGGCGTATCTTGGGTGCCGGTGCACCGCCGGGTGCCGCGCAGTTGGGTGCTCGCGGTCACGGCCCGTCAATCCCGTCCGCATAGTCAGTCAACAGGCACGGGGAGGCACTCGAGGGAGCCCTCACGACAAGCACTTGCCGTGCGCCGCCCCCGGCTCAAACCCCACGTATGACTGCAGGCGTTTTTGCAGCCTGTTTGCAGTTCATCCAATCATACCCAGCCTGTACGCCACCAGGGTGCGCCGGACAGCAACAGACTGCGACCGGACGCGTCAGCGCGCACAGAGCACCACCGCTCCGTATGGCGATCATGCCGGCAGCCGGCCGTCGTCAACCAGCCGCCGGCATTTATGTGCAGGCCAGCAGGTGTCATCACCGCGCCCCCAGCCTATACAGCCGGGGGCAAGGCCACGCGGGCCCATGTTTATCGATGCAAGAATTTGGACGATTTTGTAGAATAACTTATATTTATGAGTACTTTGTTATCAATGAATGAGGAGGGCATGAAATGTACTTTTCTGTACTGGACACACCCTTTTTCCAGGGCATGAATGTGGACCCCCACAGGGAGTACGTGGAATCCCTTTTTGTGGAACGCAAATATCCGAAGGGGCAAATTTTGTACTTTCACGGAGATGAAGGACATGAACTGTATATCGTGAAGTCCGGGGTATTGAAGATTTTCCGCCAAAGAGATGATCAGGAAATTGTTCTGGGACACCAGTTTCCAGGCGAAGTGGTCGGAGAACTGGAAATGTTCCACTATGACAACCGCCGGAGTGCTTCCGTGGCGACCCTCGAGCCATCGGTTCTGTGGATGATCAAACGCAACGAATTGATGGAACTTGCCAAGCTTTATCCCGAAATTTTGCGGAAAACCATTTATATTTTAAGTGAACGATTGATCCAGGCAGACAGAAAACTGGAATATTTGGCATTTTTGGACATCAGGGTTCGAGTGGCGAATTTGCTGCTTGATTTGTATGAGAATTTTGGGTCCCCTACGGAAAAAGGACTGCAAATCAAATGGATAATTACGCAGCAGCACATGGCAAGCATGATTGGAGCCAGCCGGGAATCCACCGCCAAAATCCTGAAAGAATTCCAAAATGAAAGTTTGATTCTTATCCATAACAGGTACATCTATATAACAGATTTGAACATGCTGCAAAAAATGGCCGGTGTTCAAAAGGATACCGATCTGGGAAGGAAATGGCACAGCACCTGCAGATATGATCTCTCATCCGTCTGACAGGAACGCATGTTTGTGGTTCATTTCACAAATAAAACATGGACAAGCATACAAAAACAGCCTGAAGTGAGATACAGAGTTCCCATTTGCGCAATGATAAGATATTGCCTGAAAACACGAACAAATGGGAGGTTCGGACATGAACAGATTCGCGAAGTTCAAGTATGCCATCTGCGGTTTTCTTGTGGGCGCGGTGATGTTCGGGAGTGTCGCTTACGCGGCTACAACCACCATTGAAGTCAGCTTTGACCCCGTGAAATTTATCGTGGACAAGGTGGACAAAACTCCCGTCAACAACGAGTTCAACAACAACGGCCGGATGGTGCCCGCCTCGCTGATTTACAATGGCACGACGTATGTACCGCTGAGATTGGTCAGCAACATGCTGGGCAAACCGGTTGATTGGGATGGTCCGACGCGTTCGGTGCTGATCGGCGATTCCGTGGCCGGAGGGGATTATTTGACCCATAAAGCGCCATCTGTTGTTTCGACACGGATGTATTCCAATCAAACGATGAATCTGGACGGTCAAACGTATCATATTGGATTGCAGGCATATCTCAGTGATAAAAAAACATTCTCACAGAGCTACAATCTGAATGGCCAGTATCAATACCTGTCTTTCATGTTTGGAATCGATGACAAAAGTCAATACGCGGATAGTTCTTCCAAAATTACAATCATTGGCGACGGCAAGGAGTTGTGGACAGGCAATGCGGTTTATGGCGTCCCCGCTCAAAGTGCCACGGTAAACGTAAGCGGGTTATTGGAACTTACCATTACTGTGCAGGGCAATATTTCGACATGGAATTACTATTATACTGATATCGTGAATCCGATCCTGACCAAATAAGCTGTCACATCACAAAGAACGAGTGTGCAAGGACACGACACGAAAAGGTCCGGTCACACTCGTTCTCTTTCGATGGGAAGTATCGGAAAATGGAGAAAAACCGGATCCGTAAAGAAAAACCAAGGTGGGCGGGAACTGATATCCCGCCCATATCCATGCAAACAATGGTTTGGGACTGCTCGATCTAGTATGCTTTCCGGAACAGAATATTGCGAATTTCAAACTTTGCCGCCGCCCGAATTTCATAGACACCGGGCTTCCAGGAGGAAAACTGGATCCTGTCGGTTTTTTCCTCGCCGGGGCGGATGGTGGAGTTTTTGCTGATGACCAGATCGATCACCCCGGTTGATTCCCTTCCTGTTCCACGACTTCGATATAAATCAGCGGTATCGAGTGAAGGATCCGGCAAGGCCGAAAAGAAATATTTTTCAGACGCGCTTCGATGGATGTTGCTTCCAGCGGATGGGTGCTGTCTGGCGCTGTGATCGTCGCCTCAAAACGATCCATCCCGGGCGGGATCATCCACAAGATGAACCACGTGGCGGCAATGAGAAAAGTCACAGATAGAATCACGGGCATTTTTTTCATGATCAATACGATCATCATTGCATTAAAAATCCGGTTTCCATACCATGAGCACCATGGCGGCTATTGGCAAGATGGTTGCAATGATTCCATACATATACCAACGACGGGAAGCGCGGACAAACTCTTTCGTCACGGCGCCTTGATGCAACGACCTGTTCCCTTCCCGGATCATTTTGGTCTGGGCGGGTAACAATACGACCAACCAGATGACTCCGGTCAAAACAAACAATCCGTAGGAGAGGCCAAGCCAGTTCCACTCCAATACCGAATAACCGGCGTTTGTCGCGAGCAAATGACCCGAAATCAGAATGAGAGCGATGGAAGGAATGGTAAAAACATAATCCGCAAACATGATATTTTTCGCTGTCTGCAACGTCAGTTGCAAATCTTTGCTGGAATCGGCCCTGATTTTCCAGAACGCCGCCGTCAGGGAATTCCCCAACAACAATACTACTCCGGTTAAATGTAAAAACAGCAGCAGGTTCACGTTTCAATCCCCCCCAAAAATTTTAATAAACACTGTTCATTAAAAGACCAAAATAAATTATGGCTTTAATGCCAGATAAAGCATTTCTTTCGCCTGAGCTGTCAATTTTGCGATTCGTTCTTCCGAAAAAGCGGGAATCTGGATGGCCAGCGCCACAATACCGTGCATGGTTGCCCACAACAAATCGCTGTAAGCCTGCGCCTCTCCCGATTTCACGGCGCCCACACTTTGCGCGTATTTGACCGCATTCAGCAACACCTGAAAGGCTTCCATGCGCGGCGCCTCTTCCCCGTGCCTCGCTTGCAGCAAATAATCGACTCGCCACATAAACATCAACTGATAATATGCCGGGTGGGTTAATCCGAACCGGATATAAGCGTCTCCGATCCGGCCCAACCGTTCCCACGGATCCGACACGCTTTCGGCAGCTTGCGCCAAATCGTTCCGAAAGCGGGTAAAAGCATCGTCGACAACGCTGAACAACAGTTGGTCCTTATCGGTGAAATACAAATACAACGTGGCGGGAGCGTAGCCGATCTTTTCCGCCAGTTTTCGCATGGAAAAAGCGTTGTATCCTTGTTCTATAAACAACTCGCTTGCCGCGTTCAACATAAGCTTACGTATCTGTTCTTTCTGATCCCCTTTTCTCCGTCGTCCGAAACGTCTGGAAGTTTGATTGCCCGGATCAAGCGGGTTGTTCAATCGTTTTCCTCCTTTTCGTCAAATGAACAGTGTTTATTAAAATATATCGCATCTTTTTTCCTTTTTCAAGAAATCATTCAGCGCGCAACCGTTTACAGCCGCACCTTGAGCCAAGCGTGCGTTTGTATGGCATTTTTTCCTCCACACCTGTTGGTCTTCCATCATCTTCCTGTGAAATTCATCTGTCATTAGAAACCTCGTAGGGGCCGCAAAACCATTTGCATCAATATCCATATCCTGTAAATTCGGCTTTTTTTCCTTACTCATAGGTACTCCTTCCTCTTCATACTTATTGTCCAATGCTTTTTTAATATTTTTCAAAGAAAATCCCAATTTGCATTATGCCGGTGAAATTTAAATGAAAAATCTGAATCCAAGTTTTCATGATGAATTCATTTTCCCTGCTTACCATGAGAAATACGAAGAAATGGCAATCCCCATCATTTTGGAGGCGAGAACATGAGATTCATCAAAAAGTCCAAGTATCATTTCATGTCATTGCTGGTTGGCGTATTGGTCGGGGCAGTAATCAGTTTTGCGCCAACGGCTTTGGCTGAGGAGGTGCAGAAGTTTGTTCTGACAAAGGTGGATTACCCGATCGTGGTTGACGGGAAGGTAACCGATAAGCTGGATAAACCGTTGTTGAATCACGAAGGAACCACTTACGTACCCTTAAAAGCTTTGGGAGCTTTGCTGGATGTCGAAGTGACATGGAATGACGGCAAGAAGCAAGTCGAAATCCATAGAAAACCTCAACCGGTCCCGGATACACCTCTGAATCCACCTAAAGATTTAAGTCCCAATCTGGACGTGAAGAAATAGATCCCGGAAAACTCGAATGATCATGATCGACGCGCCGTTTCTTCGTGCAACTATGTTTCATGTGCCCGTTGCCTCAACATGATTCTGAAGTTACCGTCATGCATCGTTTGCATTTTGCGATAGAATGCAAACGATGTTTTTTGTTTGCCGGTTTTTGTTTTACAGATTGCCGGATCCCGCGGCTTTCTCACATCTGAAAAATGAAATTTGCATGAAGAAATACAGCCGGCTTTTCATCATACTTTCATTTTCCATTTTTATAATTTTTTTGACAGGAACCGCCAACCATTTCATGGCGGTCCCACGCGTCCATTTGATGAAGGAGGTATTCGATTGCGCAACCGTACAGTAATGGAAAAAAGCGCGTCCGGAATCGGAACGAAGGGACTCATCCGGCTTCTCATCTTGCAGCTTGTATTTTCATGCGTGGTCTATCCCGGAATAGGGGCAAATCAGGTATTCGCCGCAAACGAAATCCAACGTCTCGTGCTGTCCAAAAACACGCTCACCCTGTCGATCGGCGACTCCTATTCACTCACCGCAACGGCCATTGGCGTGAACGACGCGACCAATGATGTCACGATGCTGGCCGAATGGAACTCGGACGCGCCGGACATCGCTTCGGTATATGCCGGAACCGTCACCGCCAAGAAGGAGGGAACGGCCGTGATTACGGCAACTTACAGAGACAAGACGGCGGTGGCCACGGTCACGGTGCACAAGAAAGTCCGGCATTTGACGAAAGACAAGCAGCGCATCGTCATGCGGCTCGACGAAGAAGAACAGATCACCCTGACGGCGACCTATACGGACGGCTCGACCGAGGATGTGACCGATGAAGCGGAATGGCTTTCGGAGAACGAAGCGGTGGCCGAGGTTGTCGCCGGGAAAGTATTCGGGCGAGGCTCCGGGCAGACGAACATCGTTGCCAGGTATGGAGGCAAGACCGCATCGGTTCCCGTGAGTGTGGATGTGGTGCACCGGCTGGAACTTTCGGAGCAAAGCCTGGAACTGCGCGCGGGAGACGAGCGCGAGGTCGGGCCTGGAGGCGGACAAGACCGACATTTTTCTGAAAGTTGATCATTCCGAGCAGGTCCGGGTTACGGCGACGTATGCGGACGGAACCCGGGAAGATGTGACGGACAGAGCCGAATGGAGTTCCGGCAACAGCGACGTGGCCGATGTGAGAGAGGGGAAAATCACGGCTTATGAGACCGGTCAGGCCAATATCACGGCGAGCTACGGAGGCAAAACCGTAACCATTACGGTGGACGTCAGCGTGCCGCGGAAACTGGAGGCGGATCGGGAGCTCGTCTCGCTCCGCAAGGGAGAGCGGGCGGAGATTGCCTTGACCGCCCATTATGCGGACGGATCTACGGAGGACGTCACGAAGCTGGCGGAGTGGACATCCGATAATGAGGACGCGGTGTTGGTCCGGGACGGCATGGTGAGCGCGCTGGATTCCGGCGAGTGCAGGTTACCGCCAGGTACGGCGGCAAGGTTGCCGTTGTTGCGGTGGAAGTGGATGCGGTTGCCCGGCTCGAGGCGAATCCGTCCCGCATCGCCATGCAGCAAGGCGACACCAGGCAAGTGACGGTGACCGCCGTCTATCCGGACGGCTCGACCGAGGACGTCACCACAAGAGCGGAATGGTCAACCGATGACGAGGCGGTCGCGACGGTGCGGAACGGCGTCATCACCGCGGAGGACAGCGGCGAAGCGGTCGTGACCGCCAGGTTCGGCAATAAAAGGGTCGAAATCCGGGTCAGCATCGGAGCGCTGGAACGATTGACCCCAAGCCATCGCATCGTGATCCTGCAGAAGGGCGAACAGCAGCAAATCCGGCTGACGGCGGCCTACGGCGACGGCACGTCGGAAGATGTGACCTCGGAAGCGGAATGGTCGGTCCGGTCGGACAGGATCGCTGAAGTGCACAACGGCCTGGTTACGGCCCTGGACAACGGCAAGACGGCGGTGATCGCGAGATACGAAGGCGAAACGTTGGAAATTCCCGTGGAAGTGGCAATTGCCGAGAAGCTGGTTGCCAGTGAGAAGGCGATCTCTCTGAAGACGGGCGAGACGCTGCAGCTCACCCTGACCGCCGTGTTTTCCGACGGAATGACCCGCGATGTGACGAGCAAGGCGGAGTGGTCTTCAAGATCGTTCAACGTGGCCGACGTCGACGATTTGCATCACAAGGGCCTGGTTACCGCCGCCGGTTACGGCAAGACGACGATAACCGCCAAATACGGCGGGAAGAGCGTGTCCATTCGCGTGGAAGTGGACAAGTTGAAATATTTGCAAACCAACGTGAAGACACTGGAAATGAACGCCGGACAAACGGGAAGCATTGTCCTTACAGCGACCTATTTCGACGGAACCGAGAGCAATGTGACGAGCCGGGCGGAGTGGAAAAGCTCCAACGGCATGGTGGCGGATATCAAGGACGGAAAGGTCACAGCTTATACGAAAGGAAGGACAACCATCACCGCAAAGTTTGCCGGCAAGACGGCAAAGGTCATCGTCACGGTGAAGTAAGGAAGCAAAAAACGGGGCTGTCTCTTCGTCATTCGACGTGGAGACAGCCCCGAACGTCTTGCCCGCGATCAGGTTTACAACTTGCTGTCAAGAATCGTGGACATATACTCCTCCAAGATGGCATCGGCGTCTTCCCGGGTGAACTTCCCTTGTTGGACTCCATAGTCCAGATGTTCCTTGATTCCGGTGTATTCGGCGATCGCGTCGATCAGCTCCTGCCGGGAAATGCCCTGTTCTTCGGCGGCTTCGGCAACGGTTTTGCCGGCTTTCTTCGCGTTCGCCAGATCTTCCTTATCCAGGCCGAGTCGTTCGAAAATCGGGCTCAGATCGAGCGGCGCATTCTCCTTGCCGTTGCCCTTTTTGTCTTGCGGAATCGGTTTGTCATGCGCTTTGCCGAACTTGTACGACGGCTTTTCGTCCCGTTGATCCGATTCCGAGTCGGACAGGCGCTTGAAGCTTATCTCGGGGGTCCGGACCGAGTCATTACGGATGGCGCCGTCTTCCTTCTTCTGCACGTGCCTGAATTTGTCCCGGCCGAATTTGTCTTTGCTATATTGGACGTGACACCTTCCGTGCAAGGAGCGAAGGTCATGCATATTTTGCTTTTGGAAGACGATGAGACGCTGGGCCCGCTCATCGAATACAAATTGAGAAAAGCGTATCACGAAGTGGACTGGTCCACGCACGTCGAGACGGCGCAGTCTTTTATTTCCGTGGGCCATTATGACCTTTATATTTTGGATTGGATGCTCCCGGACGGCACGGGGACGGAGTTGTGCAGCGCGCTTCGCAAACAGGGCGATTCCACGCCGGTGCTTATGCTTACGGCGAGGGATGCGGTCGAAGACCGGGTGAAAGGACTTCAGCTTGGCGCGGACGACTATCTGGTGAAGCCTTTTGCCATGGAAGAGCTGCTTGCCCGCATCGAAGCGCTTGGCCGCAGAAAAAACACTGCCTGGCACGGACGCACGGAGCAAATCGGCGATCTCGTCCTGGATTACGGCTCGCATACGGTGACCCGGAACGGCCAGCCGATTGTGCTTACCCGGAGAGAGTTTCAATTGCTCGCCTGCCTGATGCAGAACAGCGGAAACATTTTGTCCAGGGAGCAGATTTTGAACGCGGTATGGGGAATGGCCGAAGTTACGCCGAATGCGGTCGATGCGACGATCCGTCTGCTGCGCAAAAAAATAGACGAGCCTTTCGAGAAAAAATACATCCACAGCCACCGCGGCCTCGGCTACCGCATCTCCGAGAAGGGGAAATGAACGTGTTCCGGCGGACGAAGAACATGTTGATCGTGATGTACAGCGGATGGATTATCGCCATACTGGCCGCATTGATGATCGTGTTCTATGTCATTCTCTACAATCTGTTGATTGGCGGGACCGAACGCCAACTGAAGGATACGTCCGACCTTCTCGTCCAACAATGGGATATAACGTCCGTGGCATCGGAATTGGCGAATCCAAAGCGAGGATTGATGTTAAGGCTTACGTCGGAAGAATCGGGCCTCGATCTGTTCATGGCGAATGCGGAGTCCTATATCTCGTACGATTTTGTTCCGTTCAACCAGTTCTTTATTTTGCTGTCGGATGACGGGACGCTGAAGCTTCACTCTCTGGCGGATGGCAATCTGCTGATTTTTCTCCGGGATGCCGTTGCGCAGTCGCCAGGCAGCAACACTTTCCTGTACGACAACGACCGGTCCATTCGGGTTCAAATGCGGAAGCTGGACAACGGGATGACGCTCTATACGGGCACGGAAGTGACGGACAACATCCGATTTTTGCGTCACATGCTCTGGCTGCTCGTCCTCCTGGCCGTCGTGTTTGCCGGTTTATCCGTCGCGATGGGCTATTGGTTTTCCCACAAGGCGATGATTCCGATTCAACGTTCTTATCGGCGCCAGCAGAACTTCGTCTCCGACGCTTCGCACGAGCTGCGCACGCCGCTTAGTATTATGCAGACGTCTTTGGAAATTTTGGAGGAAGAGGAGCAACGGCTCCCCGATTTTCACCGGAAAGTGCTGGCGGGAATGAAGGCGGAACTGTCCCGCATCACCCGCATGACCGAAGAACTGCTCCTTATGGCGCGCAGCGATTCAGGCGAATTGCGGATCCACCGCTCGCCTTTCGATCTCAAAGCGATGGCGGAATCCACGATCGACGCCTTTGCGCTTCTGTCCGGCAAGCAGAAGATCGACCTTTTCGGCAGCGTGGAATTGCCGGATGACGCGCGGATGTTCAACGGGGATGAAATGCGGCTGAAGCAATTGCTGTACATCCTGCTCGATAATGCCATCAAATACAACAAGCCCGAGGGCAAAATCCGCTTGGACGTGCGGAGGATTAAACAAGACGTGCTTATTTGCGTGTCGGATACGGGAATCGGCATTCCCCGCGAAGAGATCCCGAATATTTTCGAGCGGTTCTATCGGGTGGACAAGGCGCGGTCCCGCTCCGGCGGAGGCGCAGGTCTCGGTCTCTCGATCGCTTCCTGGATCGTGAACGCGCACGGCGGACTTATACAGGTGGAGAGTGAATTGAATCAGGGCACCACGGTACGAGTACGTCTTCCCGCAAATGCGACGGGCAGTTGACTTCCACGTTTCGGGGAAGCCCTGTACCTGCGGAATAAAAGCGGAAGATAAGAACATCAACGGTAATGAACAAAATTGCATTACATTTATCATGGGAAGCGCCGGATCTTTCAGCCATTCACACGTACCTGCGCGGCAAGAACGTCCCGGTTTCCGGGATTGCGGAAAATTGGAGCAGCCGGTATTTCACCTTCGTCGATCCCGACGGCAACGGCGTCATCGTGCGGGAAGCCGCGGGCTGAGCCGCTTTTTCTCATCTGTTTTTAATGTGCGTGACGTACAATGGAGGCAGCCATTCCTGTGAAAAAGGAGGATTGCCCCCATGCGCGTTTTGGCCGTGGAAGACGACCGCCGTCTGCTGGCTACGATCGTGAACATTTTGCGGGAGGAAGGCTATGAGGCCGACGGGGCGGAGACGGGCGACGACGGACTGTATCTGGCGCAGCAGGGCATCTACGATCTGCTGGTCGTGGACATCATGCTGCCCGGCATGAGCGGGCTCGACATCGTCCGAACGCTGCGCGCGGAAGGCGTCGCCACTCCCCTGCTGCTTACGGCCAAAGACAGCGTCGAGGATCTGGTCCGGGGCCTCGACACGGGCGCGGACGACTACCTGACGAAGCCGTTTGAGATCCGCGAATTCGCGGCGCGGGTGCGCGCGCTGCTGCGC